>WNFI01210157.1_pt1 | contig 20345 bp, 18 predicted proteins | sample 5400471 | NCBI WGS metagenome assembly WNFI01 (sample SAMN13153348, study PRJNA577476) | soil metagenome | isolation source: 100 cm saprolite on Douglas fir-dominated hillslope | place: USA:California | collected 2013-09-17
GCCGACCCCGCTGCCCGGACCAGGTGGGCAGCGGGGCCGACTGAGCCATGTCGTTGATGCCGGTCGGGCCTACTCGACCGGGATCTCCTTGTTGATCAGCCCTAGGTCGATGCCCTGCCTTCTGCGCACGAGCCGCGCTACGACGTAGACGAGGATTGCCAGCACGTACATCGCGCCCATGTAGACCAGCGAGGACTTGTTGTTCACGAAGTAGTTGTTGTTCGACAGCCACTCGACCAGGTTGAACACGAGCAGGCCGATCGTGATGAGGCCCGCCACCGGCACAATCGGCACGCCGAGCACCTTGATCCGGCTGGCCGGGGAAGCGCGCCACAGGTCCGGCTTGCGCCACGGCAGCACGACCACCGCGATCGCGCTGAACAGGTAGGTGACCGCGATCACCAGGGTGGCGTCCAGCGTGTAGCTCCGGAACGTGGTCGAGTACGCGTAGATCGCGCCCAGCGCCACCGCCGGCAGCAGCATCAGGATCAGCGAGTAGACCGGCACCTTCCGCTTCTCCGACACCTCCGCGGCCCGGTCGGGCAGGACCCGGTCGAAGGCGGCCGCGAAGATGACCCGGGTCGAGGACAGGAACAGCGTGCCCACCCAGCCGAAGAACCAGAGGCTCAGCACCAGGATCAGGATGACCTGGAAGGCCGTGCTATGCACCAGCCAGCCGGCGAACATGAACGGGTACGGCCAGATACCGAACGCCGGCGTGAGGTTGTAGTCCAGCGAGTTCAGGTTCTGGTAGAAGCCCCAGCCCACGGTCTTGGCGATCAGCAGGAGGAAGATCACGGTGAGGATGACGGTCATCCACAGGCCGGCGAACATGCCGGTGAACACGCGCCGGAAGTCGCTCGCGCCGCGGATCTCGCCGTACAGCGTGGCACCCCAGTTCGGCCACAGGATGAAGAACATCATGGCCGGCACGAGGAGCATGCTCTGCCCCAGCGGGCCGAGCCCGAACGACGAGACGGTGTAGCCGGCCTTGGCGGCCGCGTGGTTGGTCGCCGCATAGGCATTGTTGGCGCCGAACAGCTTGTGCGCCTCGAGGTTGAACGAGCTGACGAAGCTGGCGTGTGAGTTGAACAGCAGCAGCCCGACCACGACCGCGAACCCGACCAGAGCCGCGTAGAAGCACCACTTCTGGAACCTGGCGTAACCCCCCATCCCGAGCGAGACCAGGACGCCGGCCAGGGCGATCGTGATCAGCGTGACCACGAAGATCCCGTTCTTGGTGCCGAACCAGGCGTACCCCCCGCCCGGCCAGGTCCACCCGAGCGTCGCCCACAGCGGCTGGAAGAACTGGACCGAGAGGATGTTGCCGTAGATCGGCGCCCACAGCCAGAGGATGAACCACCACCCGCTCACGGCCATGACGAAGCCGAGGCCGCCGCCCAGGATCCGGGTCTGCCAGACGTAGTCCCCGCCCGCCCGCGGGATCGTGACGATCAGGCCGGCGTACGCGATGACCAGGAACGAGACCCAGACGCCCGAGATGAGGACCGCCGTGATCAGCTGGCCTTTGGGAAACGCGGGCCCGGCAAAGGTGAACTCGTAGATGCCGAGCGTGACGAAGTTCGTCGCCAGGCACGCGTAGATGATTGAGTCACGGACTGACCAGCCCCGGACCAGGCCGGTCGCCTTGCGCAGGAACAGTGTCGGGGCTTCGCCGCCGATAGCTTCTGTGGCCATGGTTGCCTCCAAGTCGAGGGCTCATCGCGGGCCCCGCCCAGCCGGATACGTCGCCTGTCTATTGGCATCGCTTGATACTGCTCCCAGTCAGCCATTGACGAGCAGATACTTCGCGACTTTTCCCTTCTTCGCGTTCAGGTCCAGCAGCGCGCCCTGCAGCACGCCGTCGCCGTAGACGCTGCCCGGGTTGATGGCGAGCGTCCGGCCCATCTTCTTGACCCCGCGGCTCTCGTGGATGTGGCCGTGCACCGACAGCATCGGCTGGTACTTGGCGATCGCGTCCCGTACCGCGGTCGAGCCGACCGGCTTCATCACCGCACCGCCGTGCATGGGCCGCAGCGTCGCGTCGAGCGCCGGCGCCTCGTCGAGCCCCGTGCCGTAGGGCGGGGCGTGGAAGTTGAAGATCGTCCGCTCCATGTCCGGCACCCGGCTGACCACCGCCTCGATCTTGGCCGCCAGCTCGGGCTCAGGCGCCTCACGGAACGTGTCCCAGGGGGTCGGGTTGGTCCAGCCCATGGAAACGAGCTGGAAGCCATCCAGGTCGATCACCTTGCCCTCGGCGAAGCTCACGCAGGGCGACCGCTCGATGATGTCGTCGATCTCCCAGATGTCGTCGTTCCCGCCGTTGAGGATGCAGGGGATCTCGCCGCCCCGCAGCTTCCCGTCGGCCATGTCCAGCCACCGGTCCAGGGACTGGGTCATCTCGACGGTGAACCTGCGGTCGACCGCTCCTGACCCCGCACCGTGACCTGCCAGTGGCCCGGGTGCGCGACGATCGGCACCATCATCTTGCCGGTGACGTCGCCGCCCAGAACCACCAGATCGGCCTTGTAGAACGCAGCGGCGTTCAGGAACTTCCGCCAGCATGTCTCGGAGCCGTGAATATCGGTGGCAAAGAAGACCTTCATGCGACCACCACGCCTATTGATGCGCTTCCTGTGCAACGGTGTAGCATCCGGCGCAACTGGGCGTCAAGCATCGTCCCGGGCGAAACTTCCCGCGTCGCAGGTCAGTGACCAGTTCCGCGGCGGTCGGCAGGTCAGTGACCGACTTCCTCCGGCTCCTCATACCAGCGAACCCGGTCGCCCACGTTCGCCCGCAGCCGCCATTTCACGCCCTTGGGGGCCGACTCGGCCAGCCCTAGCAGGTACCGGGACTGCGCGATCGGGTCCAGCGGTCGATCGGGAGGGATCAGTTCCGGGTGCTCAGCGGCCAGCGCGGGCAGCTTGCTCAGGTTGCCGGTGACCGTCCGCCACCATCCCCAGTCCGCGCCGAGGAGCTTGCCGAACCGGTCGCTGTCGATCGACACTCTGCTCCCGCCCGGCCCGCTGTCGCCACGGCCCGAACCGCCGCCCGGCCCGGCATCGCCACGGCCCGGCCCGCCACTGCCCGACCCGCCACCGCCCGGGTCCGCGCCGCTTCCGCTCACCGGCACGCCGCTGAGCAGGTGGAGGAGGTCCCGGGCGTCCTTCTCGTTGAGCTCGACGACCTGCAGCTTCGACAGCAGCACATCGACGGCGTCTATGGTCAGCGGCAGCTTGCCGAACGCTGGCCGGAGGTCGAGCGTGTGGCACATGGTCAGCCGGTCGACCATGACATCGACCGGCCGTCCCGAGGGCGCGGTGAAGTACATCTGCCGGTCGCCGTTCAGGTTATTGAACCTGCGGTCCGGCTGGCACCCGCTCTGCTCCAGGTAGGCGGCCACCTTCTTGCGCCCTTTGGACAGGCAGGCGAAGTCCATGTCCTGCCCCGCGCGCAACCGCGGCGGGAAATCGGGGCACAGGACGCGCACCGCCAGCCCTCCGAGCAGTTTCAGGCCGAGGCCGGCGCCCGCGGCGCCGCGGGCGAGGGCGATGGCCTCGGGGAGCGGATCGTCCGGCGCGGGGGCCGGGTCGGCCTGGCCAGGCGGGGCGGGCGGGTGGGGCTGATCTGCCACGGCTGCTTCCTCATGCTGAGAAACGGGCACGCACTGTGATCTCCCGTGCCATCGGCACAATACCTCCAGCGCAGCCCAGAGCGTCACCCTCCAGCGCAGCCCAGCGCGCCACCTCCGGCGCAGCCCAGCGCGCCACCTCCGGCGCAGCCCAGCGCGCCACCTCCGGCGCAGCCCAGCGCGCCACCTCCGGCGCAGCCCAGCGCGTCCCCCAAGGCGCAGGCCAGCGCGTCGTGCACGCCGTTGACTTGGGGCGGGGGCCATGTCCATCCTAGTTGCGTGTCAGGGACTGAGGTTGCCACGGGCGCAACCTACCAATCGGCGGAGCGCGTGCTTGCGCTCCTGACGAGCTTCGACGGCGACCGGGTCGAGCTCGGCGTCACCGAGATGGCCGCCTCGCTCGGGGTGCACAAATCGACGGCCTCGCGCCTGGCCGGGGTGCTGGAGCGGGCCGGCCTGCTCACCCGCTCCGGGCGCCGGTTCAGGCTGGGCCTCGAGGTTATCCGCCTCGGCACGCTGGCCCTGCGCAGCTTTGACTTCGTTGCCTCGATGCAGCCGGCGATGGACAAGCTGTCGCAGCAGACCGGGGAGACCGTGAATCTCGCCGTGCCCGACGGCCCCGACGTGCTGAACGTCGCGGAGGTCCCGAGCACCTACATCCTGAACAGCTCGGGCGGCTGGATCGGCCGCCGCACCACGCCGCACGCCGTGGCCAACGGCAAGGTGCTGCTGGCCTACGGCGCGATCCCGGTTCCCCGGAAGCTTGATCGGTACACGGCCCGGACGATCACCACGCACCAGGCGCTCAGCGCGGAGCTTGACGCCGTCCGGCGCGCCGGCTACGCGACGGCGGTCGCCGAGCTCGAGGACGAGCTCGTCGCCGTCGCCTCACCGGTATACGACGCCGCAGGTGCCTGCATCGCCGCCCTGTCCGTCTCCGGGCCCGCGTTCCGGATGCAGCCGGAGTCACTGGACGAGCTCGGCCGCCTCTGTGCGGCCGTGTCCAGGGCCGCCGTGTCCAGGGCCGACGCGTAACGGGGCGGCGCGTGAAGGGCCGGCGCCAAATGGCTAGTGGCTGGACCGCCGAGTGGGTCAGGACCTGCCGGGCGGTACATCCATGAGCACGAGACGAGGGGTAGCGGCATGCGGGAGCACCTGCTTTACATCGACGGCAGCTGGCGCCGCGGCAGCGGCGGCACGGCCCCGGCCACCAGCCCGTCGTCGGGCGAGACGTTCGCCACTGTCGCCGTCGCCGGCCCGGCCGACGTGGACGACGCCGTCCGGGCGGCGGCCGCCGCCTGGCCCGCGTGGGCGGGCGCGTCGGCCTTCGACCGCGCGCGATGGTGCGAGAATGTCATCGCCGCGATCGCCGGCCGGCGCGAGGAACTGGCCCGCGCGCTGACCCTGGATCAGGGCAAGCCGCTTGTCGCCGAGGCCTTCGACGAGGTCGATGAGCTGGCCGAGTACTTCAGGATGGCCGGCGAGGACGCGAAGCGCCGGGCCGGAACGATCCCAGGATCGGTCTCGGCCGAGCGCCGGATCCTCATCGGACGGGTGCCGCTCGGCGTGGTCGGCGTGGTGAGCCCGTGGAACTGGCCATACACGATGGGAGCCGAGCTGTTCGCTCCGGCGCTGGCGGCCGGGAACACGGTCGTCTGGGTGCCCGCCCCGTCCGCGACGGCGTGCTGCGCGATCCTGGCCGAGGTCATCGCGGACGTCAGCGCCGGGACGGGCCTGCCGCGCGGGGTATTCAACTTCGTCCCCGGCCCGGGTCCGGTCGCCGGCGACGCCCTGGTCGGCCACCCGGCGGTAGCCGGCGTGGGCTTCGTAGGCTCGGTCGGGACCGGCGCCAAGGTCGCCATGCGGGCGGCCGGCAAGGCGCAGCTGCTCGAACTGGGCGGCAACGGCCCCATGGTGATCCTGGAGGACGCCGATCTCGAGCTCGCCGCGGGCGCGGCGCTGGAGGCCGCGTACCTGTGCGCAGGCCAGAGCTGCACCGCGGGCGAGCGTTTCCTGGTGCACGCAGACGTCCGGGCGGAGTTCACCGAACGGGTCGTGGCGGCGACCAAGGCGAGCGTCAGGCTCGGCGACCCGTTCGATCCGCAGACCTCGATGGGCCCGCTGAACAACGAGAGCACGGCGGCGAAGTTCGACCGGCACATCGCTGATGCCGTCGCCCGCGGGGCGCGGATCTGCTACGGCGGGCACCGCGCCGCCGGCTTCCCGACCCGGCTCTACGCCGAGCCAACGGTGCTCGACGGCGTCACCCCGGGGATGGCCATCGAGCAGGAGGAGACGTTCGGGCCGGTCGTGCCGGTGGTCGAGGTGCGGTCGGCCGCCGAGGCCCTGGAGCTGACCAACGCCTCGTCGTTCGGCCTGACCGCGGCGGTCTTCACCGAGGACCTGGAGCGGGGGCTGGCGTTCGCCGAGCGCGCCAGGGCCGGCTGGGTCAACATAAACGCCTCGACCAACCTATGGGAGTCCCACCTCCCGTTCGGCGGCCGGGCCGGCAGCATCAGCGGCACCGGCCGGGTCGGCGGAAGCCACCCCATGGACACGTTCACGGAGCCGAAGACCGTCACCTTCCCCGCGCCGGCCCTCTTCGCCGCCCCCACCCTCCCTGAATCGGGCGCTGACCTCCGCGGCGACCGGTCGTGACCAGCCAGCCTCCGTACCCCGACCTGCCGCTGAGCCGGTTCCTGGAGCTGCTGGCCGGTCCCGACCCGGCGCCGAGCGGCGGCGGCGCGGCGGCCCTGGCGGTCTGCCTGGGAGCCGGCCTGTGCGCCATGGCCGCGCGGCTGTCGGCCGGGCAGCTGGGCGCCGACGAGGCCGCCGACCTGACCACCAACGCAGAACGTACGGTGGCCACGGCCGCTTCGCTCATCCAGGCCGACGCCGACTCATACCGGGGCGTGATCACCGCGCAGCGGCAGCCGGCCGACACCGACGGCGAGTCCCGGCGCCGCCAGATCGCGGCCGCGCTGTCCGACGCCGCCGCGGTGCCAATGGAGATAGTCGAGCTGGCCGTGCCAGTGGCCCGGATCGCGGCCAGGCTGGCCGCCGCCGGCAACCCGAACCTCCGCGGCGACGCGATCGCCAGCGCCCTGCTGGCCGAGGCCGGGGCCAGGGCTGCGGCGATCCTGGTCGGGATCAACCTGGCCGCGGCACCGGACGACGGCCGGCCCGCCCGCGCCGCGCGCCTCGTGGATGAGCTGGCATCGCTGGCCGATGCCGCGGCGCAGTGCGCCCCGGGCCGCCAGCGCCCGGTTCAGCCGCCGTCCTCGCCCTGAGCAGCGGTCACGGCAGCGGTCGCAGCCGCCACGATGCCCTCCAGGCGCCGGCTGTGCGCCCCGCGCCAGTAGACCTGGCCGCATGCCGGGCATCGGGCGAACGAGTCGTATGTCCGGCGGGTACCTGGCTGCAGTGACTGCTCGACGTCGACCTTGGGCACTGCGGACAGCCGGCCGTTGCACGCGGTGCAGATGGTCCACGGCGCGAGCGGCGGCGCAAACCGTTCCAGCACGTCCCGGAGCTGCTGGTCGGGCCCGGAGCCGCGGACGTAGCCGCCCAGCCGCAGGCTCCTGCGGCGCAGCAGCCCCCGGTCCTGGGTGAGCAGCACCCGGTTCTGCTCGTTTGCCTGCGCGATCAGCTCGTCGTCGTCCGCGTCGTTGGAATAGGCAGAATCCACCCCGACCAGCCGGAGCCGCCGGGCCAGGGTGCCGAGGTGCACGTCCAGGACGAACCGCGGCGGAGCGAGCGGCAGCCGCTGCGGCCGGGTCACCGGGCCGATCTGCACCACCTCGCCGCCGACGGGCCGGTAGGACCCGGCGACCGGCTGCCCTCCGGCGGCCAGCGAGCCGACCTCGGTCAGCGGAACGCCGAGCGCCTCGACCAGGTGCCCGATCGTCGACGTCCCGTCGTCGGGAACATGCACGCCAGGCCGCCGGTTGCGCGGCGCGAGGAAGAACCAGAGATCTTCGTCGAAGCGCAAGCACACAACGGACTCGCCCATCTGGCCAGCATCGCACCTGCCAGGACCAGGCATCGCTCACGGCGCGGCTCGACGCCCAGGACAACCTGCTCCGCGCGCTGGCCATCACCCAGAGCGAGCACACGTCGCGGCTCCGCCGCGTGGACGAGCGACTCACCCGCCTGGAAGATGGGCAACGCCGCCTCGAAGACGCTGTTACCCGGGTCGAGACCGGGGTCCAGGCCATTCTCACGCTGCTGAGCGGAGATCATTGAGGTAGGCCGGGGCCCGCGGGGCTCATCCCGGCTGCTTTCCGAAGTCCGCGCTCAGCCAGTGCTCCGGCCGCATCCGGAAGATCACCATCTCGCGGTCGGGATCGGGATTGGTCGCCACGTACTGGTCGCCGGCCTCGGCGCCCAGGTAACGCCGGGCCATCGCCAGCCGCTCGCCGGGATCGAGCTCCTCGACCACAGCGGGCCCCTCGACGCTGACATACCGGTAGGGCGGTTCCTCGTCCTGCACGCACAGGCTCATCCGGCCCGCGGCAGAGATGGCCCGCCCCTTGCGCGAGCTGCGGCCGGTGATCACGCTGACGCGACCGCCAACCTGGTAGTCGTACCAGACCGGGGCGGCGATCGGCCCCCGGTCGCTCCCGGCCGCCACGCTCAGCACCCCGACATGCAGCCCGGCGAGGAACTGCTCCCGCTCGGTGACGCTCATGGCGAACGACATAACGCCCTCCCGCGCACTGGTGAGCCCCCAATTCTCGCAGAACGAACCACCGGGGAACCCGGCTCTACGTCAGGGTCCGTACCAGCAAGAAGCGGGGCGGCTCAGTCGTGTTGTACCCCTTGGGGGATGACGTATGGCGCCTGGCCAGCGCCTGTGTTCTGCAGCGTCAGCGGACGGCATGATGAAGGACGTGAAGGCTCTGGCCCCCGACTGGCCACATGACCAACCCCGAAGTGTGGGCTTCGTCAGCGGCCCATCCCCAGCTCAGGAAACTACCTGGAGCGTGGCGAGGGTCGGGTCGGCCGCGTAGGCGATGCGCCCGCCGTCGGCCCGGACCTCGCGGAGCGCGTTCACGGCCTCTGCGGTGATCAGCTCTCCGGGCGCGAGGACCGGGACGCCCGGCGGGTAGGGCGCGATCAGCTCGGCGCTGACCCGGCCCACGGCGGCATCGGCCGTGACGGTCTCGTTCGGGGCGAAGAACGCCTCTCTCGGTGCGAGGATCGTCTCCGGCACCACGGTCCACGCCGCGGCCGGGTCCGGATGGCGCGGCGCCCCGCGGTGGCGCTCGACGGCACGGATGAGAGTTTCCGCGAACGCGGCGACCTGGTCCTCGTCGTCGGCGATCGCCACGATCGGCACCAGGGTGTCCCGGTCGGCCATCTCCACCGGCATGCCCGCCGCGATCAGGTCGGCCTCGACCGCGATCCCGTGCGCGCCGGTGCCGGCCAGCAGCACCACCAGCTTGGTCGGCTCGACGCCGGGGCCGTCCAGGACGGCGAGCCCCGGTACTTGCCGCAGCCGCTGCTTGGCCGCCGCGACGGCGCGCAGCAGCCGGGCGCACAGGTCCTTGCCGTCCCGGGCCAGCAGCGCCCGGGCAGCGTCGATGCTGGCCATGATCGAGCCCGCCGGGCTGGTCGTGTGGGTGGCCTCGAACGCCCGGTCCAGCCGCGCGGCGTCTAGCCGGCCGGTTCTGGCCAGCACCAGCGCGCCCTGGGTGTAGGCGGGCAGCGCCTTGTGCGCGCTGGTCACCATCGCGTCCGCGCCGGCCCCGATCGCGTGCGACGGCAGGTCAGGATGGAATCCCAGGTGTGCGCCCCACGCCGCATCCACGACGAGCGGGACCCCGGCGTCGTGGGCGGCGGCCGCGTGGCCGGCCAGGTCGCCCACCGTGCCCACGTACGACGGGTCACCGAGGAACACCGCGCACGCTGCGGGATGCGCCGCCAGCGCCGCCCGCACGGTATCGACGGCCACCGCCGCGGGCAGCCCCGACGCGGGATCCATCTCCGGGCGCACCCACACCGGGCGCAGCCCAGCCAGCACCAGCCCGAGCAGCAGCGACCGGTGCAGGATGCGCGTGATGATGATCTCCTGCCCGGGCGCGCCCACGGCCAGGGCCAGCGCCTGGTTGCCGTGCGTCGACCCGGCGACCGAGAACCGGCACCAGTCGGCGCCCCACAGCCGAGCCGCCCGCGCCTCGCCCTCGGCCCGCAGCAGGTCGGCGTGCTTGATCGTGTCCAGCCCGCCGTACAGCGGCGCATCGCCTGCCACCACCGATCCGACGAGATCCTGGCGCTGCTTGTGCCCCGGAACGCTCATCGGCGTGAGCTCGCCCGCCTCCGCCCGCTCGGTGAACGTCAGCCAGGCGTCGAGCAGCGGCGCGTCGCCTCGCAGCCCAAGCGGGTCCCGTGGATCCGGTGATTCGAGGCGAGGCACCCGCCCAGTCTGCACGACCACCCGCATTAAGGGCGATGGTCCCCCGAGCACGTTTTACCTGGCGACTCCGGGAATGCGACTGGCCGCCGGGCGGCCGGGGAAGGACGCCGGCCGGCCGTGACCGGAACCCGTGTAAGACTGGATCAGGCAGATGACGGCGGCTACTGGGTGGTGACCGCAGTTGACAGTCCATGACATCGGTTCGCTGGACGCGCACGACGACGGGTTCGGCGACCAGCCGGGTGAGGCCCTCTGGGAGTTCTCGCCGTACCCGCCGATCGCCGACTACGGATTCCTGTCCGACTGCGAGGTCACGGCGCTGGTCGCGCCGAGCGGCTCGATCGAGTGGATGTGCCTGCCACGGCTGGACTGCCCGAGCGTGTTCGGCTCGCTGCTTGACCGGGACGCCGGCTGGTTCCGCTTGGGGCCCGAGGACATGAGCGTTCCGGCCGACCGCCGGTACCTGCCCGGGACGATGGTCCTGGAGACCAGCTGGGACTGCGGCGAGGGCTGGATCATCGTCCGGGACTGCCTGGTCATGGGCCCGTGGCGACACGAGCATCCGGAACGCACCACCCACACCCGGCCGCCGACCGACTACGACGCCGAGCACACCCTGCTGCGGATGGTGCGCTGCGTGAACGGATCGGTCCAGCTCACCTCGGACATCCGGATCGGCCTGGAGGGGCCGAGCGCGCAGGCCCGCACCCTGCTCCGGGAGGGCGACACGCGCTTCTGCGCCCTGTCGTGGGGCAGCCGCACCCCGCCCGAGGACTACGAGGAGGCGTACAAGCGCCTGACCTGGACCGCCCACCACTGGCAGCACTGGCTGGCCCGGGGCAGCTTCCCCGATCACCGCTGGCGCCCCCACCTCACCCGCAGCGCGCTGACGCTCAAGGGACTCACGTTCGCACCGACGGGCGCCATCGCGGCCGCCGCGACCACGTCGCTGCCGGAGACGCCGCGGGGCGAGCGGAACTGGGACTACCGCTACAGCTGGATCCGGGACGCCACGTTCGCCCTCTGGGGCCTGTTCACCCTCGGATTCGAGTGGGAGGCCAGCGACTACTTCGCGTTCATCACCGACCTGGTCGAGCGCGACGGGGGCAACCTCCAGATCGTCTACGGCATCGACGGCAAGTGCGACCTCGAGGAGCACGTCCTCGAGCATCTGCACGGCTATCAGGGCGCCCGGCCGGTCCGCATCGGCAACGCCGCCTACCGGCAGCAGCAGAACGACGTGTGGGGCGTCGTGCTCGATTCCCTGTACCTGCACACGAAGTCCAGGGACCGGCTCGACGAGCGGGTCTGGCAGATGGCCCGGCATCAGGTGGAGCACGCGCTGGAGAACTGGCGCGAGCCGGACTGCGGCATCTGGGAGATCCGCGGCGAGCCGAAGCACTTCACCTCCTCGAAGCTGGCGTGCTGGGTCGCGGCCGACCGCGGGGCGCGCCTGGCGAGACTCCGCGAGGACGCCGACACCGCCCGCCTGTGGCAGAAGGCGGCGGACGAGATCCACGCCGATATCTGCACGAACGCGCTCGACGACCGCGGCGTGTTCACCCAGCACTACGAGACCACCGCCCTCGACGCCTCGCTGCTGCTGATGCCGCTGCTCCGGTTCCTGCCGCCGGACGATCCGCGGATCCGCGCCACGGTGCTCGCGATCGCGGACGAGCTGACCAGGGACGGCCTGGTGCTCCGCTACCAGGTGGACGAGACCGATGACGGGCTGGCCGGCGAGGAGGGGCACCTGGGCAACTTCCCGCAGGCCTTCACCCACCTCGCGCTCATCAACGCGGTGATGCACGTCATCAGCAACGAGCGGATGGCGGAGCGGCTGGCCGCAGGCGGCGGCGCGACCGTCACGCCGCGGCCGGTATAGGACACTCGCGGAGCTTGCTCCGCGGCGGGGGGTTGAAGGGGGGTCGTCCCCGCTGGGGCTAACACAGCTCGGTTCGCCGCTGGCCCGCAGGATCCGCCCGGCGGGAAGTCGCCGCCCAGGTCTCACCCGCCACGCTGGATGTCCTGGCGTTGCGTCTCGGGCAGCGCGTCCCACCAGGCCTGCCTGAGGCCGGCCAGCGCCTCGGGGACGATCTCGCCGTTGACCCGGAACCGGGCCAGGCCGCCGTCGGGGATCACGTCCAGGCGGACATGGGTGGCCACGAGTGAGCCCGCGATCAGGAACCGGTGCCGGGTATCGGGCTGCACCCGCGTCAGCGGCAGCACCTCCCGCCACGGCGAGCCCGGGCCGGGCAGGCCGGGGTCGGACGGCGGGCCGGGCTCGGGGAGCGGGCCGGCGAGTGCGTCGCGAGCGTCGGCGGCCAGCAGCCTGACCCAGCCGGGAGCGTTGCCGACGAACCACGAGGTGTCGATCTCCACGTGGCGCAGCTGCCCGGCCGCCGCCAGCGCGATGATCACGTAGTCGTGGCCCGGGCCGCGGCGCCGCGCGTTCTCCCACCCCTCCCCCATGCCGACGGCCCGGCCGGGCAGGATCAGGTTGCCCGCCGAGGAGTAGAAGGCGTCCGAGCAGCCGATCACCCGGCCGCCGTGCTCCGCAGCCGCCAGGTCGATGGTGCCGGCCAGGAACCGGGGATCGGGCAGCGCCGTCCCGTGCACCCGGAACCTCGCCACCCCGCCGTCGGGATAGATCGACAGCCGGACGTGAGTCCACCGCCTGCGCCGGTCGGCGACCGGGTAGACGTTGACGGCGTCACCCCGGGCGTCGGCCCTGGCGACCAGCGTGTGCCAGGTCATCCCGGACAGCTCGCCCGGCGACGGGTACCCCTCGGCTCCGAGGGCCTCCACCGATACCTGCGGCGGGTAGTTGCCGCGGAAGAACAACGTGTCGACGCCGACTCCGTGCACGATGCCGGGCACTCCGAGCCGCACGATGGCGTGGTCGTGCCCCGGCTCGCGGCGGCGGCGGGTCTCCCAGCCGTCGTAGATCTTCCCGCGGTTGCCGAACTCCCCCGCGGCGAACACGGGCGCCCCCGGCTTGATCAGGTTCTCCTTCTCCGCGAACAGCTCGTCGCTGGCGGCGACCACGCTGCCGCCCAGCCGCCGCGAGGCCAGGTCGGGTAGCTCAGTGAAGTCGGGCCGGGACTCGGTCATCCGGTCAGTCCCCCCGGGTCAGGAGCCGTCCGGCCGGCCGCTCGCCGGAGACGGGCACGCCCCGCAGCCAGGTCCGGCGCACCACGCCGTGCAGCCGCTGGCCGGCGTAAGGTATCAGCCGGTGCCGGTGGTACAGCCGTTCCGGCCGCACGATGAAGCTGTCCTCCGGCGCGAGCGCCACCAGGTCCGCGTCCAGGCCGGGAGCGATCCTGCCCTTGCCGGGCAGCCCCGCGAGGCCCGCGGGGCCGGCCGCCATCCACCGGGCGACGTCGTCCAGCGTGTGGCCGCGCGCCCGCGCCTGAGTCCACACGACGGGCAGCGCAACCTGCACCGACGAGATGCCGCCCCACGCCGCGCCGAAGTCGCCCTGCTCCAGGCGCTTGAGCGCCGGCGGGCACGGCGAATGATCGGACACCACACAGTCGATGATGCCCTCGCGCAGCGCCCGCCAGAGCCGCTCGCGGTTGGCCCGCTCCCGGATCGGCGGGCAGCACTTGTACTGGGTGGCGCCGTCCGGGATGTCCTCGGCGGCCAGGGCGAGGTAGTGCGGGCAGGTCTCCGCGGTGACCCGCACGCCGCGGCCGCGCGCGTCGGCGAGCAGCCCGACCGCGTCAGCGGCCGACAGGTGCAGCACATGCGCCCGCGCCCCGGTGCGGCGCGCCACCTCGATGACCCGCGCGATCGCGGCCACCTCGGCGGCGCCCGGACGCGACCGCAGGAACGACCCGTAGCCGGGCCCGCCGGCGCGCGGCGCGGCCTCGATCGCCGCGGCGTCCTCCGCGTGCACGATCACCACGCTGCCGAGCTCGGCGGCCTGCCGCATGACGCCGTCCAGGCCCGCCTCGTCCAGCGGCGGGAACTCCGGCACCCCGGAATCAGCAAGGAAAACCTTTACTCCGAACGCTCCCGCCCGGTGCAGCTCCGGCAGCCGGCTCGTGCTGCCCGGCACGGCTCCGCCCCAGAAGCCGACGTCGACATGGATCTGGCCGGCCGCAGCCTCCCGCTTGACCTGCAGCGCGCTGGCGTCGGTGGTGGGCGGGATCGAGTTCAGCGGCATGTCGATGATCGTGGTGATCCCGCCCGCCGCGGCCGCACGGGTCGCGGTGGCGAACCCCTCCCAGTCGGTCCGGCCCGGCTCGTTGACGTGGACATGGGTGTCGACCAGCCCGGGCAGCAGCACCTCGTCGTCGGCCAGGGTTGTCTTCGTGGCCCCGGCCGCCGCCCCTGCCCAGGCCACCTCGCCCGCCTCGCCCGCCCCGCCCGCCTCGCGCGCCGCGCCCGTCCCGCGCGCCTCCCCCGCCTCCGGTGGCGCGACCGCGGTGCCATAGGGCCCGACCTCGATGATCTTGCCGTCCCTGATCCCCACAAGCGCTGGACGGGTGCCATCCGGCAGGACGGCCCTGCGGGCCCGGATCACCAGGTCAAAAGGCAGCAAGGCAGCCTCGTCATGCCCTATCGACTCTCGGTCAGGGGCTCGACCTTCACATTGGGATGATCGCGAGTCAGGGACATCAAGTCATCGGGGTCACCAGTTGCGATGATCCCTCCGCCAAGGCGCACGGCAGTGGCAACCACGAAGGCGTCAACGGTGTGACACGAGCTCAGGCGATCACGATGGCGGAGCCGACCGGCGAGCCGTGCCATAGCTTGGCCCATCGTGATCGGCCGCATGCCGTGCCCCAGCACGCGATCCACCGCCGCATCCGCCTGGGTGCCACCATAGGCTTCCGCCAGCACTGCCGTCGGAACCCGGACGGGGACACCCAGCCGAGCGGCCGAAGTCAGCATGCTCTGCATCCGTCGCGCCGCACGACGGTCGGCACCGGGATCGGCCACTACCTCCAGCGCCCGAGTGTCCAGGACCAGAACGGCCATCAGGAGGCGGACTGGGTCTTGGCTGAAGCCGCCGCGATGTCCGAGAACTTCGCGTTGAAGGACGAGACCTCGTCCTCGTCAACCGGGCCGAGTTCGCCTTCGAGCTCGTCGAGGAAGCCGAACAGGCGACGGCGGTCGAGTTCATGGCGAACGGCCGTGGCCACGAAGGCGCTCACGTTCTCAGGGGCAACAGCGCGCAGGTCCTCGACGAGTTCGTCGGGAATGCTGATGGAGAGTTTGGTCACAACACGATCCTACCCGGGTAGGAACCGTCCCGCCATTCGGTCGTCACGCCGTGTCTCCCGCTCGCCTCCAGGGCCCACCCGCCTCCCCATCCCTCTTCACCCTCCGGCTCGCTCAGCCGGTGCCCGTTATGTGCTCGGGCCGGACCGGGATCCGGGACAGGTCGAGCCCGGTGGCCGCGCGGATGGCCGCGACGATGGCGGGGCCAGAGGAGATCGTCGGCGGCTCGCCGACCCCGCGCAGCCCGTAGGGGGCGTTCGGGTCCGGGTACTCCAGCACCTCGATCCGCATCGGCGGCATGTCCAGGATGGTGGGGATGAGGTAGTCGGTGAACGAGGGGTTGGCGATCCGCCCGTCCCGGACCTGGATCTCCTCCATGATCGCCAGGCCCAGGCCCTGGGCGGTGCCGCCCTGGATCTGGCCCTCCACCGCCTGCGGGTTCATGGCCTTGCCGACGTCCTGGGTGCAGGCCAGCTCGACGACCTTGACCAGGCCCAGGTCGGTGTCGACGTCGACGACCGCGCGGTGCGCGGCGAACGCGTACTGCACGTGCGCGAAGCCCTGGCCGGTCTCCGGGTCCTGCGCCAGCCCGAGAACGCGGTCACGGACCAGCTCGCAGGCCGCCTTGACCGCGCCGCCCGTTACGTAAGTCTGTCGGGAGGCGGAGGTGGAGCCGCCGGAGCCGACCGTGGTGTCCTTCGGGTGGAGCACTACGTGGTCCACGCCGAGCTCGGTGCGGCAGATCTGCTGCTCGATGGTCACGAGGCCCTGCCCGACCTCGGCGGCGGCCGTGTGCACGGTCACCATCGGCTCGCCGCCGGTGACCTCGAGCCGGACCCGCGCCGTGGAGTAGTCGTCGTAGCCCTCGGAGAAGCCGACGTTCTTGTACGCGACCGCATAGCCGACGCCGCGCACGACGCCCTCGCCGTGGGTGGTGTTGGACACCCCGCCGGGCAGGTCGCGGAGGTCGGCGGCGCCGCGGCCGTTCGCCGGCGGCGGTGTTTCCCTCGGCAGGGGCATCTCCCGGAGGCGGCTGAGCAGCTCGGCGACCGGAGCCGGGCTGTCCACGACCTGCCCGGTGGGAGCCTCGCTGCCCTGGCTCATCGCGTTGCGGCAGCGCACCTCGACCGGGTCGAGGCCCAGGGCCGCCGCCAGCTTGTCCATCTGCGCCTCGTAGCCGAACGCGGCCTGCACCGAACCGAAGCCGCGCATCGCGCCGCACGGCGGGTTGTTGGTGTAGACACCGAACGCGTCGACCTGCACATTCGGGACCACGTACGGCCCGATGCCCATCGTTCCGGCGTTGCCGACCACGGCCGGGGTGCTCGAGGTATAGGCGCCGCCGTCGAGGTAGATCTCGGCCTTGACGTAGACGAGCCTGCCGTCGGACGTCGCGCCGTGCTCGTAGCGCATCTCGGCGGGATGGCGGTGCACGTGCCCGAAGAACGATTCCTCGCGGTTGTAGACCATCTTGACCGGCTTGCCGGTGTGCAGCGCCAGCATGCAGGCGTGCACGTGCATGGAGAGGTCCTCGCGGCCGCCGAACGCGCCGCCGACCCCGGCCAGCACCAGCCTGACCCGCTCCGGCGGCAGGGCCAGCGCGGCGCAGATCTGCCGCTGGTCGACGTGCAGCCACTGGGTGGCCACGTACAGGTCGACGCCGCCCTCGCCGTCCGGCACGGCCAGTCCCGCCTCCGGGCCGAGGAACGCCTGGTCCTGCATGCCGACCGAGTAGGTTCCGGTCACCACGACGTCGGCCGCCAGCTGCGGGTCGCCCTTGCGGAGCCTGAGCTGGCGGACCAGGTTGCCGTTCCGGTGCAGCCTCGGGGCCGCCGGGTCGAGCGCCTGCCCCGCCCCGGTCACCGGCGGCAGGACCTCGTACTGCACCGCGATCTTCTTGGCCGCCTGGCGGGCGATCTCAGGATGGTCCGCAGCGACCAGGGCGACCGGCTCTCCCTGGTAGCGGACGACGTCGGCGGCCAGGACCGGCTGGTCGGCCAGCTCCAGGCCGCAGACGTTCTGGCCGGGGACGTCGGCGTGGGTCAGCACGGCGTGGACCCCGCCGGTGGCCAGCGCCTCGCCGATCGCGATCGAGCTGATCTTCGCGTGGGGATGCGGGCTGCGCAGCGTGACCCCCCAGATCATGCCGTCCATCCAGAGGTCGCTGCCGTAGGCGAACTGCCCGGTCACCTTCGGCATCCCGTCGGGGCGGCGGGCGCTCGATCCCACGCCGCCGGCCTGTTCACGCTGGCCAGCGGGAACCCGCCCGGGGGTCCGGGTCGGCGAGCGCGTCGGCGTGGTCACCAGCCCATCGTCCCGCAGGCGCGGCCGGCTCGCGAACCGAGGGAGCGGCTCGCCTAAGCTAGCCCGCCATTTCGCGCCTTCGTCGTCATTGACCGCTGCGGACGGGCGCGATGCCGTCGAGGGCGGTGTCGATCAGCTCGCGCACGGACCGGTCGTCGAGCGGGGCGTGACCGTGCATGAGCCGGTGGTAGATCGGCCCGTAGATGAGGTCGAGCGCGACCTCGATATTCGTGTCCGCGGGGATCTCGCCGCGCTCGATCGCCCGGCGGAAGATCGCCCGGGCCAGGTCGCGCCGCGGCTGGAGGAAGCGCGCGCGGTATTCGCGGCCGAACGCGGGGTCCGTCTGAGCCTCGATGAGCAGCGCGGCGATCACCCGCCCGTACGGTCGCCTGCTGGCGAGCCGGGCCCAGGGGCGAGCGAAGCTCAGCAGGTCGCCTCGCAGTGACCCGGTGTCCCGGGCCGGAGGGACGCCCGCCAGTTCGTGGTGCAGGACGTCCAGCGCGAGGGTCTCCTTGGTGGGCCACCAGCGGTAGATCGTGGCCTTGCTGACGGCGGCCCGCGCGGCGACCGCGTCCATGCTCGCGGCCGTCAGGCCCCGCTCGAGCAGCAGTTCTGCCGCGGCCTCGAGGATGGCGCCCCGCGCCTTCTCGCTGCGCGGCCGGCCGCGCCGGGGCGGCACGGCCGTCACACCCTGGGTCACGGGGCGGTCCCGCCGCTGCGCGGGGCCAGCGCGCCGGGCCTCGCCGGCCCGGATGTCGGGCCCGGCGTTCCGGCTGGCGTTCCGGCGGGCGTTCCGGCGGTCCGGGCCAGGACCTGGAACATGGCGGCGATGTCGCGCCGCGCGTAGCCCAGCTCCTCGGCCCGCGCCAGCAGGCCATCGGCGACGGCAGCCGACGGAACCGGAACGCTGAGTTCGCGGGCGGCATCGAGGACCAGGCGGATGTCCTTGTGCATCAGCCGCACGTCGAACCAGGCCTGCTCAGGCAGGTCGAGCACGAGGGGTGCGCGCGCCCGGAGCATCGGCGACCCGAGGGCGCTGGCGGTCATCACGTCCGCGGCCAGCTTCGGGTCGATCCCGCCGCGCTCGGCCAGCAGGACGCCCTCGCTGAAGGCGAGCATCTGCGCGGCGAGGCTGATGTTGAGGGCGAGCTTCAGCAGCAGCCCCTGGCCGTTCCCGCCGACGTAGGTGACCGTGCGGCCGAGCACGTGCAGCAGCGGCTCGACGGCGTGGAACGCATCATGCGGGCCGCCGACCATGATCGTCAGGATGCCCTCCTCGGCGGCGGTGACGGTGCCGGAGACCGGGGCGTCGAGCATGCTGGCGCCGAGAGACCGCGCGCTTCGCGCGAGCTCACGGCTGGCCTGCGGGCTGACCGTGCTCATGTCGACAAAGACCTGGCCCGGCCCGAGGCCGGCCAAGATCCCGTCCGGGCCGGAGGTGATCGCCTCGAGGGCCGCGTCGTCGGTGACCATGCTGAAGATCACCTCGGCCGATGCGGCCACCGCGCGTGGAGTGCCGCGCCAGGTCATGCCCCGCGCGAGGAGCTCGCTGGCCTTCGAAGCGCTGCGGTTCGTCCCGTATACCTCGTAGCCCTGGAGCAGGCGGCCGGCGATCCGGCTGCCCATGGCCCCGAGGCCTACCAAGCCGATCCGGGTCATCGTCGTCGTCATGGTCGTCACCTGCACTCACTTGCCTGCTTCGATCTCGCTGGCGTCCCCGTCGGTGAGCTCAAGGCCCGGCTCACTCTCAACAAAACGATACTATCAGTTTTACAAATTGCAACCTGGCCGCTGGTCCCGCCGGTCCCGCTGGAGCCCCCGGTGATACCCGGCTCAAACGTCTTCCAGAGACTGCCTTCCGAGTGCGGCAGGCGACGTCGTAGGCAGCACAAGCCAGCTGGGTCGAGTCCGGCGTGGGAAGGAAACCGGGACAGGGCGGCCGACCAGGAGCTTCTCTAGCTGGGGTCAGCTAGGGCAACCACCGCGATGGTCACCGGCCCGCGGCATGCAGGGTGCGCAGGACGTCACCGTAGGAGCCGAGCAGTCCTTTCTCGCTGTAGAACACCCCGGCCTGCGTGCAGAACGCGCGCACCAGGGTCCGGCACCGGCGCAGGCACGGCCTCGGCATAGCGGGGAACAGGTGGTGCTCAATCTGGTAGTTGAGCCCGCCGAGCAGGGTCTCCACCACGGGGCCGCCGCTGACGTTGCGCGACGTCAGGACCTGACGGCGAAAGAAGTCCAGCTTCTCGTGCTCGCTCAAGACCAGCATCCCCTTGTGGTTGGGCGCGAAGGCGGAGCCCATGTACAGGCCGAGCAGGCCCTGCTGGACCGCTATGAACGCCAGGGCGCGCAGCGGCGGCAGCACGAGCAGGACGGCGGTGAGGTACAGGGCGCCGTGCGCGAGCAGCAGCGAGCCCTCCAGCCACCGGCGCCGGACCGGGCCGAGCAGTACCGCCCTGACGCTGACATGGACGCTCACCGCCTCGAGCAAGAGCAACGGGAACAGGAGGTAGGCCTGGTAGCGCGCCATGGCCCGGAGCAGGCCCCGCCGTTCGCGCGCCTGCTCGGGGGTGAAGGCGATCACCGCGATGCTGATATCGGGATCCTTGCCCAGCTGGTTGGGGTGGGAATGGTGGCGGTTGTGCTTGCTTATCCACCATCCGTAGCTCAGGCCGATCAGCAGGTTGCCTCCCCCGAGGCCGACTATGTCGTTAGCGCGCCGGGAGCGGAAGATCTGCCGGTGTCCGGCCTCGTGCGCCA
>WNFI01687138.1_pt2 | contig 20345 bp, 21 predicted proteins | sample 5400471 | NCBI WGS metagenome assembly WNFI01 (sample SAMN13153348, study PRJNA577476) | soil metagenome | isolation source: 100 cm saprolite on Douglas fir-dominated hillslope | place: USA:California | collected 2013-09-17
TAGCGTCGGCCTCGACTTCAAAGGGCGCATGCCCACGCCCGACCAGATCCTGGGCCCGTTCTATCCCGTGCAAAAACCCGCCGACGGCGGCGCTGATCTGGCGCGGCTCAAGGGGCGGACGGGACAGGCGCAGGGGCAGATCATCTACGTCACCGGCCGAGTATTGAGCCTGCGCGGCGACCCGTGCCCGGGCGTGAAACTGGAGATCTGGCAAGCCAATGGAGGCGGTCGCTATGCGCATCCGCATGACCGCAATCCTGCCGCGCTCGATCCGAACTTCGATGGTTACGCGAGCGTGATGACCGACTCGAAAGGCCGCTATCGCTACAGAACGGTCAAGCCCGGTGCCTATCTGGTCGTGGCCGACTACTGGCGGCCGCCGCACATCCATTACGACATCACCGGGAAGGTCAACCGGCTGATCACGCAGATGTACTTTCCGGATGAGCCCCTCAACAAGAAAGATCCTCTGCTGCAACAAACCTGGGCGAAAGAAAGTCTGATCGCGCGGATTCTGCCCCCGACGGCGAACGAAGAGTCCGATTCAAAACTCGTCGTCTGGGATATCGTTCTGATCCAGGGATGATTGGAAATCCGGGACCACGGTCCGGTACGAGGTAAAGAGCATGACCGACCCAGTTACGCTGCTGGTGGGTACGCGCAAAGGCGCATTCATATTTCGCGCGGATGGAGCGCAAAAGAAGTGGCGGCTGGACGGCCCGCATTTCCTCGGCAACATCGTCAATCACCTGGTGGCGGATCCGCGCGACCGGCGCACCGTGTTGATGGCTGCGAAAACCGGCCATCTCGGACCGACGGTGTTCCGTTCGCACGATGGCGGCAAGACCTGGGCCGAGGCGAAGCATCCTCCCGTGTTCGCAAAAGCCCCGACGCGAGAAGAAGGGCGCTCGGTGGAAAGCGTGTTCTGGCTTTCCGCGGCGCATGCTTCCGAACCCGGTGTCTGGTATGCGGGCACGTCGCCGCCGGGCCTGTTCCGCTCGGCAGACGGCGGCATTACGTGGACAGAAGTGGCCGGGTTCAACGACGGCCTGGTCCCGCGGATAAAACACGCCATCGTCCCGGGACCGGACGGCGCGCAGGTGCATTCGGTCTGTGTCGATCCGGCCGATGCCCGGCATCTGTATATCGGCATCTCGATCGGCGGAATTTTCGAGAGCGGCGATGGCGGAGCCTCCTGGCGCCCTCTGAACAAGGGCGTCGCGGCGGATTTCCTGCCGGACCCGAACTTCGAGTATGGCCACGACCCGCACACGCTTGCGCTGCATCCTGTCAATTCGCAACGGCTCTATCAGCAAAATCATTGCGGAATCTATCGCCTGGATCGCCCGGATACGCAGTGGAAAAGAATCGGCCTGAACATGCCGAAGGAGGTCGGCGACATCGGCTTTCCGATCGTCCTGCATCCGCGCGATCCGGACTGCGCCTGGGTGTTCCCCATGGACGGCACGCAAGTCTGGCCGCGTACCAGCCCGGATGGTCGTCCCGCAGTTTTTCGCACGCGCGACGCGGGCGCTTCCTGGCAACGCCTCGACAACGGAATGCCCAAACAGCATGCATGGTGGACGGTCAAGAGGCAGGCAATGTGTGTCGACCATGCCGATCCGCCGGGACTCTATTTCGGCACTACCGGCGGTGAGATCTGGGCCGGCGCCGGCGGGGGAGAAAGCTGGTCGCGCATCGTGGAGCACCTGCCGCACATCTATTCGGTTACCGTCGCTTGATCCGCGTCCTCATTCCGAGCCCGCTCTTTTCCTACACCGGCGGTCAACGGCAGGTAGACGTCGACGCCGAATCGCTGGCCGGCTTGCTGGCAGCGCTCGACGCACGCTACCCCGGCATGCGACACCGCATCGTCGACGAGCAGGACCGCATCCGCAAGCACATCCGCTTTTTCGTCAACGGCGAGATGGCCGGGAAACTCGACCGTGCCCTGGGCTGCGGAGACGAAGTCATGATCGTAGCCGCGCTGAGCGGCGGCTGACGCGTATCAGTCCGCGTCAGTAATAAAAAGTTCAAGAGCGCCAACGCAGAGTGCGCGGAGGAAATCCCGGAGACGCCGCAGACGAAAACTTCAAAAGTCACCACGATGTCGCGAAGTACACGAAGAAAGACAATGAAATACGAGGTCCGGGTATGAGAATTCCTTGCCAGAGTTCGTGCTCTTTGTGACTTCGTGTTGAGATTTTCAGTGACGTCGCTCACTGGCGACATTCGTCGGCGTCGCAAAACTGTCTTGGAACTTAGCTAGCATCCGTCCTGTCACAACGGTGAATCGGGGGGATGAAAATGAACCGGCAGGAACTTCTGAAACACGCGATCAGGACGATCGCGCAACGAGCCGGCATTGAACGGCCGATATTTCACCTCACCTCGGTGTCGCAGGATTCGGCCGGCGTATTCATCATGCAGACGACGTGGCCCGAAGGCAGGGCGATCTGCGAGAAGATCGCATCTGCCGTTACCGGATTTCCCAGAGACCCTTACACGACTTGCGTCGCTCTGCTGCCCGATCTGGTCGACGAGATCATCCGGGTCGCGCAGAAACGCGATGAAGAAATCGGTACTGCGGAAATGGTGGAAATGAATCGGCGTTGACCTCGGTGTTGGAAAGACGGCTGCACTGCGCGCCCGCCGGCCGAGAATCCGCACGGATACCGATCACGGATCGCGTTTTGACACATCTCTCGCCCGCCGGCGATCACTTCGCCTATCCGTTTGTCGGGCTACCTTTCACCCTGCTTCTGGGCCGCATCGATCAGCTTGAGGCCCAGATCGAGTCCGGACCGTGAGGATATCTCCTGCGCGCGGGCCACGCGTTTGCCGCCGAACTGGTCTATCCTATGGCACCGAAGCAGCAGTTCCCGGGAATATCGTTTGCGCCGGTCGTATGCCATGGAAAGGACTCATGTCCGAGGAACAAAGTTTCGTCTGGCCTACGCCCCCTTATTACCAGTACGCGGACGCAAACGATGCAATCCTCCCGCGCAGATGCGTGGTTGTCGGCGGTGATGGCCGGCAGATGCCGGGAAGGCTCATCCGGTTTCAGCCCGAGCAGGGGGTGCTCGGTTTCGCGGCCACAGGATTGACTTCGGTCGAGACACTGGAGTTCGCCAGGATCAAGACGTTGCAGTTGCTGCGTCCCGTGCGGCTCCTGCCAAGGGAACTCGAGAAGATGCAGCAGGCCGGCGTCGCGCCGCCAACCGGCACCCAGGTCGTCAGGGTATCGTTCAATGACGGCAACAAATTTGCCGGCGAAACCCGCGGGTTCCTGGTCGAGATGACCGGCCTCTACCTGTATCTTGCGGTGGAGGGGGACAGGGTCCAGCGCACCTTCATTCCCGCGCTCGCCTATACCGACTATTCCATCGGCCCGGCCCTCGGCGAGATGCTTTCCGAGCAGCAGGAGGATACGGTGGATTTCGTGCAGGTGGGCCTGCATCTGCAGCAGCACCTGCGCAGCCAGCGCATCGGCGACTATCTGACCGCCAGCGAGATCATCTCCCGCGAGTTCCTCGAGCAGGTTCTCAAGGACCGGGATCAAACCCACCCGGAGAGCCAGCTCGGCCAGGTCCTGCTGCGCGAAAAAGTCATCAGCAGGGAGGAACTCGACAAAGCCGTCAGCCTGCAGCAGCGCGACCGCAAACTTCCGCTCGGCGAGATCCTGGTCGAGATGGGGGTGATCGACCGCGCCACGGTGAACCGGCTGCTGGTCCGCAAGCTTGGCATTCCGTTCGTCGATCCGATGCGCTTCGATATCGATCAGCGTGCCCTGGCACTCGTTGAACGGCGGCTTGCCGAAAAGTATCGCGTCATGCCCCTGTTTCAGACCAAGGACGAGATTGTGGTGGCGATGGAAAATCCCACCGATCCGGCGCCAATGCAGGAATTGCGTTTCGCCACCCGGCTGCGAGTCGTTCCGGTCATGGCGAACCGGGAGAACATCCTCTCCGCCATCAAATTGCAATATGGCCGGCACGAAGCCGCGCGCAACGTCAAGGACCTGGCGGCGTCCGCGCCGGCCGAGGCCACGGTCGACGCACACGATGAACCGGCCGTCGCGGTGTCCGACAACGCGCTGGTTCGCATTGTCAACCAGATCATCCAGGATGCGCACGAGCGCAAGGCGTCTGACATCCACATCGAGACCTATCAGGGCAAAGCGGATACCAAGGTGAAATTGCGCATCGACGGAGAACTCGAGGACTACCTCGATGTGCCATCGCACTTCCGCAACGCAATGATCTCGCGCATCAAAATCATGGCCAACCTCGACATCTCCGAGCATCGCAAGCCCCAGGACGGCAAGATCGTCTTCAACCGCTTCGGAACGGCGAACGTGGAACTGCGCGTCGCGATCATGCCCACGACCGATGGTCTGGAAGATGTGGTGATGAGGGTGCTCGCTGCGGCCAAACCGATCCCGCTCGACAAAATGGGCCTGCGCGAGCCCGTGCTCTCCGAAATCAAGCGCATGGCCGGCATGCCCTACGGCTTGCTGCTGATCTGCGGTCCGACCGGATCGGGCAAGACCACCACGCTGCATTCGGTACTCGGTCACATCAACAACGGCAAGAAAAAGATCTGGACCGCGGAGGATCCGATCGAAATCACGCAGAAGGGATTGCGCCAGGTGCAGGTGAACGCGAAGATCGGCCTGACCTTTGCGGCCGCGCTGCGCTCATTCCTGCGCCTCGATCCCGACGTGATCATGGTGGGGGAAATGCGCGATTCCGAGACGGCGAGAACCGGCGTCGAAGCCTCTCTTACAGGCCACCTGGTGTTCTCGACGCTGCACACAAACAGCGCGCCCGAGTCGGTGACCCGGCTTCTCGACCTCGGCATGGACCCGTTCAATTTCGCCGACGCGCTGCTTGGCGTGCTTGCGCAGCGGCTGGCCCGGGTGTTGTGCCCGGATTGCAAAAAGCCGCACAAGCTCTCCGAGGAGGAAGTCAGGGTGCTGCTCAAGGAGTATTGCGACGGCACACCGCTCGTACCGGCCGAGGTGCGCAAGCGGTGGGAATTGAACTATGGCGAAAAACAGGAACAATTGACGCTCTACGAGGCCAGGGGTTGCGATAAATGCGGGAAGCGCGGATACCGCGGACGCCTCGGCATTCACGAACTGCTGGTGAACTCGCGCGCCGTCAAGGCGCTGATCCAGACCCACGCCCGGGTCGAAGACATCCAGAAGACCGCACTGGCCGAGGGCATGCTCACACTCAAGCAGGACGGCATCGAAAAGGCGCTGCAGGGCAAGACCGACCTTGCCCAGGTACGGGCGGTGGCGATGTGATTCACCCGCGGACGCAAGTGCAGCGCCCGGTGCGGCGGCCTTGTTTCCTTCAACGCTGGAAGTAGGCGTCCTTCCCGAGCAATGCTTCCCTGAAGCGGTTCTTCAGGTGCGTGCCGTCGCGTGGAGGCAGCACCAGCGGAAGCTTGTCGGCCGCAATCTTGATTTGCGCGAACTGCGGACCTTCGGCGCGATGAAGATCGTCGCGTAGCGTGGTGACCTGCTGCATCGTGGTCACCAGAGTCGACGCGGCGAAGCCGCAGCCTGTTGCACACGAGGCCAAATCGACGCCGAACTTCGTATGCGAGGGTTGCATGCCGGTTTCGCCGTAGTGCTCGTTGTCGAGCACGACGAGCGCAAGATTGCGCGGGCGTTGCACGCCGACGGTTGCAAGCGATCCCATTCCCATGAGCATTTCTCCGTCTCCCGTCAGTACGAGCACGCGCCGATCCGGCTGTGCCAGGGCCAGGCCAAGCCCGATCGCCGTGGCGCCGCCCATGCCGCCCCATAGCGGAAACGTCAGGGGATGATCGCCCGCATCGGTCGCATCCCACGCCGGAGCGCCCAGTCCCGCAACGACCAGCAGGTCGCCGCGATCGGCGAGCAGTGCCCTCACCACGCTGCGACGTTCCAGCCTTGACCCTATATCCGATGATCCCGTCGCGGGCATGATCCGTTTCCAATCGGCAATCAATTGTCGAAGGTTTTCGCGCCCAGCAACCGTTGTCCGATCAACACCGCGGCCGGGCGCAGCGTGTTATAGGCGATACGCAGCGCGCCTTCCGCGAGCGCAACGATGTCGTCTTCCCGGTCGGCACGATTCACCAGCACGCCCATTTCTTCCAGGACCGGCTGGGTGGCCTGCCCCATGGGCACTTGCCACGGATTGAACTCCGCCCAGTCGCCGCGCATGGTCACCAGCATCGTCAGCGGTATCTGGCACACGGACAGCATCGACAGCATGTTGATGCAGTTGCCCACGCCGCTCGACTGCATCAGCAATACACTCTTGTCCCCACCGAGCCACGCGCCGACCGCCAGCGCGATGCCTTCTTCTTCCGTGGTGAGCCGCACCGCGCACAACTCGCTGTCCGCTTCGCACAATTTGATGAGCGCCGTATGGCCCGCATCGGGCACGAAGCTTACCTGGCGGATATTCTGCCGCTTGAACAGCCGATGCAGTTCCTGACTCCAGTGCGCGGCCATGTTCGTGGTGGAGGGTAGGGTCGGAGGACAAACCCGATTTGGCCACAGCCGGCCGGTTGCGGCAAGGTCCAAGGGGAAGTAAAGGGGAAAGGGGAAAGGTGAAAGAGGAAAGAGGAAAGAATCACCAGGCCGACGTATCCTGGATTTCGAGCAATTAACTTTCCAATTTCAACTTTTACCTGTCCTCTCGCCCCTGCTGCTAAAGCATCTCCAGCGGTACTGGCGCCTTCGGCGGCGGGAACAGCCGGTCGAGCTCGGCGAGTTGGTCCGCGGATAGTTCGACGTTCAGAGCAATGGAGTTTTCCTTCGCCCGTTCCCGGTGCCCAGTTTTCGGAATCGCGATGACACCGTCCTTCGCCATCAACCAGGCGAGTGCGGCCTGTGCGGGTGTCATCCCATGGCGCTTCGTGAAATCGGCAAGCTTCGGATTACCCAGCAATCGCGCCTGTTCGATCGGCGAATAGGCCATCACCGGGATGCGTTTCTCGCGGAGCCACGGAGCCAGATCCCACTCGATGCCGCGCCGCGTGAGGTTGTAGAGCAACTGGTTCGTGGCCACCGCCTTGCCGCCAGGCGACGCGAAAATCTCCCGCATGTCCCCGAGGGCCATGTTGCTGACGCCGTAGTAACGGATCTTGCCGGCTTTCTGCAGTGCCATGAAGCCTTCCATGGTTTCCCGGAAAGGAATGTTTCCGCGCCAGTGCAGCAGATAGAGGTCGATACGGTCGGTGCGCATGCGCGCGAGACTGCGCTCGCAGGCGGCAATGCTGCCTTTGCGCGAGGCGTTGTGTGGGTAGACCTTGCTGACAAGAAAAGCCTCGTCGCGCCGGCCCGCGATGGCTTCGCCGATCAGCTCTTCGGCTTTGCCTTCGCCATACATCTCGGCCGTATCGATCAGTTTGAGGCCCAGATCGAGCCCGAGCTTGAGCGTGGCAATTTCTTCGGCGCGGGTAGCGCGTTTGTCACCCATATTCCAGGTGCCCTGGCCAAGCGCCGGAATCGTTTCCCCGGACGGTAGCGTAACGCTTTTCATGGGAAATCATCCGCCCCGGGAGCTTGCGTCAGCTTCATGATGATGTCGGCGTACCAGGCACAATTCAGGTTCAGCCGCTCGTCTTCCGTCACATCGCGGCTATGTACATCCATGCGCGAAGTGTGAACCCCGAGCAGCAGCCACGACAAGTCCTCGCGGCCGGATTGCCGCGAGATTGCCCGCGCTACGACCGGCGCGCCGCTTGCACCGCGATGCATTTGCGCATCGGTCAGAAAATAACCCTCGCCCTGGAAGCGCAGGCCGAACGAGGTTGCGACGATCGCCTGTCTCGCAACCGGCAGGTGGTGCAGCATGTCGTGAAATCCCAGCGGAAACCCGACGATCACGATCGGCGTCCCGACCTCGATTTCTTCGAATTTGCTGACCAGATGATTGGGGGTAAACGCCTTCAATAACAGGGTCGCCGGGAGCGCCGGGCGGTCCAGTTCGATGACCGCGACATCGACTTCGCCCGCGGAGTCGATGCCCTCGCGCCACACCGATCTGCCGTTTCTGAAAAGCGGAATCATGAAGCGTGTCACCTGCACGGCGTTGTCCGGATCCACGTGCAGCTCGATCAAAAGGCTATCCGGATGATGGTCGCTGGCCTCATCCCTGAGAACATGCCGCGCGGTAACCAGGTACACCCGGCCGTCGCGTTCGAAAAAGAAGCCCGTGGCATTGGTTTTTTCTTTCTTGTCCAGCACGGTCGTGACGCGCGTCACGGCCAGCAACAGCGGCTCGATCAAACTATCCTCCCAAAGTACCGGGCCCGGAGCACTCCGGTCCAGGCCGGACATCGCGAAACGCACAATATACGGCTCGGGCAGCGCAGGGTCGATATTGTTCCTCTGCAGGCTGATCCGTCCCTTTGCCCTTGTGCAGCCATTGTGGCTGCGGCGACCGCGTGATAGTTTTCATGCATCCGCGTTCCCGGTTGTCGACATGCTGAACCGACTGAAGGCCAGATGGCTGCTCGCCGCAGTGACCTTAGCGTGCATTGCAACGGGCGTTTACTACGCCGATCTGCTCAGATCGGCTTTCCTGCGCAACCCGGTTCCGCGCTCGGCGGAGTCGATTGCCAGGGGACGACAACTCTTCATGCAGGATTGCGCCGTATGTCACGGCGCCGAAGGGCGGGGCGACGGTGTGGCGGCTGCGGCGTTGCCGCAACGACCGGAAGATCTGAGCGGGATTGCCCCGCCGCCGATATTTCCGGATGGCGTGGTTGCCTATCGGATCATCAATGGCAAGAACATGATGCCTGCGTTCGGGTCCACACTGAGCGAGAACGAAGTCTGGGACTTGCTCAATTTCATCCGTTCGCTCGCACGATAGTGATTGGTAATGGGTGATTAGTGATTGGTCAAACCGAAACTCTAATGCCAATCACCAGTTACCAATCACTGCCTTTCAAGGCCTGACGAAAAACGACCCGGTCTGTTCCCCGTCGCGACTCAGTGATTCCGTCCTGATGGCCGGGAAGGCCTCCAGCGCCTCGCTCTGGATGCCGAGGAAAATAGGATCGGCGTTGTCGCGATGAATATTGATCTTGGCGTTATAGACAGCCCGGGTCGTGCCGTGCTTGTCGACGATGTGATAGCGGTTGACCATGTAACGGCCCCCGCCCTGGCTTTGCCCGGTGAGATAGCAGCGGATGTGTTCGATGTTCCCGCCGGAAATGTTCATGCCGTGCAACTGGTCGAGTGTCGCCGCGGTGGTTTCGACGAAGTCCAGGGTGTCGTAGCGGAATTTGCGGCGGGTTTTTTCCTCCGTTGTCTCGATCCGGAAGTCACCGAGCAGGATCTGGCCGGGCAGCGCGCGCTCGATCATGCGCGACAGGTCGATGGTGACCTGGCCGACGATGTAGCTGAAGGTGGTCGGATTCAGGCCCTCGACCTGATGGAATTCGTAGTGTTCGCCGATGTGAAAGGCGGCGCGCAGTTTCGGCACCCAGGAACTGCGCGCCTTGCGTTGCGCGACCGCATTGTCAGCCAGCACCATCATCATCAGTTTGTACAACTCGATGTTGGCCTCGGCCGTCGTCGCCCGGTTCCAGATGTAGAAACCGTCGCCGGTGGTGGTGCGGGCGAAATTGATTTTGATATCCTTCTGCAGGAGTTGTCCGTAGGCGGAATTCACCGAGTAAGCCAGGCTGTTGAGCATGGCCACCTGGTCCAGCGGCGATCGCAGCGTGAATTCCACGGCGTCGAGCAGCACGACGGCCCGACCGCGCACCAGGGACACGCTGTAGCGCCGGACCAGGCTGCTGATCAGATCGATGTCCATGTCGTATTCGATCCGGAAGGCCACGTTGATGACTTCCGGTCTTGTGTCGAAGACGTTGCATACCCGCTCGAACATCTCCGGAACGAGAAACTTCGGTCCGGACAGCACGCCATCGATGAGCCGTTCGGTTTCTGTTTTTTCGCGGTGGCCGGGCGAATCGGCATGAATCGCCTCGGGGATGGCGTAGTGGCGGACAGAAAGGAAACGCAACTCCTGTCCCTTGAAGGTCCATGCGATGATGATATTGTCGCCAAGGTTCCAGAGCGTATAGAGGGCATCGTCGAGCCTGGCGATCCCCTCGCGCGCCTGCGGGGCCAGGCCCTGGGCGCTGCTCTCGTTGGTGGTAAACGCGTTGAGCCAGCTACCGCGTTTCACGGCGCCGATCCGGACGCAGGATTGCGCTTGCTGCAGAGTCCATCATTGCGCTTCATTGCGAAAAATGCAGACGTAGAGCGTCCGTCCGGGCCCGGATCATCCGGGAAAGCGCCCGGCAAGAGCAGGCGCCCGCTCTTGCCGTGACAGGTCAATCGAAAGTGGGTCCCGGGCCGCCCTCTGCCGTCAATTCTCGTACTTGAACGACAGCAGAACCCGGGTCCGGAACGCGACCACTTTTCCATTGTCGACTTTCATGTCCATCTTCACGACTTCCGCGATCCGCAGGTCGCGCAGGGACTTTGCTGCGGCCCCCACAGCGTTCATGGCGGCGTCTTCCCAGGATTTTGTGCTGGTGCCGATCACTTCGACAATCTTGTAGATGGGTTCCGCCGCGTTTTTCTTGGCCATGACACGATCCTCCCTCGGAAAATAAATTGATCGGAGACAAACAACGACCGCCGACAATCGTACACCGGATCAGAGTCGGTTACCCATTCGGGCACTTCTTCCATTCCACGCCGATACTGCGCCGCACTAAAGTCGGGGTATCATGTCCAAGTTCCTGTAGCAGCCTTGTCACGGTCGTGCGCTTCCGCGTCGCGTGTCTGGCCGCTGTCACATTTACCCAATCCCCGGCCAATGAACGAATATCCGACTCAATCCGAACTTCTGAGCTGCCTGGCAAACATCGCCAACGTGGCCGGCGACACCACCAACGTGCCGTTTCGCGTCGATGTCATTCCGCTCCACGGCAAGCCGCCGATGTATTCGGTGATGATCAAATCGCCTGCGAAAGACTTGCTTCGCAGGCAAATCGGCCAGATCCTGTCCCGCCCCTTCGCGCTCGGCGCGACGTCCTTCATGCTGACCGGCAGCGAGGCGGCGTCATTGGTCGGGCGCGGCGAAAACAAATAGATCGCCGTCACACGGGCGCGGGCTGCCCCGGCGCCGAATGAACGACGGGCGCCTTGCGGCGCCCGTTTTGTTCTGCCAGAGCACGATGATTGCCGCGTATGGTCCCGGCACAATCGTTTGCTGAACTGATCAGGACCCGGATAACGAAGCCTGGCGCAGGTTGTCCGGGCCTATACGATGGCGCGAAAGAAACGCCGCCGCCCCGTCCTCGCCCATGTAGCGGGCCAGCACGCGCGGATCCGAGGCGCGCAGATCGACTTTGATCAGCCCGTCGAGTGCGTCGTTGAACTTCTCATCGGCACTGAAGGCGAGCAGCCGGCCGCCGAGTTTCAGGTATTGCTTGAGCAGGACCGGCACGCCTTTGCTGTCGCGCTCGATATGTTTGACCATGCGCGACACATCTTCGATGTCGTTGAGCGCCGCGAACTCGGCCTGGTCGTACGCCGCCGCCCTGAGGCTGCGCAATGGCCGTCGCGGCTTGACGTGGCGCGCGAGGCTATCCTCGATGTTGTTCGTACTCAGGAAATCGACGATCAGCCGGCGCGATGCCGGCTCGTAATCGTTGCTGATGGTGACCGCCCCGAACAGCGTCGCATATTGGGGCTGCTGGACGATGAACTGCCCGATGCCGCGCCACAGGAGCATGAGCGGCGCGAAGCTGCGCTGGTATTCGGCGCGCACGAAGGACCGGCCAAGTTCGATCGCCGGGTTCAGCGCCTGCAAGACGCGATTCCCGTATCGGAACAAAGAGTGCGTGTAAAGGCCGCGTTTGCCGTAGTGGGTCAGGATTTCGTCGGCGAGTCCCATGCGGTAGGCCCCCACGATCGCTTCGGCCTGCGTGTCCCAAACGAACAGGTGCAGATAGTAGGCATCGAAAAGATCGACATCCACGGCCTTTCCGGTTCCTTCCCCCACGCCACGGAACGTCAACTCGCGCAACCGCCCGATTTCCTGCAGACAGGCGGGAAACTGCTCGGCGCGCGCATAGTGCACCGAGAACTGTCCGCTGGCGACCAGATGCTGGTCCGCCGGCAACGCCTCCAGCTCGGCCTTGAGCCAGGATGCCGGAATTGCCGGACGAATCTCCTCCAGGCCGGTCCCCGGTGCCCGACCGCCTAAAAAACGCATCGGCCCGAATCCGCAAAGCGCATTTTTGATACGTTCTTCGAAAAGTTGCGACAGGCGGGTCAGCGGACGGAGCGGGAAGGGACCATCCGGACCATTCGACGGGCTGGAGCGTCTATGCAGCATCGATGCAGCCTCGTTCAGTTAGGGGATGCGCGCGCGCAAGCACGCCTGCGCCACCGGTACGGACCTAATTTTAGACATGGGCATTTACCGCGTTGTGACTGCGGTGTTGCGAATTAGTTTCGGGGTGCGCGGGCATGGTGCCGATATCCGCCGGCACGGACGGCAGATTGGCGATCCCGGTCGTGAATTGCGGCGCCGCCTGGTCGGACCGTGGCCTGGGCCGCGGCTGTCCACCCGACAGCTTGCGCTCCACCGGCAAATTGTCCTGCACCGGCAAATTGCGCTCGGCGTAGTCCCGCATCGACAGCCCGATGATCCAGTCGGAGATGACCAGGGGCAGGCGTGCGGGTGTGAAAATTGGCAGAGTGCGCAGGAAGTGCGCAATGCGGGATACGCCGCCGGGCAGGATGCCTTTGAAGATCAGTCGCGTGAGGATGCCCATCCGATCCGCGGCGGAATAGCCGCTGCGGTAGGCCGGCGCGCGCAGGTAGCGAACCTTGTTGCGGATGCGACGGGCAATTTCCGCGTCGGTGAGCAGGCGCGCGTAAAGTGCGCGATAGCCCTCGGTCATCGCATCGAGCGTCATGTTCTTCGGCACGACGTTGGTCCGGCCGCGCGTATTTTCGGCGGAGTCCTCGGTTTCGTCGATGCGGCCCTCCTTCTGCAGTCGTTCGTACAGCGGCGTGCGCGGCATCGCGGTCAGCATTCCGATCATGGCCGACTGGATGCCCGCATCGGTGATGAACTGATACTGGCGCTCGAAAGTCTCCAGCGTGTCGTTGTCGAAGCCGATGATGAAACCCGCAAGCACGTCGATGTCGTGGGCGTAGATGCGCCGGATCGAAGTCAGGATGTCTTCGGCAAGGTTTTGCGTCTTCAGTGTTTCCTTCAGACTGTCCGGATCGGTCGATTCGATGCCGATGAACACCCAGCCGAAGTTGGCGTCTCGGAACAACTCGAGCAGTTCGCGGTTCTGCGCCAGGTTGAGGGAAGCCTCCGTTCCGAAACTGAAGTCGTAGTCATGCGCTTTCTGGTAGCCGGCCAGGAAGCGCAACAGGGACTTGGCCTGGGGAACGTTGCCGATCAGGTTGTCGTCGACGAAGAATACGCTGCGCATGCCGGCGGCGCGCAATGCGTCAAGCTCGCGCCCGATCTGCTCGTGGCTCTTCACGCGCGGCTTGCGTCCGAACATTACGATGATGTCGCAGAATTCGCAGCGGAACGGGCACCCGCGCGAATACTGCAGCGTGGCGTTCGAATAGCGGTCGAGCTGCAGCAGGTCGAATCGCGGCGTCGGCGAATCGGTGAGCGCAACCGTACCGGTCTCGTGGTAGAGCCGTTTGGGCTCGCCGCACAGAAAATCGACGCAGAATTCCTTCCAGATGTATTCGGCCTCGCCTGCCACCACGGAATCGGCCAGGGGTGCGTATTTTTCATTGCAAAGGGAGGTGTAGCTGCCGCCGGCGACGGTGTAATAGCCGCGGCTGCGGTAATGCGCGAGCAACTCGCGCTGACGCGGGAACTGCACGCCCATGCCGCAAACGCCGACGATATCGGCCTCGGGGTCGAGCGGCACGGCCTCCACGTTCTCGTCGACGATGCGTACATCCCAGTCGGCGGGGCACAGCGCGGCCAGCGTCGCCAGACCGAGCGGCGGGCAGGTCGTGCGCTTGCGGGGAAGCACTTCGTCGATCGCCCAGGTGAAGCTCCAGAAGCTTTCCGGGAATTTCGGGTTGATCAAGAGCAGGCGCATAAGGCAGGACCTTTCGAAGTGGCCGGCAATCAGGGTACACCTTACAGGCGCATCGTTGCGTCGGTGTGACACGGGGTTTTCCCGGGAGTTCCGCTTTCGCGCGCCGGCCGGTCCGATGATTTATGCCGGCGTATTTGCGTGATCCGGCCCACGCCCGGGCGGCGCGGCGCTACAATGGCTGCTCTCCGGCGGAACAGGCGGCATGCATACACGGATCGGTAAATACCTCCTCAAGAGGAAGCTCGGTGCCGGTGCCAGCGGCAGCGTCTATCTGGCGCTGGACGAATTTTCCGGACGCGAAGTCGCGCTCAAATTCTACGAGGCGGGCAAGGCGGCGGACATATCGAATTTCGCGCGCGCGCAATTCCTCACCGAAGCGGCGCTGGCCGGGAGGCTCTGGCATCCGCATATCGCGCTGATCATGGACGCCTGCTCGGACGACACCATGAGTTACATCGTCACGGAATTCGTCCCGGGCGGCAGTCTTTCCCAATTCACCGGTCCGCGCAGCCTGCTTCCGGTGTCCGAAGTCATTGAGATCGGCTTCAAGTGTTCCGGTGCGCTCGACTACGCGTTCCGCAACAATGTAATCCATCGCGATATCAAGCCGGCAAACATTCTGCGCGCGCCGGATACGCAGGTGAAGATTTCCGATTTCGGTGTCGCCTTCATCCGCGACGCGGCTCACACGCAGATCATGGATGCCGGCTCGCCCTACTATGCCTCCCCGGAACAGGCCACCGGCGCGGAGCTGTCCCATCGCAGCGACATGTTTTCGCTCGGGGTTGTACTCTACGAGATGCTGGCCGGAAAGCGCCCGTTTACAGGCGAGAGCGGCGGCCAGGTCCTGCACAATCTCGTGTCTGTCGACCCCGAACCGCTTACCCTCGTGCGGCCCGATCTTCCCGGCGCCCTGGGTGAAATCGTCATGCGCGCTTTACAGAAGGCGCCTGGCGACCGTTACAACAACTGGGCGGAATTCGCACTCGACCTGGCCAAGGCCGGCCGGTTGAGCAAGTACGACAAGGCCATTCCCGACAGCGAAAAATTCACCGCGCTCAAAAGCAGGCCGATGCTGGCGGAACTCGATGACGCGGAAATCTGGGAATTTTCCGGGGCGGGAATCTGGTCGAGGTTGCCGTCCTATACGGCCGTCGTTCGGGAGGGCGAATCGGGAGACAGCCTGTTCCTGCTGGCCGAAGGCGAGGCCAAGGTTACGCTGCAGGGCCGGCTGCTCAATGTGCTCGCCAAGGGAGAGTGGTTCGGCGAGCAGCCTTTCGTCCACGGCCACCCGGTACCGCGCCAGGCGACGGTCGATACCACCGTCGACTCGGTGCTGGTGGAATTTCCGCGCGAAAAACTCGAGGCGCTCAGCGAGCGCTGCCAGCGGCGGTTTGTCAGGGCGCTGCTGCGAACGCTTGCCGATCGGCTTGCGCTGTCGAACGCGCGCATTTCGCGCATGGGGTAGGGAAAAAAACGTGCTGTGTACTGGGTGCTGCGTGCTGGGAAAAAGCCGACGGCAGGAACCCAAACTCTGAAGAGGCTTTCCAACCGCAGCACGCAGTACTCAGTACCCGATTTTCCGCTACCATCTCCCCATAAAAACAGTCTTTCCGGAGGAGCGGGCGGCGAATAGCCGCTCGCGTAAGCCATGGGCGAAACGCGAGAAGCACTTGTCAAACGACTGGAAGTCCAGGCCCGGCAAGTTCGCCGCAATATCTGGCGCGCAGTTCGCGCCGGGGGTGGCGGGCATGTGGGCGGTTCCAGTTCGGCGGCCGACATCCTCGCCGCGCTTTACTTCCACCGCATGCGTATACGCCCGGCCGAGCCGGATTGGCCGGAGCGCGACCGTTTCGTGCTTTCCAAGGGACATGCGAACGCGGCGCTGGGCGCGGTGCTGGCCCAGGCGGGGTTCATCGACGACGCAGTTCTCGACAAGTTTTATGCTTTCGAATCGCCGTTCGGCATGCATCCCGACATCAAGGTTGCCGGCGTGGAAATGTGCACGGGTGCGCTCGGCCACGGCCTTCCGGTGGCGCTGGGCATGGCGCTCGGCGCGCGCATCCAGAAGAAGGCGTTCCACACCTTCGTCATGATCGGCGATGGCGAGTTGCACGAAGGCTCGAACTGGGAAGCGGCGCTGGCCGCCGCGCACTACAAGCTGTCGAATCTCACCGCCATCATCGACCATAACAAGATCTGCCAGAGTGGCCGGGTGGACGAGGTCATCAGCGTCGATCCCCTCGCCGAAAAATGGCGCGCTTTCGGCTGGGAAGTGCGCGAAATCGACGGTCACGACATGACGCAAGTTGTCGACACTCTCGACGCGTTACCCCTGAATCCGCGGCGGCCGACGGCACTCATTGCGCACACGGTAAAGGGCAAAGGCGTGAGCTTCGCCGAGAACACCTATGTGTGGCACAGCAATTCGGTGAATGACGAAATTTACGCAAAGGCGCTGGCCGAACTGGGAATGCCATGAACGCACCCGATATCGCCGTGCCGGAATGGCGCACCAAGTCGGCCAACCAGACGCGCCTCGCGTACGGGCAGGCGCTGCTCGAGATCGGCGCGCGCGAGCCGCGCGCCGTGGTTGTGTCCGCCGATACGCAGGATCTGCTCGGCATCCGAACTTTCATCGAGCGTTATCGCGACCGCTTCATCGAACTGGGCATCGCCGAGCAGAACGTGATCGGCACCGCGTCGGGTCTGGCGACCACGGGCCTGCATCCTTATGTATGCGCCTATGCGCCGTTCATCACCGCACGCAGCATGGAGCAGGTGCGCAACGATGTGGCTTATGCGAACCAGCGCGTCGTGATCGGCGCGGCCGCGAGCGGCATTTCGCTCGGCGTAGCCGGCGGCACGCATCATGCGCTGGAAGATCTCGCGCTGATGCGCAGCCTGCCCAACATGACCGTAATCGTTCCCGCGGATGTGAACGAAGCCTATAAGGCCGCGCTGGCGACGCTCGACATCGACGGGCCCGTCTATCTGCGGCTCGGCGGCCGAGCGGAAGAGCCGCCGGTCAGCGACCCCGAAGCAGAATTTCGTCCGGGCAAGGCGGTGCAACTGCGTCCCGGCAACGACGTGGCCGTGATCGCCTGCGGTGCGTTGGTGGAGATGGCCGTGCGGGCGTCGGATCTGCTGAAAAAGGACGGCATCGGCGTTCGCGTGCTGAACATGCACACGATCAAACCGCTTGATCGCGATGCCGTTCTCGCCGCAGCGGCCGAGACCCGTGGCATCGTCACGGCCGAAGAGCATCACCTCACCGGCGGACTGGGCGGTGCGGTCGCCGAACTGCTTGCCGTGGAACGTCCGACGCGCATGCGCATGGTCGGCATGCCCGACGTTTTTGCAATGGTCGGACCGACGGGTCCGTTGCGCGCGAAGTACGGCATGAGCGCTGACGGAATCGTCAATGCGTGCAGAGCACTGCTTTCCTGAGAGGAAAGGTAAGAGAGGAAAGGAAAGGCAAAAGGAAAACCTTCGGAAGCTCCGAGTTCTTGAACTTTCATTCCGCTTTTATCTTTGATCTTTCCGCTTCCTGCCTTCGTGGCCGGCGACGGCGGAAAAATCGGGTTTGAAGCAGTGCAATCGCAAATAAACTCGAGCGAACTGTCGATTCCGGGCCCGGCCGTTCGTCGTAGGGGTGCTCCGATCCGGAGCCATCATCCAAGGAGAACGGCAATGGAATACATGATCCTCATCTATGGTGACGAAAGTGCGTTCGGACGCATCGGCGAGGCGCAACTCAAAGCCATGTACGCCGAATACGGCGCCTACACGCAGGAACTCATGAAAGCCGGCGTCATGCGCGCCGGCTCGGAGCTGAAGCCTGCATCGACGGCGACCACCGTGCGCGTCCGGGGCGGCAAGGTTCTCAGCACCGATGGACCCTTCGCGGAGACCAAGGAGCAACTGGGTGGCTATTACCTTCTCGACGTCCCCAATCTCGATGCCGCGGTGAAGTGGGCGGGCAAATGTCCGGGCGCGAAAACAGGGTCGGTCGAGGTGAGGCCGCTCGCGCCGATGAAAAAGTAGTAACGCGTGCTCGGCCGCATCGTCGAAGAGCTCGTGCGCCGCGAGGGCCCGCGCATTCTCGCGGGCCTCATCGGGCGCCTGGGTGGAAACTTCGACCTGGCCGAAGACAGCCTGCAGGATGCCTACGAGCGGGCGCTCAATGCGTGGCCCTGGGTCGGCATTCCGGAGCATCCTGCGGCCTGGCTCACGACCGTCGCAAAGCGGTGCGCGATAGACCGCTTGCGACGCTTGCGGCGAAATATCGACGACGGCGACCTCATCCTCGAGCAGCTTGCCGCCGAAGAGCCGGAATCGATCGACGACGGCGGGTTGCCCGACGACCGCCTGCGGCTGATCTTCACCTGCTGCCATCCGGCGATCGCCGCGCCCGCACAGATGGCGCTTGCCCTGCACACGCTGTGCGGACTTTCCACCCGCGAGATCGCGCGCGCATTCCTCGAGCCGGAGGCAACCACGGCACAACGCCTGGTGCGCGCCAAGAAAAAAATTCTCGAGGCGCGCATACCTTATGTCGTCCCCTCGCAAGAGGAACTTCCCGACCGGCTTGCCGCCGTGCTCGCGGCCATTTATCTCGTCTTCAACGAAGGCTATTCGGCGACCGAAGGTGCATCGCTCCTGCGCCCGGACCTGAGCAGCGAGGCCATTCGGCTTGCGCGTCTGCTGGTGCAGCTCCTGCCGGACCAGCCGGAGGCGTTCGGCCTGCTCGCGCTGATGCTGCTGCACGACGCACGGCGCGATACCCGTGTCGGCGCCGATGGTGCGCTGGTTCCGCTCGAGGAGCAGGATCGATCGCGCTGGGAGCGGACGAAAATAACCGAAGGCCTCGATACGCTCGACCGCGCGATTGCGATGCGCCAGCGCGGGCCGTATCAGGTGCAGGCCGCGATCGCGGCGCTGCACGTGAAAGCTGCGGACGCGGCATCCACGGACTGGGCGCAGATCGCCGCGCTCTACGGAGCGTTGTACGCGATGATGCCCACCGCGATCGTCGAACTGAATGCCGCTGCGGCCATCGCGATGGCGCAAGGGCCGGAACAAGGACTCGAGTGGATCGATCGCGTGGAAGCGCGCGGCGAACTCGGCGATTATCACCTGCTGCATGCGGCGCGCGCGGACCTGCTGCGACGGGCCGGCCACGGTGAGGCGGCCGCACCGCATTATCGCCGCGCCATCGAACTCACGCGCAATCCCGCCGAGCGGTTGTACCTCGAGCGCAGATTGCGCGAAGCGGCTAGCCTTGCTTGCGTAAAGCAGGACAAAAGGTGAAAGGTAAAAGAGGAAAGAGGAAAGGAGAAAGGGAAGAGCGTTAAAGAAGTCGGCGTTTAAATCTAACTTTCACCTTTAACCTGATTTCTCCTGAGCCCTCAATCCGGAGAAATCCCGCTAAACTCCGCCTGGCAATAACAATTTCCACCTGAGGAGAAATCATGCTGCTCGACGTACGCACCTACACCTGCCGCCCGCAAACCATCAAGAAACACATCGCGCTCTATGAAAAAATGGGCAAGGCGCCACAGACGCGGCACCTGGGGCAGCCGCTCGCCTACATGACCACGGAGTCCGGCAATGTCAACCAGTACATTCACATCTGGGTCTACGAGAATGCCGCCGACCGCGAGAAGCGCCGTGCGGCGATGTGGGCCGACCCGGAATGGCTTTCCTACATCGAGGAAAGTGCGAAGCTCGGCGCGCTCGAAGTTCAGGAGAACCGCCTGATGACGCCCGTCCCGTTCTTTCCGATCAAGCGTTAGGCGTGCGGTTCGCGCGGGTGAAATAAACCCCCGAGCCCGCACCGGCAATCGGGCGCCGCCGGCGCCCGATTTTCATTGGCCGATCCGCAAGGCCGGACCCTGCCTTACTTGTGGAATTTCCGGGGCGGCCTTTTGCCCTGCTGACCGCCGCCCGGTCTGTTGCGCCGGGATTGGTTCTGGTTGTTGGTGGCGGGGGTTTCCCGGCGCGCACCCGGGTCGGGGGCGTCCTCCCGGTTGGCGGAAGCCAGCTTGATTTCGAGCTCGTTGATTTCATCCCACTGCTCGTCGGTACGCTGGCGCTCCGGTATCGCCAGGAGTTCCTGCAGGCGGCGGCGGGGAGAAACGGGTTCTGGTGTATTCATAACGGTATTCTCGCATCCTTCCAAAGGCGGTGCATAGACGGCGGTAAAATGG
>WNFI01687325.1_pt1 | contig 20344 bp, 16 predicted proteins | sample 5400471 | NCBI WGS metagenome assembly WNFI01 (sample SAMN13153348, study PRJNA577476) | soil metagenome | isolation source: 100 cm saprolite on Douglas fir-dominated hillslope | place: USA:California | collected 2013-09-17
GGCAGATCGAAAGCGACGGAGAGGCCGGCCTGGCCCTTGCTCAGGAGGTAGCGGTAGCGCTGGTTGGATTCGACGGCGGTGCCGAAGCCGGCGTACTGGCGCATGGTCCAGAAGCGGCCGCGGTACATGGTGGGGTAGATGCCGCGAGTGTAGGGGAATTCGCCAGGATAGCCGAGAGAGATTTCGGGGTCCCAGTTAGCGAGATTTTCTTCCGTGTACAGGCGATCGATGGGAAGGCCGGAGAGAGTGGTGAATTTCTCTTTGCGTTCGGCGGGCGTGGCGGACTTGGCTTTCGTGTCGGACATTATTGTGTGCTCGATGGGTCGAAGCCGCGATTCGACAAAGCCAAAACCGCCCCGACCCGGTCGGGGCGCTACAACCTGCGGGCCTTGCGAAACGAAGTTATGGCGAAAAGCACAAATAAGAGAGCCACTGCGACGGCGATGCCGATAAGCCAGCGGGCAACGTCGCGCGTCCAGGCGCGCAGGGCGGCGTTGAGCCAACCCAGCGCGAGAACGGCAAAGACTGCGCCGACGACTTCGTGAAATAGCTGCCTGATCACGCGCCAGAGCCGCCGGAAACCGCCTTGTTGCTGCGGCGCGGTTGCTGCGTTTGCGGCCGTTGACATAAGAGCATCTTAACGCAAAACCCGGCGAACATCAGAAGGTGGAGACCGGGCGGTACGGCCTTTCGGTCAATGTGACCTGAACATAGGTACTGTGGACGGATTAGAGACAACGGGGCGAGGCTCTCTTGTATCCAACAATACGTGGGCCTAGAATGGCCAAAGAAGTAAGGGAGAAGCTGCCTTGCAACTCGACGATCACCTGAAAAACTTGCTCCGTGAACTGGGACACGCGATCAATGACACGGTGTCCGACTCCGACCGCATCACAGGCGCGATTGCCGGCGTGCGCGCGCACGGTTACGACATCGTGCTGAAGCTGGACGCGACCATCGGGCTGGCAAAACGCGACGCGGCTGCGGCTGAAGCAGCAAAGCTGACGACACAGGACCGCCGCTTCCTGGAGTCGCTGCGCATTCAGGTGGATCAGGAATCTTTATTGGAAGAGAATGACAAAAAGTCAGCCCCGCGGCTGGCCATGACGCCCCAGGATGTGCGATTTCTAAAGTCACTGCGGATTGCCACGGACGACGTTGAATGAAGAGAAGCGTCAAAATTGCCGGGTTCCGATTGCCGCTGATGCTTGCGGCCGCGGGGGTCTTTTCTTTGCCTGCTGCTGCGCAGGATCCGGTGACCGTGCCAATTATCGTTGATACCGCGGTGCCGATCATCGTCAATGCGGTGAAGCCAAAGCCAAAGCCGACCGGACTGGATAAGTTTGAGGGCTTCGTGATGCACGCGAACACCGCGCAGATCACGGTGCGCGCGAAGGGGAACGACATGGCCATTCGAACGTTCCCTCTTTCGGAAGAGGCGTCCGCGCAAATGCAGAAAATCGTCGACAAGGGCGGCTACCAGTACGGCGACAAAGTGACAGTTTTTTACGAGCCCGCTACGTCGAAAGCGATCAAGTTCAAAGGGAAACCTTCGAAGCCCATTTGATTTGCGGAGCGGCAACATGCTTCGCCTGCCTGCGGTTGCTGGACGCTTCTATCCTTCCCATCCTGCGGAACTAACAGCGCTCGTTCACCAATGCAGCGGCACCGATCCGGGCCAGCCACCCATTCCGGTAAGGGCGTGCCTTGTGCCGCACGCCGGTTACGTCTATTCGGGACACGTGGCCGGCGCGGTGCTCGCGCGGATCGCGCTGCCCAGGAAAATCATTATTCTCGGCGTGCGGCATTATCCGCGAGGTGAGCCGGCGGCGATTCTCTCGAGCGGCGCCTGGCGCACGCCGCTGGGCGACGCGCGGATTGACGAGGCGCTGGCGGAAGCGCTGAAAAAAGCCTGCCCGCTGCTGCGCGAGGATAGCGTGGCGCACAGCACGGAGCATTCGCTGGAAGTGCAGTTGCCGTTTCTGCAGCTGCTCGCGCCGGATTTCACATTTGTTCCCGTGGCTCTGGGAACCGTGCGATTCGAATCGCTGGTGAGTGTGGGAGAAGCGATCGGGCGGGTGCTCGAGAACTCGAAGGAGAACGTGCTGCTATTGACGACCTCGGATTTGAATCATTACGAGGATGACGCCACAACGCGCATCAAGGACCGCAAAGCCATCGAACAGTTGCTGGCGCTGGAACCGCGCGGACTCTACGACACGTGCCGCAACGAAGAGATTTCCATGTGCGGGCTCGGGCCGGCGGCGGCCATGCTCACGGCGCTGAAGGCGCTGGGCGTGAAAAAATCGGAATTGGTGAAGTACGCGACGTCGGCGGATGTTTCCGGCGATCGCGACGCGGTCGTGGGCTACGCGGGTATGATTTTTTTCTGACTGGCACGAATAGCAATTTGCTGACGAGCAAAAAGAAACGGCTACCCCGTGGGAGCCGTTTCTGCGATCGTTCCAAAATCGATCAGTGTGGCCGGCCGGAAGACGGGTGCGAGGACGAGGCCGAAGAAGAAGAGGACGAAGAAGATCGTCCCGTTGCGCTCGAAGAGGCAGACCCGCTCCAAGTGCTTCCTCCCCTGCCGCTGGAACCGCCACGTTCGCCGCCCGAGTAGCGCGGTGCCGGCGGCGGGACGTTATTGCGTGCAGGCGGGGAGGAAACGCTCCGCGTCGCGGGAGGAGCCACAGGAGTTCGCAGCGGTGTGACGGCAGTTGGCGACGAAGTGGCAGCCGCAGTCCGTCCAGTTTCGACGCGAATCTCGTTACTCCTGGCGGAGGAAGAAGCCGCGGAAGAATTTGTATTCACGAAGCGGTGTTCGAGCGGATCGAACGCGATGGAAGAATCCTTGCCGAGAGAGACGGCACGAATTCCGGATTTGCCTTCAACCACCGTCCTCGAAACGCGAGGCGGAGGCCCACTGGCCACAAGGCTGCCGCTTAGGCCTTCGCGCGGCGGCGACTTCAACGTCTGCCATTTTTGCCCGCGCTCCACTGGGATGACTAGCTCGCTCACGCCTTTCACTCCCACGTTCGAGAAAACGCCGCGCTCCAAATTCAGAGGAGTCTTTCCTTTTTCATCGAGCGGATGCATGGGCACGATACCACTCTTGCCACCTTGGTGAACGAAGACGGCCGTCACGGGACGATAGATGGGGTGCGGGGGATGAACGCCCCGGGGGAACCGCCTTCCCGGACCGACTAGATACCCCGGGTATCCGTAAAGAATCGGCGGGGAATAAAACCAGCCCCCGCAAGAGGCATCGAAGAGCCATCCTCCGTAATGATAGGGAGCCCAGCCCCACGGCTGATAGCTCGCCCAGGTCCAGCCAAACCCAGGATCCATGATCCATTGCCCATTCGTGAATGGCGACCAGCCAAATCCCACGCCAAACGGTCTCCAACCGTATCCATATGCCCCACAAGAGGAAAAGGCGCCATAGGTGTAAAGGTCGGCAAAGCCGGGAGCGTAGTAGGGCGAACCTGTGTATTGCAGCGCCGCTGTGGTGGCGGTGGAGACGCTGTCGACGCGGCCAGAGACCCAGCGATCGAAGTCATCTTCCTCGGGAAGGCGGCCGACGCTCAGGGAAGAATCGTCGCCGGCTTTCACCGAAAGGGACTGGCCCTTTTCGAGCCGCGTCGCGTTCTTATTGTGCAAAACGGAAACGCGGCCCTGATAGGTTTCGACCGTGCTGCCGTCGTCGTAATTATCCAGCCGAAATGTGCTCCGGCCGTCGGCTTCCACGGTGAAGTCGCCCCCGGTGACGCTGAAGTAGTCGCCGCCCGCAGGATTCACATAGAAGGAAGCGCTCCCTTGCCGGAGAACGAGGCGCGTTGTCCGCGCAGAATCGTTGAGGGAAACGTCGTAGAACTCCAGGACCGTGTTTTCTCTGAGGAAAGCCATGGCGCCGTTCTCGAATTCCACTTCCGCGCGGCCTTTGTCTGTGGCAAGAACATAACCTTGGCGGATCGGCAGATTCAGCCCAGCGGATTCCCACGTTGCGGTGGAGTCCGCGAGAGGGTCGCCGTGCGTCTGCCGGGCGAACCGGACGTCGCCCTGAACGAGACTCAGGCGGATGATGCGGGCATGGCTGAAGTCCGCCGCGGCGGGGTGCGCGCCCACGAAGAGCGAACTCAACAGAATGACCAAGATGAGAGGAATCAGTTTGCGGGAAGTCATATTCACCCCCTCACGGGGACGCGGCGCAAATCATTAGACGGTTAGAAGAGCGGGCAGGTTGCGTGCGATGTGCCCGAAACTATCGTCTCGCCGGGGGATGGCGCCGTCAAGGGCAGACTGTGCTTAGGGGATAACGAACTCATGAAGATGTCATTTGAAACAGAGGTTAGCTACAAATGAGCTAAATGGAAATTTTTGTTCTTTAGTTCCTTGACACTCCGAAAGTGAAACGCTAGTTTCAAAAGGGGGTAGTGTCAGTCTTACCCGCTTTGAGTCCTGCGGTCCGTCGTCCTTTCCAAGAAAAGGGCGTTTGCGAGCCAAACGAAGTTTGCTCACGACCGTGGAGCAGTGCAGTCCTATACTTCGGGGGGGAATTTATGCGAGGCATTCATAGAATTTTAGCCGCCGTACTGGTGTTGGTGGGAACACTGACGAGTACGTGCGCTTACGGACAAGGTGGCGCAACGGGAGCCATCAGCGGCGCAGTTGTGGATACGAGCGGCGGGTCGGTCGCCGAAGCCGAAGTCCAGATTATTGATACACGCACGGAGTCGCTGGCACGCAAAGTTTCGACAAACGCGGACGGATCGTTCGTCGCGCCGCTGCTCCCTCCGGGAATCTACATCGTGGTTGTCAATAAATCGGGCTTCGCCGAGGCCAAAGCCTCGGGCATCGAAGTGCGCGTGACGGAGACCACGAAAGTCACGATCTCGCTCAAGCCCGGTGCGGTGAGCGAGAAAGTGGAAATATCCGCGCAGGTTACGACCGTGGAAACGACGACCGCCGCGACCGGTCAGTCGCTGGGCACGGAGACCGTGCGGGAATTGCCGCTGGCCACGCAGAACTATCAGCAGTTGTTGACGCTTTCAAGCGGCGCGCAGAGCGAGCTCAACGCGGCCGCGCAGCTTGGCCGCGGCAGCGTGAAGCTCTTTGTGAATGGACAGCGCGAGGACAACAACAACTTCCTGATCGAAGGCATCAGCGCTACCGACTACAACGTGGCGCAAGCTTCGTACGTTCCGCTGCCGAACCCCGATGTCATTCAGGAGTTCAAGGTTCAGACTTCGCTCTACGATGCCAGCCAAGGAAGAAATGGCGGGGGAAACGTCAACGCGATTCTGAAATCCGGAGCAAAGGAAGTTCACGGTGATGTCTATGAGTATTTCCGGAACGATATTCTGAACGCGAACGAGTTCTTCCTGAACCGGGAAGGCCAGGCGCGCCCATCCGTAAAACAGAACATTTTCGGGGGCAGCCTCGGCGGTCCGGTAGGAAGGGAAAAGTTTGGGTATTTTTTCGTCAACTATCAGGGAACCCGGCAGCGCAGCGGACTCTCGCCGGGCACGATCATCAGCTCGAACATTCCTCTCCTGCCCGCGGACCGCTCGCCGGCCAGCCTAGAAAGCGCTTTTGGTCTTCCCAGCATCGATCCCATTCTTTCCAACACGGGTGGCACGGGGCTCTTGCAACGGCAGGACACTACGGGACAGTTCGGACCCAAGGGCGGGTTCCTTATTCCGTCCGGCCAGATTGCTGCAGGCTGCACCGCCGGTTGCACGCCCGGACTGACGAACGGAGTCGTGAATACCGGGGCCTTCGCCTTGAGCGAGCCCGGAAAATTTACCGACGACCAGTTCACGTCAAACTGGGACCGGGAATTCCGCGGCGGTCAAGACAAGATCTCGGCGCGTTTTTTCTTTTCTGATTCGGAAAGTTTCCTGCCGTTTGGGGGAGGCGACCTCCAGGAATCGCTCGGAAGCACGCTGGCCAGCAGCATCAGCTCGACGTCGTTGAATTTCCCTTTCGACACGCCGGTGAGCGCGCGTTTCTTCAACGCTACGGAAACGCATCTCTTCTCGCCGACACTGGTGAACGAATTCCGGTTCGGCTTGGTGCACATCAACGATCAGCTGAACAATGTGAACCCGGTGACCACCGGCGACATTGGCATCATCCGGCCGACCACTTCGGTGACCCAGTCCATTTACAAATTTGTTTTTGCCAGTTCCGGATTTGAACTCGGTCCGGCCCCGTTTGGGAATCAGCACCAGGCGCAGAACAACTACAACTTTGTGGACACCGTGAGCTGGGTAAAGGGCGCGCATTTGTTCCGCTTCGGCGGCGAGTTCACGCGCGTGAACCTCGACAAACTCTTCCCGCAGGTATTCAATGGCGAGCTCTTTTTCACCAACACTCCGTCGAATGGACCGCTCGGCGCGTCGCCGACAACGGACTTTCAAAACTTCCTGCTCGGTGCGCCGCAATTCAGCTTCGGCGGTGGCGGTGTGTACAACCACCAATACCGCACTAACAATTACGGCTTTTTCGCTCAAGACGATTGGAAGATCCGCCATGATCTGACGCTGAATCTGGGCTTCCGAACAGAGGTCTTTGGCGGGTTCCATGACAATTCGTGCCATATTGGAAACCTGGATCCTGCTCTGGCGAATCAGGGGCAGTTCCCGTTCGTCTATCCCTCGTGCGTAAAAGGCTTGAATCTTGCGGGACTAAGCGGAAGCGCCAACAGCACAACCTACAACAACAACTATTCGACCGGAATTGGACCGCGGGTTGGACTGGCCTATGACCTCCTTGGCCACCATACAACAACGATTCGTGCGGGCTTCGGCATCTACTATGTGCGCGAAGATGTGGGCTCCGTGGATCAACTCTCGTTCCAGGCGCCTTTCCTCCCGGTAGCGTTTGGTGGCAGCTTGCCGGGTTGCATGGGCAGCATTTATTCGATCAATACGCCGGCGAGTTGTATTCCCTCAGGCTCTACCTCTAACCCGAATGCTTTGCCCAATGCCGGCACGCTCGATCCGACGTTTGTGCCGTGCCTGGCTGTGTTCCAAGGTTTCCCCGGGAACGACACGACGCAGGCAGCGAACTACGGAGCCGCTTCCGGTGCTGCGTGCCCAGGACCGCTCCTCTCGACTAACATTTTCGGACTCCAGGTGCCGCGGCACTTCGTCGTGCCCAGCACACAGCAGTGGAATCTGACCTTACAGCGTTCGCTGGGCCGCCAATGGGTGCTGGAAGTCGGTTACGTGGGCACGCACGCCGTGCATCTGCGCGAGACGCGGGACAACCTGCAATCGCAGCGTGCGTCCGTGGCGAACCCGGTGGAAATCAACAGCCCGTTTTGCAATCCCACTCCCTGCTCGATCACGACGAACACTTTCGCCAACGCCGTGGCTCGTTCGCGCGCGCAGGGCATCAACGGCTACGCAGGGTTCCAGCTTTTCGCCAACGATGCCTATTCGCACTATCATTCGCTGCAGTCGTCGCTCACACGCCGTTGGGGCGCCGGATACTTCCAGGCTGCTTATACCTTCTCGAAATCTACCGACGCGACATCCACCGGCAACACTGCGTTCAATACCGCCTTCAACGATGAGTCCACGCTCAATGCTTCGCGGGGCCTCTCGGACTTCGATCGCCCGCACCGGTTCGTCGTCAGCTACCGGTACGACTTGCCGTTCTTCAAGGGCACGAACGGCGTCAAGGCAGCTCTGCTGAAGGATTGGGCCGTGAGCGGGATCACCATTTTCCAGTCGGGCACTCCGTTCTCGGTAACGGATTCCGGAGCGGGGACGGCGTTTCTCGGAGCGGGCTTCACTCCGGGCACGCTGTCGGGAAGCTTGGCCAGTGGCAGCACGCTCGCCACCGCAATGACTTCGGGGAGCATTCAGAGCCGCGTCGACAACGGCTATCTGAACGTCAATGCCTTCACCACCGCGCCGCTGCTCTACCCGGCGCAGTGCTTGACGGACAGTAACTTCTGCACCACGGACTTCGGCAATCTGGGCCGGAACGTTTTCCGCGGACCGCACCAGCAGAACTGGGACTTTTCCCTCATCAAGAATTTCAAACTGACCGAGCGGCAGGAACTGCGCTTCACGACGGATTTCTTCAACATCTGGAACCACGCCAACTTCGCTAATCCGGCGGTGACGGACGTTGAGAACCCGGCGGCTTTCGGAAAAATCATCTCCACTGTAGGAACGCCGCGGCTGATTCAGTTTTCGCTGCGTTACGCATTCTAGCTCGCGGATGTTCCACCTCCTGGTGGAGGGGCACCCGCCGCGGCGGGTGCCCCTGCTTTCTCTGCAATTAGGCAGGCCAGCGCGGGGGGCGCGCATTCCGCCGCCGCCGTTCTTCAGCGCGAAGTGATAAGATTTCTGTCCGGACAAGACCATGACACGAATCGCATCACGCGTTTCTCAACTGAAAGGCGAAGGCGCGCTGGCGGTCTACTCGCGCGCCAAAGAACTCGAGCGCCACGGGCGTTCGATCATTCATCTGGAGCTCGGCGAACCGGATTTTCATCCCGCCGCGCCGGTCGTGGATGCGCTGCGCAACGCCGTAGCCGCGGGGCGCGACCGCTACTGTTCCACCCGCGGCGTGCCGGCTCTGCGCGAAGCGATCGCGGACTATTTGAAGCGCACGCGCCGGTTGGACGTTGCGGCGGAAGAGGTCATCGTGGCGCCGGGCTGCAAAATGGCGCTCTCGCTGGCGATGATGGCGCTGATCGAGCCCGGCGACGAAGTACTTTTTCCGGATCCGAGCTTTCCGATTTATCCGTCGTTCACCCGCGGGCTGGGCGCGACGGCGGTTCCCTTTGGGCTGGAGAAGAAAAACAAGTTCCAGCCTGACATGGATGAGATCGCGCGAAAGATCACGCCGCGCACAACCATGCTGATCTTCAATTCGCCGAATAATCCGACGGGAACGGTTTTCAGCGACGCCGTCTTGGAGAAACTCGCTGCGCTCGCCACGAAGCACGATCTATGGGTCCTCGCCGACGAGATCTACGCGCGCATTTTGTTCAGCGGGGAATACAAGTCCATCTGGTCGCTTCCCGGCATGGCGGAGCGCACCGTGATCATTGACGGATTCTCCAAAAGCTTTGCGATGACCGGCTGGCGGCTGGGGTACGCCGTGGCGCCCGTGGAGGTAATCGATGCCATGGACCTGCTGGTGCTGAACACCTTCACTTGTGCGGCGGAATTCACCCAGGTGGCGGCCATCGAAGCGCTGCGCGATTCCACAAACGCCGTGGAGGCGATGGTGGCGGAGTACCGCAAACGGCGCGATCAGTTCGTCGCCGGGCTCAACGAAATCCCCGGATTTCGCTGCCTGGCGCCGGATGGCGCTTTCTACGCGTGGGTGAATACCGAAGATACGGGGCTCTCCGCGGAAGAGGTGCAGAAGATTTTGTTGGAGGAGGCTGGCGTGGCGGGAATTGCCGGGGCGGCGTTTGGTCAGGGCGGAAAGAACTATCTGCGCTTCTCGCTCGTGAGTGCACGGAAACTGCTGGAGGAGGCTCTCGACCGCATCCAGCGCGTTTCGGTTCACTGGCGCGCCGCGGTGTCGCGCTAGTTGGTTGGCTTTGGATTGTTGTGGAGTAACCAGGAGCTGATGTGACATTGGGAAAAATGAAACAATTGATTCACTTCGGCATCGCTCTGCTGATGACCCTCGCGGGGAACGCCGTGGCGCGCGCGCAGGCGAGGCCGCTGCCCAGCGGAGACGTTCAGAAAATTTACGACCTCCTGCTGAAGCAGATCGATCAGGTCCCTATCTACGACAATCACTCGCACGCAACATTCCCGGATGATTCCGACATGGACGCGATGGCTTCGCCCCCCGAGGAAAGCACGGTGGTGCGCCTCCGCGACGACAATCCCGAATTTGTCGCCGCTGCAAGGGCGCTCTTCGGCTACCCCTATGACGATTTCAAGCCCGAACACGCGAAGTGGCTCATCGACAAGAAGAAGGCCGCGGAAGCGGCAGGCGGCGCGGCGTACTGGGACGGCATCCTCGACAAGATGAATATCGAGACGTGCCTGGCCAATCGCGTGGCGCTGGCTCCCTACCTCGATCCCAAACGGTTTCATTGGGTATTTTTCGTCGATTCCTTCCTTTTCCCTTTTGACAATCACAATCTGATCGCCAAGAACGGCGACATGGGCGTGTACATTCCGCTGCAGGAAAAAGTGCTCCAGCGTTACAGGAAGCAGGAAAGCGTGAATGGCCTGCCCGCCGACCTGGCCGGCTACGAGGCGTTCGTTCGCCAAACGCTCGCGGACAACCAGAAAAAGGGCGGCGTGGCCATGAAATTTGAGGCCGCTTATTTCCGCACCCTCTACTTCCGGGATCCGCCGCGTGAAAAAGCGGAAGCAATTTATGCCCAGTTCCGCGCCGGCGGCGTGCCTTCCGAAGAGGACTATCGTACTTTTCAGGACTACATTTTCCGCGTGCTGATCGATCAAGCGGGAAAGCTGAAACTTCCCGTACATTTTCACAGCGCCGTGGGCATCGGCGACTACTTCAGCCTGCGCAACGGTAATCCGCTGAATCTCGAAAACGTGCTGCGCGACCCGCGCTACAGCAACGTGAAATTCGTGCTGATTCATGGCGGCTATCCCTACACTCTGGACATGATCTGGCTGACCGCCGCGAAGAATGTCTACACCGATTCCTCGCTGATGGGATATTACGTTTATCCCTCCGAGTTGAAAAACATTCTCAAACAGTGGATTTCGCTGTACCCCGAGAAAATCATGTTCGCGTCGGACGCCTTTCCGTTCAACGATGCGGTCGGCGCGGAAGAGACGTTCTGGCTGGCGGCGCGCTCCGCCCGGACGGCCGTGGCCGCGGCGCTGGCCGAACTGGTCGCTGAAGGCGCTTTTACGGAAGAAAAGGCGCTCGAACTCGCGCGCTTGTACCTGCACGACAATGCGGCAAAGCTGTATGGAGAGAAGAAATGAGCACCCCGGCGAAATCGAAGCACGTCGCGTGGAAAAACGTGGAGCGCGAGCCATTGAATCCGCTCATCGACCGCGAAATGCTGGTCGGCGACAAGATCATGCTGGCGCGCGTGCTGATGAAAAAAGGCGCGCACGTGCCTTTGCATCACCACCACAACGAGCAGGTGACCTACATCCTCGAAGGCGCGCTGAAATTTGCCATTGATGGCAAGGAGATCGTCGTTCGCGCCGGCGAAGTCCTGTGCATCCCGCCGCACATGCCCCACGAAGCCTGGGCGCTCGAAGATACCGTGGACCTCGACATCTTCGATCCTCCTCGCGAAGACTGGCTGAACAAAACCGACGACTATCTGAGGCACGGCCGTTAGAGGCCGGCTCGCCGCCCGGCATACTCCTCTCTCATGCTTGTCATTCCGATGTCTCTTGTTATCAACACGCCTTTTCAATTTGCGCGAATCCCCTGATTATAGGCGGTTACCAGACGACCTCAAGTGCCTCCGAAGTAGCAGCAAAAGTAGTAGCACGGAAGGCCGTGCATCACGTCTCTGACCCACGCCGGGGATTTTTGCTTTGCGCCCTGTTCCGCCTCCACACGAAACACCGGTCTAAGCTACAGCGTTGTGAGCAAGTTGATTCGGAGAAGTGGCCGAATGGGTGAGGGCGGCGGATTGCTAATTCATTCTGCCCTGTTCGTACTCGCCACGCTTCAAGTATTTTGAACAATATTGCATACTCTCAATCGCCTGGAATGAACTCATTTCCAGCCTATCGTGCACCAAAGGTGCACCAGGAGGTCGTTTTCCCTCCAAATAGGAGTGCCGAAAACCGCGCCTAGCTATTCGCAGTAAGTTAATTCAGCGCCCGGTTGCGCGCTCTCCCGCCAGGACCATGCACGTACTCGCGGCTTTTGCGACCAACTTGCCGTCCCCGTCTCTCACGGTACATTCGACGTAGCCGGTGGTCCTCCCTCGCTGGATGACGATCGCCTCGGCTGTCAAGTTCGCAGTCCAGACAGGGCGGAAGAAGTTGATCCTGAGTTCGATAGTGGTGAACGATTGGCCGGGCTCGAGAGTGCTCGCGAACGCCACTCCCATGGCCGCGTCCGTCAGATCGCACAAAATTCCTCCGTGCAGCGTTCCCATCGGATTGGCATGCTGCGGGCCGGTCTGTAGCGTGGCCACGGATCGGCCGCCTGCACTCTCCGTGATATCGAAGCCGATCAGATCCGCGACGGGAAACTTGCTCGGGGATCCGGGTTGCGAAGGCGATTGCGTACCAAGGACGGAACCTTCCTTCTGCGGAAGCTCGCTCACGACGCCCTCGTTTGTCTGGACCGGCCGCGCTTTGCGCGAACGCTATGCTCCAAATATTGATCCAGGTGCTGTCGAATGCAGCGGAGCGGCTCGTCACTATTTTGGAGACGGCTGATCAGCAATGCGCCTTCAAGGGAGCCGATGATCAATTGGGATAACTTTAGCGGGTGGATGCGGGGATCGATCTGTCGTTTCTTGATGCCTTCGGAGGTAATCTTGTACAGGCGCTCGGTCCAGCTTTGTAACGCCCTTCTGGCTCGCGCCCGCAACGCAGCGTTTCCGTCATCTGCTTCAACGGCGGTGTTCATCAGGGGACAGCCGCCAGGCACCAGACCCGTTCGTATCTCGACAAAATTATCGATCATCTTCTTCAAGCGGTTCACCGTGTCCGGAACTTCTGCGACGCCGTGCAGCCTTCCGCTAACAGCTTTTCGCCAGGAATAGTCAAAGGCTTCGGTCGCCAATTCTTGTTTGCTCGAGAAATGACGGTAGATTCCACCCTTTTGAAGGCCAGTGGCCTCCATCAGGTCCGAAAGAGAAGTGCCCTCGTAGCCTTTTTGATTGAATAGCGGGGCGGCTTTCTGGACGATGTCGCGCCTTGTTTGCTCTCCCTTAGTCACAGGCACCTCCCTGGGCCAGCTATGAGACCGACTGGTCCTTTATAGAACTATAGCACAAAATGTATGAGACCAACCGGTCTCTTGTGCATCCAAATAGCCAGGGAATCCATGAGCGAGACATTGACACCAGCCAGCGCCTTTAGTCTTCCCACTCGAGAAACGGCTATCAACCCGTGGTTCATCGCCATCACGGTTACGTTGGCGACTTTCATGGAATTGCTGGACACGGCGATCGCCAACGTCGCTCTTCCTCATATAGCCGGCGGACTTGCTGTGAGCGCGGAAGAGAGCACCTGGGTTCTGACGAGCTATCTGGTGTCTAATGCCGTCATATTGCCGCTTTCCGCCTGGCTGAGCCGCCTGCTTGGACGCAAGCGCTATTACATGATCTGCGTGACGCTCTTCACGGTGAGTTCGCTGCTGTGCGGCTTCGCGCCGAGCCTGGGTGCGCTGATTTTTTTCCGCGTATTGCAAGGAGTCGGCGGCGGAGGCCTGGCTCCGGTCGAGCAGGCCATCCTCGTGGATACCTTCCCGCCAGCCAAGCGGGCGGCGGCATTCGCACTGTACAGCATGGCCATCGTGACGGCGCCCGCGATCGGGCCGCCGCTGGGCGGCTGGATCACGGACCATTGGAGCTGGCGGTGGGTATTCTTCATCAACATCCCGATCGGCATCGTCTCGCTGATTCTGACCAGCCGAGTGCTATCGGATCCGCCGGAGTTCACGCGCGAGGTGGAAGCGGCGCGCAAGGGCGGAAGGTTGAAGATCGATGGATGGGGAATTTTCTCCGTGGCCATGGCTTTCGCTTGCCTGGAAGTCGTGCTCGATCGCGGACAAACCGAAGACTGGTTCGAAAGCAACTTCATCGTGTTCTTTTTTGCGGTCGCCATAGCGGCGCTGCTGTTCGCCGTTGTCTGGGAGTGGCGCCATCCCGATCCGGTGGTGGAAATCCGTCTCCTCGCGGATAGGAATTTCGCGCTGGCCAACGCTTTCTACTTCCTCTTCGGATTCACGCTCTATGGATCGACGGTACTCATTCCGCAGATGCTTCAGCGGCTCTATGGCTATTCGGCGACTAACGCCGGACTCGTCCTTGGCCCTGGCGCGTTTGTGATCGTGATGCTAGCGCCGGTTGTGGTGAGAATTCTTCCCAAAGTCGGTGTGAAACGGCTGCTTGGTTTTGGATATTTCGTTTTTGCCTTGGCTATGTGGTACTACGCCAGCTTTACCTTGGCCACCGATTACCGTCACGAAGCATGGGCTCGAGCCCTCCAAGGATTGGGAATTGCAACGCTGTTTGTACCTGTGAGCCAGCTTGCCTATTCCAACTTGCCCAAAAACAAGAACAACAAGGCCTCCAGCCTCACGAATCTCTTCCGAAATCAGGGAGGCAGTTTCGGCATCGCCTTTGTTACGACGCTACTAGCGCGCCGAACCCAATATCATCAGACCGTACTCGTGGCCCACTCGACTCCATTCGATGAGCGCTACCGCCAACTTCTCAACAACCTCACAGCCTACTTCTCCACGCACGGTTTCTCTCATCCGGATGCCGCAGTCCACGCTCAGGCGCAGGCGTTTAACCTTCTTGAACGGCAGGCTTCCTTCCTGGCGTTCCTCGATTGCTTTACCGTGCTGGGATGGTTCGTCCTGATGGGAGTTCCGCTCGTATTTCTTATTCGAAAATTCAAACCGGCAGCGCCCTCGGCCAATCACTAAGGAATTCGGAGAGATTCTATGACACTAGAAAGACGCCGTGTTGTCGTGACTGGAATCGGACTCCTGAGCCCGCTGGGCATCGGGACCGAACAGACTTGGCGCGCAACGCTGGCGGGCCACTCGGGAATCGCTCCTATCTCTCTCTTTGACGCCTCTTCCATGCCTTGCCGAATTGCGGGCGAGGTAAAAGGTTTCGATCCCAAGGATTTTCTCGATCAGAAAGACGTGAAAAAGACGGGCCGCTTTATCCAGTTTGCGATTGCCGCCAGCGAATTTGCAACGGCCCATGCGCGTCTGGACATGTCGAAGGAAAGCGCGGAACGCGTTGGGGTCTATGTTGGAAGCGGAATCGGAGGATTCGAAATAATCGAGAGGGAACATTCTAAGCTCACTACGCAAGGTCCCGGACGGGTCTCGCCCTTCTTTATCACAGCCTCCATCGTGAACCTTGCTGCTGGGCAAATTTCCATCAGGACCGGAGCTAAAGGACCAAACCTCGCGTGCGCAACCGCATGTACCACGGGCGCTCACGCCATTGGTGAAGCGTTCCGTGTGATTCAATATGGGGACGCCGACGTGATGATCTGCGGCGGCACGGAAGCAGCCGTGACGCCTCTGTCCATGGCAGGTTTCTGCGCGATGCGGGCTCTTTCGCTCCGAAACGACGATCCGGCGCGAGCCTCACGGCCCTGGGATAAAGACCGCGATGGCTTTGTAGTCGGAGAAGGCGGCGGCATCTTGGTCATTGAAGAATTGGAGCACGCCCTCAACCGCGGAGCCGTGCCTATCGCGGAGATTGTCGGTTACGCGCGCAACTCCGATGCCTATCATCCAAACGCTCCGCTTGAAAGCGGCGAGGGTGTTCGCCGCGTAATGGAGTTGGCACTAGCCGACGGATCTGTGAGCCCTCGCTCCATCGACTACCTCAATGCCCACGCTACGTCCACTCCCCTCGGCGACAAAGCGGAAGCCACTGCGATTTGCAATGTTTTTTCCGAATGTTCGCCGCGACTCTTGGTAAGTTCCACAAAATCCATGACGGGTCATCTACTGGGAGGAGCAGGGGGTCTGGAGGCCGGTCTCGCTGTACTCGCGATTCGAGATCAAACTGCACCGCCCACGATCAATCTCGGGTGCCCCGACGCAGACTGCGGTCTGGACTTTGTGGTTGGGGCGGCTCGGACACTCCCCATCGAGTTCGCAATGACAAACTCTTTCGGTTTCGGAGGGACAAATGCGTCCCTTGTTTTCCGAAAACTGGAAGCACAAATTCCAAGCGTCCCGAGCAAGTCGTAGTGATTCGATTTTATTGCTTTGGCCGACCGGAAGGTCCCCGCCAATCCGGAATGCTCCTCTCTAGGCGGCCGGAGAGACACTCCGTGACACTTCCTCGCTCTTCATTTTTGCCGAATTAGTATTCATGACATCACCTCTACAAGTTAGCGGATGCGACGCAGCAGTGTATCCCGAGGATTCGAAACTCTTTCATAATCTTTCTGGTTACCGGCTCATGGTCTTGATCGCATATAGTGTGTCGAATGATAATTCCCAGGGAGTCCGTAACCTGTTCGTCGAGCGTGCCAATCATTTCAACGACGTCTTTCGAAGCGCCTTGCAGGAGCGGAGGCAGCTCCTGGACTGTCATGATCGTGTCGAGGTCTCGAACACCGAGTACGGCGTTCACGGAAAGCGCCACCTGCTTGTCGTCCACGCGAACCGTAACGAAACGCTCTGCAAGCTCGTTAGGTCTCCCTAGAACGGCACCTAAATCGACAACCGGCGTAGGAACACCTCGGATGATCGCTACGCCCCTTATAAACGACGGCACGCCGGCCAGGGGCTCGACAGGAAGTGGGCGCATCGTCTCGATGACGTGTGTGAGCGGCACGGCACAAATGCGGCTTTGGAGTCCAACGATGAGAGCTTTCCTTCTCCCTGCGGCGCGGTCGGCCATCAATTCCTTCCTCCACACGATTCTTCAACCGGTGAAACTGGCCGTTATTCTGTGTCGAGTCATCAGAAACGAGGCCACCTGGATCCTCTTCTCAGTTAGTCGGGCGCACTGCGTTGCGGCTCATATCGTTATTGCTGACGGCCACGGCCGCAGCGGATTGCGTAGATTGCGCCCATTCACGCGCGCACCCGCAAGAGGCACCGATCAGGACAACGTCTTTAACTGATATCGATTCAGGGTTCGGTGGAAGGGAGGAGAAAAGCGAGCCCACCCTACTAAAGGAACTTCTGGACTACGCTAGCTTTCAATTCCGGCCCTGATCGCATTCAGGAGATCATCGCGTCCAGATTCTGCCGCGACACGGCAGCAATCTAACCAACTGACTACGTTCCTAAGCGCGCGAGCAACAACTTAGCGTGAAGCCTGACAAATAATGCGTAGCAGTCTGGAGTTGCGTCCCATGGGACGATTTCACAGCTACAACGGTCTTGGAAATCGTCGTCCTCTAGCGGTACCTGTCCCTTATCGGCTGATAGCGATGATGATTGGTACTGTCACTACAAGCGACAGAGTTGAGAGGAGCAGGGCCGACGCAGATTCAGCTTCCATGGCCTTGTACTTGGCGGCAAGCAGAACAACGATCGTTGCGAGGGGAAAGCTGCAACAGACGAGCGCTTCACGCGCGAATGGACTTTGTACATGAAGCAGATGGAGCAGAGCGAATAGGACGGCCGTCTGCACGGTGACACGACCGAGTGTGCCTAAGAGTACCGCTTTCGACAGATGGAAGGCGTGCGCGGCAAGAGTCAGTCCAACGGTGAACACGGCGACACCGGATGTGGCGGAACCAATCATTTGAAAGCAACTTGCTATATCTTTCGAGATGCGAAGACCCACCAGTACAACAACGATGCCCAATACGGGACCCCAAAGGAGCGGGGACCTCAATCCGGATTTGAGCCCGGATAGCACCTGCGCTCGACGCGAGGATGATGCTGCAGGGGCTGCCCCGCTGCCTGAACTTCCCATCTCGAGAAGGATAATGGCGGTCGGCACCACGAGGTTGATGGCCAACGCAACAAGTCCCACGGTGCCCGCGCTGGTATCGCCGAGCAAGGGTTGGAGCACCGCGATTCCGAAGACCGGAGTGGCTGATGTCGCGAGCATAAGGGCCCAGATGATCGAAGCGACTCCTTGCAACGTCTTTAACCTCCGCAAGAGAACCCATGCGACCAAGAACAGGCCAACGTGGGCGAGAATCAGCGCCAGAACAAGACGGCCCTGCTGCAGGAGTAGCGCTCTCGGAATCTCCGTCATGCCCACGAACAAAGACGCCGGTAGCGCGAAACCAAGCGCGAGCTTGCTCAACCCCGCGGCTTGGTCAGCGTCAAAGGTGTTGCGCTTACCAGCGAGGTAGCCGAGCGCGAGCACAAAAAATACCGGGAGCAGTGCTCCCACAAGTCCACCTATGTTCATAAAGTTTCCTTCCTACGCTCTGCTAGAACTCGACCTTCGTTCTGAATCCGAAAACTACGGCGTGCTGCGTTCTTCCTCCCACGTTCGCGTAGTATTGAATGACCGGCTGCAGCAGGAGCATGTGTGCGACGTCTAGAAGCGTGTTGAATTCAACGCCCTGCTCGGTCTTCCACGCAGGCATGCCGGGCGGGAGAAACTGTGGGCTTAGGCTGTTCCGCACGTAGCCAAGCGACATCGTATTGTGGATGTTGAGAGGAAGGGGCTCGTTGAATCGCAGCCCCGCCGTGAGCAGTGTGTTGTTGCGGTTGACGCTCGGAGGACTCCAGTCGTACGCAAACGTCGCATCCAAACCCTTTGCTTCTTTCGGATCCACCCGCCAGAGAGCTTGGCCCGCCATCCAGTACAAGAGGTAGTTGCCCGACCGCGGTGTCGCACTCGTCGGCGCCGTGAACTTTCCGGGATTGTAGGAGGCGCCGAACTGATAGAGGCCGGAGTATCCCTTTCGGCCCTCGACGTCGTCAAAGGCTCGCACGGACGACGCCTTCTTGCCCGGAGTGAAACCAATCTCCGAAACACTCACAGGAGTTCCGTTGAACTGCGGAACCAACCCGGTTGGGTTTTGTGAAAAAGGCGAGCGAACCGCGGCCAGTACCATCGATTTCACATAGAGGTTGTGAATCGGCACGACTCGGACTTCCATCGCCGGCGTCGAGGGCGGGTCGAAGGACTCGAAGGTCGTAAATAGATTGCCCAACGCATAGCCCATCGGCTCGAAGATGAAGGACGCCGCGTAGTGCTGGGCTCCGTAGAAGTCTTGACCCGCGAACTGGCCCACGCGTGCAGTGATACGTTCGTCCAGCCATCTCTTCTCGATCCACCACGAATCGAGGCGACATGTATTCGCGCTGGACATCCCGCTGGGACTGGTCAAAAGCCCCAGATATGTTCCGAGATTGCCACCGCCTTGCCACAGTGCTGTCGCATGGAAATACAGGCCCTGCTGACCGGTCAGCGCGCCAAAATCGATGTCCACCGTCCACCGGAATCGGTTCCAACTCGCAAATCGCTCTTTCTGCTCGCTCTTGATGTTCCAGAGGGAATCGCTGACGTACTGAAAATCAAAGTTCACTCCGCGCTCGAGCAGGCGCGTCCGCTCGCCGCCCCAGTCCCCGAGGAGATGGCCGTGCAGGCCCTGACCCGTTTCGTGACTGTCCGGGCCGGGGAGCGGTTCCTGCTGCGGAGTCTGCGAGCGAACCGGGCAAGCGAACAGGCAAACGCTGAGACCCAAATAAAACAGGAACCGACATTGTCGACCGCGCAAGCAAGACATCTCCCACCGCCCATGATGATTGATCTGGCATTTCGAACGGAGCTGCTCCGAATTGTTGAGACGAACACACGGTGCGACGAACCAAGCGCGTTCGCCGCACGTTCTCAGGCTCTGGCCGTTAATCCCGCCGCTTCGTTTACATATTCCGGCTTGTAGACGTGCTCGCGGATAAACGCCACCATGTCAGCCGGACGAGGGACTGTCGCCAGCCCGGAGTCGAAAACGAGTTTCGCCACTCGCGCAGCTGTCTGGATCTCGGCCTCGAGAATATTCGACTGCAGCGGGTACAGGAGACCCTGCTTGAGCAACTCTGACGGCACCTGATCCGCCACCGCCTGCCCGGCCTCGATGAACATCTCGTCTGTGACACGCGTCGCCTGCGTAGCGAAAATCGCCATGCCGACGGCCGGGAATATGTAAAAGTTGTTCGCTTGCCCCGGTAAAAATGTCTGGCCGTTGTAGTGGACTGGCGCGAACTGCACACCGGCCGCGTAGATCGCCTTGCCCTTCGACCACGTGTAGGCCTGTTCGGGCGTACATTCGGCATGCTCGGTGGGGTTCGATAGCGCAAGGACTACAGGGCGCTCGTTGATTTTCGCCATCGTCTCGATAACTTTTTGATTGAAGGCGCCGCCAATCGTGCTGACGCCGATGATCGTGGTCGGCTTTATGCTCTCGATAGCAGCGACGAAATCCCGCGTTGGCGCGTGCTTGTGAGCGTACGGCTTCTGGAAGTCGAGCAAGTCCGTGCGGGATGCCTCCAGCAGACCGTTGATGTCGAACATGTAGACGCGGGACTGCGCTTCCTTGAGGTTCATGCCCTGTGCAACGAGCGCGGAACAGAGCAGGTCGGCAAGGCCAATACCGGCCGAGCCGGCGCCGAGGAACAGGTACTTTTCGTCTTTCAGTTTTGTGCCCTTGATCTTGGCCGCGTTGATCATCCCTGCGAGAGTGATCCCCGCCGTACCTTG
>WNFI01260789.1_pt1 | contig 20342 bp, 18 predicted proteins | sample 5400471 | NCBI WGS metagenome assembly WNFI01 (sample SAMN13153348, study PRJNA577476) | soil metagenome | isolation source: 100 cm saprolite on Douglas fir-dominated hillslope | place: USA:California | collected 2013-09-17
CCAATAGCCCTGCGGATAAGAAGGCACCTTCTTCAGATTCAGCCGGAGGTTTGTTTTCAATGCAGAAGAGGTCGATCCACTGGCGTTCATCAGAAATTTCCGGTTCACCACGTCCAGCTGGCCGTCCTTTGTTTTGGAGGTATTCAGCGTTCCGTTGTTGTCTCCCCACAACAAGTAATCACCATTGGCAATGGAGTCACGATTCGCTGCATTGCTGTCCGCCAGCATGCCCGCACTTACGATGAGCAGGCTATCGGCATCCAGCGCGCTCACCGATTGTTTTTGGTGCAGGGATAATAAATTTTCCCTTCCCAACCCAGCGATATGATTGTTGTAATCCTTGTTCTTATCGATATCCCATAAAACAGTCGCTCCGGCACTGACATAGTTGCCTTTTGTCAGCGGAATACCGTATTTGATGGCGAGGTAAGTCTCGTATTGCACCTGGGTCAATACATCCAGGCTTCGGTCAAAGACCAGCATTTCGGCTATCTTCCCTTTAAAGGCAGGAAAGCCATCAGGCTGCCCGGTTGCCCCCAATAAGAGGTAGGCACCAGGACTCACGGTGGTGGCCGGGCTCCAGTTTTGAATAACCGTGCTCAACAGCGCAAATTTCTGCGCAGGGGTGATACTGTCGATCTTGCCGTCGGGGCCGATGACCTGCCGGCTAGTCATCAGCGTGTTTCTTGCCAGTGCATTACCCGTCCCCCAGATGCTGCGCTCCGTGGTATCGGCCGGCTGGAACACAGCGATGATGGTGATCTCAGACAAACTGTCTAGGTTGTACAGAATTCGCACAGAGTCGTCGAGTCCATTAAAAAGTAAAGCAGGATTGTAATTAAGTGATGTCTCGTTTTTCTGTCCCTTCCCTAAGAACAGCCCATAATGCCCGTTGCCGGTGAAGTCGCTCCAGGAGCTGTCGGTAAATTGCCCTTTGTCTGCCCTCAGCCACAATACAGGATAGCCCGAACTATCAAGGGATTGCGCGGCGGCATGCCCGAAAATCAGCGCGAATGGAAAAAAATAAATAAGGAAACGAAATGTTCGAAGCGATGATCCTGTAAATTTACAGGTTGCAAAAAAAAGCCTGTACGGGCTGTACAATGCACTCTCGTTCATAGGGATGGATTTGGGGTACGATTTTCTTAGGATGATGGTTAACGATAGCTAAGGTAAGTAGTTCAATCTACATGTGCAAGTAGAAATACCTAATCATTGCATAAAATACTGACATGTCAGCGTTCATTAATTTCTAGTACGCTCAAAATCAATGTACACTTTACACAAAGCTTGTAATAATTTTTTTCAGATGACGATTTACCGGCTCGTCTGCGGCCTATCAAACTATATTGACAGTAAATTTATAGGAGTTAGCTATCTCGTAGTTGACGATATCGGAAATGATGATGCTGTCGTTCCGCTTCATTTCGTCCGTGTAGATAATTCTCTTCTGGGCCTGAAGCTGGACCCCTTATATGATCCTGAGTAGATCAGGGTTTCAGGCAATTGATCTTCAAAAATGGCAGAATTTTGCTATCTTCGAATTGTTAAAAAAAACTGCTCTTTAGATACGGTTGCGGTACTGGTAAGCATATTGCTCTTAAGGTAGCCTGTTAGTTGTTCATTTTGGATTAATTCCTGGCTATAGATTTCATGATCGCCGATTTTTGTGTACACAATTCCATCTACAATATGCAATCTCATCTGCTCATTAATGATGTCAATGCAGCCTTTGCTCAGGTATCCATTTCAAGTAATTTAAGATTATTTTTTAATTCTTAATTACCTGCCCTGTTTTTGGGGAGCATTATAATAAGCCCGGATAATTTAATAATATCATAGAAAAACAATTGTTTATGCTCAACTCTGTATTTTAATCATCTTTCAAAATATAACTCGTACTACGACCACCAGCAGGCTCTTTAACCAATATGTCCCTCTGTAGTAAATCATTTATATCTCTAACTGCAGTGTCTGACGAGCATTTGGCAATCTTTGCCCACTTGGATGAGGTAAGTTTTCCATCGAATCCATCCAACAATTTATTGAGCATTATCTTTTGACGTTCGTTTAATGAATTTGTTGAATGCTTTTCCCAAAACTTCGCTTTTTGCATTACTACAGCTAGTGTTTCATCCGTAGCTTTTAAGGCTCGATCAAGGCAACCTAGAAACCATTCCAGCCAGGCTGTCACATCAAGGGTTTCTTTTTGCGTTTTCTCTAGGATATTATAATAATCGTTGCGTTCTTTTCTTATTTGAGCCGACATACTGTAGAATCGTTGATTGCTTCTATCGGAACGTGCTAGTTGCATATCGGCAATCGCTCTAGCAATACGCCCATTGCCATCATCGAAAGGGTGTATAGTTACAAACCATAAATGAGCTATTGCAGCTTTGATCACAGGATCGATGCCGTTCTCTGTATTGAACCATTTGATGAATGCATTCATTTCGTCGTTTAATAAATCAGCGTCAGGGGCTTGATAATGCACTTTCTCTCTTCCCATGGCACCTGAAACAACCTGCATAGGGTCAGTCTTGGAATTATCTCGCCAAGCGCCGACAACAATTTTATACATACCGCTTCGGCCTGTAGGGAAAAGGGCTGCGTGCCAGCCGAACATCCGCTCATCCGTGAGGGAACTTGTGTAGTTCTGTGTTGCGTCGAGCATCATTTCAACAACCCCATCTACATTCCGGTCGGCTGGTATAAGGCCGGCAACATCCATTCCAAGGCGTCTGGCAATAGAAGATCGAACCTGGTCGGGGTTAAGTATTTCACCTTCTATTTCACTTGATTTCAAAACATCGAGTGTAAGTGTTTGAAGTGTAGCCTCTGCCTTTAAACTAAAGCCAAGACCTTCCATGCGCCCAAGAAGCCATCCTTGACGATGGCGCACCTCTGCTAAGAGCTGAGCCAGTTTTTCCTGATCCCATTGGAAATCAGGCCATTCCTTGAGTTGATGTATGAATCTGTCCATTTAATGCACCTTATGCGGCGAATATATGCTATATTCGCCGCATTTTCAAGATAATTGCCGCACATTACGCGTCGAATATGGCTCTTATTCGCCGCATGATAGGATGCATGTCTAAAATCCTGATTCTCTTCGCCCGCTATCGCGGTGCCCGCTGATCTCAGAGTGGTGAACCTGCTTTCCATTTGTTCCGGGTTTTGTTCCGACTTTTACATCGGAGTTTTTAGGAATTTGCGGAAAACATTGATTTACATAAATGAAAAAGCCCCACAATTTCTGTGAGGCTTCATCTGCGGAGAGTAAGAGATTCGAACTCTTGATACCCTTTCGAGTATACACACTTTCCAGGCGTGCTCCTTCAACCACTCGGACAACTCTCCTGAAGGGCCGCAAAAATAGCAATTTCTCCCTAGATTCCGAATATTTTTTGGGCATTTCCGGTTGTCACCCGCGCGACCTCTTCCACCGGTGTACTCTTCACTTCGGCGAGCTTTTGCACAATATATTTGAGATAGCTGCTCTCATTACGTTTGCCCCGGAAAGGCACGGGACTCAGGTAGGGCGCATCCGTTTCCAGCACCAGGTGCTCCAGGCCGATGTCCCGGATGGCGTCCGGCAGGCCGGAGTTTTTATAGGTAAGCACACCGCCGATACCCAGGTAGAAACCCAGGTCCACGATCTCCCGGGCAGCCCGGGCATCCCCGCTGAAACAATGGAAGATACCCTTCAACAGCCCTTTCTGGTGCTCCCGGACTACCCCGATGCTCTCCGCCATGGACTCCCGCGAGTGAATGACGATAGGGATATCATAGTGCAGCGCCCATTCGATCTGGCGGTGAAAAGCATCGTATTGCTGTCCCTCAAAGGTCCGGTCCCAATAAAAGTCCAGCCCGATCTCCCCTAGCGCCACCCAGGGGCGGCGGCCCAGCTCCTGCTCCACAAATTGCAGCTCAGACTGATAGTTTTCTTTCACGTTGCAGGGGTGAAGTCCAGTCATGCCAATACATTTCCCGGGATACCTCACCTCCAGGGCCAAAAGTGCATCCTGGCATTCGCTATCGATGGCAGGCAGGTAAAACTTCTCAACTCCTTCTTTTTCAGCCCGATGCATTACTGCTTCGATATCCTGAGAGAAATTTTTACTATAAAGATGGCAATGTGTGTCGATCAATAACATAATGATATTCGTCTTTTCGGATGCAAATATCCCCAAAACCCTTGATTAAGACGATATCCATCTGCCAAAATGGGTCAACCCGTCTTGTACGACTAGACCAAACGCTGCACAGACTTGCTATATGTTCAAATAATGTAATGAGACGTTTAAGACCCCGCAGGATGGGGAAACCGCCAATTCCGGCAGAATCGTCAGGTCCGACTGACTAAATTACTTTGCATAAATGAAAAAAAGATTTACCTTTAAATCAGTTTTCATAGGGTACGGATTAAAAACGGGCCAGGGTGTCTACCCAGGCCCAATTTTATTTTAGCAAAAAATCACTCCCCGGCCCGGAATTTTCCCCCTAATCGTTTATTGCTGGAAGTTGTCTTCACCGTTGGTCTTGTCCCAATTTGGGCCAAATTCCAATTTTATTTTTTTGGGCGGCATGCAGCGTTTTGGACAGCAGGCACAGTTTCTGTACATGATACACCCTCATCGTATTGCTTCAAACCTATACCCTAATTCCGAAAAGTGTTTTAACACGGCCGGCAAAGCGCCCCTGAGCCGATCGAAAGCTTTTTCACTATCATGAAACACTACGATGGATCCCGGTCGCGCATATCGTATCACATTACGCGCACATTTCTCCGCGTTTATCTCCCGATCAAAATCTCCGCTCAATACTTCCCACATCACAATCTTATAATCAAACGGCGCCCCCCTCAATAGTTTGGATTGAAAAACGCTGATCCGGCCATAAGGCGGGCGAAACAGATCGGAATCGATGAGCTGCGCTGCATCCCGTATATTCTCAATGTATTTTTTATCCGCCACTTTCCACCCGTTTAGATGGTTCTGCGTATGGTTGCCTACACGGTGTCCATCCAATAAAACCCTTCGGTATACCTGCGGGTATTCCTTTACGTTTTTTCCAATACAAAAAAAGGTAGCTCGGGCATCGTATTTTTTCAATTCGTCGAGTACGAATGGGGTGGCCTCGGGGTGAGGGCCGTCGTCAAAACTCAGGTAGAGGACCTTTTCTTTTACGGGCATCTGCCAAATCAGACCGGGATAGATTTTCTTCAGCCACCAGGGCGTTCTTGCCATATAGAACATAGAAGGGCAAGTTACAGAATTTCGGCTATGGCATCTTCTCCTTCACATAGGTGTTCACATGCATCACCCGTCCGTTCTGCCGGAATATCTTTCCCCGGTCCTTAACAAAGATCTCCTGGCCCGGCTCGTCCTTCAGCAGCTGATCCATATAACGTTTTACCGGCGCATCTTTCAACGTCACCGGCGCCCCTGACTGCATCGCCTCATCAATATATCCACGCAACAATGGCTCTGCCTGCCCATAAAAAAGATGGGTCCCATCGAAAATATCGCTCCCGATGATCTTATCTCCCGATATCGCTACAAAACCCACCACCGTACTGTCCGTACGGGCGAGACGATCCCGGAAGTAGTTGAAATATTCATCGCCGCTCAGCAGATGTTTCTTATCCTGGTAACGCGACATATAAGCCAGGCTGTTATTTTTAAAACTACCGGCCTGCAGCTGCCGGTCTACCTCCCGCCAGACTACCACCTGGTTGTGTGTAGAATCCAAGGCCTTACGAAGATGAGGGTTGGCATAACTGCCGTAACTGAATTTTTTTTCCTTGTCGCCCCATCGCCCTTCCTCTACACACATCACCGACACGTACTGGTCTTTCGACATGGGTTGCAATATCGTATCCGCCACGATCATCCTATCCTGCCGCCCCCCGGCAACGATTTCCCCGCCGGCAATGTAAATGGGTTTATCAGAACGGGTGTTAAAACGTAACCAGTGTACATTTTCAAAGGAAGTCGATCCCCTCTCGCTCACCGTCACCAATCCCTGGCTCAACGCCTTGCTCAGCGGGACGGCTTCCATCCCACCGGGCGGTATCCCGGCTCCGGCCTTGCGCCGGATGGGGATGATCTTTAAATTTTTATAGGTCCATGCGCTGTCATAATCTACGTAGAGCGTTTCATAGGTCAGCTGGGCCGAGGCGGACAGCAGGGAAAAAAGCAACCCAAAAGATAGAAGGTACTTCAACATGCGACGGTTGATTCGATTAATAACGTCAGGGGCGGGGTATTAGTGTACGGACCGCCCGGAGGGCTGCTCTCTGCTCCGCTGCGGCCTCGCCTGCGAGGCCTAGCCGGGGCTAGATGTCTGCGTCGGCAGCCGACGCGGAATTCGCTCCGCGAATTCCCTACCTTTACGGTCTATGAGCAAAAAAGTAAGACTCCGATTTGCCCCCAGCCCTACCGGTGGCCTCCACCTGGGCGGCGTACGTACTGTCCTCTACAATTACCTGTTTGCCCGCCGGCATGGCGGCGACTTCATCCTGCGCATTGAAGATACCGACCAGGCCCGTTATGTCGCCGGCGCCGAAGAATATATCATCGATTCCCTGAAATGGTGTGGTCTCGACCCCGATGAAGGCCCTCATAAAGAAGGAAAGTATGGCCCCTACCGGCAGAGCGAACGCAAGGCCCTCGGCATCTACGCCGAATACGCGAAAAAGCTTATCAGTGAAGGCCATGCCTACTACGCCTTCGATACTCCCGAAGAGCTCGGGACCATGCGGGAAAAATTCAAATCGGCGGAGAATCCTTCGCCCCAATATGGCCATGCGCTGCGGCATAGAATGCGCAATTCCCTGCACCTCGATCCGGCCGAGACAGCAGACCTCCTGGCTGCCGGCACCCCCTATGTCATTCGTATTAAGGTAGATCCCTATCAGCAGGTCAGCTTCACCGATATGATCCGTGGCGAAGTCAGCTTCCCGACAGAGGATGTCGACGACAAAGTGCTGCTCAAAGCCGATGGCATGCCAACGTATCACCTGGCCGTCGTGGTGGACGACCACCTGATGGAGATATCGCATGCCTTCCGGGGAGAAGAATGGCTTCCCAGCGCCCCTGTACACATCCTGCTCTGGCGCCACCTCTTCGGTGAAGACAAAATGCCGCAGTGGGCGCACCTCCCGCTCATCCTCAAACCCGATGGCAATGGGAAACTGAGCAAACGCGATGGCGACCGCCTGGGTTTCCCGGTCTTTGCCATGAACTGGACAGACCCACGCACCAACGAACCCGCTACCGGCTTTCGGGAAACGGGTTTCCTGCCCGAAGCCTTTGTCAATCTCCTCGCGATGCTGGGCTGGAACGACGGCAGCAGCCAGGAGATCTTCTCTTTAGAAGAACTGATCGAACGTTTTTCCCTGGATCGTGTCCACAAGGGTGGAGCGAAGTTCGACTTCGAAAAAGCAAAGTGGTTCAACCACGAGTGGATAAAAAGACAACCCGCCACTGCCTTTAGCGAACAAGTGCTGGCTCTCTTTAAAGCAAAGGGCATCGACATCCCCGCCGCCGACCTTGTCCGTGAGAATGCCGGCCCGGATATTCCGCCGATACTGTTGACCTCCTCGGCTATCGACCCTATCGGCATTCCCGGATTAGATGTAATACCACCAGACCCTGCCCTCAATACCCCCGCGCCAAGCCGCTTTGAAAAGATCCTCGACCTCGTCAAAGAACGTTGTATCCTGCTGCCCGATTTTATCCAGCAGGCCGGCTTCTTTTTCCAGGCCCCCGGAACAATCGACATCGCGGCTATCAAACCCAAGTGGAACGAGGCCAAACAACAATTTTTTGTCGAATTGATACGCCAGCTGCACCTTTCAAAAGATTGGGACGCTCATTCGCTGCAAACGAACTTTTCAGAGATGGCGGCGGCGGCTGCTATCAAACCGGGCGAGCTTCTTTTACCCCTCCGTATCATGCTGGTAGGCGGGAAGTTTGGGCCCCATGTCTTTGACATTGCTGTTTTGCTTGGCCGGCAAGAGACCCAACGGCGGATAGAGCACACGCTGGGGTTACTGGCTTAAAGGGCGTGGGGGCCGCGGCCTTCCGGAGCTGGCCCTTAACCGCGGCCTCTATGTGGCCGGGTCATCCGCATTCCGTATTTTTGATCTTCAATCAGATTGCATGCACAAATTTTCTCCTCATACATCCGAGTCATCGGCACAGCCTGCCGGGCAGGCCGGCTCCACTCCTTCCGGCCGCCCTATCCGGGTGCTGGTGGCCAAGGTCGGCCTCGATGGTCACGACCGCGGCGCCAGGATTATTGCCACTGCCCTGCGCGACGCCGGAATGGAAGTCATCTACACCGGGCTTCGCCAGACACCGGAGATGGTAGTCGGCGCCGCCTTACAAGAAGACGTAGACGCCATTGGCATCAGTATCCTTAGCGGCGCCCATATGACCGTTTTCCCACGGATCATCCAGCTGATGAAAGAAAAAGGCATGAACGATGTGCTGCTCACCGGCGGCGGCATCATCCCGGATGAGGACCGGCTGCAGCTGCAAAGCCTGGGCGCACAACTACCTTACCATGTACAAAACCTTACACACCGACCTCACCGATGACATCTTCACGATTACCATCAACCGCCCCGACAAGCTCAATGCCATCAACTCGACAGTGATGGACGAGCTGAGCGAAGCCGTCAATGAAATTTATACCAACAAGGATATTCGCAGCGCCATCATTACCGGCGCCGGTCAAAAAGCATTTGTAGCGGGGGCCGACATCTCCGAATTCCAGGGACTGACAAAAGAAGAAGGCCAGGCCCTTTCCGCCAAAGGCCATGAGATCTTTATGCGCATCGCTTCCTGCCCCAAACCTATCGCGGCCGCCGTCAACGGATATGCGCTGGGGGGCGGCTGTGAGCTGGCGATGGCCTGTCATTTCCGGTTGTGTACAACCAATGCGCGTTTTGGTCAGCCCGAAGTCAATCTCGGGCTGATACCCGGTTATGGCGGCACTCAACGCCTCACCCAACTCGTCGGCCGGGGCCGCGCTATCGAGATCATGCTTAGCGCCCGTATGGTCGAGGCCACCGAAGCGCATACCATGGGCCTGGTCAACTACATCGTCGTCGAGCCCAACGAACTCCTTACCAAAACCCGCGAGCTGCTGTCCATCATCAACGAAAAGGCGCCGCTGGCTATAGCCCGAATCATCGAATGCGCCAACCTGGCCGCCGGCGATGGCACTGGGGTCCGTAATGGCCGTACCGATGGCTGGGAAGCCGACCCCTTCGGCGGTGATGCCCCCGATAGTGACCAGGGCGGCGCGGGCTCTCACGGTTTTGCTGATGGCGGCGGCGGTTCTGGCGCGGGCAATGGCTTTCTCCGCGAACAACAGGCTTTTGGCGAATGCTTCGGCACTGAAGATATGAAGGAGGGCGCTGCCGCCTTTCTCGAAAAAAGAAAACCAAAGTTCAAGGGAGTCTAAAAAATAGGTAGCTATGCTGCAATAGGATCTTTCTTGCTTTTTACGACTTTCCGTAATTCATCCTGCAAAAATCCTTTTAAGCTTAAATCTTCATCTAATAAAGGCCAGTGAAAGGGAGTCTAAGGGAGTAAAAAACTCCCAAAAAAGCCCTAACTTAGACCCAGCCGCGGACTTTCAGCATCCGGTAAAGCGAAGTTGCTGTCGCTGAATCGGCCCCGGCCAAATACCATTATACCATCATGTCCAGGGAGCCTAGAACTTCGGAGAGCTGCTCCGCCACGCTCCCCTCGTTCATTCCCTTCGCTTCGCTCGGGAACGCTTCGCTCGGTTATATCAGCAGCTGCGTCTATATCCTGAAGACAGGCCGCAATCTGTATAAGATCGGCAAGACCCGCGACCTCCACCGACGCCTGGCGTCCTATCATACCCATCTTCCCGTTTTGTTTCGCGTGGTGAGGCAATATCCCGCCGCCAATATGGATGACCTCGAAGCAAGCCTGCACATCGTATTCCAGCACAAACGCGTCAAAGGCGAATGGTTCCAGCTCAACAGCGATGACCTGTCTATCTGCGACAACATCGCCCGTAATTATGCCCTGGCCAAGTTACAGCGCCAGGCCCGGACCACTCCTGAAATCCCCTACAGCAGCGACCCCATTTTGCAAGTGATGGGAGCCAACGAAAAATATTTACAGGACTACTCGCGTATCGCCGTGGACATTAAATTGGGGCTTACTGTAGACGAGATCGTCGAACTCCATGAGGGCAGCGTCAGCAAAACGACCATCGCCACCGTGCGCAAGCTCCTCAATTACCAGACTCCCAATTCAGAATTCCTCAGTCAGTGGTTTGACGTCATCAGCGAACTGGAAGCCGGCGCCAGCGAAAATGAGATCCTGCAGAAACACGGAGGTGAGATCAACCGCACTACCATCCGCATGATCAGGCGCATCCTGCGTAATCAGCTGTATTAAAGGATGGGCTCCGTATAAAGCCTTAAAAAAAATACGATTTACACTTAGTTAAAATGCGGGTTCACTCGTCATTCTACAAGAAAAACCCTGTCGGCTCAACAGGAAAAACCCCTTTTAAAACAAAGGAACAAACCTTATTAGTAGTCCTTTAAAACAACCACCAAATGATGATTGAAGAAATTGTTATAGGAACACTTGCCTTTTTCCTTGCGCTGATAATCGTGGCTTTTATCGTTTTCATCGTGCAGTTTAACAAAAGATTGGAATTGGTGCGCAACGAGCATAAAATAACCATGGACACAGCCATAAAAAAACTGCAGGAACAAACGCTCAAGAATCTTTCTGCCGATATACTTGACAGTTTCGGCAATAATTTATTTGTCATTAAGCTTAAGATGAAGCTTCTTGAGGAAGTGGCTGAATCCCTGAAAAAAATGGAGATCCGGAACCTTCAGGAATCCGCCTCGATAATAGAAACCAGTGTAATGGAAACAAAGAAAACTTTAGAACATATGGCTGTGGACATGATCAACACCTGCGTACGGCTGACCAAAGACGTTGCAGACAATAGTTTTTTGAAAAACCTGGAGAATGAATTGAAGCGTCTGGATGGTTATACGCCTGAAGTTTTCGGCGATGAATACCCCTTGGGAAAGGAGAAAGAGTTCATATTATTATATATATGCCAGCAAGCCCTCGATAATGTTATCCAACACTCCAGGACCCAAAAGATCAACATATTCATATATTATACCCTAACCTCATTTTCTCTGAGGCTGGAAGATGACGGCATTGGATTCCCTCAAAAAGACCTTCCTGCTTTAAAGAAGTCAGGGAAAGGGTTTCAGAATATGTCCAATGCTGCAGAGCTAATTAATGCAAATCTTTCGATCAAAAGCAAGCCTCATGAGGGAACAACTATTTCTATCGATCTTGAAACCTTAGCCAATTAATGCCTTATGCTTTAATCTATGCAATCATATTTTAAATTAGCACTCGTGGACGACCATAGCCTGGTTCGTAAAGGAATCGCCCAGCTGATCAATAGTGCATCCGATCAATTCAAGGTAATCCTTGAAGCAGGTAATGGGAATGAGCTCATTACCCAATTTCCAACCCTGCGCAAGCATCAACCGGACATCGTCATCACTGATATCAAGATGCCTCAAAAAGATGGATTTGATACTGTTCACTGGCTTAAGATGAATCATCCTCATATTAAAATCGTCGTGCTGACAATGTTTGATGATGAAAAGTCGGTGTTGCGTATGCTGAAGTTGGGAGTCGACGGTTATCTTACAAAGAACATCGACCCCCAGGATCTACTGAATGGCCTTCAATCGATCCGGGACAGAGGTTTTTGTTATTCAGATTTTCTCACCGGCACCCTCATCCATTCCGTAAAAAACGAAAAAACCGGACTGTCCCCATATGAGATTTGGCTGTCTCTTTCCGAGAGAGAAAAAACCTTTGTAAAACACACCTGTTCCGAGTTGACCTATCATGAAATAGCAGGAGAGATGGGATTAAGTGTAAAAACTATCGATGGCTATAGAGACAATCTGTTTACCCGGTTCAACGTAAAAAGTCGTGTTGGACTGGTTCTTTATGCCATTAAACATGAGATCATCGCCTTGTCCACCCTTGCATAATCCACTTTATAGAAATGAAGGAATATACCCAAACCAGGCCTGTCGGCAAAGTACAATTAACCAGAGAAGAATTGCGTCAATTAGTTATGATGACCGGTAGTCAACTACAAGTATCACCTGCCTTCACAATCAGCACCAGACTTGCCGATCTTGAGATATCAGAAGAAAGCTTAGACGATTTCCTGTGCCACACCGACCTTCCTCCACACCTCGATAATCTATCTATACAGTGGATCGACAGGCAATCCGGCACGGATCATATCTCCCATCGCCTTTACCTGCAATTGGGCCCCGCCGGCAACCAGTTACAGATCAGCAGTTCTGACCAGACCTGGGTGTTGGGAAAATGCGAGCAACTGATGCGGTTCCTTCGCAGGAGAAATACCTGGGCCTTCCTTCCCGGAAGAAAAACGCGGGTTTTGATCAATCCACCCTCCCCTTTCTGGAAGCGGTATAATATCGGAATCACTTTATTGCTGGCATTCCTAAGCCTGCTGGTCACCCTTATCCTGGGAATTTTACAATTGCTTAAAAAATAGACTACATGGCATTTCCGCCGCCATCCATCTCCTCACGCCGGTATTCCTCAATCTCCTTGATAAAAGCCCGCGCCCGCATTATCGACTTCCCGCCCTCATTATCCACCATCTTCTTCACCCAGCCCTTACCGGCATTCTGCACCGTGATCCGGCGATACATCCAAATCGCCGCACCGGCAAGCAAGGCCGCAACCAATCCCACTATCCCCCAATACAAGGGTGCGTCACCTTCCGGCAATAGTTTTGGAACAAACAGAAAAGGCCATACCGGCGCCTGCAGAAGGGAAACCCGCAGTGTCCAAACGATGACCGCCTCCAGCTGCGCCAGCTGTCTCTGTGTCGCCAGGATGCTCTTGCTCAAATTGATCTGCAACATCAACAGCAGTTGTAAGACATAACCCGCAATCCCATACGAGGTAAACAGGATGATCAGCCCGGCCGACACTACAAAGACCGGATTGCTCCGAAAGGTCCATAACAAGCCCCCCAACACGACATTCCACCCTATGCCCAACACGATCACCATCAACTTAAATACGATCTGCCAGCTGAACGAAATCCGGACCTTCCGGGACTGTATGGTTTCCAGCAATTGCAGGTTCAGCTTCAGGCTGCGCTGCAATTTTGTATCATAGTCCTTCCACAGCTGCTGAAATTCATCGGTGCTGTGAGATTCCGCTGCGCCCAAAGGTTCATCGGTGCTCATAAAAATAATTTGTTCGATTGTAGAAATTGTTGTTTCAGCCTTCCCTTGATACGGCTCAGCTTCGTTGCCACATTTGTTTCGGAGATGCCCAGTATCTCGGCAATCTCCCGGTAAGGCCGCTCTTCGAGATAGAGGATCATCAGGGCCTTGTCGAGTTCGCCCAGCTCGCTGATGAATTGCTGGAGCAGATCGATCTTTTCCTCCAGCTCTTCATTGTCAGGTGAACGATCCTCCAATTCCATCAGATGGAGATCACCGCCCAGCGCGATTCGGACTCCCGACCGGGTCTGTTTCCGGTAAAAGGAAATGGCGACATTGAGTGCAATACGGTACATCCAGGTTGAAAATTTATAGTTAGCGTCAAATTGCTGTCCCGAACGCCATAACTGGTAGATCATCTCCTGCATCAGGTCCTCCCGGTCATCCTTATTGCGACAATACAAGTGACAGATCTTGTATAAAATACCCTTGTTATCCCCGATCAATTGCAGGAAGATCAATTCGTTATGATTAAGGTCGGTCATCATATAATTATTCGCAGGGAAAAGCCAAAAATCACAAAAATCAACAGAACTTTTTTTATATATTACCTTATGGAAAACTCTTATATAAACCCCAATCCCCAACAAGACCTCCTGAGCGACCTGGTTATTTATTACGTCTTTGTCTTTGTACTCGTTGTCATTCTTGCCACAGCAGGTATACGAGGTATTTTTACTCCGACCCATAATACGGTCGTCGATACCCTCATAGCCCTTGTCTATTATGGCGTTTTCATGTTCATCTATGAAGCGATCTTTAAAGGCAAGACCCTTGGCAAAGTCATCACCCATACAAGGGCAGTCAACGAGGATGGCAGCCCGATCTCCTTCAAAACGGCTTTTCTGCGCGGCCTCAGCAGGGCCGTTCCCTTCGAAGCCTTCACAGCGTTCGGAGATCCCTCTTATCCCTGGCACGACCGGTGGTCAAGGAGCTATGTCATCGATGAGTCAAGAGCGATAATATCAGCGTAAAAAAAAGACCGGTTGCAGGACCGGTCTTTTTTTTATATCGCGGCGAAGCAGCGCCGACTCCAAAACTTCTAATACCCAAATATCTCTTCCAGGCTCAGCGGCTTCACCGTGCCCACTTTCTTCAAGTCATCGGTGCGGATCTTCTTTTCCGACGCTACCACACAATACGTGTAGGCCTTCCCTGCCACCTGTTGCTGGTGGAAGCCCTTCACGTCCGCCATCGTTATCTTGTCCAGCGCCTCGTATTCATTTTTCCGGTCGTCATAATCCAGCCCTTTCTGCTTCTCCGCCAAATAGGCAAATATGATCCCATCCTGCGTAAACCGCTGCGTCTCGATGTCCTTCTTCTGGCTCGTCCTGGCCAGCTGAAAGCCCTGTTCAGACTCGGGCAGGTCGTTCAGCAGCGCATTCATCCCGCCGATGGCTTCGTTCATCTTGTCCGCCTGGCAACCGATATACGCCAAAATATAAAAAGGGTCTTCTTTTTTCGACGGCGTGCCGTAAGTCGCAAAGGTCGAATAGGCCAGCGCCTTCGACTCACGCAGGGTCTGGAATACGATGGACCCCATGCCGCCGCCAAAATAATTGTCGAAGACGTCTACTACCGGCTCCTTGTTCACGTCGTAGGCAGCGGCATTCCGCACCCAGCAAATCTCACTTTGCACCATATCGTAATTGGCGAACAAAACCTGGTTGGCCGTCTGCTCGGCAAAGGGGAAGCGAACTTTTTCCGGATAGGGCGTAAAAGCCGCGGGCAAAACATGCAGTTTGCCTATCGCATCCGTAAAGGCATCCTGGGGCAAAGGCCCATAATAGATAATGGTATGGGTATAGCTTAACAGCGAATGCAACACCTTCACCAGGTCGTCTGCCGTGAGCCGGTTAATCTCTTCACTGGTCAGCCCCGAATTAAACGGATTCTTAGACCCATATCTCGCATAACTGATCAAGCCCTGCATGATCGCCTGTTTGTTCAGCTTGTTGTTCGCGCGGGATTTCAACAGCCTGTCCTTCAGCGCCGCCAGCGCCGCCGTATCCGGCAGACAGTTGTGCAACACGTCTTCAAACAGGGAAACGGCGCGGTTGAAATTTTCCTGCAGGCCGGTGATGCTGATCGTAGTCGTTTCTGTCGTAGCGTTCACGCTGAAATTACAGGCGATATCATAAAAGGCCTTGCTGATCTCATCCGTCGGGTGCCGGGCCGTACCCAGGTATTGCAGGTATTGTGCGGCCAGCGGCAGCAGCCGGTTATTCCAACTGCCCATTTCCAGGCGATAGTATAAATGGAACAGTTCGTTATCCTTATTGGGAACATACAATACGTCGGCTATATTAGCCCTGCCACGAACGATACCCGACTGAAAGTCCAGCCATTGCGGGCTTACCGGGGCAACGGTCATCGCCTCGACCTTCTTCACGAAGTCTGACTGTTTGCCGGCATTGGTTTCCACCGGTGTTATAGGAGGTTTGTCTACCTTGACGATATTCTTGTCTTCGCCTTTGCGTTTGTACAACAGCACATAATTGTTGCCCAGGTACTTGTTAGCCACAGCCACCAGCTCCTGTTTGGTGACGGTTGCCTGCTCATCCAGCGCGGCAGCGTCCTTGTCTAGTTTTTCCGCGCGGTGCTGGATAAAACCTTCCATCAGCGAGCTTACCCGCGCCTCATTTTTTTCCAGGCCTTCCAATAAGGAAAGCTTCCCGTTCGCGACGATCGCTTTTACCAGGCTCGTGTCGAAGTCTCCCTTTTTCAGCTTGTCGACCTGCTGCATCAAAAGGTCTTTCAGCTGTTCGAGGGTTTGGCCCTGTTTGGGCGTCCCCATCACGATGAAAATGCCATAGTCTTTATACTGCTGCAATCCGGCCTGAGACGCCTGCACTTTTTGTTGCTTGTTGAGGTTGAGGTCGAGCAGACCGGCCTTGCCGTTGGAAAGGATGCTGGACAGCAGGTCCAACACTATGGCATCGCGTGTATCGACGGCCGGGGTCCTGTAGACAAAACGCGTATTCTCGGCGCTGGGGCCATAAACTTCTTTTACGATGGGAGCAGTCAGATCCCGTTCGGGCGCGGGGTTGTATAACTGAACCGGCCTGGGCTGCATATACGCAAATGAATGATCGATCTTCGCGATCAGCACATCCGGGTCGAAGTCTCCCGCCATGACCACCGCCATATTGTTGGGCACATAAAACTTATGATAATAATCACGGATCGCCTTCAGGGAAGGGTTTTTCAAATGTTCGATGGTTCCTATCGTCGTTTGTTGTCCGTAATTATGGGTCGGGAAAAGATAATAATGCATCGCCTCGCTCATCTTCGACCCGTCGTTGTCGAGGCCCCTGTTTTTTTCTTCATAGACAGCTTCCAGCTCTGTATGAAAAAGGCGGAAAATAGGATTGCGGAAACGTTCGGCCTGTACGATCAGGAATTTGTCCATGGCATTCGAGGGAACATCCTCTTCGTATACCGTCTCTTCTACCCAGGTGTGCGCGTTGCTGCCCTGGGCGCCGATGTCGGTCATCAGCTTGTCGTATTCATTGGCAATCGCATATTTTGAAGCCAGCCCCGAAACGCTGTCGATACGATGGTATATCTTTTTGCGTTGTGCCGCGTCCTTAGTAGAATTGTACTGTTCGTAGAGCCCGTCTATCTGGTCCAGATAGGGCTTTTCCTTTGCCCAGCTGAGGGAGCCATACTGATTGGTGCCTTTGAACAACAGGTGTTCCAGGTAATGGGCCAGGCCGGTATGGTCGCGGGGATCGGTATTACTACCGGCGCGAACGGCAATCCGAACCGCCACGCGCGGCTCTTTGTGGTTGGCGCTGAGCAGTACTGTAAGCCCGTTGGACAGTGTGTACACCCGGGTCTGCATCGGGTCATTGGTTACATAGCGATACGTATAACCGCCTGAGCTGGCCGTCTTCCAAACGTATTTGTCCGAAGGCGCCTGGTCCTGCGCGCGGAGGATGGCGGGGGCCGCGGTAACCGTAAAAACAAAAAGATAGAAAAATCTGGTTAATGTCATATTGCAAAACAACCAAATTTTCCCGATTGTCCAACACCGCTTGTCAAAACAGGCCCCCTAACAGGGACAATAAGCCTTCCAACAGGGACAAATAAAAGGCCCGGGCGGACCAACTCTGCCCCATTCCGTTTACCTTTGCGCCTTATAAATACAACTATGGAATACAGGATAGAAAAAGATACGATGGGCGAAGTAAAAGTCCCCATCGACGCCTTTTATGGCGCTCAGACTCAACGCAGTGTAGAGAACTTCCAGATTGCGCAGGACATCAATAAAATGCCCAAAGAGATCATCCGCGCATTCGCCTACCTGAAGAAGGCTGCCGCCCTTACCAACCTGGACGCGGGGGTGCTGCCCAAGGAAAAGGCCGACCTGATCGGCAGGGTTTGCGACGAGATACTGGAAGGTAAGCTGGACGCTTATTTTCCCCTGGTCGTCTGGCAGACCGGCAGCGGTACCCAGAGCAATATGAACGTCAATGAAGTAGTAGCCTACCGCGGGCACGTGCTGCAGGGTGGCAAACTCACCGATAAGGACAAGTTCCTCCATCCCAATGACGACGTCAACAAATCCCAGTCTTCCAACGATACTTTCCCGACGGCCATGCATATCGCCGCCTACAAAATGCTGCTGGAGACCACCATTCCCGGCATCGAAGCCCTACGCGATACCCTGGCGGCAAAGAGCAAACAATTCATGAAAGTGGTAAAGATAGGCCGCACCCATTTTATGGACGCCACTCCCCTCACCGTAGGACAGGAGTTCAGCGGTTATGTCAGCCAGCTGGACCATGGTCTGAGGGCGATTCGCAATACGCTGGCCCATCTTTCCGAACTCGCCTTAGGCGGTACTGCCGTAGGCACGGGGATCAACACCCCGCCCAATTATTCTGAAAACGTTGCCGGACATATTGCCAAACTCACCGGCCTGCCCTTTATCACGGCGGCAAATAAATTCGAGGCGCTTGCTGCACATGACGCCATCGTCGAGTCCCATGGCGCGCTGAAGACGGTAGCCGTCAGCCTGATGAAAATCGCCAATGACATCCGTATGCTGTCCAGCGGACCGCGCAGCGGCATCGGCGAATTACACATTCCCGACAACGAACCCGGTTCGTCCATCATGCCCGGCAAGGTCAACCCCACCCAGTGCGAGGCCCTGACCATGATCGTCGCCCAGGTGCTCGGCAATGACGTCGCCATCAGTATAGGCGGCGCCACCGGCCACTTCGAGCTGAATGTCTTCAAACCCGTCATGATCTACAACTTCCTGCACAGCGCAAGGCTTATCGGGGATGGCTGCGTCAGTTTCAACGAACGCTGCGCCAAAGGCATCGAGCCCATCGAAGCCAATATCAAAAAACACGTCGACAACTCCCTCATGCTTGTCACTGCCCTCAACCCAAAGATCGGTTACTATAAAGCCGCCGAGATCGCGCAGAAAGCCCATAAGGAAGGTACTACGCTCAAGGAGATGGCCGTGAAGCTGGGTTATCTGACGCCGGAGCAATTCGACGAATGGGTGAAACCCGAGGAGATGGTTGGGAAGCTCGGTTAAACTACCTTGTTTGTGGTAAACTCCGGCTCATGACGACATACTGGTAGCCAGCCTGCTGCATGCCGCTGGAGGCAAAGAAAAACCACGGCCATCGACCGTGGCATCAAAACGAGTTTACGCATACTACATGAAAAATTGTTCAGAAATGATCTTACCATCTTTCACTAAATACACGCATAACTCTGTCATCGCCATCCGGCCCTGGCCCTTCATCGTCACGTCCATGAGCATTGTCACGGCAAAAGCATTTTCAGCGACCAGGGGTTGAGACACTTTAATCCCATGATACGCCTCCACCATGGAATTCCATTTCTCGCCTTTTTTTCTAATGGCGTCCAGGCCCCTGGCTTCTTTTTCGAAGTCGGGAGTACCATGGGATTCGATGCTGATGCAATCGTCAGCATACAATTCTCTTTGTGCACCTTCAAAATCGCCTTTTGAGCAGAGCTCGATCAGGCGGTTAGCGACATCTTGTGAGGTCATAACCATCTCTTGTGTTGCCATAAAAATTGTTTTAGGATAGGAAAGTTAAGCAAATTCCATGCAACATCGGCCGGCAAATTGCGACTGTAAGTGATAATAACAATAACGTCATGCTCCGTAACTACTTCCTCATCGCCCTGCGCAACCTAAGGAAAAACAAGGTTTTTTCCCTCATCAACATCCTTGGTCTGTCCGTCGGTCTTGCCTGCTGCCTGCTTATTGCGGCCTATGTACACGACGAAACCAGCTACGACCAATACCCTGCGAAAGCAAAAAATATCTACCGGGTCAACCTGGGCGTCATCGGCAATAGCCTGGCCTCTTATCCCTCTGTTGACATCGCGGTAGGTCCCGGGATGAAAGCGGCTTACCCCGAAATAAAGGCCTATACCCGGCTGGAGAGGCTGGGCGGCATTTTCGCACAATACGGTGTCAAACAGTTCAAAGAGCAGCAGCTGGCCTTTGTCGACTCCAACTTCTTTGAGATCTTTACCCTCCCCTTCCTCGATGGAAATCCGCATACCGCCCTGGCGCGGCCCAATTCGCTGGTCGTCACCAGGACCTTTGCCGAAAAATATTTTGGCACTGAACCTGCGGTTGGTAAAGCCCTCACCATCGGCGACTACGGCGTCTGCACCGTATCCGGCGTCATCGATAAAATTCCCGACAACGCCAGCTTTCACTTCGATGCCTTCCTCAGTATGGCTACCCTTCATTTCAGGGAACAGTCCTGGAGTAATGTAGGCATGTTCACCTGGCTGCTGCTCGACCCTAAGGCCGATGCTAAAAAACTGGAAGCCCGCTTTCCCCAGCTGGTAGCGAAATACGCCGTACCGGAGATAGCCCGCGACATGGGCGTCCCCCTGAATGAAGCGCAAAAAGCAGTCAACACCTTTATCTTCAGCCTCATCC
>WNFI01675418.1_pt1 | contig 20340 bp, 17 predicted proteins | sample 5400471 | NCBI WGS metagenome assembly WNFI01 (sample SAMN13153348, study PRJNA577476) | soil metagenome | isolation source: 100 cm saprolite on Douglas fir-dominated hillslope | place: USA:California | collected 2013-09-17
GCATCCCGGGCCTGGCCGGTGCCACGCCCATCCAGAACGTCGGCGCCTACGGCCAGGAGGTCGCCGAGACGATCGTCGCCGTGCGCGCCTACGACCGGTTGCTGGACACGTCCGTTGAGTTGGCGAACGCCGACTGCGGCTTCGGGTACCGGACGAGCGCCTTCAAGCGCCACGCCGCCGTGACCGGGAGGTTCGTCGTGCTGGGCGTCACGTTCCGGCTCGCGCGCGAGCCGCTGTCGGCTCCGATCCGCTACGGCGAGCTGGCCCGGGTTCTCGGCGTGAGCCAGGGCGCGCGGGTGCCGCTCGGCGAGGCCCGTTCCGCCGTGCTGGAGCTGCGCCGCGGCAAGGGAATGGTGCTGGATCCGGCTGACCCGGATACCCGCAGCGCCGGCTCGTTCTTCACGAACCCGGTTCTCGACCGCCGCCAGTTCGCCGAGGTGCAGCGCAGGGCCGCGGGCGGGGCACGGCGCGCCGTGGAGGAGGTGAGCGTTCCGCATTTCCCGGCCGAGGACGGGCAGGTGAAGGTCCCGGCCGCGTGGCTGATCGAGCACGCCGGCTTCGCCAGGGGATATCCGGGGGATGGAGGCGCGCGAATCTCGTCCAAGCACACGCTGGCGCTGACCAACCCGGGCGGCGCGACCACCGCCAGCCTGGTCGGGCTGGCCCGGGAGATCAGGAACGGCGTTCGGCAGGCCTTCGGCGTCGAGCTGGTCAACGAGCCGCAGCTGGTCGGCACCAGTCTGTGAGCACCGCGTGGTACGGTCCGCTCCGTGGACTACGAGGTTCGCGCCGAGCCGGCCGATCCGCGCCCGCTGGCCGCGATACGCGCAGCAACCACCCGCCAGCAGCTGGGCCAGAACATCACCCGGCTGCTGGACCTGATCTGGCCGGTGCTGCGCGAGCAGCACGTGCGCACCGGGCACAACGTGGTCATCTACCACAGCGGCGCGGGCGGGGTCCTGACCGTCGACGTCGGCGTTGAGACGTTCACCGACTTTGACGCCCGCGGCCAGATCCGGTGCACGCTGACCCCATCAGGCGACGTGGCCACGACAGCGCACTATGGCGAGTACTCGGCCATGGCCCCGGCCTACGCGGCCCTTGAGCAATGGTTCCGGGACACCGGGCGCCGGCCGGCCGGGGTGAGCTGGGAGGTCTACGGTGACTGGGACGACGACCCCGCGAAGCGGCGAACCGACGTGTACTTCCTGCTCGAGGCCCCCACGGGCTGATCAGGGGCACGCTTTTCGATGATCTAGGAGCAAAACCCATCAAATACGCGGGTTTCGCTCCTAGATCTTCAGGAATCCCCCGGGGGGCGGCGCTGGCCGCCGTGACCCGCTCACCGAACGGTAGGGCTGATACGCGCCGGGCTGCGGATTCCTGGCGCCAGACATCAGAGACCCTTGAGGCTTCCGATGTCGAGCGAGCCGGATGGCAGCCGGGGGCGGCCCGACCGCTCTGCCTCGCGGACATAGGCGGCCGGGTCCCTGTCCACGGGCTGGACGCCCGCGAAATGCCGCGCCTCGAAGGCAGTGAAGGCCACGGCCAGGTCGTGGCGCAGCTGCAGCCCGGCGGCGCGGCGGAAGTCGGTGAGGCCCTCGCGTTCCTCCTCGGCCATGTGGTCGCCGTTGGCTCGATTCACCGCGGCGATCGCCTGACACCATCCGCTGCTCCCGACCACCTGGTCGGCGACCGCCGCGATGGCGTCCCGGATGTCGTTATGGTCGTGGATGGCGTCCAGCGTTTCCTCCTCCACGCTCGTCACGCGGCCAGCGCGCTGGCCGACGCGAAGCAGCTGCGGGTAGAACACCTCCTCCTCCGCCGCGGCATGCACTTCCAGGAACGCCGCCAGCCGCGCCCACAGAACGCTCAGCGTGCCGTTGTCCGTCCGGTCGACCTGCTCCAGGATCGCGAAGAGCCGGCGCTGTTCGTGGTGGTCGTCGAGGATCAGCTGGGTGATGTCCACCGTGCCTCCCGGCGCGAGCCGTTAGTCCCTGGCCGGCCTAACGTAGCCGAAGAACGCCCGGCGCTTGATGAGCTCGGCCACTTCAGCGGGAACCATGGTCTCCCAGGAGTCGTCGGCCGCGGCGATCCTGCGCAGCACGTCGCGGCTGAAGATCGGCAGGAACTCGGGCCTGTAGTTGTCGAGGTGGACGAAGCTGCCCCGTCCGGCGAGATAGTCGTACAGCGGCTGCAGCTCGGGCTGGACCTTGATGTCGTTGACGGTTTTCAGCTCGTCGTCGGGCGTGGGCTGAACGGGATAGACATAGAGCTTGAGGTCGTTCTTGAACAGCCGCCCGAAGCTTTCCAGGATCCCCCCGGGAAGCTGGACGTGGTTCTTCTCGTCGAACAGGTCGATCAGGCTCGGCACTCCCATCACGATGCCGATCCGCTCGGCCGTCCGCTCGGCGATGTAAGCGGCCAGGCGGTAGTAGTCGAAGTAATCGCTGATCAGCACCGTCATTCCGCACGCCGCGAGCAGTTCCGCGCGGGCCAGGAAGTCGCGCCGGTCCACGTTGGAGGCCCCGCCTGCGAGCAGATTCCGCATCGTGATCTCGGTGAGCATCAGCACCGGCTTGCCCGCAACCGCCGGATCTTCGGAGAACCTGGCCTTCGCCGTCTCGAGCATGTCGAGGTTCACGTGCGTCGGCGGCCGGAAGCTGCCCCGCTCCACCAGGATCGCCTTCTTGCGCAGCACCTCACTCGGCTGCAGCACCTCGCGGTCGGGCCCGAACATCGCGACGCCGCTGAGCCCCAGTTGTACGAGCTTGAGCGCCATCAGCCGGTTGTCCACGCCGCGGAACTCGATGCCCCGGAACTGGATCATGTCGATCTCGATGCGGCCCGTTGTCAGCCGGTCGAGCAGGTTCTCGATGAGCCTGTCCGGCTCGTGGTGCTGGAAGAACGCCCCGTACAGCAGGTTCACCCCGACGATTCCGAGCGCCTCCTGCTGCGCGAATGCCTCGACATCGAGCATGCGCACGTGCATGACGATCTGGCTCGGCTCGTCGTGCGGCTGGGACTGGAACTTCACGCCCATCCAGCCGTGGCACTCGTTGCCGCCCCGGTAGCTGCGGGCGACCACCGTGTCAGCGAACGCGAAGAAGCAGTTCTCGTCGCCGTGCTCATCGCCGAGCCGCTCGACGTTGAGCTGGAATTCCTTGTCGAGCATGCCCTGGAGCCGCCCCGCGGACACGTACCTGTCCGCCTTGCCGTACACCGCGTCGCTGACGGCCATGTCGTAGGCGGAGATCGACTTCGCGACGGTGCCTGCCGCGCCGCCCACCCGGAAGAACCAGCGCACCACCTCCTGGCCGGCCCCGATCTCGGCGATCGTTCCGTACCAGCGCGGATCGAGGTTGATCCGCAGGGCCTTCTGATGGGTGTCGGACTGATGAGTGCCGGAAATGAGTTCGGTCATCCGTTCCCCTGCCTGCTCACCCGGCCCGCTGCCGCGCGTCCTGGTGCGGCCTGACACGACCATGCGAACGCTGGGATTGTACTAATTGCGCCGTGTAGCTGGGTAGCCTGATCGGATTGCACGCTCGTATATTCACCCCCGAGGCCGGCTTATGAATCCGCTCTCCCGCATCGCTGACATGGCGGTCGACCGCGCGCTTGGTCTTCCCTCCGGGGCGGCGCCCTACGTGGTCCGGCCCAATGTCGCGGTTCCGATGCCTGACGGGGTGGTCCTGCTGGGGGACCATTACCGGCCCGGCGGGCACGACCGGCCGCTCCCCGTGGTCCTGATCCGCTCGCCGTACGGGCGCGCAGGCCTGGCCGGGTACATGTTCGCGGCGCCGGTGGCGCGCCAGGGCTTCCAGGTGTTCATCCAGAGCACCCGCGGCACGTTCGGCTCTGGCGGCCAGTTCCGGCCCTTCCTGTCCGAGCGTAACGACGGGCTGGCCACCGTGGCCTGGCTGCGTGACCAGCCCTGGTGTGACGGCCAGGTGTCGATGGTGGGCGGCAGCTACCTGGGCCACACGCAGTGGGCCATCGCGCCTTACGTCGACCCGCCGCTGCGGTCGGTCTCGCTCAACATCACCATGGCCAGCTTCAGCGCGGCGTTCTACCAGCACGGCGCTCCGAGCCTGCTGAACACGCTGGGCTGGACCGGGCTCGTCGGCAGGCAGGAAAGGGGCTTGCTGGGCGTCATCCCCAGCCCGCGCCAGCAGGCCCGGATGAAGCGGGCCCTGCGGAAGGTCCCGCTGCAGGCCGCCGACGTCGACGTGGCGGGCGCGCCGGTCGCGTTCTGGCGCGACTTCGTCGAGCACGCCGCCCCCGGCGACGAGTTCTGGATCACGGTCGGGCCGTGGCTGCACGGCGAGCGCGGCGAGCTGAAGGAAACCGTGCAGCGGGACGTTGCCTGGCTGGACCACCATCTGAACGGCGGCCCGCCGCCGTCCGGCGCGCCCGTGCGGGTGTTCCTCCAGCAGGCCGGTACCTGGCTGGATTTCGAGGCGTGGCCGCCATCGGCCGCCGCGGGCACGGCCTATTACCTGCGCGCCGCGGGCGCCCTGAGCCCGGACGCCGAGCCCGGTCAGGCCGCGCCGGACACGTTCGTCTACGACCCGGCGGATCCCACGCCGTCAGCGGGGGGACCGCTCCTGCAGCCGCCGGGCAAGCAGGTCGACAACGGCGCGATCGAGGCCAGGCCTGACGTCCTGACCTACACCAGCAACCCCTTCCCGGCCAACCTTGACCTGGTAGGCCCCGTCAGCGCCCGCGTCTTCGTGCGTGCCGGCCGCGAGCACGCCGACCTGTTCGTCCGGGTCTGCGACGTCGACGCCAAGGGCGTCTCGCGCAACATCGTGGACGGCATCCGGCGGCTCAGCCCGCAGACCGTGCCCGCCGCCGACGTCCGGGTCGGTGACGACGGGGTCCTGGCCGTGGACGTGGAGCTGTACCCGACGGCCTACCGGGTGCGGGCCGGGCACCGGCTCCGCGTACAGGTCAGCGGGGGCGCGTTCCCGCGGTATGCCCGCAACTTCGGCACGCCGGAGCCGTTCGGCGCCGCGACTACCGCGGTGCGGTGCCGGTTCGAGATCCATCATGATTCCCGCCACCCCGCGTACGTCCTGCTCCCGGTCCTCACCTGACGGCCGCGGCGGCCCCGCCTGACCGCTTTCTGGTCGAGTTCAGTCAGCCGAAACGCGGTCCGTCGCCTCTCCGTTTCCCCGTCGCTTGCATTTGTCGCACGAGGCATGCGATGTGGCTGAGAAGGCCGCCATTTCGAGAAGGGCGCCGGCCTGAAAGGCCTCCGGCCCGCCTCGTGGCCTTGATACCGTTCCGTATGGGTATGCGGCGTTGGACGGCAGGCAGTCCCGTGCCGCGGGAGCTACGGGCGGGTGATGGCGATGGGGGCACCTGACGGCGGCGCGGGCGGCAGCCCGGCGGGCGGCGGCCTTCCGGAGATCGTGGTCGTGCCCGCGCGTCAGGACATCCGGCCCGGTCACGAGGCCGATGTGATCTTCGAGGTCCGCCAGCTCGCGGACGGCGGCCGGGCTCTCCCGGCGTTCACGACGGTGGGGTGGCTGGTGTCGGCGCTGGGCCGGGAGCAGCCATGGGTCGCGCTCCCGCTGCAGAACATTCAGGCGATCATGGGCAGTGCCGGCGTGGACCGGGTCGTCCTCGACCCCCAGGCCGAGGACGGCGCGTGGCGCTGGCAGGCCAGCGACCTCGAAGCCCTGGAACGGAGGCAATGATGCTCGCACCGGGCGGTGGCGGCGGCGACGGGTTCCAGGTCGTGATGTCCGACCTGCTCGACGCGTCGACCACGTTCGCGGCCGAGGCCGCGACGTACAAGACGATCATGCCGGACAACGGGCCGGCCTGCCCGGACGGCGGGGACGGCGCGTTCGACCAGAGCCTTCAGGTCGTGGTCCAGCTGATCGGCGCCCTGCACCTGCAGGCCGCCGGGGTGATGGAGAACGACTCCGCCAAGCTGAAGAAGGCGCACGACAACTACGCGCACACCGAAGAGAGCCTGGCCCAGCTCTGCAACCAGATCAGCTCCCCCCTCAAGATCAACTGAGCCTGAGAGGAAACGCCGTGGCCGGTACCGCTACTCTGCCGACCAAGTCCCTCCTGCCCCTGGCCTCGTTCGCCCACGAGTGGGTGGGCGGCGACATCCACGGGCTCGCCTCGTTCTCGGGCACGCTCTACGGCTACGTGCCCGAGATGGAAGATGTGGTCACCGCCCTGAACAAGAAGGTGGGCCAGATCGTCACCGATGCGGGCTGGCAGGGTTCGGCGGCCTCGGCCTTCACCAGCAACTGGGAGACGATATCGGCGCAGGTCAACGCCATCGGCCTGGTGGTCATCCAGACCGGGAGCATCGTCGACCAGCTCGCACAGGACCTGTCCAAGATCGAGAACGCGCTGGAGAACGCCGCCGGACAGGCCGCCGCGCACGGCGTCCAGATCGGCGGCGACGGGCAGCCGCCGACGGTCTGCTACACCAACAAGACCCAGGAGGACTGGCGGCTCGGCTACGACTCGTTCTGCCAGCAGGCCAAGGCCGCCGCCGAGAACGCCCGGGTCACGGCCGCTGGCGCGCTGCTGAAGATCTCCCAAGCGATCATCTCGGGCAAGCCGGCTAAGTCCGGCGGCGGCGACCCGAGCCAGGTCCCGGCGAGGGTCGGCGAGGGAAACACGATCGCCGACCTCCTGACCGACCTGCTGGCGTCGCCCACCGCCTACGCGAACACGGTCAGGTCCAAGGTGGAAGAGGCCACCACGAGGCTGTCCAAGGCCCAGCAGGCCTGGCTCGAGGCGCAGAAGGCCGCCCGGCAGGCGGACGGCCGGTTCGGCGTGATGCCCGACGACGTCAAGGCCGCGCTGAAGGACGCCAAGTCCGAGCTCGCCTCCGCGGAGTCGGACCTGACCAGGGCGCGGTCCGGTGAGAACGCGTTCACCAAGATCCTCGGCACCCGGCTGGAGGACCTGCCGGGTCTCAGCAAGCTCGCCGGCGGGTTCGAGGACGCCAGCCTGCTCTCCAAGGCGTTCGAGCTCCCCGTGGTGGACGTCGTGGCCGGCGGCGTCAGCACCTATCTCAACGCCCAGCAGGACATTCAGAAGGGCGTGCCGGCGTGGCTGGCCTACCCGCTCGAGACCGGAGTCACCGTGGGCAGCATCGCCTTGGCGACGGTGGTCGGGGGTGCGGTCGCCGGGGCCGCCATCTTCGCGGGCGCGCCGGTGCTCGGCGTGGCGGCCGGGGTCGTGGCCGGCGGCGTGCTTGCCTACGGCGTCGGCGACTTCGCCCATAATTACATCGCGGACTTCGGCGAGCAGTGGAAGGAGCACGGGGCGCTCGGGATCATCACCGACTTCGGCGCCGCAGGGCAAGACACCTGGAACGACACCAAGCACCTGGTCTCCGATGTCGGCAGCCTGGCCAGCAGCGCCTGGCACGGCATCACGTCCCTTTTCTAGCCCGGAGGCGCCGTGGGGTTCTTCGACCGCTCAGGCAGCAAGCTGTCGGGCAGGACAGCGCTGCTGCTGTCGGCCGACCCGGGCGACGCGCTGCTGGACGCGGCGCGGGTGTACGACCCGCAGGTGCGCCCCTGGCACGGCAGGCTGATCTTCCGCAACGGGATACTGCTGTTCGGGCCGCTGGCGGTGACCTCCAAGCTCGAACAGCAGGCCGGGCTCCCGGCCGGGATGGCGGTGGCCTACTACACGGGCGCGGCCGGGCACACGTCCGGCGGGGATCGCGGCCACGAGGCGAAGCATTTCGACGGCGACCGGCTGGTGCGCGGCCTGGCAGACCGGCTGGGCGGGACGGTCAAGTACGCCGGGCCGCCGCCGGATCTCGCGCTGGTCACGTCCGTGTACAGCGAGCAGGGACTGACCCCCGACCAGGTGATCGAGGTACTGCGGCCATACGGCGGGGACTTCAAGGTTGAGGACCAGACCGAGAACTCCTACAGCCTCAGCGGCAGGGGAACATACTTCTACGTCGCCTACTGGTCACCGCGGCTGTACCGGGAGCCTGACGCGCCGCCAGCCGTCGGCGCGATGCGCTCCCGGCCTCTGCATCACTGGGATCTGCACACGGGCACCGGGCGGAAGCACGTCGCGCCCGAGCTGGTCCAGAGGGTCGGTGACGCGACGCTCGCGCTCGCCAGCCGGTCCGGCGGCGTCGCGCTGGACGTGCTCGGGTTCCCCGTCAGCAGCCCCGACGACCTGCTCCCGCGCTGAACATCCAACGATCGCGGAGGCCTGCCGCCGCGCGGCTTGCAGGTTTCCAAGATCATCTAAGCTAGAAACCTACGTGAGGGAAGGCGAGCAGCGTCGCGAGCGCGCTCGCGAGAAGGAACGGGCCGAACGGGATCTGTGACTTCCGGGTCGCCCGCCGGGCCACGATCAGCCCGATTCCCGTCACGGCGGCGAGCAGGTACCCGCCGATGATTCCGGCGAGCACCGCGCCGATGCCGAACCAGCCGAGGTAGAGGCCGATCACCCCGGACAGCTTGACGTCACCCCAGCCGATCCCGGCCGGGTAGATGAAGGCCTGGAGCACGAAGAACAGCCACACCGCGGCCATTCCGATCAGCCCGTACACCAGATGGCGGCCGCCGGAGGGCACGAACGGCGCGGCCACGCCGAGCAGCAGGAGCGCCGCCGGGTACGACGGCAGCGTCAGCAGGTCAGGCAGCCGCCGGTGCCTGGCGTCGATGAACGCGAGCGGCACGCCGACCGCCGCGAGATAGCAGAACGCGGGCAGCAGCGGGCTCGCCCCGAACCGCAGCCACAGGCCACCGAACGCGGCCGCCGTCACCAGCCCCGGCGGCCACCACGGGTCTTCGCCGGGCACGATCCGCCTGGCCAGGACGGCGACGCCGGACCCTGCGCCCAGCCCCGCGCCGGCCATTCCCGCCGCCGCCGCCCAGCCCGCGCCGCCCATTGTCCTCCAGCCGGTCCGTTATCACTCTAGGGACCGCGTTCCGGGCGGCCAAGCGATCAGGAAATTCCCCTGGCTGCGGGCGGCATGGCGTACTCGGCCGACGTCGGCGCCGTTATGGGGCAAAATGACCAGTGTCATAGTGGTCATAAGTGGCTGCGGGGGGAGCAGCCACCGCGTGGCCTGTGAGCGCTTCCGGATTCGAGGGATCTTTCCGTCCGTGGAGGCGGTGCGAATGAGCCGGATCGCTGTCGCGGTACTGGGCGCGGCGCTCGCCGCGACTGCGGCGGCGCCCGTGGTGACGACCGCCCCGCAGGCGGCGGCGCGGGCGGTTGCCGCACGGGCGGTTGCGACACGGGCGGCGGCGCGGCGGGCGCCCGCGGCACGGGCGCCCCGGGCCCCGGTGCCGGTGGCGTCGATGCCGGGCCCGACGCAGAACTGCCCGGGCACCGCGGCCGCCTCGCGGGTCACGCAGGAGCCGTGGGCCCAGTCGGCGCTGGGCTTCAGCGACGTGTGGCCGCTGATCCAGGGGCGGGGCGTCACGGTCGCGGTGGTCGACAGCGGGGTGGACTTCAGCCGCCAGCTCGTCGGCCGGGTGACCGCCATCGACCTCACCGGGACCGGGCTGCAGGATTGCCTGGGCCACGGAACGGAAATCGCGGCCATCATCGCGGCCAGCGACATCCGGGCCCAGGGCATGCCGTTCGAGGGCGTGGCGCCCGCCGCGAGGATCCTGTCGGTCAAGGTGAACAGCCAGGACACCGGCAGCGCGCTGACCCTGGCCAAGGGGATCCGGGACGCGGTCATCCGGGGAGCCCAGGTCATCAACGTCTCGATCACCACGGCCAGCACGCCCGCGTTGCGGCAGGCGGTGGATTTCGCGCTGAGAAGGGACGTGGTGATCGTGGCCGCGGGAGGGAACGACACGAGTAGCACCGGTACCGGCCCCTTCTATCCCGCGAGCTATCCGGGCGTGCTGTCGGTCGGCGCGGTGGACTCCACCGGGGCGCTGGCGCAGGTCTCCGATCTGCGGTCGCACGTGGCGGTCACCGCGCCAGGCGTGAACGTCACCAGCGCCTTCCCGGGTGGCTACCAGCAGGACAACCTGACCGGGACGAGTTACGCCGCGGCGTTCGTGTCCGGGGTCGTCGCGCTGGTGCGAGCGCACTACCCGGGACTGAGCGCGCGGCGGGTAGTGGCCAGGATCGTGGCCACCGCGGACGGAGGGACCGGGCCGGGAACCGGCAACGGCCTGGTCAACCCCGTCGAGGCGGTCACCGCGGTCCTCGGCGGCGGGTCCGCGCAGGGCCTGTCGCCGTCGGCCACGGGGTCGGTCTCGGTGTCCAGGACGCTGCCGCCGGACCGGACCGCTAGCGGAGCCCTCGAGGTGGCCGCCGGTGCCCTGGGCGCCGCGGCCCTGGCCGCCCTCGGCGCGGTGGTCTTCCGAGCGGGCCGACGGCGGCGCTGGCGCGCCGGGCGGACGCGGATCCCGGCCGGCGGCGGCCCCGCCGACCGCCCGTGGCCGTAGCGCGATCAGCCGGGCGCCGCGCCATCAGCCGACGCGTAGCGCAATCAGCAGGGCGTAGCCATCAGCCGGGCGCGGCGGCGGTGCGCGAGGCGGTGTGCTGGCCCTTGGCCGACGCCGCGCCGTCATCGAGCAGCGCGACCTGAACCAGCCGGCTGCCCGTCCGCCGCTCGACGAAGAAGCCACGCCCGGCTGGCTGAGCCTGCGCCTTGACGCCGCCGAGCAGCGCCCCCTCGTCCTTGCTTCCTGACATGATCATCCCGGGTGAGCCCATCTCGCGGACGCGCTGGATGATCGGGTCGAACATAGCGCGGCCCGCGCCGCCCGCTGACCGGGCCACAATCAGGTGCAGCCCGATGTCGCGAGCCTGGGGGACGAGGTCGGCGATCGGGAGCAGCGGATTGCTGGCCCCGGCCACGAGGTCGTAGTCGTCGACGATCAGGAACAGGTCCGAGCCCTCCCACCAGGAGCGGCTGCGAAGCTGCTGCGGTGTCAGGTCGGGCGGCGGCAGCCGCTGCGTCATCGCCTCCCGCAGGTCGCTGATCAGCGGGGCCGCCGCAGCTGAGGACACCGCGTAGCCGATCGTGTGCTCGGAGTCCGCGCTGTCCAGCAGCGACCTGCGGTAGTCGACGAAGATCAGCCGGGCCTGGTCGGGCTTGTACCGGTCGATAACGTTCTCGGCGAGCAGCCGCAGCAGGTTCGACTTGCCGCATTCCGTGTCGCCGAAGACCAGCACGTGGGCGTCGGCGCCGAAGTCGAGCAGCACCGGCGACAGGGTGCTCTCATCCACCCCGAACGGGATCTTCGTGCCGGTCTGCGCGGCACCGGGCAGACCGGTCACCGGGAAGGCATGAGGGAGCAGCCGTACCCGCGGCGCGGGATCTGCGTGCCAGGCCATCGCGACCGTCTCCGCCAGCTTCTGCACCCCGTCGGCCAGGCTGTCGGCCGCGGGCTGGGAGTCGATGCGCGGCAGGGCGGTCAGGAAGTGCAGGCCGTCGCGGGTGATGCCGCGGCCCGGCGAGGTCTCGGGCACGTTCGCCGCTAGCTTCCTGTCGATCTCGGATTCGTACGGGTCGCCCAGCCGCAGCTCCAGCCGGGTGCCGAACAGATCGCGGATCGCGGGCCGGAACTCCGACCACTTGCCGGCCGATGCCACCACGTGCACGCCGTAGCCCAGGCCCCTGGCCGCGATGGCCGTGACCTCCTGCTCGAGGTCCTCGAAATCCTGGCGCAGCGTGAGCCAGCCGTCCACGACCAGGAAAACGTCTCCGAACCCGTCCCCGGCGATCTCGCCGCTGGCGCGCATGGCCCGGTACCTGGAGATCGACTCGATGCCCAGCTCGGCGAACTCCTTCTCCCGGCGCGTGAGCACGCCCCGTACCTCCGCGACCGTGCGCCGGACCCGGGTGGGGTCCAGCCGGGCGGCGACGCCCCCGACATGCGGCAGCGTGCCCACGCTGCCCAGCGATCCGCCGCCGAAGTCGAGGCAGTAGAACTGCGTTTCGGCCGGCGTGTGCAGCAGCGCCAGCGAGCAGATCAGGGTGCGCAGCATGGTGGACTTGCCGCTGCGCGGCGCGCCGACGACCGCCGCGTGGCCGGCGGCCGCGGAAAGGTCGACCCACAGCGGGTCACGGCGCTGCTCGAACGGCCGGTCCACGATCCCGGTGACCGCGCGCAGCCCGCCGCGCCACTCCACCCCGTCCACCGTGCACCCGTAGCGCTGGGTGGTCACCAGCGTGGGAAGCAGCTGGTCCAGCGTGGGCGGCAGGCCCAGCGGCGGCAGCCAGATCTGATGCGCGGCAGGCCCGTGCCCGGCGAGCTGGCCGACCACGACGTCGAGCAGGCTTTCCGCCGACTCGGCCAGGTACCCGCTGCCCGGCTGCGGCGGCAGCTCGTAGGCGTCGGGCACGCCGAGCACCACGCGCGACTCCATGGCGGAGAACGTGCGCAGGCCGATCCGGTAGGACAGGTGGGTGTCGAGGCCGCGCAGCTTGCCCTCCTCGAGACGCTGCGAGGCGAGCAGCAGGTGCACACCGAGCGAGCGGCCCAGCCGCCCGATCATCACGAACAGGTCGATGAACTCCGACCGCGCGGAGAGCAGCTCGGAGAACTCGTCGATGACCACGAACAGGGTGGGCACCGGCGGCAGATCGGCCCCCTGCTCGCGGGCCCTGGCGTAGTCGCGAAGCGAGGCGTGGTTGCCCGCCGCGCGCAGCAGCTCCTGCCTGCGGACCAGCTCGCCGTTCAGCGCGTCGCGCATCCGGTCCACCAGCGGCAGCTCGTCGGCCAGGTTCGTGATCACGGCGGACACATGGGTCAGCCGCTCCAGCCCGAGGAAGGTTGCGCCGCCCTTGAAGTCGACCAGCACGAAGTTGAGCACATCGGAAGGGTGCGTCAGGGCCAGGCCCAGCACCAGCGTCCGAAGCAGCTCGGACTTGCCCGAGCCGGTCGCGCCGATGATCAGGCCGTGCGGGCCCATGCCGCCCTGAGCGGACTCCTTGATGTCCAGCTCGACCGACTGCCCGTCGGCATCGCTGCCGATCGGCACCCGCAGCCGGCTGCGCGGCGGTCGCGGCCGCCACAGGGCCGGCACGTCGAGCGCGAACGGGCTGGGGACGCCGAGCAGCGACGTCAGCGTGGTGTCGGCCGCCAGCGGGTCGTCGACCACGCCGCCGACGCCGGGCCGCAGCGGCGCGAGCTGCCGGGCGAGCGCCTCAGCCTCGACGAGCGATATCGAGTCCGGAACGCCGATCGACGAGCGGACCTCGGCTCCCGTCCGGTCCCTGGTGAGCATCTCGGTGCCGCGGGAGGTGACGTGCAGGCGGAGGGTAGGAGCGGTCGCCGACGTGGCGAGGATCCCCTGGGTCACATCGATGACCACGGCGCCCTCGATGCCGTCGGTGCCGAGCCTGGACTGCGCCATCTGATCGCCGCCGTCGACGAGCACCACGTGGAAGGGGAGCGCGGCCGACCTGCCGGGCGTGAACGGCGGCCGGGCGGCCAGCTCCGCGCCGATCATCGCCTCGAGCTGCGGCATACTGGGCGCCATCAGCCGGACCGGTCCCGCCGCGTCGACCTCGATCGAGTGCATGTTGTGCGGCAGCCACTTGATCCACTGCCACCACCGCATCCGCTCCCGCGAGGCGCAGACGCTGATGCGGACGTCGTCGGGGGAGTGGAAGATCGCAAGCTGCGCGATCATCGCCCGCAGCATGCCGTAGACCGCCTCGGGCTCGCCTCCGGGCGCGATCCGGGCGAACGCGCGCAACGAGATCCCGATCGGCAGGCCGGAAACGCTGTTATGGGCCCGGATGAACCGCCGCAGCGCGCCCGCGCAGAGCGGATCAAGGTCCTCGACCGGCTTGGTGTCGGGCGGCACGAGCCTGACCGCCAGCCGGTGCGTGCCGGTGCCGATGCGGACCTTAGCGAAGTCTTCGCCGGACGCGCGCCGCTCCCAGACCCGCCGCAGCTCGGAGTCGACCAGCAGCGCGGTAAGCGCACGCGGGTCGGGGCTGACCCACTCCAGCGCCTCCCGCTGCGCCGCGGCGGCCGTGCGCACCTTGCGCCGCACCTGGCCCAGGTAGCGCAGGTAGTCCCGGCGCAGGCCATTCAGCTTGTTCTTGCGCTCGCCGCTGCCGCGCCCCATCTGGGTCAGCATCATGCCGCCCATGCCCAGGGCCATCGCGCCGCCGCCCACGTAGAGGATCTTGTTCGAGCTGTTCCCGGCGAACATCGAGCCCATGCCGACCATCATGGCGACCATCGGCAGGTACATCAGCGTCTGGCGGAAGCTGTCGGGCGCGGCCTCCGGGATCTCCGGCGGGGACTCGAGCTGGATCTCGCCGCTGGGAAGCTCCGGCGGATCGTGCCGCTCGGCCCGGCGGACGACGACGGTGCCCACGGCGATGCCCTTTCCTCGTCCTTTCCGGTCACGGAACGCAGCGCGATTCGACCGGTTGGTCCGCGCTGAGCGGAGTTATCATTCTACGGCCGCATTTCCGACCTGGCGGGTGATGCGGAGAAGGGGCGGCCACCGCTCGTTGTGAAGAAGCTGTCACGCCGCCGTAGCGGACGGCAGGCCGGCCGGTGAAGTGAGGCAGATGGCGTCGGCAGGCGAATCGGAGCTGTGCCGGGTGACCGTGGTCGGGCCGTCCCGGCGGATCGACATCGCGCTCCCTGGCTACGTGTCGTTCGCTGACCTGTTTCCCGCGGTGGCCAGGTATGCGGGCCTCGACGGGCCCGACGTGGTGGGGGAGAGGGGCGGGTGGGTGCTGCAGCGTCTCGGCGAGGAGCCGTTCGCTCCGGCGATGACCCCGCTGCAGGCGGGCCTGCGCGACGGCGAGATGATCTACCTGCGGCCGCACCGCGCGCAGCTGCCGCTGATGGCGTTCGACGACGTCGCCGACGTGATCGCGAGCGGGCTGAGCGAGCAGACGGGCCGGTGGGCGCCCCGCCATGCCCGCTGGGTGGCGCTGGGGACCGGCGTGGTGGCGCTGGCCGCCGGGGCGGTGTTCGTCCTGAGGTCCGGGCCGCCGTGGCGGGTGCCTGCGGTGGCCGCGGCGGCGATCGCGGTGGCGCTGCTCCTCGCGGTCGCGGCGGTGTCGAGGGCCGTGGGTGACTCGCGGGCCGGGGCGCTGCTCGGCTATGCGGCGGTTCCCTACGCGTTCCTGGCCGGGCTGCTCGGGCCGGCCAGGTCGGCACCGCTCGCCCATCTCGGCGCCGCGGGAGTACTGTCGGCCTTCGCCGCGGCGGCGCTCGCAGCGGTGCTGGCCGCCGCGGCGTCGGCCGAGCTGTCGCTGTACTTCGGCATCGTGGTCGCGACGCTGCTCGCGGTCGTCGGCGCCTGGGTCGGATACGCGTTCGGCGTCGGCTTCGCCGCGGCTGCGGTCGTGATCGCGGTTCCTGCCCTGGCCCTCACCCCGCTGATCCCCGCGGTGTCGTTCCGGATGGCGCGGATGACGCTCCCCCAGGTGCCGCGGCACGCCGACGACCTGAGGCGGGACACGCTGACCATCGACGGGGCCGAGGTATTCGACCGGACGGCCTCGGCGGACCGGTTCGTGACCGGCGCCGCGTCGGGCATTGGCCTGGTGGGGGCGGCCGCGCTGGGCGCACTGGCCTTCACCCGGAGCTGGCTTGGCCTGGGTACCTGCGTCGTGCTGGCCTGCACGCTGCTGCTGCGCTCCCGGCTTTTCCGCGGCCTCGCCCAGCGGCTCTGGCTGCTGGTTCCCGGATTCGGCGGCCTGGCGCTGCTCGCGGTGGGCGAGGTACACGGGTCCTCCCAGGCGCGGCATCTCGCGCTCGCGCTGGGACCGCTGGTCGCCGGGGTGGCGCTGGTTGTCGGCGTCGGCCTGTGGCTGCCCGGGCGCCGCCCGTCGCCGTTCTGGGGGCGGGTGGCCGACGTCGCCGACACCATGCTCAACGTCGGCCTGTTCCCGCTCGCGCTCGGCGTCGCCGGGGTCTTCGGCAAGGTCCGCGGGCTGGGCGGATAAGCCGATGACCATGCAGAGCCGCCGGGACCTGTTCCAGGCGCACCGGCTGATGACCCAGCGGGCGGCGCTGGCGCTGCTGCGCGGCGAGCCCGACGTCCCGGACCAGCCGTTGCGCCGCCTGAACGTGGCGGCGTTCTCCGGCGTGCTGGTCGCCGCGATCGTCACCGTGCTGTTTTTCATCTGGGGCCTGCTCGGGCACGGCGGCTCGCCCCTGCAGGACCAGCCGGGCACCCTGGTCATCGACAAGCAGACCGGCACGCCGTTCGTGTTCTGCCAGGGCAGCAAGCTCTGCCCGGTGGTGAACTATGCGTCGGCCCGGCTGGCGCTGCAGAGCACGTCGCTGAACCAGCAGACGGTAAACCAGGCGGCGCTCGCGAAGTTCGCCCGCGGGCCGCTGATCGGCATTCCGGGGTTGCCGCAGCCGCTGCCCGAGCCCGGGCTGCTGATCCGGCAGCCCTGGTCGGTGTGCACCGCGCAGACCACCACCCCGGTGTCCGGCACCCGCACCGTCACCATCCTGGCCGCGGGCATCCGCACCGGCGGCCAGCCGATGGGGGCGGGCGCGCTGGTGGCGCAGGCGCTGGGCCAGGACTGGGTGATCTGGAACGGGCAGCGCATGGCCATCCAGCCCGTCTTCATCCAGGCCTTGCATACCTCCCAGACGCCGGTGCCGGTCCCGGTGCCGGTGCCGTCGGTGTGGCTCAATGCCCTGCCTCAGGGTCCGGCCTTCGCGCCGCCGGCGATCGCGGGGCGGGGCGCCCTGATCACCGGCCCGGCTGGCGGCAGCGCGCGCGTCGGGCAGGTGTACGCGGTAAGCGCTGCGGGAAGCACGCAGTACTACGTGCTGGTCCAGGGCGGTGGCCTCGCGCCAGTTACGCAGACCCAGGCCCGCCTGCTGGAGACCGAGCCGTCGGCGCCGCCGCAAGCCGCGCTGAGTGCTTCTGCGGCGAGCAGTCGGTTGTCCAAGACCACTGTGCCGGGGGGCGGCCTGCCGAGCAGCATCCCCGCGGCGACGGCGCCTGCCCCGAGCGTCCCGCTGTGCGTGGTGTACTCCGGCGGCGGCAGCAGCCTGACCAGGCAGGTCGAGAGCGGAGGCCAGCTGCCGCCGGGCGGCGTGCCGACCGCAGTGGCCTCCGACGTCGACCAGGTGGCCCTCCCGCCCGGCGCCGGGGCGCTGGTGGGGGCCGATCCTGGCACCGGCCCGGACCCCGGGGTGATCAGCTACTTCCTGGTAGCGGACGGCCGCAGGTTCGCCCTGGCGTCCACCGGGGTGGCCGGACTGCTCGGCTACAACCTGTCGCAGGCCGTGCTGCTGCCAGCGGGCGTGGTGGACCTGATCCCGCCCGGGCCCGTGCTGGACCCGGCGCAGGCCACCAGGCCGGTGCCACCGGCGGATAACAATCCGATCACACGCCATTTCTCATAACGTCAGAACGGGCGCCAGGTCACGTACACCTGAACGTTTCGACGGCGTGTATCTTATCGGTCACGAGGCGTAGTTACCTGTCCTGGTTGACACCATTGTTGGGACTTGGCCAGAATTGGTCCCGTTCCGAGGCTGGGCGCTGCCTGCCTGCGCGGAGGTCAGGGGGCCGGGGGCATCCTGCCCAGCAGGTCGAGAGCGCGCTCGGAGAGATCCGCGCCCAGCAGACCCGGCTGGTCAGCATCCACGACACACTGTCCGGTAGCTGGAAGGGCGAGGCGTCCACGGCGTTCACCAACGCCTTCACGCAGTTCGAATCCGACTTCAACATCGTGATCAACGCCCTCAACGGGATCCATGAGCGGCTCGTGGGCAGCCACTCGAACTACAGCACCGTTGAGTCGGCGAACACGCAGTCGGCGAACAAGCTCGCGGGCCTGCTGAACAGGTAGCCAGCCCGCTTGAGACGAGGCAAGGAGATCCGCGATGGGTGACTACACCGCAGTACAGTTCGGCGCGATGCAAACGGGAGAGGCCGACTTCGCCTCCACCTACCAGGCCCTGCAGAGCACCCTGAGCACGCTGGAAAGCCAGCTCCAGTCCAGCCTGAGCCAGTGGACCGGCGATGCTCAGCAGGCGTATTACGCAGCGAAGGCAAAGTGGGACGCCGCCGCGGCGGATATGGCGACCGTGGTGTCCCAGCTCGGCCAGGTGGTTGGCGTCGCCAACGAGAACTACATGCATGCCGAGTCGGCCAACAAGGCAATGTGGGCCTGACGCTGGCGCAAAAGCGATAGGACGAGCATCGGCTGCGGAGGTTCACGAATGGGCGCGATCCAGGATCAGATGGCGCTTACGGACCAGGAAAAGCTCGACCAGCAGACGCCGACGGCCAGCGGCCAGTCGGGATACAACGCGGATGGCTCGGGAAAGGCCAACGACTTCCATCCTTCGGGGGTGCCGCAGTCGGGCTGGCCCCCCCACCTGAACGCCGGCGGGCAGTTCCGCGTGAACCGGGACACCCTGACGCAGGTGGCCAATCAGATGGCCGGCGACCTGAGCACGTTGCAGAACACCCTGAACACGCTGAACAGCGGCGGGGCAGGCGGCGCGACGCTCGGCGGCTGGCCGACCGCCGACGGCCTGGGCAACAACGCGGGCCAGGCCTATTACGGGATCTCCACGTTCACCCAGAACCTGAGCACCGTTCACGACCAGGTGATCGGCTACCTGCGCCAGACGGTGACCAACTATCAGGATGCCGAGGACGCCGCGACGGCCGCGGCAAACAACGTGGGCACGAACGCCGCGCCGGGCAGCCTCGCCGGCTAAGGCGGCACAGAGAGGACGCCACATAACATGCGCATCGGCGGCGGCGGCGGTGGGTGGAGCGCGATCACCGGCAACACTTACCCGATCAAGACCGAGGCGGTCGCTCCCTCGTCCGCGAGCGGGATGACGGCGCAGGAGGTCGAGGCCCTGCTCTCGTACCTCGACCCCAGCGCCGTTACGGAGGCCGGGAAGGCGCACACCGCGGCGGCGAAGACACTGCAGACGGTCGCGGACTCCCTGGTCACGCACGCTCAGGCGCTGGCTGGCGGCTGGAGCGGCACCGCGGCGCAGGGATCGATCGCCGCCTTGCAGCAGCTCCACCAGACCGCCATCCAGCTCGCGCAGGCCTCCGCGCAGACCGGAGCCACGCTGCAATGGCTGGGCGGGACGATCCTGCCCTTCTACAAGAACTGGAAGGCGCCCAGCAACGGGATCGTGGGCACCGTCGAGAGCTGGTTCGGCCATAACCCGGCCGACCAGGCCGCACAGCAGATCATGCAGCGGCTCAACAACCGGCTCACCCAGGCCAACGCCGGCCTGCCGCCCAGCGTCAGCCAGAACCTGCCGAAGATCGGCCAGGCGGGGCACGCCCCCGCCACGACCGGCGGCATTGCCCCCGGCGGCGGGGCGGGCGCGGCGGCCGCGGGCGTGGGCCTGTCGGGCGGCCCTCACGGTGGGATCAGCCCGGTAGGCGGCGGCCCTGGTGGCGTCAAGGGCGTCCGGCCCGGCGGCGCTGGCGTGGGCCGCGGAGGCGGCGGAGGCGGCCTCGCCGCGGTGCCGACGGGACCCGGCGGGCCCACTCCGCCACCCACGCATCTCGCCGGCCTTCCTCCGGGCGGCGGCCCCGGCCCCGGCGCGGGCACCCTCCCGGGCGGGGTACCCGGTGGCAGTGGTGTACCCGGCGGGGGGGTCCCTGGCGGTGGCGTGCCCGGTGGCGGCATTCCCGGTGGCGGCGGGCCGGAGCCCTTCGGCCCCGTCCCGCTCCCTGGCGGGGGCGCGGCCCCCGGACCGGGTGGCGAGCGCGGACTCGGCACCGAGCCTCCCGGCGTCGGCGGCACCTTCCCAGGGGAGCCTGGCGTCGGCGGTGAGCTGGGTGCAGGCGTCGGCGGCAGCGGCCCGGGCGGCGGGGGCTTGGTCGGCGAGGACGTGGGTTTCCCCTCCGGCGAGAGCGCGGTCATGGGCTCCGACGGGATGATCGGCACGGGACCGGGCATGGGCGGAGGCATGGCCGAGGGCGAGTTCGGGCCTGGCAACACCGGGGCGACCGGCTTCGTCGGAGCCGACGACGCCGCGACCGAAACCGGCGGCGGGCTCCCGATGTCGGGCGGCTCCGGTGGCGGGCGGCGCGAGAACGAGCGCCACCGCCAGGCCTGGATGGCCGAGGACGCGGACATCTGGGAAGGCGAGACCGCGACGAGCCCCTCGCTGATCGGCGCCTGACCAGTTCTCCGGGCGCGCGACAGCCAGCGACCCCGGGGGCGGGGCGGTCGGGCCTTGTTTGCGGCTGCTGGCGGGGCAGCTGGGACCGGTGTGACGCCTGTGCCGGGCCAGCCAGCCTCCTGGCGCGCTTCGTACTGCACGAAAGTACCGATAGGCCCGTTATAGCGTGTATAACGGTACTTTCGTCATCGGGATCCGGCCGCCGGGCGCCCAGGTGGAG
>WNFI01632276.1_pt1 | contig 20339 bp, 26 predicted proteins | sample 5400471 | NCBI WGS metagenome assembly WNFI01 (sample SAMN13153348, study PRJNA577476) | soil metagenome | isolation source: 100 cm saprolite on Douglas fir-dominated hillslope | place: USA:California | collected 2013-09-17
GGCGTTGTGAGGATCACAGGGGAGGATTGATATGGCGTCGGTCAACAAAGTTATCATCGTAGGCAACCTGGGCGCGGACCCGGAGACGCGGTACACGCCAAGCGGCGATGCCGTCACCAACATCCGGGTCGCGACGACCGATCGCTGGAAGGACAAGGCCAGCGGCGAGATGAAGGAGGCCACCGAATGGCACCGCGTTTCGTTCTTCGGGCGGCTTGCGGAGATCGCCGGCGAATACCTCAAGAAGGGCTCTCAGGTCTATGTCGAAGGCAGCCTGCGCACGCGCAAGTGGCAGGACAAGGACGGCCAGGACCGCTACTCGACCGATATCCGCGGCGACGTGATGCAGATGCTCGGGCGGCGGGAAGGCGGCGGCGCGCCGCGCGAGGAAGGTGCATCGAGAGGCGGCGAGGCCAAGGCGGGCGGTGAGGCGAAGGCGGGCGGCGAGAAGGCGGCAGCGAAAAAGCCGGCCGGCAAGTTCGACGATATGGAAGACGACATCCCATTCTAGAGCGAAGCTCTCGGTAGCCCCGAAGGGTATTCCGCATGACCGATACGTACGCGCTCGCGGCGCTGTGGATCGGGCTGGCGCTCGCCGCGGCGCTCGCCTCGATCTGGCTGCGGGTCGCGACGGCCCTTTCAGAGATCGTGGTGGGGACGCTCGCGGGCGCGGTTCTGGGCACTGCGGTACTCGGTGCCGACCAGGCATGGATCAAGTTTCTCGCCGGCGCCGGCGCCATCCTGCTCACTTTCCTCGCCGGGGCGGAGATCGACCCGGATGCGTTCCGCCGCCAGTGGAAGGAGGCGACCGCGGTCGGCCTGGTGAGCTTTTTCGCGCCTTTTCTCGGCTGCGCAGCGGGCGCTTACTGGCTGCTCGGCTGGGGAGCGCAGGCGAGCCTGCTCGCGGGAATCGCCATGTCCACTACGTCCGTCGCGGTGGTTTACGCGGTCATGCTCGAGTTCGGGTTCAACCGCACTGACTACGGCAAGATGGTGCTTGCGGCGTGCTTCATAACCGACCTCGGCACCGTGGTGGGGCTGGGACTGCTCTTCGCGCCGTTCTCGCTCAAGACACTAGTGTTCGTCGGCGCTCTGGCAGCCGCCGCGATTGCGCTGCCGTGGGTCACGCCGCGCTTCTTCAAGCGTTATGGCGGCAGGCCGTCCGAGCTCGAGGCGAAGTACCTGCTCCTGGCGTTGTTTGGCCTGGGCGCGCTTGCCGGCTGGGCCGATAGCGAAGCGGTTTTGCCCGCTTATGTCATCGGCATGCTGCTCGCCGGCACGGTTGGCAGGGACCACGCGCTCGTCCGTCGCTTGCGCACGCTGACGCTCGGCTTGCTGACGCCCTTTTATTTTCTGCGTGCGGGTTCTTTCGTATCGGTGCCGGCGCTTGCCGCCGCGCCGGCCGCGTTCCTCGCCATGTTGCTGCTTAAGATCGCGTCCAAGAGCGCGGGGGTCTACCCGACGGCACGCGCTTTCGGCTCCGCGACCAAGGTGAGCGTGTACACGACGCTGCTGATGTCCACCGGGCTCACCTTCGGCACGATCTCGTCGCTCTTCGGCCTGTCGCACCAGATCGTCGATCAAGCGCAATACTCGGCGCTTGTTGCAGCCGTGGTCGCGAGCGCCGTAGTGCCGACGCTGATCGCCAACGCATGGTTCCTGCCGCGCCATCTCCTGCCGAAAGCGGATCAGGCGGTGCCGGGCGAATCCGTTGCGCCGGCGTCTCAGGCCAGGCCAGAAGGCTGATCGTGTACCGCAAGATTCTGATCGGCTTCGACGGCTCGGCGGCAGGCCGCAAAGCCTTCGATACGGCGCTCGAGCTCGCAGCGAAGCACGGCGCCGAGCTGTATGTGCTGAGCGTGGCGCGCACGCTCGATATTCCCGACGAGGTCGAATACGAGGCGGTGATCGAGAACTCGCGCAATTATCACCATAAGCTGCTCGCCGACCTGAAACCGCTTGCTGCCGCCAAGGCCGTGAAAGCGCATTTCGAGGTCTCGGTCGGGCACCCGGCCGAGCAGATCATCTTCGATGCCGATCGGCATGGGGTCGACTTGATCGTGGTTGGAGACCGCGGCCGCAGCAAGTTTGCGCGCTTGCTGCTTGGCTCAGTGTCGAAGCAAGTCGTCCAGTACGCGGAGCGCCCGGTACTGGTCGTGCGCTGAACGTAAGACCGCAGAAGCATGCTTTTCTGGCGCCTTGAATTGCGGTTTTTCGCCCCAAAATCAGCGATATAATCGTTGCCAGGAAGCGCTATGCCGATCTACGAATACCGCTGCGACGACTGCGGCCACCAGGACGAGCACCTGCAGAAGGTCTCGGAGGCGCTCGCGGTGTGCCCGGCCTGCGGCAAGCTCTCCTACCGCAAGCTGTTGAGCGCCGCCGGATTCCAGCTCAAGGGAAGCGGCTGGTACGCCACCGATTTCAAGGGTGCCGCGAAAAAGCCGGCCGAGAAAAAGGCCGAGCCGACGTCCGACGCGAAAACCGAATCGAAGTCTGAGTCGAAGACCGAATCCAAAACCGACGCCAAGCCCGATTCGAAGCCTGAATCGAAGCCCAAGGCGGCGGCGACCAACTGATCCACATCGGGCCAGAAATCCGGCCCGGCGCGAGCCGGGCTTTTTCATTTTAGGGACATGAAAAAGTATTTCATTACCGGCTTGCTGATCTGGATCCCGCTCGTCATCACGCTGTGGGTGCTCAAGCTCATCGTCGATGCGCTCGATCAGTCTCTGCTGCTCCTGCCCGACTCCTTGCGCACCGAGAGCTGGCTCGGCTTCCACATTCCCGGCCTTGGAGCGATCCTCACCATCGCGATCGTGTTCGGGACCGGGATCTTCGCGCGCAATTTCTTCGGCGCGCAACTGGTGGAGCTGTGGCACGACGTGCTGGCGCGCATCCCGGTGGTCAACTCGATCTACTCGAGCGTCAAGCAGATTTCCGATACGCTGTTTTCCTCGAGCGGCCAGGCCTTTCGCAAGGCGCTGCTCGTGCAGTGGCCGCACCCGGGCGCATGGACCATCGCCTTCCTCACGGGAACGCCGGGGGGCGACGTCGAAAAGCACGTCCCGGCCGACTGCCTGAGCGTCTACGTGCCGACGACCCCGAACCCCACCGGCGGCTACTTTGTCATCGTGCGCCGCCAGGACGTGATCGAGCTCGACATGACGGTGGACCAGGCGCTCAAGTACGTCATCTCGATGGGGGTGGTTCCCCCCGCCTCGCCCCCTGCCGACGGGAAATAGATGAGATCGCACTATTGCGGAGAGCTCTCCGCCGCGCTCATCGATCGCGTCGTAACCGTCTGCGGCTGGGCGCACCGGCGGCGCGACCATGGCGGCGTGATCTTCATCGATCTGCGCGACCGCGAAGGGTTGGCGCAGGTGGTCTTCAATCCCGATCGGAAGGACGCGTTCGCGATTGCCGAGCGCATTCGCGGCGAATATGTGTTGAGAATTACCGGAAAGATCCGGAAGCGCCCGGCGGGCAGCGCGAATTCCGCGTTGCGCTCCGGCGAAGTGGAGCTCGTGGCGCACGAGGTGGAGATCCTGAACCCATCCGCCACGCCGCCGTTCCAGCTCGACGAGGAAAACCTGTCGGAGACGGTGCGCCTCGAGCACCGCGTGCTCGATCTGAGGCGCGAGCCGATGCAGAAAAACCTGCGCCTGCGCCACCGCGCCGCGATGGCTGCGCGGCGCTTCCTCGACGAGCACGGCTTCGTCGATATCGAAACGCCGTTCCTTTACAAGTCGACGCCGGAGGGCGCGCGGGAGTTCCTCGTGCCCTCGCGCCTGCACGAGGGCCACTTCTACGCGCTGCCGCAGTCGCCGCAGCTCTTCAAGCAGATGCTGATGATCGCGGGCTTCGACCGCTACTACCAGATCGTCAAGTGCTTCCGCGACGAGGACCTGCGCGCCGACCGCCAGCCCGAGTTCACGCAGATCGACATCGAGACCTCGTTCCTCGGCGAGGAAGCGATTCGCGCGCTCATGGAAGGGCTTGCCCGCCACGTGTTTCGCGAGGCGCCGGGAGTGGAGCTGCCCGAGCCGTTTCCGGTAATGCGCTACGACGACGCCATGCGCGACTACGGCAGCGACAAGCCCGACTTGCGCGTGCCGCTCAAGCTGACCGAGCTCACCGACGTCATGAAGGACGTGGATTTCAAGGTCTTCTCGGGCCCTGCGAAGGCCGCGGGCGGACGCGTCGCGGCGCTGCGCGTGCCGGGCGGCGGGGCGCTGACGCGCGGCGAGATCGACGCTTACACGGAATACGTCAAGATCCTCGGCGCCAAGGGCCTGGCATGGATCAAGGTCAACGAGAGGGCGAAAGGTGCGCAAGGGCTGCAATCGCCGATCGTGAAGAACCTGCATGCCAAGGCGATCGCCGCCATTCTCGAACGTACCGGCGCCACGAATGGAGATTTGATTTTCTTTGGCGCCGATACTGCTGCGGTCGTTAATTCAAGTATAGGTTCCTTAAGAGAAAAGATTGGCCACGAACGCGGCCTTGCTGAGGAAGGCTGGCGCCCGTTGTGGGTCGTCGACTTTCCCATGTTCGAGTTTGACGAGGAAGCGAAGGAATGGAAGGCGCGCCACCATCCCTTCACCAGCCCCAAGGACGGGCACGAGCGGTACCTGGAAGGCGCGCCCGAGAAGGCCTACGCCAAGGCCTACGACATGGTGCTCAACGGCTGGGAGATCGCCGGCGGCTCGGTGCGGATCCACCGCGAGGAGATCCAGCAGAAAGTCTTTACTGCATTGAAGATACCCAGGGAAGACCAGCGGGCGAAGTTCGGCTTCCTGCTCGACGCCCTGCAGTACGGCGCGCCGCCGCACGGCGGCATTGCCTTCGGCTTCGACCGCATGGTGACCCTGATGGCCGGCGCCGACGCGATCCGCGACGTGATCGCCTTCCCGAAGACGCAGCGCGGCCAGGACCTGCTCACCGGCGCGCCGACCCCGGTGACCGAGAAGCAGCTGCGCGAGCTGCACATCCGCCTGAGGAATACGCCGCAGCCGTGAGGTTGGTCGCAAAGCTGCTGGCGCAGCGTGCCCGCGGATACTATCGCGAGTACACGGTGAAGACACCAGGCGCCCGTGACCGCGGCGCGCGTCGCATCGTCGCCGGCAACGGCGGCGAGTTCTACTACACCGACGATCACTATCGCTCGTTCAGGAGGATTCGGGAGTAATGGGAAAGCTGCTGGAACGGCTGAAAGACGCTTCGCGCTCGGGCGTTTATCGCACTGCCGCCGACGCCGTCGTCCTTGAGGTGGCGCACGGCAGCGGCCTTGACGTGGTTCCTCTTTCATTCGAGGGCGTGGCGGGGAAGGAAGATTTCCTGAAAAAGCTCGCTGCGGCGCTCGGCTTCCCCAAGTGGTTCGGCGGCAATTGGGATGCGCTCGAGGATTGCCTGAGCGATCTGTCGTGGCGCGACGCGCAGGGCTGGGTGCTTATCTTCAGGAACTTCGACCGGCTGCCGGGCGACGATTTCGGAGTGCTGGTCGATATCCTGGGGTCGGCCGCGGAGTTCTGGGCCGAGCGCGGCAAGCTGTTCTTCGCCGTGTTCGTCGACCCGCAGCGCTCGCTCGCGCTGCCCGATCTCTACAAGGAGACATGAGCCGGGGCCATGGGCTTCAAGCTCCCCGTCTCGGTGCTCGTCGTGGTGCACACCGAGCAGCTCGAGGTGCTGCTACTCGAGCGCGCCTCGCGACCGGGCTACTGGCAATCGGTGACCGGCTCCCTGGAGCGTCCGGAGGAGCCGCTCGAAGCCGCCGCGGCGCGCGAGGTGAGGGAGGAAACCGGCATCGATATTGCGCTGGGCCGCCTGGCGCGCTGGAACGTGGTGAATACCTTCGAGATCTATCCGCAGTGGCGCCACCGCTTCGCCGCCGGCGTGATCTACAACACCGAGCATGTCTTCGGCCTGGCGCTGCGCGAGCGGCCGCCAGTGACGATCGCGACGCGGGAGCATCTCGCGTTCGCCTGGCTGCCGTGGCGCGAGGCGGCCGTGAAATGCTTCTCGTGGTCCAATCGCGACGCGGTTGTCATGCTGGGCGAACGCGCTGTGATAACTTAGAAATCGTGCAGCCGTGGCGCACCTCTTCCATGGCCGCCGCGTTGCTTGCGGCGGCCTACGCCGCGCCGGGATCCGCGGCCGATGATGTGTCAATTGAGGCGGAGCGCCAGGGCGACAGTATCGAGATCCGGGCGCATGCGCTGATTGCGGCGCCGCCGGCGCTGGCGTGGCAGGTGCTCACCGACTACGAGCGGCTGCCGAGCTTCATTCCCGGCATCGTCAAGAGCGTGGTGCGCCGGCGCCAGGGGAATCAGCTGGTGCTCGAGCAGACGGGGGAAGCGCGCTTTCTAGTGTTCGCCTTTCCTATCGAGGTGCGCTATGAAGTCACCGAATCGCCGCCCGACTGGGTCGCGTCGCGCGCCGTCGGCGGCAACCTGCGGCGAATGAACGGGCGCTACGAGCTGCAGTCCAGCGCCGTCCAGGGAAGCATGCTGCTTCGCTACCAGGGGGCGATCGAGCCGAATTTCGACCTGCCTCCGGTGGTGGGCGTGGTGGCGCTGCGCAGCATGGTCGAGCAGCAGTTCGCCGCGATGGTGGCCGAGATCGAGCGGCGCGCCGCGGCGCAGGGCGGGCCGAAATGAGGCTGCTGCCGGCCGCACTCCTCGCGCCAGTTATCGCGGGTTGCGCCACATTCCAAGCTGCTCTGCCTTACTTTGAAAATCATTTTGGTTCGGAATCGGCGGCCGAGCGCGAATGCGCGCGGTGGTATCGCGCGCTCGACGAGGCAATCGACGCGGCCGGGGTGCGCGACGCCCAGTACGCGCAGTTGCCAGGATTTCCCTACCTGCGCGTCGACCGGCCGCTCGCTTCGCTGCGCGATCGGGCGAAGGCGAACGATTCCGGCTTTCAGGCGTTCGCGGAGCGCCTGCTCGAGCTCGATTTCGAATCGCGCCGGCACGAGATCGAGAACCTGCCGACGAGCACGGACCTGGACCGCGCCGCGACGCTGAAGCGCACGCGCGAATGCGGCAGGCTGCTGCGCGACGCCGATCTTTCGGCGCCGGCTGCCCGCGCCGCTATCCTGGAAGCCGCGCGGGTGCCGGACGATTACTCGCTCGCGAGCCGGGTCCTGGGCCTGTATCCCCTCAGCCGCGTCGTTTTCTCCGGCGGTGTGCGGCGCTGGGAGGCCGAATCCCGCGCCGCCTTCGCCGGCGAGCTCAAGGCGCCGGCCGAAGCGGCGCTGGTGCGCTACGCGCCGCCGCGGCCTTTGTCGCAGCCGATGACGCGCGCTGCCGCGGCAGGGATCCTGGGACGCGCCGAGCTCGACCTGCTCGGGCAGCCGGCGCTGTCGGAGCGCGAGCTTGCCGGGATCGCGGCGCTTTATGCGCCCAGCCTCGAGGTCGCGGTTACGGGAGACTACGATCGCTTCGGGCAACTGCACTGGAAGCGCGGGAGCCCGGTTCCGGAGGTCGACTCGACTGCAGCGGTGGTGTACGTGCTGCAGGCGTTCACGCGGTACCGCGATCAGGTTCTGCTGCAGCTTGTTTACACCATCTGGTTTCCGGAAAGGCCGCCCTCTGCCGAAGGCGATCTGCTTGCCGGCCGGCTCGACGGCCTGGTGTGGCGCGTGACGCTGGCGCCGGACGGCGAACCGCTGGTCTACGACTCGATTCATCCCTGCGGCTGCTATCACCAGTTCTTCCCGACACCGCGCGTCCGTCCCCGACCGGCGCCCGACGCGCTGGAAGAATGGGCGTTCGTGCCGCAGGCGCTGCCACGCGTCGCCGAGGACGAGCGCCCGCTGCTGCGGCTCGCTTCGCGCACGCACTACATCGAGCGCGTCAGCCTGGTGCGGGGCGGAGACAGCGTCGCCCGCTACCAGTTCCAGGATTACGGTGCGTTGCGCTCGCTTGCACGGCCCGAGGGCGGGCGGCGCAGCGCCTTCGGCCCCGACGGCCGCGTCGCCGGCACCGAGCGCGCCGAGCGCTTCCTGTACTGGCCGATGGGGATCCGCTCGGCCGGCGCGATGCGGCAGTGGGGCCGGCACGCCACGGCATTTGTCGGCCGGCGGCATTTCGACGACGCCGATCTGATCGAGCGGCGCTTCGAGCTCGACCTCGCGGAGCGCGCGCCGTGACACGGGTGCCTCAACTACGCGTGGCTACCCTGAACATTCACAAAGGGCTGTCGCATTTCAACCGCCGCATGGTGATCCATGAGCTGCGCGATGGGTTGCGCGCGCTCGACGCCGACATAGTGTTCCTGCAGGAGGTGCAAGGGCTCAATCAGCGCCACATGCTGCGCTTTGAGGGCTGCCCGCCGGAGGGGCAGCACGAATTCCTCGCCGGCGAGGAGTGGCAGCACGCATACGGCCGCAACGCGATCTATGACCATGGCCACCACGGCAACGCCATCCTGTCGCGTTTCCCGTTCGTGTCGTTCGAGAATCACGACGTCTCCGATCATCGCTTCGAGCGCCGCGGCCTGCTGCACTGCGTGGTTGCGGTTCCGGGATGGCGGCGCAACCTGCACTGCGTCTGCGTCCACCTTTCCCTGCACCAGCGCGGCCGGATGCCCATTCGCGCCGCGCGCCGCGCACCTATCCGAGCCTGCTGCCGCTGTTCCGGCTCGACCGCATCTACGTGCGCGGCTTCAAGGTCGCCGGATCGCGCGTGCACGGCGGCAAGCCCTGGTCGATGCTCTCGGACCATCTCGCGGTAAGCGCCGAGCTGAGGCGGAGCTAGCGCGGTGCAGTTTGTCGGCGGCAACCGCCTGAGGCTGCTGAAAAACGGGGAGCGGTACTTCCCGGCGCTGGTCAAGGCGATCGACGCGGCGCGCGAGGAAGTCTTTCTGGAAACCTACATCTTCGCCGACGACGAGACCGGCAGCCTGGTGGTCGACGCGCTCGCGCGGGCCGCCTCGCGCGGCGTGCGCGTCCATCTGCTCATCGACGGTTTCGGGGCGCGCGATTTTGCCGAGCGCTTCCGCCGCGCCCTGGAGACCGCGGGGGCGCAAATTCTGGTGTTCAGGCGGCCTTCCGCGATGCTGCCCAGTCGCAATCGCCTGCGCCGGATGCACCGCAAGCTCGCTTGCGCGGACGGGCGCATCGCCTTCGTCGGCGGCATCAATATCATCGATGATTTCGAAACGCCGCTGGACGACACGAGGGTGACGCCGCCGCGCTACGACTTCGCGGTGCGCATCGAGGGCCCGCTTGCCCACGAGGTTCGCTCCGCGGCGTCACGGCTGTGGAATGAGGTGTCGCGGGCCAGGCTGCGCCGTCGGGGACACGGGGATTCCGCGCCCAAGGTGCCTGCGCACGCCGGCTCTCAGCGCGCGGCGCTGGTGATACGCGACAGCGTGCGCCATCGCCGGGACATCGAGCGCGCCTACCTCCGGTACCTGGGCTCGGCGCGCGCCGAGGCGATCATCGCCTGCGCCTACTTCTTTCCGGGCCGCCATTTCCGCCGCGCTCTGCTAGCTGCCGCCGAGCGCAAGGTGCGGGTACGCCTGATCCTTCAGGGCAAGGTCGAATACCCGCTGTTGCATTACGCGTCCCGGGCGCTCTACGGCGCGCTGCTCGATGCGGGAATCGAAATCTACGAGTACAACGCGAGCCAGCTGCACGCCAAGGTCGCAGTGTTCGACCGGCGCGTGTCCTGCGTCGGTTCGTCCAATATCGATCCGTTCAGCCTGCTCCTTGCGCGCGAAGCGAACGTGTTCGTCGACGACGTCGCCTTCGCCGTGGAACTGCACGCGAGCCTGGAGGAGGCCATTCGCCTCGGTGCCGTGCCGATGCCGCCGCGGGAGTGGAAGCGCCAGCCCTTCTGGATGCGCGTGCGCATCTGGCTCGCCTACGGGATTGTGCGGCTGATCATCAGCTTCTACGGCTTCGAGCGCTACCGCTGACCAGGCCTGGTCAGGCAACCAGCCGAAGCCGGCCGTTTTCGAGCGCCGGCACTACGGGAAATTCATCCGTGCGGCAGGCGAACTCGACTTCGTGGCGCAGGCCGCGCCGCAGCATCATGCGCCCGACGCGGCAGTCGAGCAGCGCCTGCGGCAGCTCGGCATGGCGATAGAGGCCGAGCGCCGCTTTGGCCGAGTCCGAGAGATCCGCCGCGCCGCCGAGGCGCTCGGCGAAGCGCTCGACGAAGGCACCGGCGCCGCAGAAATCCTCGAGATTGAAGTTGTTCGCCGAACCCGAGCAGACGATGAGCACCGTATCGCGCGGATGCTCGGTGAGGATGTGCTCGACAAGGCACTTCGCATTGAGAAGTGCCCCACAGTACACGCGCGCCGCCCCCGCAGCCTGGGTCATCGCGACCGTGCCGTTGGTCGTGGAGTAAATGAGCGTCTTGCCTTCGATGCCGTGCTCGAGCAGCGCGAGCGGCGCCGGATGGGCGAAGCCGGGAAGCGTGTCGGCGTAGAGCTCGCCGGACAAGACAAAAGAATTCTCGGAAAAATTCGCCGCCTGCGCCCGGGCCGCGGCCTCGTCCATGACCGGCACCACTTCGACCGCGCCGTGCGCGAGCGCGGCGACCATCGTGGTGGTGGCGAACAGGATGTCGAGCACCACTACCACCTTGCCCGCCACGCGCACGGTATCGAGCTCCTCCTTCCTGGTGAGCACGTGGACCTTGTGATTGAGCTCGATCCGGGCGCTCATGCGGGCCTGCGGCCGAAGAAGGCCCAGCCTTCGAGGGTGAGGGCGAGCTCGCCTTGCTGGTTGACCGCCTCCCAGCGGTGCTTGACCAGCCCGATCGCGGGGCGGGTGGCGGAGACGCGCGACTCGACGACGATCATTCGGTAGACGAGCGTATCGCCGGGACGCACCGGTTTCAGCCAGCGCACTTTCTCGATTCCAGGAGACCCGAAGCTCTCGGTGAGATTCATGAATTTCTCGTCCACAAGCCGCATGCCGACCGCGCACACCTGCCAGCCGCTGGCGATCAGGCCCCCGAAAGGCCCGGCCTTTGCTGCGGCAACGTCCACGTGGAATGGCTGGGGGTCGTACTGATGCCCGAAGGCAATGATCTCTTCCTCCGTGAACGTATGGCGCCCCATCTCGGTGACGTCGCCGACCTTGAAGTCTTCCCACCAGATCATGATTGCGGCGCGACGCGCTCGTAGCCGAGCACCCGGCGGCGCAGGTCCTCGGGCAGGGGGGCGGCCTTCATGCTGGCAGGGTCCGCGTTCACATACACCAGCTCGGCGGTGACCAGCGGCGCGTCTTCGGCCTCCCGATGGATCTCAAAGCAGAAGGTCATGCTCGAGCGTCCAAGCTTGCCCGCGCGCGCGTACACGGCGAGCGCCTCGTCGTAGCGTGCCGACCCGAGGTACTCGAGCGTGGCCTTGCGCAAATAGAGATCGTTGCCGTAGCGCTCGACGTAGCCCTGGGGGTAGGGTAGGCCGATCTCGCGCCAGTATTCGGCGACCGCGGTGTCGATATAGGTGAGGTAATGGCCGTTGAACACGATTTTCTGCATGTCCACCTCGGCCCAGCGCACCCGCAGGCGGGATACGCAAACGAAATCCGCTATCGGCATTCCGTCACTATAAGTATCATGTAATGCAAAGGAGGAGTACCCAATGATTCGCAGCATAGGTCTGGCAGCCGCCCTCGCGCTGGTTTCGACTCTCGCTTCGGCGCAAGGCACCATCAAGATCGCCATCCTCGGCCCGATGGCCTTCGTGCAGGGCGAGAACCACTGGGCCGGCGCGGAAATGGCGCGCGACGAGATCAACTTCGTGATCGGCGGCTTTCGCTCCGAGGCGGTGCTCGCAATGCAGGAAGTGGCGATGGACTACAAGAAGATCTTCCTCGGGGCGGGCGCCGCGGACGCCAAGCTCGGCGAGAACGTCGAGAAGAACTACGACCGCTACAAGTACTGGTTCCGCGTGACACCGACCAAGTCGCCGGACCTGTTCCGGACCCTGATGGCAGTCCTGAATTCGATCGGCGATCAGGTGCGCACGGGTTTGAAGAAGGACAAGCCGAAGGTCGCGATTCTCGCCGAGAAGGCGGTCTGGACCGAGGCGATCGTCAAAGGCGTTCAGGCCACGCTGCCGAAAATGAACATGGACGTCGTCGGCACCTGGCAGCCCTCCGCGGTCGCAACCGACGTCACCGCCGAGATCGCCGCGATGGAAAGGGCGGAAGCCGATATCGTCTTCACCCTCGTCTCCGGGCCGGTTGGAATTTCCCTCGGCCGCCAGATGGGCGAGCGCGACATGAAGGCGGTGGCCTTCGGCATCAACGTCGAGGGCCAGAAGGACGACTTCTGGCAGGCGTCCGCAGGCAAGGCGAACTACGTGTCTACGCTGGATACGTACGCCGAGGTCGAGATTACGCCGAAGATGATTCCTTTCGTGAAGGCGTTCAAGCAGCGCTACAAGAGATCGCCGACCTACAACGCCGCAAGCTACGACGCCATCATGCTGCTCAAAGACGCGATCGAGAAGACCGGCACCACCAACGCCGACAAGCTCGTGCCGGTCCTCGAGAAGACCGAGCACGTCGGCACCGGCGCCACGGCCACCTGGGACAACCGCCACGACCTCGTCTGGGCGGTCGGCAAGACCGCCGGCATCGCCGTGCAGTGGCAGGACGGCAAGAAAGTGCCCTTCTGGCCGCCGCAGGTGAAAGGAATGCAGCCCTTCAAACTGCCTTCCAGGTAGACAAAGGCAGAGTGACGCGCCGACAGGGGAGCCGCAAGGTTCCCCTGTTCATTTGCGAATGCTCCAAGACATCCTAGTTACCGGGCTGGTCAACGGCGGCGTGTATGCGCTGCTGGCAATCGGTTTCTCGCTGATTTTCGGCGTCGCGCGCATCGTCAACATCGCCCATACCGCGTTCTACATGCTCGCGGCGTACTGCTTCTACACCCTGCTCGTGAAGGTCGGCCTCGGCTTCGTGCTTTCGGCGCTGATCGCGGTCGGCGGCGTCACGCTCCTGTCCGTGATCTGCTATCGGCTGGTGATCGAGCCGGTGCGCGAGCACGAGGCCGCCGTGCTCATCGCGACCATCGCCCTGGCGCTGATATTCCAGGAGCTGATGCTGCTCTCCTTCGGCGGCCACTATCTGGGCATCCCCTCGACGCTCGAAGGCACAGTGCGGTTCTTCGGCGCCGGCATCCCTTACCAGCGGATGCTGATCGTGGTCGTCGCTGCGGCGATGCTTACGCTGGTCTGGTTTGTGCTCTATCGGACGCGCCTCGGCCTCGCGATCCGCGCCACGGCCAACGACCTGGAGGTCGCGAACCTCATGGGCATGAACGTGCACCGCGTGGCGATGGCGACGGTGGCGCTCTCCGTGTCGCTCGCCGCAGTGGCGGGCGTGGTGGTGGCGCCGGTGTTCGTGGTTGACCCTTTCATGTGGCTATCGCCGCTCGTGACCATGCTCGCGATCGTGGTGCTTGGCGGGCTGGGCAGCCTCAAGGGCAGCTTGATCGGCGCCCTCATCATCGGCTACGTCGAGGCGATCACCGTGTTCGCGCTGCCCGCCGGCGCCTACCTGAAGGGCGCGGTCGCGCTGCTGATCATGGTTGCAGTCCTGCTCGCCCGCCCCGAGGGACTGTTCGGGGTCTCCTTCGAGGAAGAACGCTGATGTCGCTCCTTGCTTCTGAGGAGCAGTCCTAATATGTACTGGTTGCGCCGCGCCTGGTCCGAGCTGAGAAACGAGGTGCTCGTCCTGCCTTCGCGCACGCTGGCGCTCGCCTGGGCGGCAGGGGTTCTGCTGCTGCCGCTCGCCTACGGCGACGCCTACGTGCTGCGGATCCTCACCATGACCTGCCTGTTCGCCATCTTCGCCGCGAGCTGGGATCTTCTGGCGGGCTACACCGGCCAGGTCAACTTCGGACACGCGCTGTTTTTTGGCGTCGGCGCCTATACGTCGGCGCTGATGTCGCTGAAGCTGAACGTCTCGCCGTGGGCCACGATCTGGGCCGGCGCCGCGGTCGCGACGCTCGCCGGATTTCTTGTCGGCTATCTCTGCCTGAGGCTGCGCGGCTCCTATCTGTCGCTCGCAACGCTGGCGTTTCCGCTCATCGTGCTGGGGCTGCTGTTCGCCTTTCCCGATTTCTCGGGCGGCGAGCTCGGCGTTTCCGGGCTGCGCCGGCTTGCCCTGACGCCGATCGGCAACTACTACCTTGCCGCCCTGTCGATGCTCGCTATCGTGTTCGGCCTCTGGCTGCTCGCCGATTCGAAGTTCGGCATCGTGCTGCACGCGATCCGCGACGACGAGGTCGCGGCCCGCGCCTCCGGGATCAATACGCTGCGCTACAAGATGGTGGTGTTTGCGATCTCGGCCGCGGCGGCGGGCTTTGCCGGCGCGCTCTTCGCGCACTACCTGCGGGTCGCGGGCCCGTCGACGCTGGAGGTGGCGCTGTCGTTCCAGGTCGTGATCTGGGGAATCTTCGGCGGCGCGGCGACCATCTACGGCCCGGTTGCGGCGGTTTTCCTGCTTTATCCGTTCACGGAATGGCTGGCGAGCCAGGAGTTCGTCTTCGGCGACAAGAAAATAGTCTTCGGCGAGCTGCGGCTGCTGATTTTTGCGGTCATCGTGCTGCTGGTGCTGCTCTTCATGCCGCGCGGCCTTGCGCCGTGGATCCGGGACAAGATCGAAATCGTCTGTCCGCGCTGCAAGCAGCGCAACGGCGCCTGGCGCAGCGTTTGCCGCCTGTGCGGCGCGGGGCTAAAGGCCCAGGTAGCCGGCGCGAAGGGTTTCGTCGGCCATCAGTGAGGCGCCGGCGCCTTCGGCGATGATCCGCCCCTGGGAAAGCACGTAGTTGCGCGCGGCCATGCGGAAAACCTGGCCGACCTCCTGCTCCACCAGCAGCACCGGCACGCCCTCGGCGTGGATCTTGGCGATCGCGGCGAACAGCTCCTCGCGGATCTTCGGCGCGAGCCCGAGCGAAGGCTCGTCGATGGCGAGCAGCCTGGCCTGGAACATCAGCGCGCGCGCGGTGGCGAGCATCTGCTGCTCGCCGCCCGAAAGCGTTCCCGCGATCTGATCGCTCCTCTCCGACAGCCTCGGGAAAAGGGCGAAGCAATGGTCGAGGCGCTTGCGGGTTTCGGAAGCGTTTTTTGACAGGAACGCGCCGGCAAGGAGATTTTCCAGCACCGTGAGCTCGCGAAACGGCCGCCGACGCTCGGGGCAATGCACCAGCCCGCGCATGCGGATCTCGTGCGGCGGCAGCGCATCGATGCGCTCGCCGGCGAAACGCACCTCGCCTTCCAGCACGATGTCTCCGGTCGTGCCGCGCTTCATGCGCTCCTCGAAGCGCACCAGGCCCGAGATCGCGCGCAGGAGGGTCGACTTGCCGGCGCCGTTCGGTCCCACCAGTCCGACCAGCTCGGCTTCCTCCACGTGCAGCGACACGCCGTTAAGGATCTGCGCCTTGTCGTACCTGACGCAAAGATCTCTTACTTCAAGCAGCGGCATCCGCAGTTCCCAGATAGGCTTCGATGACCCTCGGGTTCTTCACGATCTCGGCGGGCGGGCCGTCGGCGATGATCTGGCCGTAGTCGACGACGATAACGCGGTCGGCGATCGACATCAGCTCCTTCAGCTTGTGCTCGATCATGAGCACTGCAGGACCTTCCGAGTGCAGCCGGCCGAAGCGCCCGCCCTTGTGCAGGCGCTTGACCGACCTCGCCAGCAACTCGGATTCTGCAGGGCTGAGCCCGCCGAGCGGCTCGTCGAGCAGCAACAGCTCGGGCTCGGTGGCGATGGCGCGCGCCATCTCCAGCCGCTTCAGGTCGCCCTGCGATAGAGCCGAGGCGGGCTCGAGCGCCATGTCGGAGATGCCGACGAACTCGAGCGCGTCCATCGCTTTTGCCTCGATGCGCTTGACCCACTCGCCGCGCTTGCGCGCGCGCGGCGCCACCAGCGGCACCATCACATTGGCGACGATCGGCAGGTGGCGGAACGGCCGCGTGTTCTGGAAGGTCCCGGCGATGCCGCGCTCGACCACTTCCCAGGGGCGCAGGCCCGTGATGTCTGCGCCGTTGAATATGATGCGGCCCGCGTCCGGCTTCAGAATTTTCGTGATCAGGCGCAGCAGCGTGGTCTTGCCGGCGCCGTTGGGCCCGATCAGCCCGACGATCTGGTCGCGCCGCAGCTCGAAGCTCACCTCGTTGACGGCGGTCAGTCCGCCGAAACGCTTGGTGAGGCGGTCGATGCTGAAAAACGGAGCGGCCATGCCGCTAGAATACCGCGTGACGGACAATTCATAGCGTCGTGGAAAAAAAATCCCCAGACACCACCGATGCCGGGCTCACCGGCTGGGCGAAGCCGGAAGCTCGTCTGCGCGAAGCGTTCGAGAAGAACGAGTTCGAGCTGTATTGCCAGCCGATCCTGGCGCTCTCCGGGGACGAGCGGTATCCGATGGGCGAAGTTCTCGTGCGCATGCAAGAGGAAGAGCAGGCGATGCTTCCGCCCGGCGAGTTCCTTCCGGTCCTCGAGCACTACAACATGATGCCGCTGCTCGACCGCTGGGTCGTGAGCAATCTGGCGAAACACCTGGCGAAGGGCTCGCGCCTGCCGTGCTTCACAGTGAACGTCTCGGGTCAGACGCTCGCCGACCAGGAATTCCCGAAGTATGTGGCCGCCGCGCTCAAGGCGGAGGGCGTGCCGGTGGATTCCCTGGTGTTCGAGATCGAGGAGGCGGACGTGCTGCAGCGTGAGGCGCTGGTCGCGCGCTTCGTTGCCGCGATGAAGGTGGTCGGCGCCGGCGTGCTGATCGACGGCTTCGGCCGCAAAGCGGTGTCGTTCACGCCTCTCAAGAGCGTGGGCGCGCATTTCGTGAAGGTCGACGGCTCGATCGTGCGCAAGATCCTGAGCAGCGAGGTGGCGCGGACCAAGCTGAATGCGATCATTCGGGTCGGCCACGCGATCGATCTGAAGGTGATCGCCGAATGCGTCGAGGAGCAGGAGGTTCTCGACAAGCTGAGAGCGCTCGGCGTCGGCTATGCGCAGGGCTTCGGCATCGTCAAGCCGCAGCCCATCGGCACGTTCGCCAAGTAAGGGAAAAGCTTCGAAAAAATGGGGACAGACCCCATTTTCCTGGGCGCTATGCGAAGCAGCGGAAAATGGGGTCTGTCCCCATTTTTTAGTGAGCCGTCTCCTCTCTCAACTCGCGGCGCGACACCTTGCCGACGTCGGTCTTGGGCAGCTCGCCGCGGAACTCGACGATGTGCGGCACCTTGTATTCGGCGAGCTGCTGCTTGCAGTACGCCTTGATCTCGTCCTCGCTGATCTTGCCGCGCGCATCTCCCTGCAGCACCACGATCGCCTTGATGCGCTGGCCGACCGAGGGGTCCGACACCCCGATTACGCCGGCTGCCTTCACTTGGGGATGGCCGTAGAGCACGTCCTCGACGTCCTTGGCGAAGATCGAATAGCCCTTGTACTTGATCAGGTCCTTCGAGCGGTCGTAGAAGTGGAAATAGCCTTCGTCGTCCATGCGCACGATGTCGCCGGTCCGCATCCAGCGCACGCCCGAGCGTTCAAGGAACACCTTGGCGCTCTCCTCGGGCTTTTGCCAGTAGCCCTGCATCACATTCGGCCCTGCGAGCACCAGCTCTCCGACCTCTCCCGGCTGGACGAAATCCAGCGTCTCGGGATTGATCACGGCAGCCTGCATGTTGGTTACCGGACAGCCGAACGAACCGGCCTTCGGCCGCTGGATCGGGTTCACGTGGCTGATGGCGCAGGTTTCCGATAGCCCGTAGCCCTCGGTGATGCGCGAGCCGGTGCGCTTCTCCCATCCGCTCATCGTCGACTCGTGAAGAGTGTCCGCGCCGGAGAGCACGAGCTTCAGGCGCTTCCAGTCCACCTTGCTCGTGTCCTTGTGCTCCCTCAGGTACTCGTACAGCGTCGGCACGCCGTAGAAGACGGTCGCGCGATACTTTTCCATCGCCGCGAGGATTTCCTCGGTATCGGGCGTGGTGAACAGCACCAGCAGGTTGCCCTGCATGAGCCCGTTCAGCATGATCACGACCTGGCCGTAGATATGGAAGAAAGGCAGGAAAGCAAGAATCACCTCTTTGCCCGGCTCCAGCCCGGCGAATGCCGACTGCGAATTGGTGTAAGCCGCGATAACATTGAAGTGCGTGAGCATGACCCCTTTGGGATTGCCCGTCGTGCCGCCGGTGTAAGGCAGCGCCGCAAGGTCGGTCCGGGGATCGAATGCGACGCTGGGCGGCTGCGGCGGATGCGCCTTCAGCAGATCCTGAAACCAGTGCACGCTTGCCGAGGCGCTCACCTCGGCCTTTTTCGCAAAGAGCTTCCTGAACGCGGGCAGGTACTCGCCGACGCTCGTGACGATGACATGCTCGAGCGTGACCCCGGCCTTCTCAACCTTGTCGAACAGGATGTCCTGGCAAACCACCAGCCGTGCGCCGCTGTCCTTGAGCTGATGGCGCACCTCGTGGCTCGTGTACACCGGGCTTATGGGCGTCACGGTCGCGCCGCATTTGAGCGCGGCGAAATAAGCGATGATGAACTGCGGGCTGTTGAGCAGATAGAGCGCGACGCGGTCGCCTTTCTTCACTCCGAGCTTCGCCATGGCGTTTGCCATGCGGTCGGTCCCGTCGCGCAGCTCGCGGTAGGTGATGTTGCGGCCGTAGAAGACCACGGCGGTACGCCCAGGGTCGCGCTCGGTGGCTTCGTCGAACACCTCCGGCACCGACCTGAGCGGCACTTCGGCGGTGGCCAGGACGCCCGCCTGGTAGTGCTTCAGCCACGGCTTCGCCAGATAATGCTCGAGCGCATCCATGAAATTTCCTCCTTCTCAGCGAAGATTGTAGCCCCGTGGACGAGATCGTCGCCCGCAGCCTCGCCAAGTGGCCGAATATCCCGGCGGTCTACGGCTGGCTCTCGCTCGACCGCCGGGGAAACTGGCTGATCAAGGGCGAGAGGATCGGCAACGCGGCACTGCGGGAATTCATCGGCCGCAACTACGAGGCGGACGCGCAGGGGCGCTGGTTCTTCCAGAACGGGCCGCAGCGCGTCTACGTGCGGCTCGCGTACGCGCCGCGGGTCGTGCATTTCGAGGGCGAGGCGCTGATCGATCACTGCGGGCGGCCGTTCGGCGCGCCCGACGCGATTTTCCTCGACGACGAGGGCTCGGTTCTCATCCACGGCGAGCCGGGAATCGCGCTTCTGGACGATCGCGACCTCGATCGCTACGCAGAAAAAGCGGAAACGCTGCAGCGCATCATGCAAAGCGAGGTCGCGGCGCGTTTCAGTTTCATTCCGGACCCGCATCCCTGAGCGTCGGCATCCTTGCGCTGACCCAATTTCCTCTTTATAATCCGGCCTCTTTTTTGGCCCCTGGGCGGCTATTCTGAGTTCACGATGGCCGCCCGGTTTGTTTCTGGAAACCGCTAAAACATGCCCACCGTCAACCAGTTAGTGCGTCACGGGCGCTCTCCGAAGCGCGCCAAGTCGAAAGTCCCGGCACTTGCCGGCTCGCCGCAGAAGCGGGGAGTCTGCACGCGGGTCTACACGACGACGCCGAAAAAGCCGAATTCGGCGCTGCGCAAAGTCGCCAAAGTGCGCCTTACGAACGGTTTCGAGGTGATCGGCTACATCGGCGGCGAAGGGCACAACCTGCAGGAGCACTCGGTGGTGCTGATCCGCGGCGGGCGGGTGAAAGACCTGCCCGGCGTGCGCTACCACATCGTGCGCGGCTCGCTCGACACGCAAGGCGTGAAAGACCGCAAGCAGAGCCGTTCGAAGTACGGCGCCAAGGCGCCGAAAGCCGGCTAAGGAAACACGCCACATGCCACGCCGCAGAGAGGTTCCCAAGCGCGAGATCCTGCCGGATCCGAAATTCGCCAACGTCGACTTGGCGAAGTTCGTCAACGTGCTGATGACGCGCGGCAAGAAAGCGGTCGCCGAGCGCATCGTCTACGGCGCGCTCGACATCATCAAGACCAAGTCGGGCAAGGATCCGATCGAGATCTTCGGCCAGGCGGTGCAGAACGTGAAGCCGGTGGTCGAAGTGAAGAGCCGCCGCGTCGGCGGCGCCAACTATCAGGTGCCGGTCGAAGTGCGCCCGGTGCGGCGCGTGGCGCTCGCCATGCGCTGGATCCGCGAAGCGGCGCAGAAGCGCGGCGAGAAATCGATGACGGTGCGCTTGGCGGGCGAACTGCAGGAAGCGGCCGAAGGCCGCGGCGGCGCGATGAAGAAGCGCGAAGAAGTGCATCGCATGGCCGAAGCCAACAAAGCGTTCTCGCACTACAGGTTCTAGGAAAAATGGCCGTGGCCCGCAAGACTCCAATCGAACGCTACCGGAACATCGGCATCTCGGCGC
>WNFI01327842.1_pt1 | contig 20334 bp, 31 predicted proteins | sample 5400471 | NCBI WGS metagenome assembly WNFI01 (sample SAMN13153348, study PRJNA577476) | soil metagenome | isolation source: 100 cm saprolite on Douglas fir-dominated hillslope | place: USA:California | collected 2013-09-17
TCGAAGATAGCTCTTTTCTCTTGCAATCACATCACGTCAGAGTCAAACTTGCGGACGCTGATTATTCCTCGCGGGCCCCAAGGTAGCGAGCTCAATTTCAAGTTCTCAAATATGGAGAACCAAGACCAGGTAAACTTCACCCCGTACTAGCGTTACTCAATACTCATATCCATATCAATTTACAGTTATTAGAACTCGGACAGATTGTCGCCAATTTTGCTAGGATCGTGCCTGGCGGTATGGTGGTCTTTCTGCCTTCCTATAAAACTCTTGAAAAGGTCAAGAATCTGTGGGACGAGAAAGGAATCATGGGCTCTATACGAAATAAGAAAAAGGCACGCTCCTCCGTCCACTAAGCCTGGCGGTGCTCTTATCGTCATACAGGTGTTCATGGAATCAACAGCAGACGTCCACGAGCTACTGGCACAGTATGCGGAAGAGATCAGAAGTAATGTAAGTTCCCGCAACATGTCCGTACCCTTCACTTTCCATTAACTCCTCTTTCCGGTCAGGCGAAAGGTGCACTCCTGCTCGCCGTCGTCGGGGCAAAACTATCCGAAGGACTGAACTTCTCCGACGATCTCGCCCGCATGGTGATGGTAATCGGCCTACCTTTCGCCAACTTGGGATCCGCCGAACTTCAAGAAAGGCTTAAACACGCAGACCGACTTTCCGGCGGAGAAGTCGTAGTGCCGAAAAGCTCTAATTCTACGTACGGTTACGGCTCAGCAGGGAAAGAGCTATACGAGAACATGTGCATGAATTCGGTGAACCAGAGCATCGGTGAGTTATGAAAAATAGTGGGATTGACGACAGTGTGCCAAGCAATAGCTCATTACCTTTATGCTCCCTGTAGGTCGCGCTATCCGTCATAAGAATGACTGGTCAATGCTAGTCCTCGTTGACACGCGCTATCAGTCTGAAAAGATTCACAGCAAACTTCCCAGATGGATCGAAAAATCCCTCGTCATAACACAATCGTTTGGCCAAGCAATCAAGACTGCCAGTCAATTCTTTGCCGGCAAAAGAGAAAGCGGAGTGTAGCTTCCATTGTGCGTTCGAATCAATCGAACCAGTTGTCAAACTTCAAGTGTATTCTTTCTTGGCTGCGACATCGCAGTCAAGTTGGAGATGTGTTTGATAACTCCAGTCGTAGATATTTTAGAGTGTAAGAGGGCTGTTCGAGGTACCTACAGTACGATGACAACACTCAGGAAATGATGACATGCCACGAATCACTGGCAGTTATGCCCTACGAAACCGTGATCGTGCGGGAATAATATAATAAGGTATCCGGCAACCCGGCCTTCAAAATTCATTGAGCGCTTGGAACTTCACAATGTCTTCGAGCCACCCATGGCTTATTTGTATGGGTGTGTGCTAACGTGATTACGACACGAAATACATCGTACTCGGTGTCATGGCAGAATTGGAATGGATAGGCCAGCAGCGCGCGCCATTTGGATAGTCTTCTCTGCCTAGACCGCGGACAATCAGGTGAATGAATGAATTCATATACCGACTGATGTCACCTGTTTCAGCATCGGAGCGTCGACCATTTCCTTGTTACCCTTCTCACCCAAATCGAGGCCAACCGCTCCTTTCTGCGTAGCATGTGCCCATGTCATACTGTTCACGATCTTCGCGGCACGCAGAATTTCTCGTGCCACATCAGACTATTTTCCCAAATGGGTAATAGACGAAGAAATGAACTGTACCTTGCTCGGTTGGGACAAATGTCTTTTGAATGACGCCAATTTGGGATGGGTGAATCGCTTGCTGAGGGACGAAAACATGTCTGTAGTGTCCGAGTTGTGAATGATAAAACAAAAGTAGATACCTTGCCACTGAACCCCAGTCTCCGGCCGTCAGCGCACTCTTCCCGTAAACATTCCAGGTCGTTGTAGTTGACGCAAACCTGCAGTGCATTGGCTACAACTGAATCAAGCTCAGGGAGAGACGTCACGGACCATATCAATAGCTTCGAGACCAAATGCTTTTGCTACGACGACTATCTTGGATCGAGGGTAGAGCAGCTCCTGACGAGAGGGCGTCCGAATGACCGATGAGTCCGCACAGTCTGAGAACACTCTGGTAAGCCTGATCCCCTCATAAGAGTGGCCAGGGGATCATACAGTCTTCTGCCCCGAACTATGGGGACAGGTCACGGTGAACGTCTGGTAGCAGCCGCGAGAGGTATGAGGAGGAATCACCAAGAGCGCCGTAAGCTTGCCACCCTTCTCGGTCCCATATACCGATCTCCAAGCGGCAATCGTTCCAATGTTGTACAGAGCTTTTGCACTTTCCACGCTAGCGACGAAATTGATGGTCCCCTTTGCCCGACCAAATGCTTCCATCGCGTCCGTGACAATTTCCAGATCCTCAACAGAGTGAATTTTTGGTAGCACGAGCGTCCGAACGGCAGGAATAGTGAGCTAAAGGGTGGCAGCAGTAGCCATGTCGGGGTCCATCCCGATGGGCGGAAAAAAATGTGAGCCTTACGATGCTAACGATGTCGCGCTCGAAAACGGGGGTATGTGGGCTATTCACACGAACGGCGATGCGAGATGGATGAGGAAGTTGGTCTTCCGGGGTTTTCTGCATAAGCTGATCAGCGACGATGTACATTTCGTTTCATTGAGCAGCCTTGCCGTCAGAAACTCCATTAGTCGCTCTCTCGCATCATTCTTTCCTCCCTCTGAAGGTGCGACGCTGTCCTCAAGATCATAAATGATGACGTCCGAGCTAGTCACCAGAGACTTCTGGAGCATGCGATCTGACGAGGCGGGCACTAAAGCAAGCGAAAACTATGTGGCTCTTGTCGGGAGCATGTTTCGAGATCTTACGGACCATAGAGATAGGAACGTCGTAATGGGAAGGCTTCTGGTCGGTCTTGTACGGTCGAATACTGGCGGGCATGACGATGGAAGTAGTTGCACAAAACTATACAGTACTGTGTCGCCCCAGCAAAACTCCGAAAGCGATTCTCTCGCCTAAACACCCCACGGTGCTATCGCCCGGAGCGCTCTATCAGTCCAGTCCAATCGAACTGATCGAATCGCTTCTTGAAGCTGGCCACCCTTTCTTTATTCCGACCAAAGTCCAGTCGTCGAGGACGTCGCCATCGTCGGGGTTCCAGCTCCAATAAATTCCCAATGATCTCTCCGGCGAAGTATCTGATATAAATCAGCACTGTGAATCAATAGGGATGGGAGAGAGAAGCCCCACCTTGGAAAGTCACCACCGCCTTTTTCACCCTCGTCCAATCCTTCCTCATCTCCAGCAGCATCCCCGCTGCCCTCAATCACATGCCCATATCCCTTCTCGCCCTTGTAATCGAATTGGACCATGAAGTATGGTAGATTGGGAACCATCATTCGTCTGAATCCACCAGGACGAGTGGCAAACTCAATCAGTTTTTTGTGCTGCGACCATTCCGCCTCGCTCATCAAAATAGACTCCTACATGGATTACAGTGAGAACACTGGGAGAGGTAACCTTTGTCAAGGATACGTACCTTGAAATAGCCAGGGAGAACGTCAAACTGTTCCCATGGAACGGGAACACACTCAATAACACTGTGCTTTTGCCATTTAAGCGTGATGACTGTTTCGTAGAAGACAACTCCTTTGTCCTCTTTAGAGTACATCCGCATCAGGCTCTTCATAAAATTCTGCCAAGTAACGATCAATATTGTCAGAATATCTCAGGTAACCAAATCAGTTACCCGAATTTCATCCCAGACGTCATCATCGCCCTCGAGCATAGTCAAGTGGTGTTGTATTGGCACAATCAAGCAGTGGCCTGGAACCAACTCCTCATGTAGTGTGCAGGAGAGATACACTCTTGTGCCTAGAGCAATCATTGGTGCCTTTGGGAGAGAATCGTCTTCGCCATAACAATAAGGACATGATGCTAGTGCCTTCTGCGTACGTTTGTAGTCTGAAGTTCAGATTAGGTCGCTTCAAAAGCGATGAAGGACGTTGTGCGCACCCTGGATTGCGAACTGGCGCTTCATCGCATCTGAACGCATCTTTTGTCTACCTAACCTCTCAGCATTGTCGTCCATGTAATCAAGGTCATTCTAGCATTGTGATGATTTGCAAAGGCGTAAAGCACGAATGCATTTTCAGAAACTCACCACGAATCCGCCATCTGTCATAATCGACTGCGCGAATTGCATGTCGAGATTCTTCTGGTCCGCCATTCCAGCGCTGAACTTCTCCTGACGTAGCATTTCTCCCAGTGTGGTAGTGTCATCGTCAGCGTTGTACCTGATAATCTCCCCTGTCTTCGGATCGCGAGTCTCCACCTTTCGCAGGTCGTCAGAGATTTGGTGTGCAATCGCATACTACGGGCGCACCTTCTCTTTCTTCTTTCTATTCCCGGGAAGTACTACCTTACCGTCGTCTTTGCCATGTCCAACGTCGTAAAGTCTCCCACGCGCATCAAGCGTAGGCAATACTTCTACACGAGTTCGTGTCTGGGCTCCACGCTCGTCCGTGGTGATTCCATTTGCTCGTTTCATTTCCTCTTCATATTCCTGCTCCAGTTTCTCTGCGTCCGGCCCACCGGTCAGCTTGGCGCGTAAGACCTTTGCCTGCAACCTATTTAGTGACGTTGGCGATAACGCACGCTCGCCTCCCGGCTGCGGCGTCATGACCGATGGTATCGGTGTGCGCGTTTGCTCGCCGGGGGTCCCTGTTTGTGAGGACAGGCGAAGGGAATCGAAGCGAGGACGTGCAGCAGATGATGCCCCCGTCTGTGGAGAAGGTGTGGAGGGCACGCTTTCTCCTGGCCCACCGGGTCGTCGAAAGCTTGAACTAGGTGATGATGCACCACTCCCGCCAATGTCGTTGAACATGAAGCCCTTCTCGCCGACCTTTGGATAGTCTGACCCTCCGCGCCGTTTTCCTTTTGTTAATTCCCGCCCACGCCCGACGCGCTTACCCTCGCGTTCATCGAGGTTCCGCGGTCTCATAAACACGGCGAAGACGCATCATACGCCATTGTGAACCTGGGCCACCCGGAGTGATAGCCTTGTGGGCTTGTGACTCTGAATATTCGTTCAATGATTTCCCCTCTTTCAGCTGAGTGTTCAACTCTTTCGAGCTAATATGCAGCTGGAAGCCGAGGGGGTGAGCTGAGCTAGGGAGGTAAAATTAAGAGGTCACCTTGTCTGGGTTAGGCAGGTCTGGCTTTGGTTTTCTTTCCTTCTCTTTTCCAAGACTTGAGAAGAAGTCAATCCCACCCACAAGGTTCCTGGCGCTCGTTGAAGGTTCACTATAATTGTCCGTGAGAGATTCGTCGCCGCCTTCAAGATGAGGGTGGGTTATCACCGGAGGTACGGCAGAGGACGTAGACGTTTCAAGCATCCAGTCGTCTCGCTTTAGTGAGGACTCGGCCACTATTGCCGTCGGAGGCGACGGATCGCCAGGCTTGGATTGAGAATGCGAGGTCAACTTGAGGCTCTCGGCAGTAGGTATGTCTGCTGCAATTGGCTTCGGTATGGCCGTCATATAAAGCCTTTGCAAAGGCGTGGACTTTACTCGCCTTCTCTCCGTCCATGTCGATGTTCTTCTCCACCCACATGTCTTCCCCGTCGAGGTCATCATCGACCACACGGACAATTGCCTCTTTCTCCTTGCGTTTCTTGTGTTTTCGCCTGTCATCTGATTCCCCGTGATGCTCGCGTTTCTTTGATTTATGTTTGCGTTCCTTGTGCTTGTCCTTCAAGTCGTGACTGTCCATCGTCTATGACCTCACCGGGTCTACCGGGCCGCGTAATGTAAACAGGGCAGGTGCATCACGTGTGACTCGTTCTCTCAACTTGATATGCCTTCAGAACTCGAACGCTATGTATCAGACAATGCTCTTCAGGTAGGTGCTTATGCTTTCTGCGTGTTTATTTGGGTCTCATGCCATTTTCCCAGTTCTTTGGCCTCTCTGACAAAAGCATAATCGACTTCGTGATTGCGTCAGGTGCGTGCATTCCTTGCCTCCAAGACAATTACAAACTCATCATGGTCCCCCAGCATCTTCTTCGAAAACGACCGATGCTCTCTTCTCATCACTTCATGGTGCTGGACTTCCAGATACCCCCGCTGCTCATGCCTTTATAAATAAAGTCTACCAGCAAGCTCCCCGAAAGCGGAAGCACGGACATGCTGACGTCTCTGCTCGCAAGCAGGCAGAAAAGGATGCCAAGGTCCTGCGTAACCAACAGTTCTCTTTCGTCATGGATGATGACCCTGGGCCGAGTGGTGTCACAGAGTTAAGGAAGGACAAATCAAAGGCCTCGGGGAAGGACAAGGACAAGCACGATCGACAGAGACATACCCGGAGACGAGAAGCAGACGCGCGGGAATGGGAAAGTGATGAAGAGGAAAAGGCACGGAAACGTTGGAAAGCGGACGAGGAAGCTGATAGACCTGCAACTCCCGACGAGGTTGAAGAGGAGTTCCTGGAAGACGAACCCGAGCGGCGCGAACGTGAACGCGAGAAGGACCTGCGAGAACGAGACGAGTTTTCCGAACGCGTTAGGCAGCGCGATAAAGACAAGACCAAGAAAGTTATCGAAGATCATTCGTCTAGGACCTCAGGTGCCGCAGCGGAAGCTGCTTTACGGCGACAACTTGCAGATGACTCGGTTGCGCGCACTCTCGCTATGCCTTCCCTGCGCGAGCACTCCCGTCAGGAGTATCTCACAAAGCGTGAGCTCCAGCAAGTCGACCTTCTCCGGCAAGAAATCGCGGATGACGAAGCCCTCTTCCGTGGCATGCGCGTCTCTAAGCGCGAGCAACGCGAGCTCGATCACAAGAAAGAAGTCCTTCGGCTCGTCGAGGAGCGCCTCAAAATTGACGACAAGTGGGATGGGTACATGCTTCCTGAGGACTACATCACCGAGCAGGGCAAGATTGACAAGAAGCGCAAAGAGAACGTGCTATACCAGCGGTATGAGGAAGCAAAGCCCAAGGATGACCAGTTCGTCACTGACGTCGATCAGTGGGAGGCAAGTCAGACTAGACATAGCACGTTCAAAACTGGCGCTTTGGACAAGCCTGAACTCGTGGACGACTATGATTATGTGTTCGATGAAAGCCAGACGATAAAGTTCGTCATGGACCGTACTATGTCTGGCGAAGGGCGCTTAAGTGCGAAGGATAAATTACTTCAACAACAAATTGAGGAAGCGGAGGCCCGCGGTGAGTCGTTCTTCGATAGGTATCTAACAATTTGCTCATATTCCGTCTCCCAAATTATCACACAAAGCCAAGTCCATCGAAGACACCCGCAAGTCCTTACCCATATACCAATTCCGAGAGGAAATTCTACAGGCCATTCAGGTCCACCAAGTCCTAATCGTGGTTGCTGAGACTGGATCTGGCAAAACGACCCAACTTCCCCAATATCTGCACGAAGCAGGTTACACAGCTGGTGGCATGAAGGTAGGCTGTACACAGCCCCGTCGTGTAGCCGCGATGTCTGTTGCCGCCCGTGTCGCAGAAGAGATGGGCACAAAGGTTGGGTACGAAGTCGGCTATTCTATCCGATTTGAAGATGCAACAAGTGACAAAACCATCCTCAAATACATGACTGATGGCATGCTTTTGCGGGAGTTCTTAACGGAACCTGACTTAGCTGGTTACTCTGCGCTCATCATTGACGAGGCGCATGAGCGGACACTGAGTACAGATATTCTCTTTGCATTAGTCAAGGTATGTGTCGTACTGCTGACCCTTTATAATATACCATCTGACTCTTAATTCAAGGACATCGCACGCTTCCGGCCTGAACTGAAGCTCCTCATCTCTAGTGCAACGATGGACGCTGAGAAATTCAGCGAATATTTCGACGACGCGCCCATCTTCTACGGTGAGCGAATGATTGCGCCTGGAGTACTTCCCACCAGTTAACATCGCTTTGACAGTTCCCGGTCGTCGCTATCCTGTCGATATTCATTACACGCCTCAACCCGAAGCTAATTACCTCCACGCAGCAATCACCACCGTTTTCCAGATTCACACGACACAACCTAAAGGTGATATCCTCGTCTTCCTAACCGTGCGTCTACCTTTATGCTAGCAGGTTTTGATGTAGCTTACGTTGTCTTTAGGGACAAGATGAGATTGAAGCAGCACAGGAGAACCTGACGGAAACTGCACGGGCCTTGGGCAACAAAGTAGCCGAGCTGGTAGTCTGCCCCATTTACGCCAACTTGCCAAGTGACATGCAAGCCAAGATATTCGAACCGACCCCCGAAGGCGCACGAAAGGTCGTGCTCGCGACGAATATTGCGGAGACATCTATTACAATCGATGGCGTTGTATTTGTCATTGATCCAGGTTTCGTCAAGCAGAATTCATATAATCCGAGAACAGGGATGTCCAGTCTCGTCGTTGTTCCGGTAAGTTGTCTATTCCGTGTTGCGTTTTTAGCGCTAACTTGTCGCTCGTAGTGTTCTCGCGCTTCCGCCAACCAACGTGCTGGTAGAGCTGGTCGTGTAGGGCCCGGAAAATCATTTCGTCTATATACCAAATGGGCATATAATAACGAGTTGGAGGCAAACACGGTCCCAGAAATCCAACGGACGAACCTTGGCATGGTCGTGCTGGTATTGAAATCGCTCGGTATCAACGACCTCATCGGATTCGAGTTCATGGATCCACCACCTGGGGAGACGCTCATGCGTGCGCTGGAGCTACTCTACGCCCTCGGTGCGCTTAATGATCGCGGCGAGCTCACAAAACTAGGACGACGTATGGCCGAGTTCCCAGTCGACCCTATGCTGTCCAAAACAATCATCACAAGCGAGGATTACTCGTGCACCGATGAGATCCTTACCATCGTCTCAATGCTTTCAGAGTCTTCCACCTTATTCTACCGGCCAAAGGACAAGAAGCTACACGCAGACCAGGCCCGGCAGAACTTCGTTCGAGCGGGCGGAGATCACTTTACGCTGCTTAATGTCTGGGAACAGTGGGCGGATACCAACTACTCGCAGCAGTTCTGCTATGAGCAGTTCTTACAGTACAAGAGCCTATGTCGTGCGCGCGACATCCGGGATCAACTCGCAGGCCTGTGTGAGCGTGTTGAAGTTGTCGTCCAGAGCAACCCAAACTCGAACGATATTACGCCGATTCAAAAAGCCCTCACTGCTGGTTACTTCTATAACGTAGCGCAGCTACAGAAGAGTGGGGATTCGTATCGAACGCTCAAGACGAATCAAACGGTATATATACACCCGTCATCGAGTTTATTCCAGCATCAGCCCCCGATAAGATCATTGTTGTATTACGAACTCGTCATGACGTCCAAGTCGTACGTCCGCCAGGCTATGGAAATCAAACCAGCATGGTTACTTGAAGGTCCGTCTCTAGTACATACCTTGTTGTTTAACTAGCTGATATTTCCGTCCCTCCAGTCGCTCCTCATTACTTCAAGCCAGCAGACCTGGAACAGATGTCGAAGGGAGACAAGAAAATGCCAAAGACAGTTGGAGCGGCGCCTTTGAATGTTCCATAACACTATCACCCTTCCATTCAGGCTTTCCATGTATTTTTTCCCATTTCAGACAAATTTGCTATGTATTGCGACATCGGGGAATTCAAGGCTGTTATGGGCATTTGTATTCCCAAAGTATTCGCGACCCACCAGAAGAACCTCAATGATGGTTGATAACGAGGCCACCCTTGAACCGTGATTCAAATGACCTCAACACACGGAACTTTCGTTTTATTAACTCGCGACGAGCAAGGAAAGTTGAATGGTGCTCTATTTTGGGGTGCCATGCCTGCGACTTGGAGCGCAATCTAGAGGCACGAACACAAGTTGAGTCAATCTCCCATATAGTATGTATGAAGCGAGCCCGGCAAGTCATGCACTTTCCCTCCGGAGAAGTATCAATCATGGTAACCAAGCCGGCCAAATTGCCAGATGGAACGTACAAAAGCCAAGCCGATGTCAGTCTGACCTGACATGGTCACAAGACAGAGCGCGGAGCGCCCCATCGGAGTCGATTGGCACTTCGCACGCTACAGTACCGTGACTGTATTCTAGTACGTCTTACTACTTACACCTTCTATGATGCCTGTCCCCGGACGTAGAGAATTTTCCAAGCAGACAATCATCTTCCCGAGCCTAGACTTTTCTCGAGAGCGGTCCGAAGTATGGTCCTCCGAGTCAGTTAGGAGAGGGACTAATGCCCCTTTGTGGTCATGTCATGCCATTGGCGCCTTGTGACTCAACTCATCATCAGTCGAGCTCATCTTGCTCACTGCTACTGTATGTTTTACTGTGTTCATCTCCGGGTTTCCGATGTGCATGCAGTGCCAGTGTGCCCACGGCGTACATGGAAGCGTCACGGTCAACCAAGAAACTGTGGGGGTTTCAAGTTGCCGAGAGCGGGAGAATTGATGCGGTTGTCATATGAGACTCGGAAGCTGTCAACTTTGACAGCAAGTTTGGTTTCACGTCTGATTTGCTGCGAGAAGTTATCATGGCTTTTGATAGCCTAGCGGCCATCATGGTGTTGCGTCTTGATTAATTATATATAAGCTTAAGTCATATCATCGGCGGCCTGACTTGGAAACCAGGTGTAAGTCAATTCCTACCAGAAAAGTCAAGATAGGTAGGTGTCCTCGCTTGGACATCGGCGGTGATCTCTACACTGCGGAAGCCAAATTCACCGCCCATACTGAAGAATGTAATGTTGTAATTGTGTCAGATATAGTATCAAGGGGTTCCACGGCCGAGCACATGATATGCCAAGGAAAAGACCACCCTGTGTACGGTAGATGCCGCACATCCAGGCTCATCAGTCATGCATGCATGAATCAGCATGATGCTCAATAGAATTGAACGATGGAGAATCCGACACCGGGGATTTTACAATGTAAACCAATTCAGTCGGCTAAGTACTGCAATCTGATTGATTGGCCGAGAGCAGCTGAATTGAATTACATTGTAAAAATATCCGCAGTGCATGCAAGTAGTGTGAGTGTCAACTCAAAGCGGTAATCGTCGTAGATAAGGCTGCGGGAGGCGATGCCTGCTTTATTAGGGTGTGACGGCCATAGCCCTTGTTAGCGAGATACCCGACGACTTAGTACGCCCACTCTTGCAGCGACTGCGAATAGGAGATGGCTAAGGACCACCTTTTTGACTTTTGATGGTATATCATATGTCAATGGACGATGATGGTTACCAGCGACCCTGATGCTATCATGTCTTGGTTGAGTGGGCAATATCCTGGATACTATGTTTGATGTTGGGGCGACAACATCGAGGATAGGCCTTCAATTAGTGTGGACAGGATAGGCTTTAATGTGAGAGCGGTCAGATCAGATGTTACGAACAGCAGTGTTGAGGTGCTTATGTGAGTGGGAGATGCATTAACCAGTGCAAGTCCAAAGGGGAAACTGAAATTATACACTTAGCACGCCTACTACTACATCCATACTATATTTACAACTTATTTCCTTGTTCCGTTCCGGGGTCTGAGATAACCTGGACTTGAGCCTAAGGCGCGATAAATGAATTTGGATGGTTATAAGTTAAGTGAGATCCACTATGTGGAATTGGGATTACCGTACTTTATCAAATGCATATCTGCCTTTAATTTCGAATTTGGAGGTGGGCTCGGGATAAACCCTGAGGCCGAACGGCAAGAGATCATTGAAACTGGGATCACGCAAACGGGAAAAAGGACTAACCAAGCAACGTCCTTCACGAGCGTTCCATTGACCTTTGCACTGTAATATGATGCATGCCTACAAGGGTCATGGGCAACAGTGCCATAGAAAAAAAGAAATTGAATACCCTTTATAGGCACAAGTGTAGCTGATGAATGGAAATCAGTATGGAGAATATAGTATAGCACACTGACACGCCGCCATGGGCTAGCTATCTTACGTGGTATCGGAGATGGACAGATCGGCCTTGATGGCATCAGGAGGGAAGTAGTGGTTACCCTCGATGTATACCGTCTCAGAAGACTCGGCTACAACGGTGTCATTGATGATTGCCTTCACCATAATAAAGCAATGTTTGAAGATGTAGTGGGTGTGTCAGAGCAGGGTGAGGGGGCGCAAAGATTCCAAATCAAATGGATATGCCACGATTACACGTGATGAAACGTTGACGTGGGTTCTGTGGGAATTGAGGCAGCTGCCATGCCATACAGTGACGATTTTGTTGGACAGCATGTCAAGTGCAATCTGGGAAATCGAGAATCGAGCCTCGTTTTGATGTCTAGCACGAGGGTAATAGTATTCAGATTACTACCGAGAATATGTGAACGGACAAAAGCGGGGTGTACACGTGACGACCAGGCAAGGGTGGGAACTGGCTAGTGCGATCGAATCTACCCGCCAGTCCGTACACCACAGAGTGGCCTCTGCCTCAGGCCTCGCAGGCCCTTCTACGCAGATAACTTCCTTATTGATCTGACCATACGACCTTGTCCCCGCTTCTGCGGGGGAGAGCTATGCAATCAACGCGAAAGAAATGGACCGCTAATAGCATGATAGGTCCGCTCACTCCGGTCGTATCCCTCCCCCGCACTCCTAGTCGCTTACCGATGAGACCCTCCTCGCAGCTGGCGCGGGCGGTGGTCTCGCCGCGAGTATCGCGACCTGTCCTCTCGACGTTGTCAAGACAAAGCTCCAAGCACAGCGAGCGACACACGGCCAAGCGGACTATCTCGGGATATCCGGTCAGTAAAACCCGCTTTCATTATTACATTGTTATCGTCCTAGTCCTGATTCAGACGCACTCCCCTTCCCAATTCCTTGTGGACTCGAAAAAAAATTTCTTTTTTTTGTTGGTGGCTGGCACGTTCCAACGATGAACAGCCACCATTCGCAACATCATTCATCACGATGGTTTGCGTGGCCTGTACCGCGGTCTCGGGCCGACCATCCTCGGCTATCTTCCAACGTGGGCCATCTACTTCGCCGTGTATGACGGGATCAAAACCCGCTTCGGCGAATTGCCACTGGGCATCGATACGCCGCTTGCAAAGTCAGAGCGGCTCTACCCCGCACCGTCCGCCAAGGGTTATCAGCCGATCGTACGTGAGCATCCGTGGTCCCTCCACATTCTCTCGGCCATGGCCGCCGGCGCGACCAGCACTATCTGTACCAATCCGTTCTGGGTCATTAAAACGCGCTTTATGGTGCGTTTGTTTCCTGAGTTTTCACAGCCCACCCCTCTCCCCGTCTCCGTGCGTGCCTTGACATCTCCGATTAACCACGATATTTTAGACGCAATCACGTGACGAGATTCGATATCGTCACACGCTGGATGCCGCCATCACTATCTACCGCAGCGAAGGCATCCGCGCGTTCTATCGCGGGATTGTACCGAGCCTCCTAGGCATTGCCCACGTCGCAGTGCAATTCCCACTATATGAGCAGCTCAAGATCATCGCGCGTAAGTTACACACTTTAATAATCAAATAAGAGTTACCCTACGTGAGATAATTACGTACTACCCCTCTTGCCGATATTATACAGAACGGCATAGCCGCGATCGGCCAATACCGGCCCATACGATTCTCTTTTGCTCCGCGGTTGCAAAGATGACGGCCTCGGTAGCGACATACCCACACGAGGTAGTACGAACGCGCCTGCAGACACAGCGCCACTTGCTGCTTCCCTCAGGCGTGCCGCGCAAGCGGTCAGGCATCATACACACCACGAGGAAAATCTTACACTTTGAGGGATGGCGCGGTCTCTACAAGGGCCTATCTGTCAACCTTATCCGCACCGTACCTAACAGTGCCGTGACGATGTTAACGTGCGTGTCTATTTGTTGCCTGGTTGCCCCCCCGAGTTACCCCTAGTGACGATGGATCTTTCATCATTGTCCACTTCTATTCCCCTCTCCCTCACACAGGTACGAATTGTTGATGCGCCAGCTCGCAACCCGACGAAGGAGATAGCATCAATTCGTGGGCGATCCCTTCACCCCTCCAGCTTTACATCCCCCAACTTCGGCCCGTCCCCTTCCCCGCGGGCGTTTATCTTGACGGACGCCACAAACTCCATAAATTGGAAGCAATAATATGACCCATACATATCCGCAGTAGCTTGCATGTACTATTTTACGTTCTTTATTTTTTTTTTCCCTTCGGCTTTCTTACGCGCATTTCCTGATGTCATCGTGCATGCTAACGTTAGACAAAGCATAGCCAGGCAGCGATGTTTTCTCAATACCAATGAAATATATATATATTATCGAGACGTTAAAAAAATAATTTCACTCTCAGAGCGCTACGTGTCGTGTGATGCTGTAAGGTGATGGAACTTCTTCGCTACCTTCCCTGTCTTGTTCAAAGAATCGGCCAAAGATTACCGGCTGTCTCTTTTGACGCGGCCGCGAAGCGAACTATTATCCGTCCTCGTGTCTTGTGCACCATCACCTCGGACACTGATCGGTAAAGGTTCATCATCGCGGGATATAATTGTGAAAATAATACAAGGCTAACATGATCTGGACACACTGTTCCGTCGCAGCTTTGCAGAAGAAAGGGGATACGAAAAAAAATGAAGGGTGATTCCATCACGTGAGTCTGATGCATAAAGTATGTTGATTGGTGGAAGAAGACCAGAGGCGGTTAGAGAGGCAAAAGTAGGGCTGAAGGAGAATAAAGTATTAAAAAAAACGTGCGAAAAAAAATGAGGACGTAATGGGAGTAGTATGGATAATAGCAGGTCTGGGCATTCGAAGTGCAATGATCGAAAAAAGTTCAATGGCCATATGGGTCCATTCGATCCCAGGTGAAAGGTACAAACACGTAGCCCGCGGAGGAAATTCAACATGAGCCTGACGATCACTGCGATGTGGGCGGTTATCAAAATCAGTCCCAATATCACGCAGTGACGTTGCACCAATCTGACATCGCCGTGGACGCTGAAATATGGACGCTATGGTGCACGACGTTCGAAAGCTTTCCAAGGCCTCCAGAAAAGGTGAAGAGCAGGCGGTGTTAGGGAGGAGGGGACAGGGGAGGTAAGATGTAAAGGGGGAAGGGTGTGCACGTAATAAACAGTACAATTTCAACGAAAGTGCGGCGCTCACGACTGAGGTAGCAAGCGAGTTGGGGTATATATGTCATTGGGGCGTGAAGCAGAGTGCACCTGCGCAGGTGAAGAAACAAAGCCCGAGTTAGTGCAGAAGGCGAAACGGGGCTCTCGTGTGCACGGGAACTAGCCGTCGTATACGCCTAGCAGGGACGGGGCAGAAGTAGCTAGAGTAATCGAGACTATGGGGAGACTAAATATAGTCGAAAGCAGCTCTTCGAAACCGAGGGCTGTCCAACAAGTAAAATAAAGGGCTCTGCCACTGTGCAAGTGCGGGATTGCCGAATAAAGGTGGACCGCAGAGCGAGTGTGAAAAGGTGGGTAGTGCGCATAAAAAATAACACTGATTGCCGAAGGGTAGAATATTTGCACAGAGCATACAACGTCCTCTTAGACCCTGAAAGAGAAGCGAAACGGGAAAGCCAGCCAACAGAATGGGGGTCAGCGAGGGGTATCGTTGACCTTCTCTCCTCCATCACTAAGTGTCTCCACCCGTACGTCGCGTGACGAGCCGACACTCCGAATATCTCGCCCCTCTTCTGCAAGTTCACGGCTGAGTAACCGGTGCTCTTTCTGTTCTTCAGCTTCTGGGCTATCGCCCTCTTCGATCGTACGGCCAACAAAGTCAGGTTTTCGTAGCGCCTTGCGAAATGCATCTGCCATGATCGCTGCGTCAGCACCTGAGAATGGTGTCTCAGTTGAGTGGGAATGGGAGGCATTTGAAGAGCCATCATTCGGTGAGTACAGTGATGATGGACGTGGTGCGTGTGCTTGCTCCATCGTAGGCGATTGTGTTGCAGCACCTGGGCCCGTACGATCGAAGGAGTGTGAGCTGGACTGTAAGCTCCCTGGGGTTGCAGTGGCAAAATATCTTGAGCTAGAGGCGGAAGCAGCCGATGCTGAAGATGCTGAAGCAGCAGCCGCAGATGACGAAGATGCTATGGACGATGTCACAGAGTCGGCGAATGTTGTCTCTGCGGCGCATTGGTCTATTCACGGGCGGGACGCACAGACAAAGGGAACACTTACGAATTGCAGTGAACGTTGCTTGGGGGATGTCGGTGCCATCCAACGTCTTGTCCGCACGAGTTATTACCCAATAGAAAGGATATGAGACCGAGGATCCATTGTAGTTGACCCCTCCGTTTGGAAACCACGAGTCATTGACCTGCTTTGCTATTGAACCAGCACGACCGAAAGGGTTGGTCGCATTCGTGACGCTGAGAACTTGAGTGCCGGAATCTGCGTGGAAAAGGTATATGTTGACTAGGTTGGTCTGGGTCAATTCAGGAAGGCGGCTGTTCCCTGGAGACGATAACGGTAAACGAATGGCAAGAAGAGAGGGGGCGGGGATGGTACGCACATACGAAGGTTGCCCACTCGTGCTGAGGGACGACTGTGTTAGAGGTGGGAAAACAAGATATTACCGAGTTTGAGGAGTTAAACTGGCATTGCTGGAGAGCCTCAGCTAAAGGACGACGGGATATTGATCAGTTCATGTCGAACGAATGAAATGAAAGACGTGAATAGCAGGCGGGGGAGAATATTCTTGGCGCCACTAGGAAAAGGTATTTCAGCGAAGGGGAAAAAGAACGTACCAACGCCAGATTGATTAAAGACATCCTGTCTTGCAGAAAGAGAACGTTCTCGCGAGAAGAAAGTCCTGCGATTGTGGGGTTGTGAGGGCGGGTGTGTCTGGGTAGGCCATGGGGAGTCGTCCGCGTGAGATGGCAAAGACATTAGGACAGACAAAAGCAGGAGGAGATATTATGAGACTGTCGAGGGCGGAGGCGAAATGGGAGCGGGTAGGGAAGGTGAGATGGACACTATTAGAGAAGTGAGCAAGGGGAGGGGTGAAGTAAGGCACAACGGTCGAGAGGCACGGACTTGACAGCAATTGGCATTATCCGGAGGGGTATCCGAGAGCCGATGGGCCGACCAGAGCAGCCAGAGGGGGGAGGGGACGATGAGGAGGGCAGAAGAAGGAAGAAAAGGCCGAGCGAACGACACGAGAAAGAGGATTGTGACGGAGTTGAGGCGTTTTTAGAGGAACCAACGGGAGAACAGCAACCACGAGTCGACTATGAAAATTAATATTAATGTTTCTCAGATAACATAATTATTTTTTTCAGGGTCCCCAACTCAACTTAGCAACATAATTATTTTTTCAGGGTCCCCTACTTATTTGGGCCGCTTAGATAAGCCATTCATCCCCCGTCAACGCCTTCTCCCACTCGTTCCCCGGCTCTTTATCAAATTTCCGAACCGCTACCACGATCCCATCTCCCATCCGCGCCCATCTCGTCTCATCTTGTGCATACATGTGCACACATCCTGGGTCTCCCCATTCAAATCGTGCCTTCTCTCCACGTGCTACCTCGGTGTCCACACGAAGCAACCAGATGCTCGTGTATGTCCCAAAGAAGAGCGCCGTTGTCTGCGGTACCCGCCACCCAGCAGAGAGATGGATGAACCCGTCTTGTTTGTCCAACGGTGTGAGCGGGAGGGTGTGTGGCAGCGGGTTTGGGGGTTCCTCGCTGAGGATTTTGTAGACGTAACGCGGAAAAGGGAGATCGGTGGCCACGCTCATGGCTGGCTGGTGACAAGTTCCGTGCGCCGGTCCGGCCCGGAACGATGGCTCAAACGATGGCAGCGATCCCACCGAGGGAGTACACCATCCTGCTCAGTCACCTTCACAGGCCATCTTCCTCTCTTCCTCTTTCAACCCATCAGTCACTCATCTCCCATTTTCTCGCCCACACCCCGACACCCACCCCTCTCACAGCAACCGTCATTTCCTCGCCCCTCTTCCGTCCCTTTTCTCATGCCAAGCTTATCACCCTCGTCACCGCCTTCAGACATGCCGTGCACCTCAGGCTAAAGGCCCTAGAAGATGAGGAAACAACCTTATTCACCAGAGGCATACATCTCAGGATGGCCGAATGGATTCGTGGCCTGGTCAAGGGCTTCAAAGGTGGTCAAGCCGTCATTCGATTCGTCTCCGCAGGGGGCATCCTTCTCGGCCTCGACGACTTGAAAGAGCAATCGGGCGCCGATCCTGGGAGTGGGAGCGTGAGAGCCAAGACAGAGGACGAGCTTATTATTGCTCTCACAGAAATTATGGAGCTCTACGGCGCGCCCAAAGACCGTGCCTGGGAGAAGGAGTTTCAGCCAGAGACTGAGCATGGAGAATGTAACTTACGCGTGCTCACCTTCCCACCGTGTTCCTGAACTAACCTAGTCCAGTGGATGCCCTTTCTCTCTCTTTGTCGTTTGCTGCCCAATTCTTACCGCATGTTTTCTCGGAACGCATAAAGGTCTTGCCACTCTCCGTACGTAGGTTTCCCATGCCCATGTGCGTTTTCTGCAGCTGAGTCATCCCGATGCTTGTAGGCTTTCTGTTCCCACCTGATGACTACAATCGAGACTACGTTCGCCTCTGGCTCCTTTCTTAGCTTACTTCCGTCATCGTGTAGCACCACGCCCAATGGACAGCTCTCACTGACAGCACCTGTGGGACCAATGCAACCCTCGTTCCCGTATGATGGACCAGGGCCTTGGAGGCAATCCGCTCCATTGTCTAGTGCACTCAAAGTCTTGATGGCGTCCCCTCTGTTCTCTGCTATCCCCTCATTTGCATCCATAACTGCGAGAATCCTTCCATTGCTGACAGAATCCTCCCCACTGGATGGTTGGCGCACTTTGGAGATGGTCGCCACGCGTCTTGGTCAACTTGCTGGCCATGTTGAGGATAATTGGGCACAAAGCGCACTCGCTCGCATCGAAAATGAGGATGGCATTGGTATGTCTTGGCTCAACTCCGTGCTGCCTCCTACGTTTCCCACACGAATATTGCAGCGTCCGAGTCACGTGAGGTTGTCGCTGGCTCTATCGACTCTCCGCGTGCTCTCCCATTTATCATTTGTGATCACCAAGTTCGGAGTGCTCACGTCGACGAGCAGCGCCAGCTTCGCGGAGTTGAAGCGGGTGTTTTATACGGCGCTGGATGTGTTAAGTGGCGACGTCGAGGCCTGTGAAACATTTGTTAAGGCTTTAAGTCTGCATGGTTAGTCCACGTGGATCTTATACTATGACAGGTTCGTTGATCTGTCCACTCAAGTTGCAGCGGGCCCTAGTACGGGTGAAATTGCAGCGGATCCTCTCACGCGCGCTCGTCAAGCATTTAACCTGGCGTGCGTCGAACAACTCGTCCCCCTGCTCGACGTCAACACAATCGAACATTGCGTCTTCCCATTGTGTCTTCCGTACGCACAAGTCATCCCCTTCACTTACCTGTTCTGATTTGTTCATTAAGGCACCTTAATGACGCGTCTCACCGGGAAACGTACGAGTCAGCGCACTCGACAATCCTAGCGATATTCGCCGCACAGCCGGGTTGGACTGCGTCTACTGAGGACCAAGGTACGGGCGTGGCACGTCCAACATTCGTAGAGAAGATTGTACCGTTCTACACACAGTGTCTCCTTGATGTGCGTCCAATGCTATTATTTTATTGTCCGTGGGTCGTTGAGAGAATGCGATATATACAGAACTCAGTCGACGGAAGGCTCACTACCCCCCAGCTACGCCTCGCGTATAACGCACTCACGAGCAGCGCAAGTGGGAATGGACCAGCGATGGGCCAGCTTTGCCTGTCCTCTCTCGTCTCGTTGATGACGAGGCTTTCGGAAGCGAGCGGTGCGCAAAGGCGACACCGGCTGCGCCTCGTTCTCGTGTCGACTTTGTCGGCATTACCGGCTGTGGTGTTGCCGGAGTGCCTGAATGTGGTGTTGGAGGCAATTCGAGATTCGAAGGATGAAGAGCGGTGGGAGCTAGTGAGGGAGGTATTCAAGGAGATAATGGAAAATATGGGGGATCGGGAGAAGGAGTATTGTTTGCGATGGTGGGAGGAAGAGCGGGATGTGTTAGAAGAGAGTATCGAGAAGATCAGAGAGGGGTCATTAGCCCGGTTGTAGACAGACGCGTCACCTGCGCATACGCGTTCTCATGTACCTCAGGCTATTTATTCCACACCTCTTCTCCAACACTCTTCATCACTGATATGCCCTCCCCCGTGAAGCTATACGTATACGATCTTAGCAATGGCATGGTCAGAGCAATGTCCATGCAGCTTGTTGGAAGGCAAATTGACGGCATATGGTAATCTTATTCGTAGTAATTGAATGAGTTCTCTGACGCGTCGCTTCTAGGCACACCTCCGTCGTCGTCTTCAACAAAGAAATATTCT
>WNFI01086548.1_pt1 | contig 20331 bp, 14 predicted proteins | sample 5400471 | NCBI WGS metagenome assembly WNFI01 (sample SAMN13153348, study PRJNA577476) | soil metagenome | isolation source: 100 cm saprolite on Douglas fir-dominated hillslope | place: USA:California | collected 2013-09-17
ACTTGCGCGCGGTGCTCCTGTGCGAAGTATAGATTCTCGAGTTCGGTATTCATCTGAACAAAGGATGTGCGAATCCAATGCTCGAATGCTTCTGCCCTTTTGCTCATTCGCGCCTCAAATAAGGGGACAGTCATTATGGCGCACGCCGATTCTGTGATCGAGTTCCGCTTCAAGGTCATCTGATGCGGCGTTCGCGCGTTTCATTGGGTAGGCTTGCTTGGACGGACCGCCGGATCGGTCGCCGAGCGGGAAATTGCGGGATTGATCAGCAGGAGCTGCGCAGGTGAATCGCCTTTCTCACAGGCAGCTGTGGTGCCTTTTACTTCTACTGGCCGGACTCTTGGCAAATCCGGCTGCGCGCGCTGACGCAGTGTCGGCGGTGCAGTTGCTTCGAGAGGGCGGTTGCGGCGGCATCCTACCGCCCGCTCGGCCGCTGCATCACAATGCGTTGCTGGACCGGGCTGCCGAGCTCTGGGCCGGCGCCGGGAGCTCGCCCGCAGCGGCCGCCAAACGCAGCGGCTACGAGGCGGAAGCCACAGCAGGTTTGCACGTCAGCGGGCCGGATTCATCGACCGTCCAGCTCCTGCGGCGATCAAGCTGCCGCACGGTGACGGACCAGGGTCTGCATGACATTGGCGTCTACACCCACGGTTCGGATACTTGGCTCGTGCTGGCTTCTGCCTACGTGGTGCCGGCCAGCTCACAGGCGCCGCTGCTGGCGACGCGAGCGCTGCAGCTCGTCAACGAGGTACGCGCCCACGGGGCTCGCTGCGGCGAGCGGTCGTTTGGACCGGCGCCGCCGGTGAGGCTGTCCGGGACACTGGCGGGAGTCGCGTTAGGACATGCGGCCGACATGGCCAAGCATGACTATTTCGAGCACCAGGATCTGACGGGGCACTCGCCGGCGGAGCGGGTCCGCGCCGTCGGATACCAAGAAAAACTAGTGGGTGAGAATATTGCCTACGGCCCCAAAACGGCCGACGAAGTGGTGCAAGGCTGGCTCGACAGTCCCGGGCACTGCGAGAACATCATGGACCCGAGGTTCGCCGAGATGGGAATCGCCTATGCGCCGGGTCGAACGCCCAAGCGCGGTCTGTACTGGGTTCAATTGCTGGCCGATCCGCGAGCCTAGCCGATAAACTCGCACCCGATTGGCGGCCTGTTGCGGCGCGCAATCATCAATTATAGTTTTCATTCCTGCATCCCGGACTGGAGGTACGACCTACCCCCGCATCAATCGCGAATGCCGCAAAACTGGCGCTTGGGACTATGGACGCGACAGGCGGCGGGCAAACCGTCATTATTCGGGGTCGAGTGCCCGTCCGGAATGGCGTGGCAGTCGGTCGCGGTACTTTTGCAACCCACAGCGCTCGAGGAGGCGCTCCGCTGAATGCCAAGTAAAATTCCCCCGGGTGAGACTCGCGGTTGGATCGTGCCCATCGGCGGCGCCGAGAATAAGGAAAACGATCGCCACATCCTGGAGCGTTTCATACGAGTCTCCGGCGGCGCAAACGCCAATATCGTCGTGATTCCCACCGCGAGCCGCGTGCACGAGACCGGGCCGCGCTACGAAGAGCTCTTCAGGGACCTGGGCGCCCCCCAGGTAACCGTAATGGATTTTGACACGCGCCGAGACTGTCAGGAGGCCGGTCGGCTGCGGCGGATCGAGGAAGCGACCGGCATATTCTTCACGGGCGGCAACCAACTGCGGCTCACGACTCTGCTCGGCGGCACGCCGGTGGCGAAACTCATTCGCGTGCGCAATGCCCACGGCGTCACCGTCGGCGGGACCAGCGCGGGTGCGAGTCAGCGTGCGGCTGGCGCCGGGGCTGGGGCTCACGAATCGTTTCATCATTGACCAGCACTTCCGTCAGCGTGACCGCCTGGGCCGTCTGATCACCGCGCTGGCCTACAACCCGTTTGCCGTAGGGATCGGCCTCGATGAAGACACGGCCGCCTTCATCGGCCCCGACGAAACCATCGAAGTCGAGGGCAGTGGTGGCGTGACGGTCGTGGACGCATCCGACGTCAGCTACTCGTCCATTGGCGAAGTGGGCGAAGGCCAGCCGGTCTGCGTACTAGGGCTGCGGTTGCACATTCTGGTCGCCGGTGCGACATTCAACTTGCAGTCGCGACTGGCGGCCGCCGGCAGGTTGGTCCACGGAAAAGAATAACCGGGCCGCGTCAGCGCGGCGGAGCAACGCCCATGCGCATTGTCGATCGTTCCGTCTATGTTGGCCCGTCCCTCTACGCGCGTTTTCCCGTCATTCGTCTCGAATTGGATTTGGGCCCTCTCGAAGCGTGGCCCACCGGCCGCCTGGGGCTGACGTTCGTCGATGCACTGGCGGCCGCGTTGCCTGGACTTTCGGAACACGGCTGCTCCTACCGGCAGCCCGGGGGATTTTTTCGGCGTATGCGTGAAGACGACGGCACCTGGCTCGGGCATGTCCTCGAGCACGTCGCCATCGAACTTCAGAATATGGCGGGCGAGGAGGTGACCTTCGGCAAGACGCGCGCTGCCGGAGCGCCCGGGGTCTATACCGTCGTCTATGAATATGCCCAGCGCGATGAGGGCATCGCCGCGGGCGAGCTCGGGCTGCGGCTGCTGTGTTCGCTCCTGCCCGCGCCCATCCGGCCGCCCGAGTCCGTACCCGACGATTGGAACTGGCAGGAGGCGCGCGATGAATTCATTCGATTCGCGCAGCGCCGCGCGCTGGGGCCGTCGACTTCCGCATTGGTGCGTGCGGCAGAACGGCAGGGCATCCCCTGGCTGCGCCTCAATGACCAATCGCTGGTGCAATTAGGTCACGGCAAATATCAACAGCGCATCCAGGCGACGGTCACCAGCCGCACTTCACATATCGCGGTCGAGCTCGCCAGCGACAAAGAAGAGACCAACAAGATATTGGCGACACTCGGACTGCCGGTACCGAAACAGGAACTGGTGCAAAGTGAAAAGCAGGCTGTCCGTGCCGCGCAGCGCATTGGATTTCCCGTCGTGACCAAGCCATACAACGGCAATCACGGACGCGGCATCTCCATTCGACTCACGACGGACGAAGAAGTAGCGCAAGGCTTTACCGTGGCACGCGAGCATTCTCGGTCGGTGATCGTCGAGACCTTCTTGGAGGGCGACGATCACCGCCTGCTGGTGGTCAACGGTGAACTGGTCGCCGCAACGCGACGCACGCCCGGTCATGTTGTCGGCGATGGCCGGCATACGATTGCGCAGTTGATCGAGATCGTGAATCAGGACCCTCGCCGCGGCGTCGGCCACGAAAAGGTGCTGACACGATTGGAACTCGACACACAGGCGCAGAAAATGCTCGATCGCGCGGGTCTGGGGGCTGATTCGGTGCCTAGCCCGAGCCAAGTCGTCTATCTGCGTTCCACCGCGAATCTTTCCACGGGCGGGACGGCAACCGACGTCACCGACGTCATCCACCCCGATAACCGCGAGATGGCGGAGCGGGCGGTGCGTGCCATCGGCCTGGACGTCGGCGGCGTGGATTTTCTTTCGAAAGATATTACGGAAAGTTACCGCACGATCGGCGGCGGCATCTGTGAAGTGAACGCCGCGCCCGGCTTCCGCATGCACGTGGCGCCGAGCGAAGGCAAGGGCCGCGACGTCGCCGCACCGGTGGTCAATATGCTGTTCCCGCCCGGTGTTTCCGCGCGCGTGCCGATTGCGGCGATCACCGGCACCAATGGCAAGACCACGACGGCTCGCATGCTCGCCCACCTCACCAAAATGGGCGGCTATACCCCGGGCCTGACCACCACGGATGGCGTTTACATCGATGGCCAGAGGACCGTACAGGGTGATATGACGGGGCCGATGTCGGCGCGCATGGTGCTCGCGGATCCGCAGATCGACATCGCCATCCTCGAGACCGCACGCGGCGGGCTGCTGCGCGCCGGCATGGGCGTCCGAGAGGTCAACGTGGGCGGCGTATTGAACGTGCAATCCGACCATCTGGGTCTCAAAGGCATCGACACCCTCGAACAGCTCGCCGAATTGAAACGCATCGTGGTGGAGGTCGCGACCGACTGCGCAGTGCTGAACGCCGACGATCCTCTCGTGCTCGCATTGGAGGCCGGCGTCAACGGTCAAATGATCACGCTGTATGATCGAGGCGGCCACATCCCGCTGCTCTGGACGCATTTGATCCCGGCGACGCTCGAGGGTCGGGCAACCCACAACGTGCAGAACGCGATGTTCGCCGCGGCGATGGCGTTTTCGCTCGGGCTGAAACTCGACGCAATTCGCCAGGGCCTGCGTACATTCGATTCGACGTTCTTCCAGGCGCCCGGACGCATGAACGTGTTCAATGAGCACCCTTTCAAAGTGCTGTTCGATTACGGACACAATGCCCACGCCGTCGGCATGATGGCCGATCTCGCGCGCCGCCTCGATGTCACCGGCCGGCGCATCGTCGTGCTCGCGGGTCCGGGCGACCGGCGCGACGAGGACTTGGTGGCCATCGCCAAGGCCGTAGCGGGCCGCTTCGATCACTACATCTGCCGCCGCGACGACGGTCTGCGTGATCGCGCACCGGACGAGGTACCGCGCATTCAAACGCAGGCCCTGCGTGCCGCGGGCGTGCCCGACGGCGCCATCTCGATAATTCCCGACGAGCAGGAAGCCATCGAGGCGGCATTGCGCATGGGCGAGCCGGGAGACCTGCTGCTGATCTTTGCCGACGCCTTGGTGCGTTCCTGGAAACAGATTACCAAATTCAAAGTGAGCGGCGCGCCGGCGGCCAATTCCGCTTCGCGGTCTGCGGCAGCGCCCGCGCTCTCGCCTTCTTCATCGACTGCGCCAAGAGACAGCGGGGCGAGTGCGGGGGCGCACGGCGATCTCGGCGCTCCGATCACCCTCGAGGCTGTTCCTGCGTTCAACCTCGAAGGACTCATTCGAGATGAGCGCGGCATTCGCATGGCACCGGAGAGCGACGACTGAACGTTCCGCGCACCCTGCCGTTCGAGGATTCGCGGCGTCTCATGGGCGGCAATTTGTTCTTTGCGTCCGCGGGGGCGGTGCTCGAGGTTCTCGACGTATCCGTTGATGATGCCCTGATCGCCGCCTGGCGCACGCGGATTGACCGCGCAGCCAAGCGGCTGGGATGGTCCAACTGCCAGGCCATCGTGCGCAGGCATGCGAGCGGCGCATCGCTCGCGATCGCAGCACCCTCCGATCAATTGTTCCTGGCGACCGAAGTGAACGAGTGGGCGCTGTGCGCGGCGTTGGTCGAGCGCGATCCGGTTCGGTGGAGCGGCCTCGAGGCGGCGCTGGTTGCCCAAGCGCTGCAGGCCGCCGAGAACACCTCGAATCCGGCGGCGGATATACAGCCCGTCATCGAGGAATCCGCGGCGTTCGCCCGCTTTGAGCGCCTGTCGTCCGTTGAGTCGCATCCGAAGCTCCGGGCATTGCTCGACGCAGCGGCGGCACGTGGCTTGCCGCACGTCGTCGACGAATCGGAACTGACCCTCGGAGCCGGCGTCAGCGGACGCAGTTTTCCGCTGACCGCCCTGCCGGATGTCGACAATGTCCGATGGCAGGAATTGCGGGACATCCCAACGGTGATCGTCACAGGGTCCAACGGGAAAACCACTACGGTACGTCTTCTGGCCGCTTGCGCACGGGCCCATGGCTGGCACACGGGATACAACTGCACGGACGGGGTATTTATCGACGATGAAGTTCTGGCGACGGGAGACTATTCCGGACCTGCGGGCGCGCGGATGGTGATGCGCGAACGGCGCACGCAGGCGGCCATTCTTGAAACAGCGCGCGGCGGCATCCTTAGACGTGGAATAGCAGTATCGCAGGCCAACACTGCGGTCATCACCAATGTGAGCTCCGATCATTTCGGCGAATACGGCATCCATGATCTCGCCGGGTTGGCGGAAGTGAAGCTTGCGGTGGCAGCTGCCGTGTCGGCGAGCGGGCTGCTGGTGCTGAATGCCGACGACTCACAGCTACGCGCGCAGGCTGAGCGGCTCGTGCAGCGCTTCGGCCGTAGCCCACCGTTGGGCTGGTTTTCCATGAACCCGGACCAAGAGATGCTGCGCACGTATCGCTTGCGCGGCGCCTCCACCTGCGGCGTGCGCGAGGGACGGCTGCACCTGAGCCACGGCGGCGGCGAACACGATCTCGGGTTGATCTCTGCCCTGCCCTTGTCGATGGGTGGAATTGCGGCCTACAACGTGGCCAATATGGCCGGCGCGGCGCTGGCCGCCGTCGCGCTCGGCATCGCGCCGACGACGATCGCGGCGGTCTTTACGCGCTTTGGTTCCACCATCACCGACAATCCCGGCCGGTTGATGCGTTTCGCGGTGGATGGAGTGACGATACTCGTCGACTACGCGCACAATCCTGACGGCCTGCGCGGTTTTCTGACGGTCGCGGATCACTTGCGCGGCGGCACCGGCCGGCTCGGATTACTGCTCGGCCACGCCGGCAACCGTAAGGACGCCGATATCGAGGAATTGGCGCAAGTGGCCGCTGAGTTTCAACCGGACCTCGTCGTCGTGAAAGAAGACGAAGAGCATTTACGCGGCCGCGCGCCGGGGGAAATACCTCGGATCATCCGCGCCGCACTCATGCGTCTGGGATTCCCGGATTCTGCATTGCCCGTCGCGAACAGCGAAGTCGAGGCGGCGCGCCACGCGCTCGATTGGGCGCGTCCCGGCGATGTGCTCGCGTTACCGGTGCACTCGTGGAGCGCGCGTGCCGCTGTCGTCGCGATGCTGGAGAAACGGTGAGGCGCGGGCTATTTTTGCGAAGCTTCGTCTAATCATCCGGATCTTCGCCTTGTGAAAGACCTCGATCCTTACCGGCGTCACGATCGGCGGCGCGGCGCGGCTCTGCGCTTTTTGCGCCTTGGATCTGCTGTTGGCGTAACCGCAACCAATTTTCGCGCGCCTCACGCCGGATTTCCTCTAGCGAGATTGGTTCCAGGTGAACGTCCTTTCTCTCGATTTTCGAGACGCCAACGACCGGCTCCGAAATTTTGTCATCGTGATCCGGATTGTGGTTTTCGTATTCTTTCCCCAGGGACGATTCGTTAAGACTAAACACGCGCCGGACCGCTTGTACGAAGCGCTCGGCTTTTTCGACGACCTCAGTCGCAGCCGTCGGTTCCACTTCCAGATCGGTGTAATCCGCTTTAATTCGAAGCGATTCCGTCCGGCTCAATTCGGTCGCCAATTGCCGATCTATTAATCCAGATTGAACTGCGTGCAGCCGAAATGCTTCGCTCACTCCGTTATGCGTTCGGGGTAGCTTGTCTTCTGCAACGCCGGCTTTCAGCAGCGCGGCGCGCGCGATGTCAAACATCGCGTAATAGGACCTATTGACGGCACTGTCGTTATCGCCTGCGCTCAAAGCGAACCGCGCAATCTTTAGAGCCCGCTCGCTCTTACGCAACAAGACGCGCGCGAACGGCTCCCAGGTCACATGACAATCCCTTCCCGATCGACAGTCTTAAGAAAACCGGGCCTAAGAAAGTCATCGGGATGTAACCAATCTTCAATAGCTATCGTTATCGGCTGGACCATGATTCCAGTGTCGAGAAATACATAATACGCAAGTTCTCCGAGCATCATCAATGTTTGCCCATCGTTGCCGCGCTCGTGCAAGATCAGTGCGAGATCCGCGTCGCTGTCCGGCCTGTGTTCTCCGCGAGCCCGAGAACCAAACAGTATCGCCCGCTCCAGCCGTATATCGGAGGGAATTCGTCCAAGGAAATCGCGTACGGCGCCCTCGGTATCTGGATCGAGAAATTTCATAATCGTCATTTTGAACGCAAGGCCGCAAGCAGGCAATTTTTGCGAAATTAGCCGGTAGTGCAGCCGCCGCACCTCGCCCCCAAGTACCTGTTTTTGCGCAGGAAGCCCTTCGCCGCGCGCGCGAACCGTAAAGAATCGCATATTCCTGCCGCAAACCGGCCGGAATCCGGGCTAGAAAAACGCGTATAGCGCTCTCTGTATCTGGATCCAAGAACTTCATAGATGGTATTTTGGGCGTACCGTCTCGATGCGCCCAATTTTCGCTAAATTTGGCAGCCGTCGCTGACTTACTCAGATTTTCTGGAGCCCGTATCGCCGCACCTTCGACAGCAAATCGCGGTTGCCGGGCAGCGATGCAGTGAGAGCCTTGGCGTATTGGGCCGTCCCGTTCATCTTTTCTCGCGCCAGGTTTCGGTCAGGGTCGTTCAGCAGCCAAGGTGCACGGTAAGTCTGAAATCCCATCCCGTAGAGGATGTATTGGTAGCTCGCCGCCGAGAACACTTCTTCACGATGCGAGAAGTCTTCATGCCATGGGCAATGGTCCCGCCAGTACTCCAGGTATTCGCGCAGGCTGTCCGGAATCGATTCGCGAGCGCGATTGTCGATCCAGAATCGAGAGTCGGTCCTTCGGCTGAGCACGTAGTGCAGCTTGAGGAAATCGACGATGCGCTCCCAGCGATAGCGAAACGTGTCGTTGAACAGCCTCGCCGCCTGCTGCATGCCGCCGCGGCAGTTCGGCAGCAGGTTTGCAATCGACTTCGCCGACAGCTCGATCATGACGATGGCCGACGCCTCGAGGGGCTCGAGGAAACCGGCGGAAAGTCCCACCGCGACGCAGTTACGAGTCCAGAACTCTCGGCGATACCCCGAATTGATGTCGATTTTTCGAAAGCTCAAATCCCGCGACAGATCGCCTCGCGCGCTGAGGTAGTTCTTCAGCTCCTCGAGCGCGCCCTCCTCCGACATATGGCCGCTGGAAAATACATATCCAACGCCGCGGCGGGTGGTGAGCCCGATGTCCCACACCCAGCCCGAAGACTGTGCGGTGGCCACGGTCGCGGAGGCGATCGCGGCGTCTTCGGTCGCGTACGGAATCTGGACCGCCCATGCCCTGTCGATGAACAGCGCATCCTTCTTCGAAAGGAACGGGACGCCCAAGTGCTTGCCGATCAATAGCGAGGAGAATCCGCTGCAATCGATAAAGAGGTCCGCGGTGAGCACCTCGCCGGACTTCGTCACGAGGTGCGAAATGTCGCCGGTGTCCTTGGACTCGACCCGGACGATGTCGTCATACAGGTGCCTGACGCCGAGCTTGTCGATACAGTGTTTGCGCAGAAAAGGCCCGAATTTGCCGGCGTCCAGGTGGTAGGCGTAGTTCGCCAAGCCTGTGTACTCGGGCGTCGTGATCTGCTTCGGCGCCAAGGCATGGCTGCAGATTTCGGCCTGAAAGCACATGCTCGCCGCGAAACTGCGGCCCTGGGGATCCTCCAGCCAGTAGGGAGCCAGGTTGTGCTCTTCGTAGCCGGCAGGCAGCGTGAACGGATGGTAGTAAGCGTCCGCATCGCCGCCATCCACCCATTTCACGAATTGCGATCCTTGCTTGAAAGACGCATCGCACTCACGCAGGAAGTCGGTTTCGGTGACGCCGATCTGTTTCAATGTGGCACGAATCGTCGGCCAGGTGCCTTCGCCGACGCCGATCGGCGGCTGCTGGCTGGATTCGACGAGAGTGACTGAAATGCCGTCTTCCCCTCGTCGCGGATAACGCGACGCGAGCACGCCGGCGGCAATCCAACCGCCGGTGCCTCCGCCGACAATAAGGATTTTTCGAACCGGGTGCGGTTCGGCCTGGGTCACTTCCTATCCTCTTGGGGACGCGCCGCGGTCACCCCGGAGAGCAGCCGGTTCTTGCGGGCGACGAGAGTGGACAGGTGCGCGAGCGAGGCCATCTGAAAGTACATCCATTCGAGAAATTCGCGATCGCGCAATTCCGCCAATTGCGCCGCCGGCAGTGCCTTCAGGGCGACGGCGGCAATCCAGTAAAGACCCTGCAGCTTGGTCTCGCTGCCATCGACGAACTCGATATCGATACGCACGGGTTCGATCAGGTCGAGTTCAGCCAGCCGTCCGGTGAACGCATAGGCTTCCGTGGACCCGCTCACCAGCGCTGAGAGCATCGAGGTGATATTTTGCAGGAATTTCGAGGGCCGGCCATCGTCGAGGAACAAACGTTCACCTTCCTGCGTTTGAACGTAGGGGCTGCTGAAATCGAGAGCCACATTGAGCCCCGCCTGCTTGCCCTCGGCACCCTCGCCGGGCCGAGGAATCAGCGAGAAGGGCTGGCGTTGGATCTGCAGAGGCACGTACGCCACGTCCCACCGGCCATCCATCAAGAACAGGTTTTCATGGCGCTCGAAACCCATCAGTGCGGCCGGCTCGAACTGACCTGTCTCCGTACTTTTGGTGAAGAAGATCGGGTAATGCGCGAGGAGGCGCTGAAACTCTCGGGGGATCACGCTCACGGCATTGACTGCCGCGTACCCGACGGACGAGCGCATGGTCGCAACGCGTAAATTGCGGTGAGTTTGAGTGTTGAGAGCTACCAGGTCGACCACGATCGCCTCCTGCCGGGAATTATAGCGCGCACGTCGCGCCTACGTCGGCTCGGCGTCGCGCCGGCGCGCGTCAAGTAGCGCTACAATAGCAACCATTACCTCACCGCGAGTGCTGCGAATATGCGCGAACCCCAACCGGCGGAGGAGTGGCAGGATGTCGATGCCGATCTGTTTGAGAAGACGATAAAGACACGCGGCCGCCCGGCGATTCTGCGAGGCCTGGTGCGGGACTGGCCCGCTACGCAAGCGGGCCGCGAATCGCCGCAGTCGCTCACCGCCTATCTCAAGACGTTCTATAGCGGCCATCCGGCGCCATCGTTCGAAGGACCCGCATCTATCAATGGGCGATTCTTTTACAACGACACGTTGGACGGTTTCAATTTCGAGTCCAAACGCGCGTTGCTCAGCGATGTGCTGGACCGGCTTTGTCATGGTTTAAGGAATGAATCCTCGCCTGCTTTGTATGCAGGTTCCGTATCGCTTCCGATTTACCTTCCGGGTTTTTCAAATGCCAACAATGTCCGCGGCCTGGTGACCGCCGAATCGGTGCTCGAATCCATCTGGATAGGGAACCGCACGTGCATTGCACCTCATTTCGACAACACCGAAAACCTGGCCTGTGTCGTGGGTGGAAGACGCCGCTTCACGATGTTCCCGCCCGATCAGATCTGCAACCTCTATGTCGGCCCGCTCGACTTGACCCCGGCGGGTCAGCCGATCAGCCTGGTGGATGTCCGCAATCCTGATCTCACCCGCTTTCCCCGATTTGCCGAGGCGCTCGAGAGGGCTGAAGTCGCCGAGCTTTCGCCGGGCGATGCCGTCTACATCCCCGCTTTGTGGTGGCACAATGTCGAGGCACTCGAGCACTTCAATGTGCTCGTCAATTACTGGTGGCGGGACGTTCCCGACTATTTCGAGTCGCCGTCGATGAGCCTCCTCCACTGCCTTCTGACCGTGAAAAGCCTTCCGCCGGAGCAGCGGCGCAACTGGAAAGCGGTGTTCGATTACTTGATTTTCCAATCCGAGGAACCGGCCCTCGAGCATCTGCCCCCGGAGGTGCAAGGTCTCTTTGGCGATCTGACCCAGTCAAATGCGGATCGCATCCGGTCGATTTTGCTCAAGAACCTGTCCCACAAATCCATCTAGGAAATCGAGAACCCGAGACCGCCCGGCGTGCGGCGGCCTCGTAAGCCCGATGCGCACCTAGAGCGCCACGCGAAAGCCGACCTGGTATCGGGCGAAACCCTCGGAAGCGGAATAGAACTGCTCGCTGTATCGACCGTACTGGTGCTGCGACGCCGACGTCAGATTGATGGCGTCGAAGAATACGGAAAAATGCTTGGTGATGTCATAGCTTGCACTCATGTCGAGTTGGCCATACGCCGCCGTATACACAGGCTCGTTCGATTGCTGTATTTGGGTCAACAAGTAAAGGAAGGAGCCACGATGGCTATACGCCACGCGAGTCTGGAACCCGTACTTCTCGAAGAAGCCGACCACGTTGTAGGAGCGGCTCAAGCCGGGCAGCGCGAACTGAGAGCCGATTACCAGCGGGTTGAAGGAGGCGCCGCCGCTCGGGATAGACCAGTTTGCCTGCAAACCAAAACCACTGTCCCAGAACAGTTGCTGCACCGAGAATTCGAATCCATGGATTTGCGTCCGATTGGCGTTTGACGGCGCGGTGACGTCCCATATCACCAGAGGATCTCCCGGCTGCCCGGTGAACGTGAGTTGCCCGGGGTTGTCCGCCAGCATCTGCGCGAATATCGTCTGCGCCGACACAGGCTTACCGGCAGCTTGTAGCTCGGCAATGGCCTTGTTGGCCACCGCTCCCGCATTCGGGTCCGTTATTCCGAACAACGGCCCCTTGGTCGTGGTCTGGGTCAGGAAGTTCGTGACGTGCTTCGTGAACCAGTTGGCCGAGACGTAACTCCCCTGGGCGTAATACCACTCCGCCGCAAGGTCGAAGTTGTTGGACTCGTACGGCAGCAAGCCCGGGTTGCCCGCGGTGGCCGTGCGTGAGCCCGGCTTGGGCGAGTTGGTCACTGACGTGGTACCGATCATCTGGGTCAGATCGGACCGGGCGATAGTCTTGCTATACGAGGCGCGCAGCAACACATCGGGCAACACCTGCAGACTGGTATCCAGGCTGGGCAGAAACTCGTCGTAGCTTCTGCGGATGTCGCTATATGTAGCGTTAGCGGCATAGTTCGTACTGAACTCGGTCGGATTGTTCCACTGAATCGACGTCGGAACTTTTTGCAGGCTTTGAGCGGTAACCGTACTCTTCTCGTACCGCAATCCCGCCAGAGCCCGGAACCTCATGCCGTCGAAGGTCGTGTCGAAGTCCATCTGCACGAACGGCGCCGGCGTCTCCTCCTTGATGTGGTCATCGTTGGTCGGAGTTTTGGCTTGGGCGAAGGTATACGGAGGAAAGTTACCATCCCCCGGCTTTCCGCCGGGTTGCGTCGCCGCGATGGCGCTGGCCAGGCTAAAGGTATAGAAATACGGAACGAGATTGCCGCAGCCGCCGCCGGAAAACGATTTGAGGATGCTGCAGGTCGATACTTTCGTGAAGGCGCTGCCCGGGATCAAACCGACTTCGAGTGGATTATAGTAACCCCACGGGAAGTTGTTGCTGTTGAAGGTCTTGGACTCGGTAGTCATTCTCTTGAGATCAACACCGGCCTTGATGCTCTTCAGGCCGCTGTCGGATGTGTTCTTCCACGTTGCATCGAGCCGCACCTCGTCGATCACCGTTCTGAAGACAGTGTTATTGGCCTGCCCGAACAGCGGATCGATTGTGTCGGTGCCGAGGTTGCTCGTCGTGTACGGCGCCTTGTAGGTCCAAGAGGTCGTCGGAATCGTTCCGTTGCCCAACGTAAAATATTTGTTGAGCGACAACGCGGGGTTTTGCCCGACGATGCCGAAATTGTTGGTGCCTAGGACCCCGCCGCCCGAATCGGCCGTGGAATGGTGGCCGTCGAATTCGACCGCCACATTGTCGGAAGCCTGCCATTTTAAGTTCAGGCCCGCGGATCCGTTCTGGTTCAATGTTTCATCGGCGGTCGAGAAGTACGAGAGATCGCTGCCGGTATCGACGAGGCTCGTGACCGTGCCGTGAGAATTGATGGTGGCGCTCGTGGGGTTCGGACCATAATCGAACCAGGCGCCGAATGTGTGCTTCTGGTTGAGGTCTTTGTAAAAGGAATAGGTGTAGTCCGCGGTCGCGACCAGTGAGTCGACCGGCCTGAATTGCAGCACTGCCTGGCCGTTCACTCGCTCGCGTTGATGATCGATGACTCCCCAGCCTTCATTGCGGGGCGCCCAATTGTGGCCGCCGGGATTCTGATTGGAACTGGTCACGCGCGGATCGCCGGCCGCGAACTGATCCTCGAGCCAGCCGTCGATGTTCGCGTTTTGCTCCTGGCTATTGCGCTTCGAGTAGGAACCATTGACTAGAAAACCCACTCGTTCGTCGAAGAAAGTGTCGCTGAAGAGTCCTGAGAATTCCGGCGTGACTTTGCTGCCGACCTTGCTCGAGGTGTCATCGGTCGCCTTGGCCTGAAACGCCGCCCGCATCGAATGAAAGTCGAATGGACGCGAGGTGGTGATGTTGATCGTCGAGCCGATGCCTCCACTCGGTATGTCGGCGCGGCCGGTCTTATACACGGTGATGCCGGCAATGCCGTCGGAGGAGAGATTCTCGAAATCGAAGGATCGCGTCGCCGCTACGCCCTGGTTCTGCGTGATATTTCCCGGCATCGAGCGGCCATTCAAGGTCACCAGATTGAATTCCGGACCAAACCCGCGGACCGTCACGCGCGAGCCTTCATTGTTCATACGGTCGATGGTCACGCCGGGAATGCGCTGGATGGATTCGGCCAGGTTCGTGTCGGGAAACTTACCGATATCTTCGGCGGTAATCGCATCCACCACGCCCGGCGTCTCGCGCTTGATACTTTCGGAAGTCACCAACGACTGACGCAATCCCGTGACCACGACCTCCTCGAGAGATTCCGCCGGCGCCGCATTAGTCGCGGTGTCGGCCATCGCTCCCGAGCAGTACATCGCTATCAGTACGGCCAGAGGTTTCATTGGAACGGGCGATAACGGATGTTGCGTCTTTTTCGAGGCGCACGAACGGCTGGACTTCTTCAAGATACTCCCCCTCCCGTCTCACGGGTCCATGTTTATTCTGTGCCGACGTCGAGCGTCGATTCTATGCAAGCGGTTTCTGAAACCGGTTGCAGCGCTGATTCTGCCGCCGTCAAATTCAAAATGCAAGTGGGCCAAACGCCTTAAACCATGGACCTTTGCGGGACGCCGGGGTACCCTACCCTTGACATCCGCTGCTCCAACCGAGCAGCATTCCTGAAACCGGTTGCAAAATACACGAGCGTCAGACTCGTCTATGGTTGGGAGGGGGGACATGAGTGGCGGGACCGTTAGAAAGGGGGCAATTCCCGGAGTCTTGCGTGACCGGCCGCACGTGCGCGCATGACGGGCGACGAATTCAAAATTGTTCGCATCGCCTCGACGGTGGCGCTGGGCGGCTTCCTGGTTGGATTCGACGCCGCCGTCATTTCCGGTGCCGTGCCCTTTGTTCGCGCGTATTTCGGCCTGGGCGGCCCCGCGGGCAGCTTCAAACTCGGCTGGGCGGTGAGTTGCCTTGGCTGGGGCGCAATGGCCGGAAACCTGGCGGCCGGCAGCTTGAGCGACCGCTTTGGGCGCAGAAGCGTGTTGCTGCTGACGGCGGTGTTATTTCTCGCGTCTTCCTTGACTGCGGCGTTTTCCACTCGCTTTGCAGTATTTGTTGCGGCGCGAATCTGCGGAGGTCTCGGTGTGGGGGCGGCAATTCTCACGGCTCCGGTGTACATCGCGGAAATCGCGCCGGCCCGTAGCCGCGGTAGCCTGGTGTCCCTCAACCAGTTGATGATCGTCATCGGCATCTCGATTTCGTTCTTCTCCAATTATTTTCTGCTGCCGCTGGGCGCGGACAGCTGGCGATGGATGCTGGGCGTCCAGACCATACCCGCCGCCATATATTTTCTGCTGTTGCTCTTGGTACCCGAAAGCCCGAGATGGCTCTTGAGCAAAGGCCGCGAAGCAAGCGCGCGCGCCGCCCTTGCCGCGGTTCACGGCCCGGCCGCCTCTTATCGCGAACTTGAAATCATCCAGGCGCACCTCGTCAAGAAATCGCGGCATTTTGGCGCCCACGAGTTGCTTACCGGGCGGCTCAAACGGGTCATGGTATTCGGTCTCGGCATCGCGTTCTTCCAGCAGGCCACCGGAATCAATGCAATCTTCTATTACCTGCCCACCATCTTCGCTCAGTCCGGCGGCGAGCTCTCGACGTCCTTCGCTCAGTCGGTGCTCGTGGGCCTCGTCAACGTCGGCATGACGTTTGTGGCCATCTGGTTGATCGATCGTCTGGGCCGCAAGCCGCTCTTGGGTATTGGGCTCACCGGCATGACCGTGTCGCTACTGACCATCTGCTGGGCGTTTCATACGGCGCATGCGTCGCCCGGGTCCGGTGCACCGGTCAGCCATGAAAACGTGGTGTTGATTGCCATCATCACCTACGTTGCCTCTTTCGCAATCTCCTTGGGGCCTGTGATGTGGGTGCTGCTGTCCGAGATTTTTCCGAATGAGGAGCGGGCTGCGGCGATTTCCGTCGTCGGATTTTGGAACTCGCTGGTCAGCGCCAGCGTTACGCTCCTCTTCCCCATGGAGCTCGCAGCCTGGGGACCTTCGGGCACCTTTCTCGCCTACGGATTGCTCGCCGCCGCCGGCCTCCTGTTCGTCGTGATACTGGCGCCCGAGACCAAGGGTAAGACCCTCGAGGAATTGGAAGGGATTCTCACACAGCCGAAGCAGGCTCTGGGCTCGTGAACGCGGGCGACTGGCAAATCGATGAATACGACCTTTGGCAACCACGCAGACAGCGGATGGTGAGATGAAATCAAAGTTTCCTTCAGCGCCCACTGCCGGCAAGAGCGGACCCCGGCCGCGCCAGTCGGCCACCCTCAGGATGGTTGCCCGCGAGGCAGGGGTCTCCGCAAGCACCGTGTCGCGGATAATCAACGGCACGGTCAATGTGAGCAAAGGCCTCAAGCATGCCGTCGAGGCGGCCATCGCGAAGTTCGATTATCGACCGAACGCTGCGGCGCGCGGACTCGCCTTGGGCAAGACGTTGACCATAGGCGTGGTCGCACAAGCGATTGATAGTCCGTTCTATGGTGAGGGGCTGAGGGGAATCGAGGCCTGTCTACGGCAGCGCGGATACGCGCCCCTGTTCATGAGCGGCAATTGGCGCGAAGAGGACGAAGAACGGTGCATGAGGGAATTCGTCGCGCGTGGTGTCGACGGAATCATCGTCTTCGCCGGGCGCCTCAGCGATGCAAAGCTGAAGCAATACGCCAAGGAAGTGTCGGTCGTGGTCACGGGCCGCCGTCTGCGAGCGCCGGGGCTGTTCAGCCTGCAGATCGACGATCGGCACGGCGCGATGCTTGCCGTGCGGCACCTGATCGAGGTTGGGCATCGCAAGATCGCCTTCATCGCCGGGTCCGAAAATCATCCGGACGCGGTCGAAAGGTTCAAGGGGTACAAGAAAACGCTCGAAGAAGCCGGAATTGATTTCGACCCCGAGCTGGTGGCGGTCGGCGATTGGCATGAGGAAGGCGGCTTGCGGGCAACGCTCGAACTGATCGGCTCGAAAGCCAAATTCACCGCGCTTTTTTGCGTGAACGACCAGACGGCCTATGGCGCTTGCCTCGCGCTCTACCGCAAAGGGCTCTCCGTGCCTGGCGACGTGTCGGTGATCGGATTCGACGACTTGCCGTCTTCTGCGTACCGGCTTCCGCCGCTGTCCAGCGTACGGCAATCGATCGGTGAGCTTGGCGGTCGATCCGCGCAGGCAATTCTTCAACTCATCGCGGGGCGTCGGCCGCGTATCGATCCTCCCCCCGTCGAGCTCGTGATCCGTGAGTCAACGGATCGCAGCGGGCGAAGGGGCCGAAGCGAAATCGACCGAGGGGCAAAACTTGATACTCCTTAAGAGCAAAAAGACAGCTTCGCAAATGAAAGATCCTAAGTCTCTCGATGAGCTGTCCAATCGCTTCCCGTCGAGTTTCGTCTGGGGCGTTGCCAGTAGTGCCTTTCAGATCGAGGGTGCCTCAAACGCCGACGGCAAGGGCGCTTCGATCTGGGATGAGTTCTGCCGTCTCCCCGGCGTCATCGCAGATGGCTCCGATGGAAGGATCGCGTGCGATCATTACAACCGACTGGAGTCGGACCTCGACCTGATCGCCGAGCTCGGCGTGGGAGCGTATCGCTTCTCAATCTCATGGCCGCGAATTCAGCCAACAGGATCCGGTGAGGCCGTCGGACCGGGTATCGATTTCTACAACCGACTGGTTGACGGATTGCTAGAGCGCGACATTGAACCCTTCGCGACTCTCTACCACTGGGACCTGCCGGCCGCGCTGCAGCGAGCACACAATGGGTGGGCGGACCGAAACACGGCCTACCGCTTCGCGGAATACGCCGCGCTCGTCGCGGAGCGACTCGGCGATCGCGTGCGCTCCTTCGCGACACATAACGAACCGTGGGTCACGGCGACGATCGGCCACGAATTGGGACATTTCGCACCGGGACTCAAGAACCGGGCTGTGGCGATGCAGGTATCCCATCACTGTCTTTTGAGCCACGGGCTGGCCATGAAGGCAATGCGCAGCTCGCGCAGCAATCTCGACGTCGGCATTGTCCTCAACCTCTCGCCGGTCTATTCAGCGACCGACTCGCCGGCCGATATGATGCTCGCGTCGCGCGAGGATGGCTTGCTCGTCCGCTGGTACATGGACGCCCTGCTACGCGGGGAGTATCCGGCGGATATTCTGGAATATCTCGCGGCAGATGCGCCCCAGATCCAAGACGGGGACGCGCAATTGATTGCCCAACCGCTCGACTTTCTCGGCGTGAATTACTACAACCCGATCGTGTCTATCGAGGGGCGGCCATTCTCTCCAGCCCGCGAGGGCGCCACCGTCACCGACATGGGTTGGGAAGTGGCGCCGGCGAATTTCACCGACTTACTGATGCGCCTGGATCGCGACTACGACCTTCCGCCGCTGTTCATCACCGAAAACGGTGCAGCCTATCCGGATCTGGTCATTGACGGAGGCGTCAAGGATGAAGAGCGGCGCGCCTATATTGAATCTCACATACGCGCCATCGCGGACGCCATCGATGAGGGTGTTGATGTGCGCGGCTACTTCGTATGGTCTTTGCTCGACAACTTTGAATGGGCCGCGGGCTACACCAAGCGCTTTGGGATCTACTACGTCGATTATCAAACGCAGGCGCGCATTTTGAAGCGAAGCGGTTCTTGGTACAGAGATTTGGCCGCTGCGTTCAATCGAACGCACGGAGGCCGGAGAGCGTAGATGCGTGGGCACTACGACGCAGGGGAAACCGTAGCCTAGAGATAACCCTTCACCGTGCCGCCCTGCACGACACTGGCCACGAGGTCGCACTCCGTCACCGTGCCGCCGAGGATCTTTGAAGTAAAGGGCGTTCCGGCCCGCTGCTCGAGCAGCGCGATGCGCGAGCCGACGGCGTTGGCATTCTGGTTGGTCAGAGTCACCTGCTGGCCGACAATGGGAGCCAGATCGCTGTCGAAGGCCAGCATGAACTGCTCGACATCCCGGCGGGCCTGATCACCACCGAGCAGCGGGAAGCCGGCGGTCACCGTCGAGCGGAACACCACCGAATTGAAGAAGGTGAATATGGTGTCGGGCGAGCCTTCGTTGGTGAAGCCAAAGCCGCGAATTTGCGGTCCCATGAAGCCGGTGTCCGGACTCTCGAAGAACGGCACCTTCGCCATGCCGAACATGCCGACCTTGGTATAGAGGTTGCGCAGGTGTGGAATCTTGAAAACCTGTTCGCCAGGTGACCCTGCACGGTGTGGCCGGCAATTTGCGTCAGATTATTGGCATCGACGGCGAATACGTCCGTATCCGGCAAACTGAAGCGTATCGAATTGTCCCAGTTGCGCCCGAGTTCGTCTTCCCAGTGACCGCCGGCGTTGTTGTATTTGACAATCATGCCGACTTCCGGAGCTGGCTCGCCCGAAGCGTCCGTGGCAGGGCCGAGATGGCCTCCCGGACTGATGGAGAGGTCACTCAGTAAGCAAGGCTGATTGGTGTTAAATCCGGTGCATATCCGACCCTCGTTCACCACCGATGTCTGATTGCCGGTCTTGAACCCGGCCACAAAAACGGTACTGCCATCGGGGCTAACCGCGAGCGCGCGCCGCGTATCGGTGAAAAAAGTCATGATCCTGACCGGAGTCCCGCCCAGCGTGGTGCCGAGATGGGCAGGATCGAACACCCAGACGTCCGCGCGCGGAACACCGGGGGTGGTCATCTGCGGATCGCCGGCGCCCTCGAACCCCGCGATCGAGGGATCGCTGCGTTGCTGCCCGCCCGCCCAGTATGCCGGCAATGGACCGGACGATGAGTGGCCGTGGCGTCGGACGGATCATCCATGCACTAGATGTGATGGCGGGGCATCGCAGCGTTAATCGGGAGCGGATGAAGTTGAAGAAACGCAGCTGTGGCGTCGCGGGCACGTGCCGCGACTTCGCGTGAGTTCGGCCGCTCGGCGACGCCGAGCAACAGGCTGACCATCAAATTACCCCACAGCAACCCGCCGAACTGTTCGGCAAGTTCGGCAGGACGGCCATTGAGAAGTCCGGACGCCTGAGCCCGGGCCATGAATTGACGCAAGGCGGCACGACTCGTCTCGCGCCCTATGGAGTCGAGCGCTTGCGCCACCTCGGGCGCGTGGACCGCCTCGGCGATCGCCAGTCGGAATACCGCAATGACCGTTGGATCGGTTATCTCGCGGACGAGCTGCG
>WNFI01630720.1_pt1 | contig 20329 bp, 17 predicted proteins | sample 5400471 | NCBI WGS metagenome assembly WNFI01 (sample SAMN13153348, study PRJNA577476) | soil metagenome | isolation source: 100 cm saprolite on Douglas fir-dominated hillslope | place: USA:California | collected 2013-09-17
TCGATCTCCGGGGTGACCACCACCTTGCGCTTGCCCTTGGTGTCCTTGCCGAACGAGACCACGCCCTCGATCTCGGCGATGACGGCGTGCTCCTTGGGCTTGCGCGCCTCGAACAGCTCGGCCACGCGGGGGAGACCGCCGGTGATGTCCTTGGTCTTGGTGGTCTCGCGCGGGATGCGGGCGATCACTTCGCCGGCGTCGATCTGATCGCCTTCGTTGACGGTGATGTTCGCGCCCACCGGCAGGAAGTAGCGCGCCTGCGCCTCGCTGTTGGGGAGGTTGCGGGTATTCCCCTTGTCGTCCTTGATGCTGATGCGCGGGCGGGCGTCGGCGTCGCGGCTCTCGATGATCGACTTGCGCGAGAGGCCGGTCACCTCGTCGAGCTGCTCGTTCATCGTCACGCCCTCGATGATGTCGCCGAACTTCACCGTGCCAGAGACCTCGGCGACGATCGGCATCGCGAAGGGGTCCCACTCGGCCATCACCGTGGCGGCGTCGATCTTCTGGCCTTCCTTCACGTTCAGCTTCGCGCCGTAGATCACGCCGTAGCGCTCGCGCTCGCGGCCGTGCTCGTCCGCGACCACGATCTCACCGTTTCGGTTCATGGCGATGAACGAGCCGTCCTTGCGCTTGACCGTGTTGAGCCCGTGGAACTTGACCACACCGGGGTGGCGGTTCTCGATGGTGCTCGCCTCCGCGCGCCGGGTCGCGGTTCCGCCGACGTGGAAGGTGCGCCTGGTGAGCTGGGTGCCGGGCTCGCCGATCGACTGCGCGGCGATGACGCCCACCGCCTCGCCGATGTTGACCTTGCGCCCGCGGGCGAGGTCGCGGCCGTAGCATTCGACGCAGATGCCGCGCCGGGCCTGGCAGGTGAGCACCGAGCGGATCTTGACGCGCTCGATGCCGGCCTCCTCGATGGCCTTGACCTTGGCCTCGTCGATCTCCTCGTTCGCCCGCACCAGGATGTCGTGGGAGAACGGATCCTCGACGTCGTCGAGCGCGACGCGGCCGAGGATGCGCTCGCTCATCGGCTCGATGATCTCGCCGCCTTCGACCAGGGCGCCGAGCGAGATGCCGTCCATGGTGCCGCAGTCGTATTCGGCGATGATCGCATCCTGCGCCACATCGACCAGGCGGCGGGTCAGGTAGCCCGAGTTCGCCGTCTTGAGCGCGGTGTCGGCGAGCCCCTTGCGCGCGCCGTGCGTGGAGATGAAGTACTGCAGCACGGTGAGGCCTTCACGGAAGTTGGCCGTGATCGGCGTCTCGATGATCTCGCCCGAGGGCTTGGCCATCAGGCCGCGCATGCCGGCGAGCTGCCGGATCTGCTGCGCGCTGCCGCGGGCACCGGAGTCGGCCATGATGAAGATGGGGTTGAAGGAGGGCTGCTTCTGCTCGTGCCCGCCCTTCCGGACCACCTCGGTGCCGATCTCGCCCATCATCTCCTTGGCGACTTCCTCGGTGACCTGCGCCCAGATGTCGATCACCTTGTTGTAGCGCTCGCCGTCGGTGATCAGGCCCTCGAGATACTGGTTCTCGATCTCGGCCACTTCCTTCTGCGCCCGCTCCAGGAACTCCTGCTTCTTCTGCGGGATCACCATGTCCTTGATGGCGACCGAGATGCCGGCCTTGGTGGCGTAGCCGTAGCCGAGCGACCGCAGCCGGTCGGCGAGCAGCACCGTCTCCTTCTCGCCGCAGAAGCGGTAGCAGGCGTCGATCAGGTTCCCCAGCGTCTTCTTGTCCATCACCTTGTTGATGGCGCTGAAGGGAATCCTGCGCGGCAGGATGTCGGAGAGCAGCACGCGGCCCACGGTGGTCTCGACCCGCGCGCGGCCCGCGGGCTCGCCCTCGGCGTCGAACTGGTCCATGCGGCAGATGATCTTCGCCTGCAGATCCACCTCGTGGTGGTCGTAGGCCGACCGCACCTCGGCCGGCGAGGAGAAGATCCGGCCCTCGCCGTGGGCGAGCACCCGTTCGCGGGTGAGGTAGTAGAGACCGAGCACGATGTCCTGCGTCGGCACGATGATCGGCTTGCCGTGCGCGGGGCTGAGGATGTTGTTGGTGCTCATCATCAGCACGCGCGCTTCCATCTGCGCCTCGATGGAGAGCGGCACGTGCACCGCCATCTGGTCGCCGTCGAAGTCGGCGTTGAAGGCGGAGCAGACCAGGGGGTGGAGCTGGATGGCCTTGCCCTCGATCAACACCGGCTCGAAGGCCTGGATGCCGAGGCGGTGCAGCGTGGGCGCGCGGTTGAGCAGCACCGGGTGCTCGCGGATGACTTCCTCGAGGATGTCCCAGACCTCGGGGCGCTCCTTCTCCACCATCTTCTTCGCCGACTTGATGGTGGTGACGTGCCCGCGCTCCTCGAGCTTGTTGTAGATGAACGGCTTGAACAGCTCGAGCGCCATGATCTTGGGCAGGCCGCACTGGTGCAGCTTCAGCTCGGGACCGACCACGATCACCGAGCGGCCCGAGTAATCGACGCGCTTTCCGAGCAGGTTCTGGCGGAACCGGCCCTGCTTGCCCTTGAGCATGTCGGAGAGCGACTTGAGCGGGCGCTTGTTGGGCCCGGTGATGGTCTTGCCGCGCCGGCCGTTGTCGAAGAGCGCGTCGACCGCCTCCTGCAGCATCCGCTTCTCGTTGCGGATGATGATGTCGGGCGCGTTCAACTCTTGAAGGCGCTTGAGGCGGTTGTTGCGGTTGATCACGCGCCGGTAGAGGTCGTTCAGGTCGGAGGTGGCGAAGCGGCCGCCGTCGAGCGGCACCAGCGGGCGCAGGTCCGGCGGGATGACCGGGATGACGTCGAGCATCATCCAGTCGGGCTTGTTGCCGCTCTCGCGGAACGAGTCGACCACCTTGAGGCGCTTCGCCAGCTTCTTGCGCTTGGCGTCGCTGGTTGCCTCCTTCATGTCCTTGCGGAGCTGCTCGCTCAGCGTGGGGATGTCGATCTTGCGCAGGAGCTCACGCACCGCCTCGCCGCCCATGCCGGCGGTGAAGGCCTCGTCGCCCAGCTCCTCGCGGGCCTTGTAGTAGCGGTCCTCGGAGAGCAGCTCGCCCGACACCAGCGTGGTCTCCTTCGGGTCGATGACCACGAAGGACTCGCAGTAGAGGACCTTCTCGAGGTCCTTGAGGGTGATGTCGAGCAGGTTGCCGATGCGGCTCGGCAGGCTCTTCAGGAACCAGATGTGCGCGACCGGCGTGGCCAGGTTGATGTGGCCCAGGCGCTCGCGACGCACCTTGCTCTGGATCACCTCGACGCCGCACTTCTCGCAGACCACCCCGCGGTGCTTCATGCGCTTGTACTTGCCGCAGTTGCACTCGTAGTCCTTCACCGGCCCTGGCGCTGAACGAGAGCGGGTCCTTCGGCTTCTCGAAGAAATTGAAGATGTCCTTCACGTGAACCTCGGCTGAAGGCGAACGGTCAACTGCGGGAGGACGGTCGAACCTCGGACGATTCGGAGGGGCTGCCGTTCCGTCGTCATGAGGCCATCGTCCCGGTCTTCTTCGGCGCCGGCGCGGCGGCGGCGGCGTCGGGCGCCGTCTCCATCAGCTCCACGTCCAGGCCCAGCGACTGCAGCTCCTTGATGAGCACGTTGAACGACTCGGGCAGGCCCGACTCGAGCGCGTACTCGCCCTTGACGATCGACTCGTACATGCGGGTGCGGCCCACCACGTCGTCCGACTTGACGGTGAGGAACTCCTGCAGCGAGTAGGCGGCGCCGTAGGCCTCCATCGCCCAGACCTCCATCTCGCCGAGGCGCTGGCCACCGAACTGCGCCTTGCCACCCAGCGGCTGCTGAGTGACGAGCGAGTACGGCCCGATGCTCCGGGCGTGGATCTTCTCGTCGACCAGGTGGTGCAGCTTGAGCATGTACATCACGCCCACCGTCACGTCCTGGTCGAAGGCCTCGCCGGTGCGCCCGTCGAAGAGGATCATCTGGCCGGTCCGCGGCAGGTCGGCGTGCTCGAGCGCGCCGAGGATCTCCGTCTCGCGAGCGCCGTCGAACACCGGCGAGGCGAAGTGCACGCCCCGGGTGAGCTTCTGCGCCAGCTTGAGGACGTCCTTGTCCGGGACCTCGTCGAGGAGCTGCTGCGTCTCCTTGCTGTCGTAGATCTTCTTCAGATCCTTGCGGACGGCGTCGGGGCTCCACTTGTCGTCGATCATCTTCTGGATCTGCTCGCCCAGCCCGCGCGCGGCCCAGCCCAGGTGGGTCTCGAGGATCTGGCCGATGTTCATGCGGCTCGGCACGCCCAGCGGGTTGAGCACCAGGTCCACCGGCTTGCCGTTCTCGAGGAAGGGCATGTCCTCCTCGGCGAGCACGCGGGAGACCACGCCCTTGTTGCCGTGGCGGCCGGCCATCTTGTCGCCCACCGCCAGCTTGCGCTTGATGGCCACGTAGACCTTGACCATCTTGATCACGCCGGGATCTCCGGCCAGTACTTCTCCGGGATCTCGTCGAGCAGGGCGTCGCTGATCTCCTGGCCCTTGTTGAGCAGCACCTTGCCCTTGTCGTCGACCAGCTTGGCCGCCGTCTCCTTGCCGTGGAGCAGCCGCTTGACGCGCTTGTAGGCCGAGTCCTTGAGGATCTTGATCTCGTCGTTCTGATCCTTGAGGAGCTTCGCCTCCTCCTGGTTCTCGATGTCCTTGGCGCGCTCGTCCTTGTCGACGCCCTTGCGGCTGAAGACCTTGGCGTTGATCACGGTGCCGGTCACGCCGGGCGGCACGCGCAGCGAGCTGTCGCGCACGTCGCCCGCCTTCTCGCCGAAGATGGCGCGGAGCAGCTTCTCCTCGGGGGAGAGCTGGGTCTCGCCCTTGGGCGTGATCTTGCCGACCAGGATGGAGCCGGGCTGCACCTCTGCGCCGATGCGGATGATGCCCGAGTCGTCGAGATCCTTGAGCGCCTCCTCACCGACGTTGGGGATGTCGCGAGTGATCTCTTCCTTGCCCAGCTTGGTGTCGCGGGCGATGCACTCGAACTCCTCGATGTGGATGGAGGTGAAGACGTCCTCGCGGGTGATGCGCTCGCTGACGAGGATCGAGTCCTCGAAGTTGTAGCCCTGCCAGGGCATGAACGCGACCACCACGTTCTGACCCAGCGCCAGCTCGCCGGTCTCGGTGGCCGGGCCGTCGGCGATCACGTCGCCCTTCCTCACGCGGTCGCCCGCCTTCACGATGGGCTTCTGGTTGATGCAGGTGTTCTGGTTGGAGCGCTGGTACTTGACGAGGTTGTAGATGTCGACCTCGCTGGCGACGTCCAAGGAGCTTTCCTTCACGTCGGCGCGGACCACGATGCGGCTCGCGTCCACCTGGTCGACGATGCCGTCGCGGCGCGCCACCATGCACACGCCAGAGTCGCGCGAAGGGGATGAGCGAGGCCGCCACCGAAACGAGCTGGTTCGGCGAGACGTCCATCAGGCTGATGTCCTCGGGGCGCGACTGGGGAAACTCGCCCGCCTTGCGGCAGGAGACCAGCGGCGTCTCGAAGTGTCCCTTCTTGTCGAAGACGGCGTTGGCCTGCGCGATGACGTGCTTCTCCTCCTCGAGGGCGGAGTAGAACTTCACCTCGTCGGTGACCTTGCCGTCGACGACGCTCCGGTAGGGCGTCTCGACGAAGCCGTACTCGTTGACGCGGGCGAAGGTGGAGAGCGAGGCGATGAGGCCGATGTTCGGGCCTTCCGGCGTCTCGATGGGGATCACCGCGGTGACGGGCTTGGCGTTGATCAGGTCGTGCGGCATCAGCGTCTCGATCTCCTGGAGCGACATGCGCTCCTTGATCGCCCGCTCCATGCGCACCAGGCCGATGCGGTACTGGTTCTCGAGCAATTCGCCCACCGCGCGCACGCGGCGGTTGCCGAGGTGGTCGATGTCGTCGATCTGGCCCTTGCCGTTCTTCAGATCGATCAGGTAGCGGACCACCTCGAGGATGTCCTTCTTGGTGATCACCGCCTGCTCGAGAGGCTCGTCGACGCCGAACTTGTAGTTCAGCTTGAGCCGGCCGACCTTCGACAGGTCGTAGCGCTCGGGGTTGAAGAACAGGTTGATGAAGAGGTTGGTGGCGGTCTCGACGGTGGGCGGATCGCCCGGCCGCAGGCGCCGGTAGATCTCCATGATCGCCTCTTCGGGCGAGCCGATCTTGTCGGCCATCAGCGTGTCGCGGAGGAAGGGGCCGACGTTGAGGTTGTCGATGAAGAGCACCTGGAACTGGTTGATGCCGCGCTCGCGCAGCAGCTCGACCTTCTCCTCGGTGACTTCCTCGTTGCACTCCAGCAGCACCTCGCCGGTCGCCTCGTCCACCACGTCGCGGGCGCTGATCTTGGTGACCAGCTCCTCCACGTCGAGCGGCAGCGTCTTCATCTTCGCCTGCTCGAGCTTCTTGATCGCCCCGCGGGTGAACTTGCGGTTCTTCTTGACGATCACTTCCCCCGTCTTGGGGTTCTTGATGTCGCGGGTGGCGCGCTGGCCGGGGAGCAGCTCCAGCTCCACCGACTTGTTGTACTTGCCCTTCTCGTCGTCGGAGCCGATGAAGATGGTCTCGGTGGCGTAGAAGTAGTTGAGCAGCTCCTCGGGCGTGCCCTTGAACTCGATCGGCGCCTTCTTGGAGGTGTCGGCGACCGCTCCCAGCGCGCGCAGCAGCACCGTCGCCGGCAGCTTGCGGCGCCGGTCGATGCGCACGTAGAGGATGTCCTTGTGGTCGAACTCGAAGTCGATCCAAGAGCCGCGGTACGGAATGATGCGGGCGTTGTAGAGCAGCTTGCCCGAGCTGTGGCTCTTGCCCTTGTCGTGGTCGAAGAAGGCGCCCGGCGAGCGGTGGAGCTGCGAGACGACCACTCGCTCGGTCCCGTTGATGATGAAGGTCCCGTTGTCGGTCATCAGCGGGATCTCGCCGAAGTAGACCTCCTGCTCCTTGACGTCGCGGATGGAGAGCGCGCCGGTCTCCTCGTCCTTGTCCCAGACGACGAGGCGCACCACCACCTTGATCGGCGCCGAGTACGTCATGCCGCGCTGGTGGCACTCGTCGACGTCGTACTTGGGCTTCTCGAGATGATAGCTCACGAACTCGAGCGAGCTGGTCTCGTTGAAGTCCTTGATCGGGAAGACGCTCTTGAAGACGCCCTGCAGGCCGGAATCCTCGCGCTGCTCGGCCCCGCTGTCGGCCTGGAGGAACTTGTCATAGCTGTGCTTCTGGATGTCGATCAGGTTGGGGATGTCGATGATCTTCTGGATCTTTGCGAAGTTCTTGCGGGTGCGGAAGTTGTTCTGGATCGTAGCCGCCATGTGAGCGTTTGCCCCTTTGAAGAGCGAGTCGACTGCATTCCCCGACCGATTCGACGACGAAAACCGGGACTCCGGCGGCCTTCAACCGCCGGAGCCCGGCAACCTTACCGGTGGACCGCCGCGCGGGCGGTCGACCGTGTACTTGCGCTACTTGAGCTCGACAGTCGCGCCGGCGGCCTTGAGGAGCTCGGAGAACTTGGTTGCGTCCTCCTTGGACAGGCCTTCCTTGACCGTCTTGGGGGCGCCCTCGACCAGGTCCTTCGCCTCCTTCAGGCCCAGGCCGGTGATGGTGCGAACCTCCTTGATCACGTTGATCTTCTTTTCGCCAGCGCTCTGGAGGACGAGCGTGAACTCGGTCTTCTCCTCCGCCTTGGCGGGAGCGGCCCCCGCGGCTGCACCCGCGGCGGGACCGGCGACGGCGACGGGGGCCGCAGCCGACACGCCCCACTTGGTCTCCAGCATCTTGACGAGCTCGGCCGCCTGCATGACGGTGAGCGAGCTCAGGCTCTCTGCGATCTGATTCAAGTCAGCCATTTGAAACCGTTCCTTTTAACGACGCGCCCATCCGGGCGCTAAAGTTTGTTGAAGACTGCACACATCCTCGGGACTTCCGACTTCGGCGGGCAGCCCTACGCTGCCTTGTCGCCCTTCTCCACCTTCGCGCCCAGCACCCGGGCGATCTGGCTTCCCGGAGTGTTGAGGAGACGGACCAGCTTGCTCGCGGGGCTGGCGATCACTCCGACCAGCATTCCGCGCAGCTCGGTTAGCCCCGGCATGCTGGCGAGCGCCTTCAAGCCCGCTGCATCGACCAGGTTGCCCTGCACCACGCCGGCCTTGACCACCATCTTCTCGCCCTGCTCCTTCAGCACGACCTGAAGGAGCTTGGCGGGAGCGACCACGTCGTCGTATCCGAGGATGATCGCGGAGGGGCCCTCGAGGCTGGACGACAGCTTCTCGAGGGACGTCCCCTTCGCTGCGAGCCTGGCCAGGGTGTTCTTCACGACCTTGTAGTCCACCTTGGCGTCCCGGAACGTCTTCCGGAGTTTCACGGTGGCTTCGGCGTCGATGTTCTTGTACGCGACCGCGACGGCGAATGCCGCCTTGGACATCTTCGCGTTCAGAGCGCCGACCATCTCCTGCTTCTCGTTGCGCTGCATGATCTCACCTCCTTTCCTGCGCTGTAGTTCCGGTTCGATCACGCAGCTTCGCGAGAAGCGGTGTGGCGAACCCCTGGCCCAGCTCAAGTCTCGGCAGGCTGTGCAACCGCTCGTTTAAGGGACGGTCACCCGTCCCGCCTGCTGTCTTGGACCAGTCTTCCAACTGCAACGGCTCCGCCCAGGGCCCTTGAAGGCCCCCGGACGGCTACTTGTACGCGTTCGTGATGGCCGCGGCGTCGAGCTTGATGCCGGGGCCCATCGTGGTGCTCAGCGAGACGCCCTTCAGATAGACGCCCTTCGCAGCCGCCGGCTTGGCCTTGATGATGACCTCCAAGACCGCGTTGACGTTGTCCTGCAGCTTCTTCGCCTCGAACGAGGCCTTGCCGATGGGCGCGTGCACGATGCCCGCCTTCTCGACGCGGAACTCGACCTTGCCCGCCTTCGTCTCGCGGACGGCGCGGGCCACGTCGGTGGTGACGGTCCCGACCTTGGGGTTCGGCATCAGGCCGCGGGGGCCCAGCACCTTACCGAGCCGGCCGACGACGCCCATCATGTCCGGGGTGGCGATGGCCTTGTCGAAATCGAGCCAGCCCTCCTGGACCTTGGCGGCGAGCTCCTCGGCACCGACCACGTCGGCGCCGGCGGCCTCCGCCTCCTTGGCCTTGTCGCCCTTGGCGAACACCGCCACGCGCACCGCCTTGCCGATGCCGTGCGGCAGGACCACCGCGCCGCGCACCATCTGCTCGGCGTGCTTGGGGTCGACGCCGAGCCGGATGGCGACGTCCACCGTCTCGTCGAACTTCTTCTTGCCGGTCTTGCCGACGATCGAGCACGCCTCCTCGACGGAGTAGCGCTTCTCGCGATCGAACAGCTCCAGTGCTGCCTTGTACTTCTTGCCGTGAGCCATGACGTGTTCCTCGAAATCGAAAAAGGTTGGAAGCGGAAGAAGCGCTACTCGGCGACGTCCACGCCCATCGAGCGCGCGGTGCCCGCGATGCTGTTCATGGCCGCCTGCAGGGAGCCAGCGGTCATGTCGCTCATCTTGGTCTTCGCGATCTGCTCGAGCTGCTTCTTCGTCAGCTGGCCCACCTTCTCCTTGCCCGGCTTGTGCGCGCCGGAGCCCTTCTTCTTCTCCGTGTGCAGCCCGAGCGCCTTCTTGATCAGGATCGCGGCGGGCGGCGTCTTCACGATGAAGGTGAAGGAGCGGTCGGAGTAGATGGTGATCAGCACGGGGACGATCAGGCCTTCCTTGGCCTGCGCCTGCGTCTGCGCATTGAACTCCTTGCAGAAGCCCATGATGTTGACGCCGTGCTGGCCGAGGGCAGGACCCACGGGCGGCGAGGGATTCGCCTTGCCGGCGGGGAGCTGCAGCTTGACCATTCCGGTGACCTTCTTCATCTCGCTCTCCGATCCTTCCTTCGACTGCCGAGGGACATCGTGGTTCGCGGCCCCGCCACTGCGGCGGCGCCTCCCACCGTTCGCCTGCTCTTTACGTCTTCTCCACCTGCATGAAGTCCAATTCGACCGGCGTGGCGCGGCCGAAGATCGACACCAGCACCCGCACGCGGCCCTTGTCGGGGTTCACTTCCTCGACGGTGCCGTTGAAGTTCGAGAAGGGGCCGTCGACCACGCGGACGTTGTCGCCCTCCTCGAACTCGACCTTCGGCTTGGGCTTGAGCGCGCCCTCGGAGAGCTGGGTGGTCAGCCGCGCGATCTCCTGCTCGGAGACGGCGGGAGGGTTGGTGGCGTTGCCGACGAATCCGGTGATCTTGGGCGTGTTCTTCACCAGGTGCCAGGAGCGGTCGTTCAGCTCCATCTGCACCAGGATGTAGCCCGGGAAGAATTTGCGCTTGGAGGAGCGCTTTTCGCCCTTCACCATCTCGACCACGTTCTCCATCGGGATGAGGATGTCGCCGAAGAACTCCTCGAGCGAGTACTGCTTGATGCGCTCCTCGAGCGACTTCTTCGCCTTGTTCTCGAAGCCCGAGTACGTGTGCACCACGTACCACTTTTTTCCGGCCTTGCTGGTCACGGTGGTCTCGGCGGTGGTCATCACAGCGTCGGGTTCTGGATCTTGTCGGTGACGAACTGCCAAGCGACGTCGAAGGCGCCGAGCAGCACCGCGGCGATCAGGCTCGCGACGATGACCGCCACCGTGGCGGCGCGGGTCTCGGCGAAGCCGGGCCAGCTCACTTTACGAAGCTCGCTCACGATCTCCAGCGCCACTTGGTGATAGCGCGGCGTGCGCCAGATCCAGAAGGCCGCCCCGTAGGAGATCCCGAGCCCGATCACCGTGCACCAGCTGTAGCTGGACTCGGGCGATCCGGTTGTTGCTCATCGCCTCAGCCCGGCGGCGTCCGCCGCCTTCAGATAGCTTCAGCGCAAGACCCCTCGATGGGATCCCGCGCCTCGAACACCTCGAAGAACCACTCTGTTGGCAGGCCAGGCAGGACTCGAACCTGCAACATGCGGTTTTGGAGACCGCCGCTCTACCATTGGAGCTACTGGCCTGTCGGCCTCACTTCGTTTCCTTGTGCTCCGTGTGCTTGCGGCAGCGGGGGCAGAATTTGGGAAGGACCAGCTTGTCGGGCATGGTCCGCTTGTTCTTCGTGGTCGTGTAGTTACGCTCTTTGCACACTGGGCATTCGAGCGTGATGATCGTCCGGTTCATCGCATCGTCCCTGCCGTTCGCCTTCTGGTTTGGAGCCCACCACCAGGATTGAACTGGTGACCTCGTCCTTACCAAGGACGTGCTCTACCAACTGAGCTAGGTGGGCCTTCGAGTCCCGTCTTCCCTCTGCACTGCGCCGCTGGAGCGGGAAACGGGATTCGAACCCGTGACATTCAGCTTGGAAGGCTGACGCTCTACCAGCTGAGCTATTCCCGCAACTCTCTCCTCGTCGAGCGTTTCGCGATGGTTGGTGGAGGGGGAAGGATTCGAACCTTCGAAGGCGTGAGCCGGCAGATTTACAGTCTGCTCCCTTTGGCCGCTCGGGCACCCCTCCATCGTCTGGTTCCCGCCGGGCCTTTCAGAGCAACCGGCTTCCCTGTCCCATCTCGTCTCGCGTCTTCCTCCTCAAAATCTGGAGCTGGCGGCGGGAGTCGAACCCGCGACCTTCTGCTTACAAGGCAGGTGCTCTGCCGGCTGAGCTACGCCAGCCTGCTTAACCCTTTGAATCTGCTCAGTTTCGCCGCCGCGCCGACCACCCCGGAATTCGGAGTCGCAGGGTTCTAGAGGAAGTGCCCTGCGATGTCAAGCATCCGGGGGCACGGGTGCGACCTTCGGTCTCCTCTGTCGCGCCACCTCGTACAGCGCGATGGCGCCCGCCGCCCCGACGTTGAGCGATCCCAGGCGGCCGGACATCTCGATCCGCGCGAGGTGGTCGCAGTGCTTGCGGACGAGGGGACGGATCCCCTTGCCCTCGCTCCCGAGCACGAGCGAGATCGGCGTGCGCAGGTTGACCTGTTCGAGCAGGCGGTCGCCCTCCGCGGCCAGGCCGACGATCCAGAGGCCGGCCTCCTTCATCTCCTCGAGCGCGCGGGAGAGGTTGGTCACGCGTGCGACGGGGCAGTGTTCGAGCGCCCCGGCGGCGGCCTTGGCCGCGGCCGGCGTGATCGCGGCGCTGCGGTCCTTCGGCAGCACGAGCCCGTGCGCGCCGAGCGCGTGGGCGCTGCGGGCAAGGGCGCCCAGGTTCTGCGGGTCGGTGACGCCGTCGAGGGCGAGCAGGAAGGGAGGCGCCGAGGCGGCCTTGGCCGCTTCGATCAGATCCGGCAATTCTGCGTAGGTGAAGTCGGCCAGCTCCGCGCCCACCCCTTGATGCACGCCGTGGCTGGCCCGGCGATCGAGCTCGCCCGCGTGGGCATCCTCGATGCGGACGCCGGCCTGCGCCGCCGCCTGCGCGACGCGCTCCGCGCCCTGGGCGCGGCGGCCGTCGCGCCCCCGCTCGACGAGCACGCGCGCGATCTGCTCCGGGTGCGCGCGCAGCGCCTCGAGCACCGGGTTGATGCCGTACACGAACCGCAAGCTCTCAGTCCTAGTCGGCCTGGATGGCGAGCTGGACGTGCTCCTTGTGCCGCTCGCAAAGCTTCTCGGTACAGATGAAGAAGACCAGGTCGGCGTCGAGAGCGCCTGGCCCCGCCTCGCGGGCGACGAATGGCACCTCGAACTCGACGCCCTTCTGCGCGGTCGCCTTCGCCTCGGCGCGCCCCAGCTTCGAAAGCGGCACCTCCAAGGTGCGCGACCCCTTCACGGCCACGGACACCGGAGCGTCGGGCGACACGTGCGAGTCGGCGCGCGGCACCACCGCGAGCCGCGCGCTCGCCTTCTCGCCCTTCTTCACCCGTAGGCTCCGCGCCGCCTCCACCTGATAGGTGGCGGACTGCGCGGCGGCGGACTGGTCAGCCGCGGCGGCGCCTGGCCGATCGCCGACAGCGGCGGCGGCGCCGCTCGCGAAGACGAGCGCGACGAGGAGGTGCGACACGGGCGATCGGATCATGGCGGCTCCTGTTTCAACATCTGGAGATGGATAGACTCCGGAACCGACCCGGATGCAAGTCCGGGTCAGCCGCCGCCGGTGCGCCGCCTGCGTCGGGGCGGCGCGGCGAGGCGCAGCATCTCCTCCGCCCGCCCGACGATGTGGAGCGCCAGATCCTGGCCGGTGGCGCGCTCGAGGCCGCGCAGGCCGGGGCTGGGGTTCACGTCGAAGACCATCGGACCGTTGCCAGCGTCCAGCAGATCGACCGCCGCCACCTCGAGGCCCACCACTTTGGCCGCCTGCACGGCCAGCGCACCGAGCGCCGCGGGGACGCGGACGGCCTTGAGCTGCGCGCCGCGCGCGAGCGTGGGCAGGAGGCGCCCCGGCCGCGCCCGCCGCTCCACCCACGCCACCGCGCGGTCCCCGACCACCAGCGCGCGCAGATCGCGCTCGCGCTTGCGGCGCACGTACCGCTGGACCAATAGATTATGGCCGATGGAGAGCACCGCCTCGAGCGCCGCCTCCATCGACTCGAGGCTTTCGCAAACGATCACGCCCGGGCGTTCGCCGGGGCTGAGCAGCTTGATCAGGACCGGCACGCCGCCGACCAACTCGACCATCGCGCGCAGGTCGGAGGCGGTGGCGGCCATCACCGTGGGCGGAACCGGCACGCCGGCGCCGGCGAGGAGCTGCAGCGCGCGCATCTTGTTCCTGCTGGTGGCGATGGCGGCGGCGCCGTTGAGCGCGGGGACGCCCATCAGGGCGAAGTGCGTGACCACCGACAGGCCGTAGGCCTGGATCGAGGGGGCGATGCGCGGCACGACCAAGTCGGTGGGAGCGAGCTTCTTGCGCTGGTAGAAGAGCACCGGTGCGCGCTCCTCGAGGTGCATCTCCACCTGCAGCGGGTCGAGCACCCGCACCCGGGCTCCCCGCAGCCGAGCCGCCTGCGCGATGCGGCGGGTGGTGTAGATGCTGGGCCGCCGGCTGAGGATGGTGAGGTGCAAGGGCCGCGCATTGTGGTGGCCTGGGTCCCCACCGTCAAGGCGACGCGCAGTCGGGGCGGGCGGTCCGTTTCCGCGCTATCCTCGAGCCATGTTCGGAGCGCTCGTCGGCCTGGTCTTCCTCTGCTCCACCGCGGCGCCGTCGCCCTCCGCTCCGGGCGCGCCTGCCCCCCTCGCCGCGACGGCCTCCGTGCCCCCGGCCCGGCCGGCCGCCGACGCAGCCCGGCTTGCCGGAGAGGTCGGGGCGGGAAGGCCCGTCGTACTCCACTTCTGGGCAACCTGGTGCGAAGCGTGCGAGGCCGAGTTCCGGCGGCTGGGCCCGCTGTTCAACTCGCTGCCGGGTCACGGCGTTGCCGTGGAGCTGGTCAGCATCGACGCGCCGGAGACGCGCGCGGGCATCGCGCCGATGCTCGAGCGCCTGGGGGTCGCCCGCTTGCCGCTCGCGGTGCTCGACGCCCCCGACCCGGCGCCGGTCGCCCGGGCGCTGGGCGAGCCGAAGTGGGACGGCACGCTGCCCGCAACGTTCGTGTTCGACGCGCGGGGAAAGAAGGTGGCGGCCTTTCTCGGCACCACCACGCGGGCGCGGATCGAGAAGGCGTTGCGGAAGGCGCGACGTTGACGTGACCGTCGCGTTGACGTTGACGTGACGACTACGACCACGTCAACGACTACCCGGCTACGACCACGTCAACGACTTAACGTCACGTCCATGTCGACGGCAGCAGCAAGCGTTCCACGGCAACGGATGCGCAGCCTAGGCCTTGCGGAAGGTTGCCGCCTGCGCCGCCGAGGGGTTGACGATCGCCTCGCCCTTGTCGGCATCGAGGCCAACGCGGTCGCCGTTGCCCACCCAGTCGAAGAGCTGGCGCAGGCCGGAGACCACAGGCAGGCCCAGGGCGGTGAGCACGGCGCATCCCGAGCTCTCCGACGCGTCGGTGCTGCAGAGCGCGCCGGTGACGCCCTGCGCCCAGCCGCGCAGCGCCGCGGGACCGGAGAGGTGCACGGCCACCATCACCTCGCCGCGCCGGACCCGGTCGGCCTCGAGGCCGGCGCGCCGATGCGCGACGCCTCCCACGAAGGCCTCGACGTCGAGCGCGCGCCGCGCCACCGCGCCGTGGCTCGCGAGTACCCGCGCCGCCTCCGCGGCGATCCGCTCCAGCGCCTGCGAGGGGCCCAGGCCCGCCGAGACGTGCTCGCCGGCGCGCTCGATCAACCTCCCGTCGTCGAGCATCGTGGCCAGCTCGTCGAACGCGCGGGTGGGCGTCTTGGTTTCGGCCCGCGCGCGCTCGATCAGCTCGCTCAACTCGGCGCGTTCGGCCGCGAAGGCCTCGGCCAGCTCGTTCCGCGCCGCGCGCTGGCCCTCGGCGTCGAGCCTCTTCTGGCCCTCGCGCCGGGGCATCACCCGGGAGAGAACGCGCGCGATGCCGACCGCTCGCCCTCGCTCGTTGCCCTCGCCGTTGAGGACCGAGCTCGCGCCCTGCGGGTGCTCCAGCTCGACCAGCGCGGTGAAGGTGCGCGAGGCGAGCAGCGCCAGCAGCAGATCCTCCTCGGTGAACGGCCCAGCCACGCGCTGCAGCACCAGCGCGCCGCGCGGCCGCGAGGCGGCGAGCAGCGGCACCGCCAGGAAGGCCGGATAGCGCTCCTCGGCGAGCTGCGGAAAGTAGGCGAACTGCGCGGTGAGCCCGGCGTCGTTCACCGTCACGGGGCGCATCGTCTCCACCGCCTTGCCGGTGATGCCCTCGCCCACCTTGAGCCGCACCTCGCCGAGCGCCTCGGCGTTGAAGCCGTGGTTTCCGCGCAGCACCAGGTCGTCCTTGCCTTCCAGCACGTAGACCGAGGCGATGGGCGCGTTGGCGAGCAGCGAGAGCTGTTCGCAGAGATAGGACAGATTGGCGGCGAGCGAGCCCGAGGGCGTCGCCCCTGCGGCGAAGCGCAGCGCCGCCTCGATGCGCGGCGACCCCGACACGATCTGGACCGGCACCTGCAGCATCTCGCCCATATATGCAGACACTAGCAGGCTTCGCGGCGCGCCTCCGCCAAAACGGGCGGCCCGCCGCCCTCCCCACGAAATTGTCCCGCCCTCGCGCCTCCGCGACGTCGGGCCGGCAGGCCCGCGCTTTCAGCGGGCTTGGACCACCGGAGGTGGCGGGGTCGGCGGCCGGCGCTGGCGCGGCAACTCGACGATGAAGGTCGCGCCTTCGCCGACCCTGCTCTGCACCCAGATGCCGCCTTGCAAGGCGTGCACGATCAGGCGCACGATCCACAAACCCAAGCCGAATCCGCCGTAGTGGCGCTCGGAGACCGCCCGCTCGAAGCGGTCGAAGATGCGCGCCTGGTCCTCGGGGGCGATGCCGATCCCGCGGTCGCTCACCCGCAGGCGCGCCCGGCTCACATCGTGCTCCACCGCGACCTCGATGGGCCGGCCTCCGCCGTACTTGATCGCGTTGGAGACCAGGTTGGAGGCGATCTGCTCCAGCCGCAGCCGGTCCCACTGGCCGTTCGCCCGCCCCTCGCCGGCGGCGAAGCTCAGGGTGCAACCGGCCCGGGCGGCCTCCTCCGCCAGCCGCGCGGTCACCTCGCGCGCCACCTCGGCCAGGTCCACCTCGGCGATCTGCAGATCGATGCGGCCCGCCGTCAGGCGCGAGATGTCGAGCAGACTGTTGACCAGCTTCCCCAGCCTGTTGACCTGGCGGATGGCGGTCTCCAGCCGGTGCGACAGCTGCTCCGACGTCATCGTCTCCCCGCGCCCGAGGCGCTTCTGCAGCGCCTGCAGCTCGAGCTGCAGCGCGGTGAGCGGCGTGCGCAGCTCGTGCGAGGCGATGGAGAGGAACTCGTCGCGCGCCGTCACCGCGCTCTGGAGCTGCCCCTCCACCCGCTTCAGCCGGGTCACGTCGAGGAACGGCATCACCACCGAGGCGCCGTGGCCGTGCATCGCCGGCAGCAGCGCGGCCTGGAAGAGCAGCGAGCGCACGCTGCCGTCGGGGAGGTGCGCGTCGAGCTGCACACCCTCCACCCGTTCCCCCCGCGCAGCGCGCGCGCCGGGGAACTCGTCGTCGCGCAGCGCGCGCCCTTCGCCGTCGGTGAGCAGAAAGCCGCGCTTCTGCGCGCCCTGCTCCTGCCTGCGGAATCCGCCCCCGGCCGCCTCACCGGCGCTCCGGTTGGCGAAGGTGATCCCGCCGGCGGACGGGTCGATCAGCACCAGCGGCGTGGGCATGAGATCGAGCACTGCTTCGAACCATTCCTGCTGCGCCAGCAGCGCCTGCGCGGCCGCCTCGACCTTCTGCCGCGCCTCCACCTGCTTGGTGACGTCGATGCCGAAAAAGAGCAGGCCGTCGATGCGGCCGTCGCCGTCGCGGGTGGGGCGGCAGAGAACGTCGAACCAGCCCTCGCGTTCGGGCTGGCCGGGACGCAGCAGCAGCTTGAGCCGGAGCTCGCGGGCGCTGAAGGGGCGTCCGCTGCGGAAGACGTCGTCTCCCGCTTCGAGGATACCCTGCCCGGCCAGCTGGGGCGCCAAGTCGCGCAACCTGCGCCCGATGATCTCTCGGCCGGGGACGAGCTTGCGGACCTGGCTGGAGGCGAAGACGGCCACGTGCTCGGGCCCGCGCGTGAGCGCGATCAATGCGGGCGCGTCGGCGAGCAGCGCATGGAGTCGGTCGCGCTGGCGTTCCGCCTCGGCGGAGGCCGCCCGCTCGCGGGAGCGCAGGCGCAGCAGGTCCGACTCGCCTTCCTGCTCCTCACCCAGATCGCGGATCACCAGCAGAAATCCCTGGGCGCCGCTCCCGTCCGGGCGCGCGGCGAGGAAGAGCTGGGCCGGAAAGAGCGTGCCGTCCCGGCGCCGGAGCTGCGCCTCCCTGCGCACGCGGCCGCACCGCGCCTGCTCGAGAAGCTGGCTCGCCTCGTCGCGTGCGTCGGGCGCGAGCAGGCCCGACAGCGGCCGGCCGCGCAGCTCAGCGGCGGGGAGCAGGAACAGGCTCGCCGCCCCCGGCCCGAATCCGGTGACGGCGCCCAGGCGGTCGAGCGCCAGGACGCCGAGGCCGGCATCCTCGACGAGGAGCCGCAGCAGCTCGCCGTCGATCGGCGGTTCGGTGGCCCTGGCCATCCCTGGTCCCCTCCCAGACCGCACGATGGTACAGGTTTTTCTCGCGCGGACGCGATCGGGTGGCCGCGCAGTCAGTTGCCTGACAGGAGGACGGATGCACGACCGCCCCTTCGGACCCTCGCGGACAGCGGTGCCGGTGCTCGGTCAGGGCACCTGGAACCTGGAGCGCGCAGATGGCGCCGCGGCGATCGCGACGTTGCGCAGGGGCCTCGACCTGGGGCTCGCGCACATCGACACCGCGGAGATGTATGGCGCGGGCCGGGCGGAGGAGCTCGTCGGCGAGGCGCTCGTGGGCCGTCGCGGCGAGGTGTTCCTCGCCAGCAAGGTCCTGCCGCAGAACGCGAGCTATGCCGGGACGCTGCGCGCCTGCGAGGCGTCCCTGCGCAGGCTGCGCACCGATCGGGTGGACCTCTATCTGTTGCACTGGCCCGGCGGCCATCCGCTCGAGGAAACGCTGCGCGCCTTCGCCGAGCTGCGCCAGAGCGGGAAGGCGCTCGCGACCGGGGTCTCGAACTTCGACGAGCACGATCTGGCGGAAGCGATCCGCCTGGGCGGCCCGGGCAGCATCGCCTGCGACCAGGTGCTCTACCACCTCGGCGAGAGGCACGTGGAGGCGGCGCTCTTGCCCCTCTGCACTCGCGAGGAGATCGCGCTGGTCGGCTACAGCCCCTTCGGCTCGGGCGACTTCCCCGCTCCCCAGAGCGCCGGCGGCAGGGCCCTCGCCGCGGTGGCCAAGGCTCACCGCAAGACCCCGCGCCAGGTGGCGCTCGCCTTCCTCACCCGCGACCCGAACACGTTCGCGATCCCCAAGGCGTCCAGCGTCGCCCACGTCGAGGAGAACGCGGGGGCGGCCGGGTTGACCCTCTCGCCGAAAGAGATCGCCCGCCTCGACAAGGCGTTCCCGCTCCAGCGCCGCGACTCCTTGCCCACGCTCTGAGGAGCCGATGAAGACCAACGCGGCACGCTTGCTCGATTCGCTCGGCATCCGCTACGAGCTGCGCGAGTATCAGGTCGACCCGGAGGACCTGTCCGCACAGACGGTGGCCCGCAAGGTAGGGCTGCCGCCGGAGCAGGTGTTCAAGACGCTGGTCGCGCGCGGCGACCGCCACGGCGTCTGCCTCGCCGTCGTGCCCGCCGACGCCAAGCTCGATCTCAAGGCGCTGGCGCGGCTCTCCGGCGATCGCAAGGTGGAGACGGTGGCGCTCAAGGAGGTCCAACCGCTCACCGGCTACGTGCGCGGCGGCGTCACCGCTCTCGCCGGCAAGAAGGACTACCCGGTGTACGCCGACGAGACGGTGGAGCTGTTCGACCTGATCAGCGTCTCGGCCCGCGTCCGCGGCACCCAGATCCTGCTCGCGCCCCAGCCGCCGGAAGGAGAATTCCATGGCCAGCTCATTCGATGCCCTCCAGCGCTTCAGCTACGGCGCTGGAAAGACCGCACAGTTCTACTCTCTGCCCGAGCTCGAGAAACGCGGCCTCGGCAAGCTCTCGCGCCTGCCGGCATGCCTGCGGGTGGTGCTCGAGTCGCTGGTCCGCAATTGCGACGGCAAGCGCGTGCGCGAGGAGGACGTGCGGGCCCTGGCGGGCTGGAAGGCGAAGGCCGACCGCATCGAGGAGATCCCCTTCGTGGTCGCCCGCGTGCTGCTGCAAGACTTCACCGGCGTGCCGCTCATCGTCGACCTCGCGGCCATGCGCTCCGCGGTGGCGCGGCAGGGGCAGGACCCGAAGAAGATCGAGCCGCTGGTGCCGGTCGATCTGGTGATCGACCACTCGGTGCAGGTCGACTTCGCCCGCACGAAGGACGCGCTGCAGCTCAACATGGGCATCGAGTTCCGCCGCAACCGCGCCCGCTACGAGTTCCTCAAGTGGGGCATGCAGGCCTTCCAGACGCTGAAGATCGTCCCGCCCGGCGTCGGCATCGTCCACCAAGTGAACCTCGAGTACCTCGCCAAGGGCGTGCTGGAGAAGGACTCCGTCCTCTACCCCGACTCGCTGGTGGGAACCGACTCGCACACCACGATGATCAACGGGCTCGGCATCGTCGGCTGGGGCGTCGGGGGCATCGAGGCCGAGGCGGCCATGCTCGGGCAGCCGGTCTACATCCTCACCCCCGACGTGGTGGGCGTGAACCTCAAGGGCGCGCTCCGGCCCGGCGTCACCGCCACCGACCTGGTGCTGGTGATCACCGAGATGCTCCGCAAGGCCAAAGTGGTGGGCAAGTTCGTCGAGTTCCACGGCGAGGGCGCGGCCAGCCTGGCGGTCACCGAACGCGCCACCATCGCCAACATGGCGCCCGAGTACGGCGCCACCATCCGCTTCTTCCC
>WNFI01096645.1_pt1 | contig 20325 bp, 12 predicted proteins | sample 5400471 | NCBI WGS metagenome assembly WNFI01 (sample SAMN13153348, study PRJNA577476) | soil metagenome | isolation source: 100 cm saprolite on Douglas fir-dominated hillslope | place: USA:California | collected 2013-09-17
TAAATTGGCGGCGAGCCAGTGCCGGTAGCGCCACAGGCAATACACCAACACCGGGCCTATGAATACGCTGAGCTCGTGGCCATTGCCGTTTGCAGGCAGGAGCTTTCCGCGCAAGGGCAACAGGGCGAACCATAGAAGCGAGAGCACACTGGTGAATCTATCCGCCGTGAGACGCGGAAATGCCCCCTGCGCTTGCAGCATGGGCCATAGATAGCCCGCATCCAGCACCAAGGCCAAGGCGACTGCACAAGCAAAGAGAGCAATCGGCGCCGCTGACCGGGCGGTAATGGCGAGCACCAGGGCATAAAGTCCTATCCAGAACACCAAATGAATGATCGCCACCGGCGAGCCGTCGATCGCCAACGAAAGCGCGGCCCCCATCAGCAATGCCGTCAACACCAACCGTACCGGCTTGCGAGCGGTCCACGCCTCCCTGCTCCATTCGACGCCCAGGTGCAGCACCCAGAGCATCAGCGGCAAAATCAAAAATGGTATGAAATCGAAATGTCCGTAGCTCAACCGGCAGAAAAAGAACCCGTTGCCGATGAAAAGCGCCGCCGCAAGAGCACGTTGTGCGTTTAATTTGAGCCAAAGGCCGGCATAGAGGTATGCGCCTGTCCACCCCGCCAGGAAATAAATCGCGATAGCCAGCTTCACTCCCCACAGCGGGCCGAGCAGGTAGCTCAACGCCATGCTGAGGGACATGAACGGCACCTGCGGTTCGCCCGCAGGCGTATACCGCAACAATGCCTAAAGACAGTGCGCTCAGCCAACGCCGCGCGAGCGGGCGCAGTGTGATCTCGCCAAGTTCATTCATCGGCAGAGGGTCGATATGTCCGTCACGTGGATCGATCCGCCGGTCGGCACTACATCGCATGAAAAACCACCATTCCGCTGTATCAAGAACAACTCCCGGCTGTAGACAGCGATCCTAAGCAGTGATCTTCCGAGTTCGATGTGCGGTTTACAGGCGCGCCGCTACCAATGTGTCGGCTCAGGAATAGAGGGGACATTGGCGGGATATTTCCTCTCAAAAACGCGGCCCGCGCCGGTGTGCGCCTTCACATTTGCGATTTTTCTATTGAAGATCGGAGCGGACGTGCGCTACGCCCATAGGATGGACTCACCGGCTCGGTTCAAGCTTATTCTTCGAGGGATCCTCATGCGCAAACTTTGTATTGCAAAGTTATCATGGCCGCGTCAGGAAAGATATACCGTTGCCCACGCCCACGGTGTGGACGAGCGCACAGATCTCAGTCGTCGCCACTGTTACGGTTGAGAGACACCAAACTGAGTGTCGCTGATGTGCGACGGCGCACGAACTGCAGTGCCGTGCGGCCCCCGCACTGCTGCTTGAGATCTGCTGCCCAAGATCTACTGCTTAAAACTTGTATATCGCACCGACCGCGAAATCCACGCCGAACGTGCGCTGAGTCAGAGGACTATTCTTTACGGCTGAGCCGATGAGGTCTCTGAGCCCGAGGCGCGTCACGAAGCCCCAGTGCTCCGTCAGCGCGTAGACACTGGTTGAGGTTATGCCGATGGTGCCCATGCTCGATCCTGGCGTGTAAGCGGACATCACATTTCCCACCGCGGTCGCCTGCGCGGCTTCGGCGGCCGTGACGCCAAAATATTTCTGGTTGAACTTGCTGTCGTGCCAGTTGACTTGCGTGCCGAACGAGACATGCCACCGCGGAGTCGGCGCCATCCCAAGGGACGCACCCAGCTGCACCTCGGTCCCGGGCTGCGATCCAAATTCTCGGTTGACTTTGAACTCGAAAGCGAAGGGTTTCAGCGAGTAGGTCATGAATGCCCCTACAGCGGCTGCCCCGCCAATATCCGGTAAGCCTTGCAGACGCGGGGCATCCTTGCTCGTGCGGCCGCCGACGTAGTTGACCGACATGCCTGCCCGGAAAGCGCCCAGATCTACGACATTGAACCCGATACCTCGGATGTCCGATATGAAAACCCGGTCGTGAAACAATCCATGAATATCGACATAGGGAAATGGGCTCGTCTTGGTGGTCTTCGACCCATCGTATACGGGCGCCACCCTGGCCGCCAAACCTACGACGATCGAGGTTTTCCCTCCAACCGACGGCTCGGCGTCCGGAGTGTCAGACAGGCTGATCGCCTCCGCGTCGAGCGCGGACTGCTTGCGACTCGTCACATCCACTTCGTCTATTTGATCGACGGGTTCTGCCGCCAGTGAATGGCCGCATAAGCCGATCGTCAGCATGGAAGCGCCAAAAAGACGAGCGGTCCACAGGGCTTTATCTTTGGCAAGACAATTGTTCATAGAGATTCCTATTGAATGAAGATTGAGGCCGTGAACACGCCATGCTGCGATCGCGGTCGGGAGGAATCGTAATGAGGGGTTATTCGTGCTTGATGTCGGGATTTCGAGCCCTTGGCTACAATGTGTTGCTGTTGCAACAAATGAGCTGCGGGCGGTCCGCTCAACGAGAGCCGACGTACTTCGTCTTATCGATGCCGCTGTCGCGGCTGCGTCGGCATTTGTGTCCGCGCGTACACATTGTGGCGACGAGCCAAAACAGCCGACATCAGTCAGCAAAGACCCCTCCCTAGCATGTGGTTCTGTTCAGCTGTCTTTTTGCTGGCAGGCGGGTCCGCCCTTCGCGTACCCCACAATAAGATCTCAAGGGGACTACATGAAAAATACGATGAAAACGCTAATCAAGATCGTGCTGGGGAGCCTCGGCGTCATTGCCGTAGCAGCCATCGCGGTAGCCGGTTACCTTATTTATCCGGGAACACCGAGCAGCGCCTCCAGCCTGAAATTTCAAGGCTATGTGCCGCTGCCATCCGATACCATGCTCTCGGTACTCGACTATTTGACGGTTAACGATGACAAGTTATTCGTCACCGGTGAAAGTACCGGCGATGTGTATAGAGTCCAGCTCCGTAAAGGCTCTTTGCCTGCGGCCGCTGACGTAACGAAATTGGCGGGGGAGCCCGCCGCACACGGTGTTGTCGTCGATTCCTCGAGTCATCTTGCCTTTGTAACGCGCAGCGAAGCGAACACTGTCGATATCTTTGATCCGGCGAAAATGGCCGTGATCAAACATATACCGGTGGCGGACGATCCGGATGCAATCTTTTACGATGAGTTCGACAAGCTCGTGTATGTGGCGAGCGGCGATTCGCACCTCGCGACGCTGATCGATCCGTCCACTCAGACCACCATCGCGACCATCCGGCTGGGCGGCGCGCCGGAATACGCGGCATTCGACACATCGACGAGACTTCTATACCAGAATCTGCACGATACCAGTACGGTAGTGGCCGTCGACATCGCAAAGCGCGCCGTCGTACAGGGTTGGCCGCTGCAAGGTTGCGAGGCGCCCACCGGGATGGCGATCGACGAGATGCACCGCCGGCTGTTCATCGGATGCAACGCGAACTCCGTGCTGGCAATCTTCGATCTGAACGAGCATCGCGTCGTCGCCACCGTGCCGATCGGCAAGGCGCCCGACTCCGTGGCGTTCGATCCCGAATTGCAGCGCATCTATACGACCGGAAAATCGGGGTTTATGACGGTCATAAAGCAGGACGAGCAGAATAGATACAGAGTACTCGACACGGTCCATCTGCATTACGGTGCACACACTCTGACAATCGATCCTGCGACGCATGCCCTCTATGTGGCGTATGCGGGCCTGGTCGTAAATCCGCGCGTCGCCGTATTCATTCCCCGTCCCTAGCAGCTGTCCGAGTAGCAGGCAGATGTCTGGACGTGCAGTCCTTGTTTCAACCTTGCAACATGGCAACGCCACGCCATCGATGAAGGGGCGCCGACGGAATCATCCCTGAGGGATAGCCGAACGAGATATGCGCAGAACCGTCTGCAGCTTCTCGAATACTGCACCTGCCTTGATCGAGGCGATGTCGGCCGAAACGGCATCCGGATAATTGTAGGTAACCCTTACTGCACGCCCCCGTATCCGATTGAATACATCCGGGTAGACCGTCACCACGTTCTCGATCCCGGCATTCGAGTACTCGGTAAACCGAGTGTAATGAATACCATTGGCGATGATTACCGTCGGCCGATTGACGGCGGCACTCAGATGTGCGGCCATCGTATCGTTCGTGAGCACAGCCTCGGCTCCCGCCACCCAACGAAGAACTTCCAGTAAGGACGCAGTCCCGGCAATGCTTTCCGTACCGGTACGCTCTCGAATGGTTCTTGCCATCTCGACTTCCACCGCGGTATTGCCTGCCAGAATCACTCTGTTCGAATAATGGCGGCGATACAACTCAATGAATTCTATCCACCGTTTCACGGGCCAGCGCCGGCTTCGTACGCTCGCCCCGACGAAACAGACTATATAGGGGCTTGGATTCGGGAGATCAAAACCGGAATCGAGCCGAGGGCGGCGCCCCTCGTATCTGACTCCGCTTGCCCAGGCGGTGAATTGAGCGTTGAAATCGAACTCGTGGACCGTTGCATCGGATGGCACGAATACTTGCTGGTACAAGCCGTCCGAGATCTGGTTCCAGCGCGAGTGAATGTGGGTATTGGCGGATCCCATATTGCGATGCGGGGCAGCCGCCGACACGCAAAGATCATCGAGCAACAGGGGTCGCGTACGGGATGGAGCTATCGCAGTCCCGAATCCTCTTCGCCTCAGTGTCTCCCAGAGGCACAGCCTGTACGAAGCGCTCGCCAAGTACTCTTTCTTATCGACCCACACCGTATCGTCGACCGCGGACGCGTCGAACTCCGAAAATATAGCCTTCCAGGAAAGATTTCCCAGCAGAGTGATGACATGGTTCTGCCAACGCGGAGATTGTTTGTACATCCGCAGTTGGTTCCTGAACAGGAGATAGTCGCCGATATCATCCAAACGAATGATCAGCAGCTTCTCTTCGGATGGGCACGGCGCGGGTAATCGATGTTGAAGGTCTTTCCACTCACTGAACTCGTTTAAGACCCGTCTGCCGTCCTGTGCGGATCGCCATCTGCGGAAAAGCAAGGAAACTTGGCGAAAGCGGTTTGGCATGGATAGAGGAACAGACAACTCGCAGTGACGTAGGGTTCCGGTAATGGTGCAGGCATCTTTTGTCGCCTCGATGTGCGTGATTCGTCGGGTTCGCCATATTGTGCATGGATTGAAATACACGCGTACTGCAGGTGCACACGCGTACTGCAAGTGCACACGTTTACACTTTGAGGCATTCGCCGGCGTGCGCAGCCACCGGCAATACGATGCGGGCCTCCAAACCGCCCCCCGGTCGATTCTCGAGAATGATCTCTCCGCCATGCCCCTGGACAATGGCCTGTGCCACCGTCAATCCTAAGCCGACGCCGCCGGTGGTGCGATTGCGCGATTTGTCAATCCGATAGTAAGGACGGAACACGTTATCGAGGGCATCCGGAGGTATGCCCGGCCCACGGTCCCTGATGGCCACGACCAATGCGGCTTCTTCGCAGGAGAGTTCAATCTCCGGGGTCTTTGCATATTTTGCGGCGTTGTCGATCAAATTGGTGAAGGCGCGCTTCAGGGCGAACGGCCGGCCTCGATATACGGCGTGGGCAGGCCCGGCATAGCCGATATCAATGTCTTGATCGGCGTAATCATTCGCAATGGTGAGAAGAACGTGCGGGAGATCGAAACTGGTCGTCTCCTCGCAAATCGCATCGTCTCGGAAGAAGGCCAGAGCTTCATCGACCATGGTCTGCATCTCGTCCACATCTCTGAACAGCCGCGCCTGCTGCTCAGGATCTTCGATGAATTCGCCCCGCAAACGCATGCGGGTCAGCGGCGTCCGCAAATCATGCGAAATGGCCGCCAACATCATGGTCCGATAGGCCACGAATTTTTGAATCTGCGCCTGCATGGCGTTGAATGTCTCGACCACCTCCTGCAGTTCTCTCGGCCCAGTTTCGGCGATAGGCGGCGCCTGTGGGTTGAGTCCGAATTGGCGCACGGCCGCGGCGAGCCGCTCGATCGGCCCGGAGAACTGGCGAGCGGCAAATACGGTGACGACGGTTATCGATACCGCCAGAAAACACAGCCACACGACCCAGCGGTCGGCCCAAGGCATCCCCCAGGTCCTTTTCGCCACGCTGAAGACGAGCCAACTTCCATCGTTCAATTGCACGGCCAACATGTACGGCACGAGCGGCTTACTGCGATCGTAGACGATTCCCGGCGGCACTGACCCTGCGCGGTCGGGGCTGAGAACGACAGCGGCTCGTTGCACGTGGGCGCTGATCTTCTTCTGGGTGTTTTCGTCATCCACGCGTGGCGCGGCCTCGAGCGACGCCGACGCTCGGGATCCTGCGGCATACCAGCCGACATGAAACACATTGGTTCCCGCCGCCGCCGCAAGCGCCTCCCGCATCGTCGGCGGCGCCGCGTCGATCATACGGACTATGTCGGCGGCTTCATTCAGCAGGCTCGATTGCTCCAATGGGTCATTCGACCACACGCCGCCAAAGGTCTTGAACAGACCGACCAGCGCGAGCGTCACCGCCACGGCCAGGACCTCGGTCACGGCGAAGCGGCGCGCGATGGTGTCCGACGCCCAGGATGGGAACTTCATCCGCGTGTCACCACGGGCGCAAAGATGTAGCCGCCGTTGCGGACGGTGCGGATCAGCTCGGGATTCTTCGGATCTTCCTCCAGCTTGTAACGAAGGCGGCTCACCTGTACGTCAATGCTTCTGTCGTAAGCCACATGCAATGAACCGCGCGCGAGATCTATCAACTGATCGCGCGTCAGGACTCGCTGAGGATGTTCCGCGAACGCGAGCAGTAAATCGAATTCGCCGCCCGAGAGCAGCACCAGCGCATTGTCGGCGGAGCGCAGTTCCCGCCGCGCGACATCGAGACGCCAGCCGGCGAAACACAGTACCGGCCGCGTTTCGCTCCGCGTGGGAGCCGACGCCTTCTCGGCGGTCCGGCGCAACACCGCCTTGACTCGCGCCAGCAACTCTCGCTGGTCGAACGGCTTGGTCAAGTAATCATCGGCTCCAATTTCAAGACCCACGACGCGATCCGTGTGGTCCGCCATCGCGGTCAGCATGATGATCGGCACGGGCGACGCCGCACGCAACCGCCGGCACAAGGTGAAGCCGTCTTCGGCATTCAGCATGACGTCGAGAACGACGAGATCGATGGGCTCCCTCTCCAGGGCGGCGAACATCGCCGCACCATTCTGCGCAACCGAAACGGTGTGCGAGTGCTTGTGAAAAAAACTCGTCAGCAAGGACAAAATATCCTCGTCGTCATCGACGAGCAGAAGATGGGGCATTGAGAACATTCTCCAAGGACAACATGCGCTTATAGCCGGTTGATGTCCGGATATCAGGCGTTTATGTCTGCACGGACACATTGTAGCGCCCTGCCCGAAAATCACACATCGAGGGCGAAAAACGCCCCGCTAGGATCGCTGCTGTCCACTCGAGGTGATAGCCACTCATCAACGCCGGATCAACAGCCGGCGCCGGATCGGCACCTCGACCGATGACGCCGGCCATTGGGAGCGAAAGGCGCTGACTTATGAGGTCACGAGGAGCGCGCTCAAATCTGCTCGAGCGCAAGCCCGCGCGTCCGGGGTCCGAAGAGGCCGACGGTCAGTGCCACGACGACCATTGCCGCGGAGATGAGGACGAACACGCCGACGCTGCCCGTATGGTCGAGCGTCGCGGCAATGATGTAGCTGGAAAAGATTGCGGAGAGCCGGCTGAACGAATAGACGAACCCGACCGCGCGGGCCCGCATAGGGGTCGGAAACAGCTCGCTTTGGTACGTGTGATACGACAGAGACATCAGAGAGTTGCCGATCGCGACAGAGGCTCCGATGACCGTGAACAGGGCAAAGTTCGAGTGCTGCGTGACGCGCGACATAGCCAAGCCCGCCGCGGCGGCCAAAAGGGCCCCCGCTGCCACCATCCATTTTCGTTCCAGCTTGTCGGCAAATAAACTGAAGGCAAGCGGGGCGATGGGCGGCACCAATGCAAGCACCGCGGTGTACGCCAAAGACTTGCCTATTTCGATGCCCTGCGATACCAACAGCGTCGGAAGCCAGTTTGTGAAACCGAAATAGCCGATGGTCTGAAAGACGTGAAATGCGATCAGCACGATGGTTCGCCGCTTGTAGGGAGGCGTCCAGAGGGAAATCGCCTTGGCCGCACCTTGCGTCGGTGCGGCAGCCGGCGGGGTTACCGGAGGAACTTGAGATCCTAAGTCGCGGGCCACGCGTTGCTCAATCTTTGAGGTGACCAGGTCAGCCTCGACCGCACGGCCGTGCGCCTCGAGCCATCGCGGCGATTCCGGCAGCGCTCTGCGGACTTGCCAGACCAGCAATGCGCCGACGGCGGGGACAAAAGCGAGCCAACGCCATCCGGCGATTCCAAGATGCGCGCCCGGGATCAAAGCCCAGGCCAGCACCGAGACGAACGGCACTGACAGGAACTGCAGCGAAGCGCTGAAGGCAAATGCGCGCCCTCGTACCGTTTTCGGCATGAGTTCCGCGAGGTAACAATCGATTGCCACCAATTCGAGGCCGACGCCCATGCTTGCGACGAACCGGCACAGGTCGATGGCGAACGCGCTGTTCTGCAGGCCCATCACCACCGTCGCCGTCGCATACCAGAGTAGCGCGAAAGTGAATATCGACCGGCGGCCCAGACGGTCCGCCACCGCGGCAAACCCCAGCGTTCCCACATAAAGGCCCGCAAAGGTGGCGGCGGCGAAGGTTGCCTGGTCGGTGTAGCCGAAGAATCCCGCCGCTCCGCGATGGAACACCCCGGCGGCGAGAAGCCCGAGACTCAATGGCGCCGTCAGGGCCAAGTCGTAGATTTCAAAAAAAGCTCCGAAGGACACCAGCCCGACCAGACACCATATGTACCGGGTCGGCGGCAGCCGATCGAGCCGCGCGCCAATGTCGGGGCCTTGAATGGCGGTCATCGAATCTCGATGTCCATCAGGGGAATGAATTGCTGACCGCCGTGCATGTCCCCATCGCCGAGATTGCCCTGTACGATGGGCCTGGGAATGCTGAATTTGAACGCGCGGGCATTATCGCATTCGAAGAACAGCACGTGCTTCTCTTGGCATCGGAATAGTTCGGCGAATCGGGCGATGGTCAGCATGCCTGACTTCTTGGCGCGAAAATAGCTTTCGTCGTCGGGGAACATGATGTCGAACGTCAGGACGAAAGGACCCGCGTTCTTACTGCGAATAAGGCTCGCGACTTCGGCAAGCCTCATCGCGGCGGTCCGCCGAGTTGGACGAACTCGGTCCTGAACATTTCCGTCTTGGTTCGCGGAACCGCGACGTGGTTCAGGTTGAAACGGTATACGGCGCCTCGATCGATGTGCGCAGGATTGTGCAGGCAGGCGAAGCTCGTCGTCCCGCTCGTCCACTCGGGCGCACCGTGGTGCAGGAACGGTTGACGGGCAAGTTGAGCGGCCTTGGTCGCCAGATCTTGTGTGGCTGCGGTAGCTTCAACGACGATTCCGACCTCGTGCGGCATCTCGGACGCGTTCGGCTCCAGGGCACCCATCACCGCATTGCGGCCGTAGACATGGACGGTCAAGGTCCAATCCCGGGGGCGCAGCAGAAGAACCCGCTCCACCGCTCCGTAGATATAGGCCTTGACCTCGGCCAACCACTGGTCCAGCCGCCGGAGGATGAAGGGATCCCGGATGCCTCCGATCATGATCGACTGGTAGCCGACCAATTCCGCGCCCTCGAGCTTTACCGTGTAGTCGCTCGACGGGATGAACTCGCTGTCGGTGATGCGGACGGAAACATCATCGATCGCCGTGTATTTCGAATGTGTCAAGTCGAGAGTGCCGGAACATTCCTTGTGCAGGTAGGGATGTGCGTTCTCATAGAGGCTGTGCGCGGCGATGCTCTGCGGAGTGCAACGCAGTCCCTTGCCCACCGGCCGCAAGATCACTTCGTGCTCCCGCACGGTCGCCGTGATCACGCCTCCACGCGCGCCTTCGCATGCCATGGTTCCGCACTCGGTCACTTTGCCCGCGTGCCATGCGAGACCGGGAGAAAGTCCGCGCAGAGTCGGCAGCGCCGCGAACAGCGCAGGATCGCTGCAACGTCCCGCCAGCACGAATTCGGCGCCCGCGTCCAACGCCGCCTGCAACGGTTCGACGCCCATCATTCCGACAATTCGTGCGCTGCGCGAGAACACCGCCTCGTCGATGTCGGGAGCGGGATCGAGAGCGCGGATGCGTCCCTCCCTGTATAGACCCAGGAGGTAGCCGGGACTCTGCTCTGACCGAATGACCGCCGTACGCAGGGACAGATCGTTCTCCTCCGCGATCTCGCGGGCAATGTCGAGAACCCACTCAACGTGCGGGTCACCGCCGGCCGTGCCGGCTGAGCCTATCAGCGCCGGAATATTTGCCTTCCTGCTCGCGACGAGGACCCGGGCGAGGTCGCGTTTGACCGCTTCGCGAGGAAACGCCGCGGTCCCCGAGCCGAGCGCAAACGGGCCGGCATCGGTTGTGCCGGCGTCGGAAGCGATGAAGTGCGGCCGCAAGCCGAGCGATTGGTTGAGCGCCTCAGCATCCACGCCGACCCCTAAAGCGCCGGTCGCTGCTACATACCGGATCTCGTTCATCAGAATCGTCTCGTCAGGCTGATCCCCACTGTTCTTGGATCGTTCCAGTTGTTGATCGACACGTAGCCTCCCTTGCCGTACTCCCCGATGGTATCGAAGAAATTGGATAGGTCGGCGTTGTTGATGATCGCCCGCTTGTCCGTGAGATTCTTCGCCCAAGCGGTCACTTCGGAGCGATCGTCATTGGACGACCATGTCGCATGCATGTTCAGCACGCCGTGATAGGCGCTCTTGGCGAGGATGAAATCCGGCGTACTGTTGGCATCGTTGAACTGAATGGCGCTTCGATAGGTGACGTCGGCGCCGATGCGGATCTTGCCGGCGCCTCCCGGAGCTCCAAAATGCGTCTCTGCGCTGAAATTGGCCGCGTTGCGCGGCGTGAACGGAATGGTGTGGCCGGAGTTGTCGGTCGGCGGACCGGGCGGAGCGTTCGGGACCAAGTAGCTGCGGTACTTCGCGTCGGTGTACGAGTACGAAAGTCCCAGAGTCAGCCACTCGACGGGCAGCATTTCCACTTCGAGCTCGCCGCCTCGTACCCGCGCCTTCGCGGCGTTTCCGGCAATGATGTTGCCGGAAATCGGATCGAAGTTGCGCGTTTGCAGGTCTTTGTATTCGGCGTCGTAAACAGCCAGGTTGATCTGCAGGCGCTTGTCCAGAAACACCGTCTTGATCCCGCCTTCATAGCTCCACACATATTCCGGGTTGTACGCCGAGGCAAGCTCGGCGTTGGTGGTGCCATTGGTATCGTAACCGCCGCTCTCAAAGCCTTTTGTGGCGCTCACGTACATCATCACGTTGGAAACGGGCTCGTATGACAGGAGCGCTTTTGGCGTGAACGCCGTCCAGGTCTTCGAATACGGCCCGGAGCTCAGCGCGGGGTTCTGCACGCTCGTATTGCTGATTTCCGTATGTCCGGACTTCGACTCGCTGGAGTAGCGCGCACCTACGGTCATTTTGAGGCCCGAGATCATCTCAAGTGTCGCTTCGCCAAATCCGGCCTTGCTGTCGACGACGACGCGCTGATCGGCCTGATTGACGTAGGGACTCAAGAATCGGGCGAGACTCGGAACTCCAAACTGAGCCAGGGCATTGAGCCGGGTACCGGGGACTGCGTCAAAGGACACCGTCTGCAGGTAGGCGCGATCCGCGTGGAGATAAAATACGCCGCCCACCCATGTGAGACGCTGACCGGCCGGCGACGTGATCCGTGCCTCCTCGGAGATCTGATGGTCGTGGATCACCGGATCCGAAATGATGCTGTTGAACGGATCGCCCGACGTCGAAAAGTGCACGTGCTCGTCGACCTTTCGATAGCCCGTGATGGACGTCAACGTCGCAAACGGCAGCTCCCAATCGACGTGGGTCAGAAGGCCGCCCACTTTCTTGTCCGTGTGCGCATTCGACCCCTGATTGGTGTTGTCCGGGCTGTAGCTCAAGGTAGGGAAGAGGCTGGGTTGAAAATTGCCGACCAGCCATTGCGTCTTTCCTGCAGAGGTGTCGTCCAGATAGTCGCCTCCAAAGAGCACGCGTACGTCCGAGCCGGGCGTCCACAGTAGCTGCCCTCGGAACGATCCCACGTTCTCGCCGTAAGTCTTGTCGTGAAGAGTGAGGTTCGTCAGAAAATCATCGCGGCGGCGAGCGTCCACCGCGATTTTGCCGGCCAAGATATTCTCCGCGAGCGGGCCCGTGTCGTACCCTTGTATCTCCATCAGATTGTCGGAGCCATACGTGCCCGTGACGCGCCCCGACTCCGTGAAACTCGGCGGCATGGTGCGTATCAACACGGCTCCGCCCGTTACGTTTCGGCCGAACAGCGTGCCTTGCGGACCACGGAGCACTTCGACACTTTGCAAGTCGTAAAGGTCAGGGCTGTCATCTCCGAAGCCGGTCGTTGGCACCTCGTCGATGAAGACGGACACACCTTGATCGATGCCGGCAGCGTCATTACCGATGGTCGTCCCGCGGATGGAAATGAACGATTCGGAATGGTTCACTTGATTGAAGGTGATGCTCGGCACCTTCGCGGCGATATCGCTGAGATTGATCAATCTCTCCCGCTGAATTTCGACGCCATCCACGACCGACACGGCTATCGGAGTGTCCTGAAGCTTGGACTCCCGCCGCTGCGCGGTGACTAGAACCTCGTCAAGTTGAGTGCCCGGTCCTCCCGACTGCGGCGTCGCGTCCTCTGCAAGCGCAGCAGACAGGTAGAACGCGGCTAGTGCCGCCCCGAGCGCCGCCGGCGAGCACAGGCGGTCCCTCAGGGTCCTAATTTTTGTCGATGACACCAACATAACTCCCCCTATATATTGATTTTTCTCATCTACATGTATTTTTTATCTGTCTCGATCGTGGGATAATTCGGACTATTCGTCAATCTTGATTAAAATCATACATACGTAGATCCCATGCAAGACGACCTCTATGTTTCTGCCGAAACCGCCGCGGAGATGCTTGGCGTAAACCTCGCGACGCTGTACGCCTACGTCGGCAGGAAGAGAATCCGCTCCCAACCGATTCCTGGGTCTCGCCGAAACAGGTACTGGAGGGCCGATATCGAACGAGTCGCGGGAGGCGGCACAGCGCCTGCGCCCGAGCGACCAGGGGGGCTGCGCCGTGAGACCGACATCACCCTCATCACCGAACTTGGCCCTCACTATCGTGGCCAGAACGCAGTTCGGTTGTCGGAGACTCGAAGCATCGAGGACGTGGCGGCGCTGCTTTGGCAAGCCCCGCGGCCCACGATTTTCACCGGCGCACTCCCCAATGCGCCCGCTCAACTTCCGGAGATGCTGCGGCTATTTTCCGCAACCAGCGCCGCGGATCGCGCAACGGCGTTGTTCCCATTCATAGAGATCGCGAACCCGCGTGCCTATGACCTCTCTCGCGACGGCATGTGCCAGACCGGCGTTGACGTGCTTCGTTGGCTGGCGGCGTTCCTGGTCAAGGCACACTCCCCCAGCAGCGATCCACTGCATGTGATTGTCGCGCGCGGGCTGGGCGCCTCCGACGATATGGCGGACCTCATCCGCCGCGTCATGGTTCTATCGGCCGACCATGGATTCGAGCCCGGAACCTATGCGGTGCGCGCCGTGGCAAGCACCGGTGTCACGCCCTATCGTTCGGTTCTGACGGGACTTTCAGTTTCCATGGGGCGCAGAACCAAGATCGGCAGACACGAAGGACTGGCCCGCCTGCTCAACGAAGTGGCCAACTCGCAGGATCCGCAGGACCCGATGGTGCGACGGATGCGCGAGGGCGAGGAAATTCTGGGGTTCGGGTCCGATTTATACAAGAATGGCGACCCTCGCGCGCGCGCCGTGCTTCAGCGCCTCAACGAGATTCTCGCCGACGACGCCGACTACCGGAAACTCCAACGCGCCATTGCCGTCGTCTACGATGCCAAGGGACTGGAGCCTGACTTTGCACTGACCAACGTCTATCTGGGACGACGTCTTGGCTTGGACAGCAAAGATTCGCTGTTCATATTGGGGCGAGCTGTCGGATGGATTGCCCACTCGATCGAACAGTACGAAGTGGGCGGTGTCATTCGGGAACCGGCCATGTACACGGGTCCACTGCCTGCCTGACGCGCAGTGCCGCATCTCGCATGCCATTGAATTATATCGGGATCTAGTGAGGCACCGCGTCCCGCTTCAGGCTACCATCGGAAGGCTAGTGACCATAGGGCCACCGCCAAGAGGGCCGGGCAGTGAGCAGAGTTCGTTCCAGGCGGATTGAATTGCGCCGCATCGCGCAGTGGCTTAGCTTAGTCCTTTTGTTTGTGAGTCCGGCATCGAGCCGCAGTGACGACGCCGTTGCGCCCGCCGACCGGTTCGCAACCCTGATCGAGTTGAGCGGTCCCATCGGGCCCGCAATGAGCCTCTATTTCGAGCGCTCGCTGGCGGCCGCCGGCAACGAGCACAGCGCCGTCGTCATCCTTCAAATGGATACGCCCGGCGGACTCGACACCTCCATGCGGGACATCATCAAGGCCATACTCGCCTCGCCGGTGCCGGTCGTGACCTATGTCGCGCCGAGCGGTGCGCGGGCGGCAAGTGCAGGGACTTACATCCTCTACGCGAGCCATCTCGCCGCCATGGCCCCGGCGACCAATCTGGGTGCAGCGACACCGATTTCGATCGGCGGTGAGCCGGGTACACCGCCGGTCAATCCCAGCGACGATAAGAAACAAGACAAGAAACATAAAATTCCGGAGGAGATTCCTGCCGGCACGGCCAGTGAGCGCAAAGCCGTCAACGATGCGGTCGCGTACATCCGCTCGCTGGCGCAATTGCGTGGCCGCAATGCCGATTGGGCTGAAGCCGCCGTGCGCGGGGCGGCGAGCCTATCCGCGAACGATGCACTCGAGCAGCACGTGATCGAGATTGTCGCAAAAGATGTACCGGATCTATTGCAGCAGCTGCAAGGGCGCAAGGTCAAAGCCGCGGATCATGAGCTGGTGCTCGATACCCGGGGACTCGCGGTGAGAATCGTCGTGCCGGACTGGCGCACGCGCGTGCTGTTGGTGCTGACCCATCCCACCATTGCCTACGGGCTGCTGTTGATCGGCATCTACGGCCTGCTGCTCGAGGGCTATAACCCCGGAGCAGTACTGCCCGGAGTTGTCGGTGCGCTGGCGCTGCTGCTGGGGCTCTACGGTTTGCAACTGCTGGCGGTCAACTACGCGGGTCTCGCTCTCATGGCGCTCGGAATCGGTCTGATCGTCACGGAATTCTTCATGCCGGCGTTTGGATCGCTGGGCGTCGGCGGCCTGGCGGCATTTGTCATCGGTTCCATCATTCTATTCGACAATCGTGCATCGGGACTGCGGGTGGCGTTGCCGTTGATCGTGGGAATCGCGGTTGCCGGGGGGCTCGTCATCGTCGTCATCGGCTGGCTGGCCGCCCGTGCGCGACGCCGGCCCCTGAGCACCGGTGCCGAGACCATGATCGGCGCGCTGGTTGAAGCGGTCAGCGATTGTCAGGATAAGTGCGTCGTGCGCTATGGCGGAGAATTGTGGAACGCCCGCACCGCCGGTCCCCTGCGGGCGGGGCAACAGGCGCGTATAGTCAAAGTCGTCGGGCTGATCACGCTTGGCCGGTTCACCGGCGTCAAGGGCCCCGGCGTCCGGCTGGTACTGCCGGTGATTCAGCAAATGAAGAAGCTGGAACTGCGCACCGTGGTGCTGAATGTGCCGAAGCAGGACGTGATTTCCAGGGACAACGTGTCGGTGAAAGTCAGCGCGGTGGTTTATTTTCGAATCGTCGATCCTGAAAAGGCCATTCTGCAGGTCACCAACCCGTGGGAGGCGACCAGTCAGCTCGCCCAGACCACACTGCGCTCGGTGGCGGGGCAGCACGAAATGGATGAGATGCTGGCTCAGCGCGATAAGCTCAACGCCGCCATTCAGCAGATCCTCGACGCGAATACGGCGGCCTGGGGCATGAAAGTGACCAATGTCGAGATCAAGGATATCGATCTGGATGAGACCATGATCCGCGCCATGGCTCGACAGGCCGAAGCCGAGCGCGGCAGGCGCGCCAAGGTGATCCACGCAGAGGGCGAGAGGCAAGCGGCGCAAACACTGGCGGAAGCCGCCAAGATCCTATCGAGCGAGCCCGCGTCGTTGCAGCTGCGCTATCTGCAGACGCTCGCCGACATTTCCGGCGAAAAGAGTTCGACCATCGTGTTCCCGTTGCCCATCGATCTGATCACGCCGCTGCTGCGATCGTTGAAGAGCGACTGAGCGCAGGGGCTAGTACGAGGGGGTTCCGCAGCAGCACTTCGCCGCAAAAGCAGCTGCTTTTGTAAATTTTATCATTGTCCACGCCCTGTCAATAACCCAATGGCAGGTTTTGTTCAGTAGTTCTATAGTCTTGCTCCGGCGAACGACGCCCTAACCATTGCCATCCCTTCACGAGGTGCCTCATGGTCAGTCTAAGAATAAACGGCGAAGTGAGGAATATCGATGCTCCACCCGACATGCCCCTGCTCTGGGTGCTGCGCGATATCTTGGGTCTTACCGGCACCAAGTTCGGGTGCGGCATCGCGCAATGCGGTGTCTGCACCGTGCATGTCGACGGCGCGCCCGTGCGATCCTGTCTGTTGCCGGTCGGGTCGATCGGACAGCGCGCAATCACCACCATTGAGGGCGTCGGCGCTTCCGCGGCCGGGGCCAAGGTGCAGAAGGCATGGCTGGATCTGGAGGTCATCCAATGCGGCTATTGCCAATCCGGACAGATCATGTCGGCGACGGCTCTGCTGAACTCCACCCCGCATCCCGAAGATTCCGATATCGACGCGGCCATGGCGGGAAACATCTGCCGGTGCGGCACTTATGTGCGCATCCGCGAGGCGATCAAACATGCTGCCAAAGCCTAACTCCGCACTCCGGGAATCAGCCATGTACGACTCAACCGTCCAGGAATCGAACCCAAGGACCGACGCTGCGCTGACCAGACGTGGATTTCTCCAAGCCGGGCTCGCCGTGGGCGGCAGCTTGATGGTCGGCTTTCACCTGCCCTCTGCCCACGGCGCGCAAGCGGGAAAACCAGTGTTCGCGCCCAATGCGTTCATTCGCATCGACCCCCACGGCAAGGTCACGCTCATCATGCCGCAGGTCGAAATGGGTCAGGGCATTTACACATCGGTCGCCATGATCCTGGCAGAGGAACTCGACGCGGCCTTCGATCAAGTGTCCCTCGAGGCCGCGCCACCCAATGACAAGCTCTACGGCAATCCGACGTTCGGCATTCAAGTCACCGGCAATTCAAATTCGGTGCGCGCGTTCTGGCTGCCCCTGCGCAAGGCGGCGGCAGGCGCACGTGCCATTCTCGTTCAAGCCGCTTCGCAACAGTGGAAAGTGGAGCCCGCTGGTATTCGCACCGAGAAGGGCGAGGCCATCCATGAGGCGAGCGGTCGCCGGCTCGCTTATGCAGCGCTGATCGATCGCGCCCAGGGCCTCACGCCGCCGAAAGATCCGCCGCTCAAGGACATCAAAGATTTCAAATTGATCGGCAACCCGCTCAAGCGGTTCGACACTCCCGACAAGGTCAACGGCAAAGTGGTGTACGGGATCGATGTCATGCCGCCCGGCGTGAAGTTTGCCACCCTTGCCTTCTGTCCGGTGTTCGGCGGCACCGTGGGGCATGTCGATGACGCCAAAGCCAAAGGCCTCCCGGGCGTTCGTCAGGTGATCGTGCTCAAGGATGTTGTCGCCGTCGTCGGCGATCACATGTGGGCGGCCAAGCAAGGCCTGAGCGCAGTCGACATCACGTGGAACGAGGGGCCGAATGCCACCATTTCCTCGGACGATGTGTGGAAACAGCTCCGTGCCGCCAGCAAGACAGAGGGCGCGGTCGCCAACTCCGTGGGAGACATCGCCAAGGGTCTGGCCCAGGGCGACTTGCTGGAAGCGGCGTATGAAATGCCCTTTCTCGCCCATGCCACTATGGAACCGCTGAACTGCACTGTGCATGTCACGCCGACGGTTTGCGAGGTGTGGGTCGGCAGTCAAGTGCTCTCCAGGGTCCAAGCCATCGCGGCAAAGGTTACCGGACTGCCGCTCGACAAGGTCACCGTGCACAACCACCTCATCGGCGGCGGCTTCGGCCGCAGACTGGAAGTGGACATGGTCGACACCGCCGTGCAAATCGCCAAGCAAGTGGATGGGCCGGTCAAAGTGGTCTGGACGCGTGAAGAGGACATTCAACACGATATCTACCGACCCGTGTATCGAGATACCTTGTCGGCGACTGTTTCCAATGGCCGAATCATCGGGTGGAAGCACCGCATCACAGGTTCCTCGGTCATCGCTCGTTGGCTGCCGCCGGCCTTCCAAAAAGGGATCGACATCGATGCCATCGACAGCGCCGCCGACATTCCCTACGACATCCCCAATCTGCGGGTGGAATACGTGCGCGATGAGCCGCCCGCGGTGCCCACGGGTTTCTGGCGAGGCGTGGGCCCGAACAACAATGTGTTCGCCATCGAGAGCTTCATGGACGAGCTGGCGAAGAAATCCAACAAGGATCCGGTCGCCTTTCGCCGCGACCTGCTCGGCCCGTATGATCTCCGCCGTGGATACCGGCATCGTCGTCAATCCGGACACCGTGGTAGCGCAATTGCAGGGCGGCCTGATATTCGGGCTCACCGCCGCCCTGTACGGCAACATCACCATCCACAAGGGACGGGTGCAGCAAAGCAATTTCAACGACTACCGGATGCTGCGAATCAACGAAATTCCAGAGATCGAGGTGCACCTGATCAAGAGTGCCGAAGCCCCCGGTGGCATCGGCGAGACCGGTGCGACCGCCGCGCCGCCGGCGCTCGGCAACGCTGTGTTCGCCGCCACCGGCATTCGCCTGCGTCACCTGCCCATAGACCAAGATGTTCTTTCCGGGAAGAAGCCATCATGAACGACTCCCCCAATACCAGCCCCGCCAGGCGCTACACCCTGATCGCCATCGCTGCGATTCTCGCCGTGGTCTTGATCGGCTTTTTGTGGATCGTGGTGCTTGCGCCTCATCCCATGGATTTCGCGGGTGGGACTCGCGTGGCGCTGTCGGAGTATCACGGAGAGGATCCCACGGGCGTTCCGGCAGAACTCAAAGGCGCGAGCCTGATCGAGCGAGGCCAGTATCTTGCGCGCGCTGCGGATTGCGAGGCCTGCCACACCGCCGAAGGCGGCGAGCCCTTTGCCGGCGGACGCGCCTTCGTGCTGCCGTTCGGCACGCTGTACTCGACCAACATCACTCCCGACAAGGAAACGGGAATCGGCAATTACAGCGACGCGAATTTCCTGGATGCCGTTCACAAGGGTATCGCGCCCGGCAACGAGAAGCTCTATCCGGCGATGCCCTTCACCAGCTACACCTACATGAGCGATGCCGATGTGGGTGCCATCAAGGCCTACCTCTTCAGCCTCAAGCCCGTGCATGCGCCGGATCGGGAGAACTCACTGAGCTTCCCGTTCAATCAGCGCGCGCTCATGGGAATGTGGGCGCTGCTGTTCAATCCGGACAAGCGCTTTGAGCCGCGCACCGGACGCGACCCGCAATGGAATCGCGGCGCCTACCTCGTGGAAGCCATGGAGCACTGCGGCGAATGCCACACGCCGCGAAATCTTATGCAGGCGCTCGATCAGAGACAGAAATTCTCCGGCACGGTGCAAGCCGGCTGGCGCGCCTACAACATCACATCGGACCCCAAGAGCGGTATCGGCGCGTGGAGTGAAGCCGATCTTGCGCATTATCTGGCCGTGGGCCATGCGGACGGCCGGGGCACGGCGACGGGACCCATGGGCGAGGCCGTCAACGACAGCCTCCGCTATCTGACTCAGAGCGACATCACGGCGATGGTCACCTATCTGCGCTCGGTGCCGGGTATTTCGACGTCGGATCTGCCCGAACCCAAGGCGAACCCCGCACCCTCGTCATTCGCGGAAGCCGCCAATGTCGATTCGCGCGGCAAGGCCGTGTATGCGGGCGCGTGCGCGGGTTGCCATGATTGGACCGGGGTCAGCCCCGTGATCCCCTATGCGACACTCACCGGTGCGCGGTCGGTGAACGATCCCACTGCCATCAATGTGGCGCAGGTCATTCTGTCCGGCGCGCATCTGCAGACTTCCGACTCTCGCACCGCCATGCCGGCCTTCGGCAGCGCCTATTCCGACGCGGAAATCGCCAGCCTCGCCAATTACGTC
>WNFI01297537.1_pt1 | contig 20325 bp, 17 predicted proteins | sample 5400471 | NCBI WGS metagenome assembly WNFI01 (sample SAMN13153348, study PRJNA577476) | soil metagenome | isolation source: 100 cm saprolite on Douglas fir-dominated hillslope | place: USA:California | collected 2013-09-17
GGCCCGAGCCGGATATCGATCTCAAGCGATCCAGTTGGTGACTGCTCCGCCATCCCAAATCGCTGTTCGCGTTCTGTCGAGAGTGGTGGGCCGAAGCTTGTATAACGCGAACCGCGACCTCATGATCCGTGGCTCGCAGATCGCCGTGTAAATTCGCCCTTCCGGCTTGGCTCGTAGATCCTTGACCATCCGAGCGAGCTTCTGCAGGAGTCAGCGGACGCGATGGACCGGGCGTTAGGCATTAGCAGTTAGCCGGGGCTTCGGCTCCAGACCTCGCTGAATGAGCCGTCGGCTCGCTGAAATACGAAGTAGATGGCTGTCCAGTTCGGAGGAATCCGGGGGCCTCGAGCTTCGAGCGCAGCCCGCAACTCGGCAGGGAACGGCATCACGGCTCGGTCAATCGCCAAAACGCGGGCATCAGCGAATGCCTTCAGTTGCTCCGGCTTGCTGGAGGCCAACAGTTGTTCCGCCATCGACTCGGCAGCCCGGACGACCAACAAGGTCTGCTCGGCCGGCATGCTGATAAACCCGAACTTCGGCGTTGAAGACGCGTAGCAGTGGGCTTCCAAATGTGTAATGAAATCGGGCTTGGGGACGAGTTCGATGTTGTCTCCGTCACGTAGTCCAGCGGCAGACGCGAGGATGGTTGCCTTGACCACCTCGAGACCTGCGCGCATGACCTTCCCGCTCGGTAGCCATCCGATGTCCCAGCTGATCGCGATCGTATTCCCTGGGCTTAGTTCTCGAATCCGCGTCGTAAGCTCCTGTTCCATTTGGCCGACGATCCGGCCCATCTCGGCGTACTGGCGTGCGTGGCGCGCGCTCTCGTGCAATTCGATGATGTCGACCCCGACCTCACGTCCGTCCTCCTGGAACGTCAGGTCCACTGTCTTCGCCCTTGTGACTTGTCCCTTGCGGCCCTCTCGCTCCCGGTCTGGCCAGCGGATCTCTTCGATGACGTGACCGCGATCGCGCAGCCAGTTGAACATCGACTCTGCGGCCTCAGTCTCGAGGTTCCGCTTGAAGTGTTTCAGCGGCGGCGGCCGGTCGTCAGACGGTGGCTGCATCACTGGAAAAGTAGGTCGTCGCCGTGGTCACAGGTTCACGCCAACCACGCAGGGACATGCCCCCGCCTCGGCGCTCCGGTCGGTCTCTTTCAGCACACGAACCACTTCGAGGCTCGACGGCTTGCCGGCGTTCGTAACTATCGCAGAGGAATCACGGACCTCGAGACCCGAATCATTTCTTCCGGATAACCAAGACTCTTCTGGAAGTGGAAGACGCCCATGCGCGCGAGATCCGGATTGTCAGTCGGACCAACCGTCACGTCGCGCACAGGAACTGCCTTCTCGGTGATTTGAGGGAGAGGTATCCGTGCGTAGCCTACGACTATGCCTCGACGCTCGCGATAGTCAACATGAAGCTGAACACTTTCTTGAAGCAGAAGCTGTCGGCGATACACGAGCCGCCACTCAGCTTCCTCCCTGAACCCATCGTCCTTGAAAAGAGCCGCCAGAAATGACAGGGTTTGGGCAAATGCAAAAGCGCCGAGGCGGATGACCTGGGGATTAAAGTTCGTCGGGTCGGCGCCGTCAAATACCTTGCTCCAACGCAGCACGAGATCTCCGATCTTCGACTCCTGTTCAGCCCGGTCGTAGATCACTGGAGCAAGCATCACATGAGAGCTCGTGAGGCCCTTTAGTAGATTCGGGTCAAAACCAATGGAATAGCCCCCTGGATGGGCATATCCACGCCACTGGCTCAGCAAATCGCCGTTCGGGCAGAAGCTGATGACATAGGTGTTCACGATCGCGCCGAACTCTTGGCCGGCGATTGTCATCATCGCCGTCAGCGGGTCGGTGGCTGAATCCTTTCCACGCTGTTTCACCAGTTGATTTAGGACAAATAGGCCGTGGAAGATCTCGAACCGGTCGTTCGTGTATAGCGCGTCGGTTGCCCATAGCTCGTTCGTCTTGAGGATGCCCATCAACCCTTTTGCGTCGGTGTAGTGATACAAGGACTCAGCTGGTGGCGGCAGCGACTCCAGTTGCTCCTTGAGCATTTCCCCTATGAGGCCCGGTACCGCGGCCATCTGCTCGGGAACAGGGACGTCTGGCTGCATATTTGTTGAGCCGGATTATCGGATCAAATGGCGCGAGCGCGACGTTGGCACGACGCGCCGCCCGGGAGTGAGTGACGGAGAACGTGCCCCAGCACCTCCCGCTGCCGAACCCGCTGCAGTCCTAATCGTCAAGGAGACTTCCGCCGTGGTTCTCTTAGGCCTAATTCACACTGAACGAGCGAGCTGGCAGCCCCGCCCGGTTGTCGGGTCGATGCATCTGTCTCGACTTGTTCAGAAACGAATCGCCAGAACACTGCAATAGCCATCCCGAGCTAGGGTGGCACGAGGGTCGTTACAAATTCTGCTGTCAGTTCTTGCTGTTAAGTGCTCCTGGACCCCGCGGCAAGGAACGGAGGATCGTGGCTGACGGTCTTACGAAACATGTGCGCACTTCGACAACGTGAACGGGGGGACCATGTCCGAGGCGCTATCTAAGGTCGTCCTCACTGATTCCGCGACGACCTCCGAGGCCAGTCTGGGCGAACCACATGCTTTGCTCGGGCACCGTCGGAGGGTCCGCCTGATTGATACCCATTGCTTCTTTCAGCGCACGCGTCACCGCCGACCTCAGAAGCTGCACGAGATCCGGAAGGTCGTTCATTTTCGTAGACCCGAACTCCAGATCACTGGCCCCGTGAACCATCTGACGCATGTCCCACAACTTGCGTGCGTCAGGCGCGGACACACCCAGCAGCTCCCTCAGATACTCCTGAATGCTCGCCCCCGCTGCCAGCTTGTCAGTTGGTGTATTGCAGACAGGACATGTCGGGATCTCATGACCGCAAGACGCGCGATAGGGAATTCGCGGCCGTGCGTCACGACCTGCCTCGACCAGCTCGAGTGCAACCCAAAAGAACATAAACCGGTCCGCGTCGAAGCTCGCATTGAGTCCCTTGACATACCAATCGACTGAGCGCTGATAGCTGTTGCTCAAGGGGGGATAGTCGTCTCGCATTCTTGGCAAGACTTCGGTCTGGTTGTCCATGGGGTTCGAGGCAAAGAACTTCCAGCGGGGGAAAGGACCGGAAATGTGGAAGTCCCTCTCCTGCCCGATAGCTACGGGCGGAGTGGCATCAATCACGTTCACCTGGCCAACCGGCACGGGCATCTGTAACCGAAACATGAAATCGTCCAGGACGCGCTCCACTGGCGCGCGGGTGACGTCCAAGGCGGCCTGAGGGTCCACCGCTTCAACGTCGAGCGTCAGAAGCAGGGGCTCCCAGAGGCTCTGGATAGTCATCGGGGGTCCGTTTGCGTCGCGATCAAGCGTGAGCACATAATCGCCGACCTTCCCCGACTGGCGGCCTGCGAAGCGGCTCGCAGGAATCAATCGGCTAGGCGGTCCCTTGGTCGGGTCCTCCCCCGGCGGGTATACGAATCGGCCCGGGAACCCGACCGAGACTGCTACACGCCACCTTCGAACCGGGCGTTGGCCCGGATTAGTACTGCTCATTTTTCTTTCCTTTCGCCCGCCGCCGGACTTGCCTAGCCCACCTCCGACTTATCTTCTGGGACGGAACTAGCCTAAGGCTGTGAACACACCACCCGGTGAGGAGCGCGTAGTCGGAATCGACGAGAACGCATTGACCGACTCACAGGCCGTAGCTAGCCGCTGGAAGAGATCGATCCAGAGAGTGAGAGACAATGCGCTTTGGATGTCATCGGCGACATCGCCCCCGTCCTGCCCCTACTCAATGCTCAACTCGAGCGCGAACTCAAATAGCGCCATCGGGCCCGACACGATGGCTGCCGGGTCTACGTCGCGGCCATCGAAGTCGGGATTGGTGTCGACTTCGATCTGACCCCAAAAGCGGCCTAGCGACGCGACCACATCTCGCATCGCCACCAGCTTCGACAGATCAATGTCTGCCTCGACATCGACCATAAACCGAGGAAGCTCGTGGGCGACGAGATTGCGATAATCGCGAAGGTCCTTGAGTCGGTCTGCTTGCTCTGACGTGAGCGCCCCAGCCTCGATGAGCCACTCGACCGAAGCGTCGAAGATGCGGGGTGCGCGAGAGGTCACTCGATCCGTGTATTCCTGGCTTACCACCGGCCCGTCCGGGTTGAAGCCGAACGAGAAGAAGTCCCGTGTTTTATCGACCACCTCCGGCTGAATGAGCTCCCAGCCAACGAGCAGCGTTGCCGCTCTCAGAAGGGTTAGGCGGGTGGCCGATGGAGACAGCTTACGCTCGAGGCGCGACCGGTCGTCGTCCACGGCAGATCAGGCTAACCCCGAAGCAAACGCGGTGGTTGAAACTCAGCTGCCGCCTTCAAGTTCGACTGAACCCAATGACTGGGTGATGCGGGGCCAAGCCCGACCGATGCCACAGAGCTACTCGAGCTCGCTGAGCGCAGTGAACCGCGATAAAAGGGATCAGAATCCGAGCGTGAACGGCGAGCCTCTGGATCGTCGCTGGTCAAGCTGGGCGGGCTGGCGCAGAATCCGGCCCAGGTCAATTCCGGGAGACAGCTCGATCCGATACGGCTTCGTGCACTAAGGCTCAAGGTGAATGGATCTCTCGACTGGGTCGCCATTTATGCAGCTGTGGTCGCCACTGCCGCACTTGTCTGGCAGATCGCGGTGTGGATCTACTCACTTCTCAGTCACGTTCGCGTCTATGGGGAGGTCACGGTTGCGGGCGTCGCTGGAAGCCACGACCTATTCGACGTAGTCGGTGTAACAGTCATCAACAAGGGCAACCATTCTGTACGGGTTCGTTCCATCTTCATACAAGATGTTCGGTGGCTCCGGCGCTCGCTGAGATGGCGGGAGCAGATGTACCACTTCTTGTCGGGTAATGACGTCGCTGTAGAGATTCCACCGCATGACTCGATCACAAGCGCATTCGAAATTGAGCCGTTTCGCCGACTAGCCGGCTCGGGACGCGCGAGGGTGGCCGTCCAGTTAACGACGGAACGCTGGCATCGTTCCCGTTCATTCCGGCCCGCGGAACGACCACGCGAGGACGGCTTTCCCCCACCACCTGGCTAGCATCGACCCGACCGAACGGCACTAGGGACCTCTACCAGCGCCCGGCGACCATACCCTAATTCACAGCACATGTCGGAAACTGGTATCGCGAGGACCACGCGCAGTACATGAATGACGCCGCAGAAGCGAGGATGCGAGGCCGTTGGTGGCTCCCAGGCAAGAAGGCCAGAAGCCTTGGCGGAGAGCTGACGCACACGGCCTCCGAAGGAATCACTCTCACTGTAGACGGATCGTTCCCTCCGCCTCCTCGCCAACCGCCGCGCATTACGGCTCCCCACGACTACGACGTCATCCTTGGCGTAACGGATTCCGGTCGCGAGGTCACCCTGCTTCGCGTTATCGAGTCCTCCTCTCGCAGTACGCAGCAGGGACGTACTAGCCAGACACTGGTCAGCGACCGCGGTCTGCTTGGTCGGCACGTTGAAAGACTCGATGATGTCCGATTCGGATCAGTGGAACTTCGCTTTGCTCATCTGAGTCGGTGGGCTCGCGAGGTAACGGCCATTGAAAGGGCCAACGGTTTCCGTTGGCGATCGGCGCTCGCCGCACAGACTCCGAGAGTAGTCATTCCAGGCGCAACGGTCCACCTATCACTGCGCAGCGAAGGGACAAGCTCTACGCGCGAGGAGACGCTTCGTGAAATTATCGCCTTCGCATATCAACCGGAGAGTCCAATTGATCTGAAAGAGTTAGAGGACCGGGTGTGGCGCCCGTTTCAGGATCTGATGACTCTTGTCGCATTGGAGTCGAGTCCGCTTGTTGGCCTCCGTGTCTGCCTGGCCGGGGAAAAGCCGGCGGCGCTGATGGATCCATGGTGTGAGGTGTTGGTGTCGGGACACACCGTTGGCATTGGTGACGAAACAACGCGGCGACATGGCGGGTTCTTGTTTGGGCTCATTCAGTATCCGGGTGGCTTCGAAAAACTGGTTCCAGCGTGGCTGTCGTTGTTTAGTGAATTCACGATGCCGGTGAGCCTGTTTCTCGCTTCTGATTACGCGCCGTTCACGTACGTCGAGCGACGCTTTGCCGAGGCGGTACAGGCGGTCGAGGGCTACCACAGGACCAAGCAAAGGTCAGTAGTGCCCCGGGAGCACAAAGACCGCATAAATCGGATTCTCGCCGCGGTGCCGCCCGGAGATAGGAAGTGGCTGGGAGGGAAACTTCAAAATTCTCACGAACCGTCACTCCTCGAACGATTGAACGATGTGATCGTGGAAGCCGGTCGTCCGTTCAAGCCGATCCTGGCTGCGTGGCCGGACCTTACGCAGGCGATTCGCGACACACGCAATGCCCAGACGCACGTTATAGAGCGTAAGGACAAGCGGATTACCGATCCGGCCCGACTTGCGGACGCTATCGATATCCTCCGTTGGATGCTTCGTGCCTGTTTCTTGCGCCGGCTCCGACTGGACGCGGGGACAGCCGACGGTCTTATCGACGGAAATCTTGAGTTTCAGTGGGTCCGAAGACGGGCGTAGCGATGGCCACGCCTCAGCGGTCGCGTGTCACCAGAGCGACGGTCACCAAACGGTGGCGATTGGACCGGCTGCCGCGCGAGGAAGCTGGCTAGAAACCGACCCGCCTTCCTGGCAGAATTGCAGGCTGAGGAACGTCCTTCGCGATGAGAGGCTGCGAAGGTCTGAAGATCGGCGTTAATTCGGGCAGAGGCGCGAGTTGTTCGGCTGCCATAACCAGCACGCCATGGCGATGGCATGCCCCCAGCTCGATCCCGGCCAGGGATTCGGCGGGTTGACTGGTGTGCCTGGCGTTTAAGGCTCGCGAGCGCATGTGCCCGGCTACCAAAAGTCGCCTCGGCGGTTTGTGGTCGGCCCCACTTGTGCGATTGGTGCAAGGCGTCGTGTAGTCGAAGCACTCCGGTTTAGAAGGAGGTGAGGAAGATGACAGGGAAGAATCGAGTCGGTAGCGGTGGCTTCGGGTTTGAGCACTTCTTGCTGCTGCTGCTGGGCGCGATAGCGTTCAAGGTGGCAGTCGACGAAGGCGCAATCATTGCCGAGCACGGCTTCGAGAACTGGCGTCGTCATCGGTTCGGCTGGTAAGCCGATTCAACGTGGCCGCCCGAGCTTCCTCCCGCCGGAGCCGGGCGGTCTCTATCGCGTAGTCCGCTGCCGCCCGAACAGCACCTCTTCCAGCAGTCAGGAGTCGCCTGGAGCAGGCTCAGGGCACTTTACAGGGAGTCTCTGCCAGGCGTTGCCCGAGCGACCAAATCGGTGTATTACTTTGGTGCTCTTGCCCTCGAAGTGATGAACCTCACTGCAGCAAATGTTCGGCTGTCCTAGCTGTTTCATGGCCTCCGTCTCTGCCCAACGGATCGAATCGCCCGAAGCTTCGACGTCGTCGACCATCGTCCAAAGAGCGTCCTTCGTGCAGCAGTCCTGAGCCGACACCCAAATCTGTACACGGTCCAGTTTGCCCACCTTCGGCAAACTATCACTCACCTCTCGAACTCAGCAGCTCCACGGCTAGAGTCAATAAGTCAGAACCTGACCAATAGGCGATGCTGCGCTCAGTGCTAAGCGGCAGGTAATACGCGAAGGATCGGGTCGATGGCTCCGTGCAGTCGGATCATGGCGTCGATCATGGCATCCTGAACTGCTTCCCACGACTCCCGGTCCTTTCTCCCGCCAACACCCAGGTTCTTGAAGACCTTGCAGCTCCGGCGGTCGGGCTTCTGCTCGAACTCCAGCCCACCGCCGAACGAGTTCTCGATCGCATCTCGTTGGGCCATAAGTGCGGTGAGGATCAACTGGTTGCGCTGCTCATTTCCCGTGTCGATGAACAATTCAACTCGGGCATCACCTTCCGTCACTGTGTAATTCCACGATAGGCCCGACCTTCCCGCGCCCGCGCTAATCCAGCTGTCTGGCGACGGGCTGATCGCGGAATGGAGCTTCGTCCGTGGTTTGGCACGATCTAGAAGTTGACGCCAGAAGTCCAGCCGCTCAACGTTGCGCTCGGCCAGCTCCTTCTTTGTCGCCCTGAACTCGCGTGTCGCTTCGCTTGGTCCGACGATCTGCGTTAGAAGGGCAGCTGGCGGGGAATTCTCGATGGTGATCGCTTCGAGCTTGACCAAGTAGAACTCGGTCCCCTCGACTGACGTGTTCAACCATGAAACCGCCTTGACGTGTTCCGGTCTGGGGTCTCTTACGATCCAAACGGCGACCTTGGCGCCATCGATGCCGGCCAAATAGGTGATCAGCTTGCCGAGGTGGTCATGATCGCTCCGCTCGATCTGGTTTTCGACCACGACCAAACGGTCGCTGCCCTCCTCTTCGGCGGACAGGTCAAGGCTGAAATCGCCGACGTTCCGTTCGCGTTCCACATTGGCGAGCCGAAGCTTGATTGCCTCACCAAGGACGTCGATGTTTCGCTCCAGCCAAGACGTGAAGGCGACCTCATTGGTCCATGCCGCCCTTACGTCCAACTTCGTGATCCTGCCAAGGGTCATGGCATCCACTCCATCGAAGCTAGGGCTCGTAACAACTCCGATATCGGCCAATAGAAATCGGTTACTGACGGGACCTTTGGCTGGTGGTCGCTCATGTGCGGTTCAATGCCTTGAGAGCCGACCAAGATCCCTTCGCGGCTTCAACATCGCTCTCAAGTACGAGGAGGTAAGACCACGTCACGCCGGTCTTCGAGTCCGCGTTCACGTGGTTCACCCAACGCAGAGCGGCCTCCGCCTTGCCCAGCACGGACGGTGTCGTGCCTTCTTTCTCCATCTTTATCTCAACCATGTGATGCGTACCGGCGGTCTCGACCACAATGAAGTCAGGGTTGTAGAGCGTCTTCATTCCAGTCCAGAGGATCGGGCAGTCGTTCCGCTCCAGCCTGACCCAGAAGGCAACCTCGGGCGCTGCGTCCATGATGTTCGCCGCCTCCAGCTCGGTGCCCGAGTCGAACCAGGCCTGCGGGTACATCCCCTTCGCCCACCCTTCGTACCCGGCCTGGCGCTCGAACTTGCCGAAGCGATCGCCGCTGGCGGTCGGACGCTGCAGGCGAGCATTGCCGAAGTCGACGACCTCCACCACGTCCTCGTAGCTCGGCTTCGGCGCGAACTCCTTGTGGCCTCGACTGATCAGGTCGATCACCCGGGCAGCTACTCGGTCAAGATTGGTGGACAACACTGGCACAGCCTTGTCTCCAAGACCGGCCACGAGCGCATCCATGATTGGAGCCAACCGAGCGCGTTCGATAGCCCGGGCGGGCACCACATCCGAGCCTAAGACCAGGTCCGCCAGCCGGCTCCGAGCCTCCTCCAGTGGGAGAAGTGGCACTTGTGAGGAGACCTTGTCGACTGCGTCGCTCGTGACGAGGTGCGTGGTCGTCAGCCCATCCCGCCCCGTAACCGTCCTGGCGCTGACCTTCACGCGCCGCAGTTCGCCGTCCGCATCGGCCGCGAGTCGTTCGCCGAGCCGTTTGAAAGGGTCGCGGTCCGTGATGTCCGAGAGCGTGAATTTGCTCTGGACTCCCTGCATCACAAGCTTCGGGATGCGCAGCCTAACGTCGTCTCGGGGCAGCATAAGGGCCGACAGCTCGACCGCTTCAGCCTCGACATGCTCCACGCGGGTTTCGACGCTGGTGACGGTGGCGACCGCGGCGCCAGGTTCAGGGGCGCCGGGCTCACTGCCATCCTCGCCAGCGACTGGTGTCGCAGTCTCGCTTCGTTCAATCACAGCCACTTCGCGGCCATCAGCGCGCCGAGTGGTCGACATCCATACCCGATAATCGATGAAGGCCTCGTTGATCACATTCGCTTTCTTGAGCAGCTCCTGGTAGCGCTCATGAGCGAGGACCTCGAGCGTGTCGAGCATCTCGATTCCGGTGTAGGTGCCGAAGGGGAGTCGCATACCCCGGCCCAACGTCTGCTCGGTGAGGATGTCGGAGATCGATGGGCGGAGAGAAGCGATCACGTATACCGACTTGACGTCCCATCCCTCCTTCAGCATCCCGACCGAGACGATGATTCGGACCTTGCTTGAAGGCGTCTCCACCCCGTCAAGCGCTTCCAGCGCCTCTTCCGGCGAGCTGGAGTTGATGTTGAGAATCGAATCGGCGTAAGCGCCACCGGCGAACGCTGGGTCGGTGAGGATCCCCTCGACCTTGTTGGCATCCTCGATCGTGGGTGCGACCACTAGCATCATCGGGCGAACGGGCGTCATTCCACTTGCGCTGCAGTAGGCTTCGACTGCCTTCACCTTGGCCTCCAGGAGCCGAACACCATCTCGCAGCTTGGTCTTGGCGTCCGACAGATCGTCTTTCCGCCCCACAAGCACCGGCGTCTTAACCAGTTGGTCGGCAATCGCCCGAGCCAGCGGATAGCGGTAGATCAGCTGTTCTGGCGGCGTCTTCTTGTCTGGAGTTGCTGTGAGGCCGACCAGCACCCGCGGCACAAGTTCGCGGATCGCGGCCGAGAACGCCTTGCCATAGTAGCAGTGGTGCTCGTCCGCAAAGACGACGAGGTCTTCTTGTTCCTGGAGGTGATCGTAAAAAGCCTTGCCGAGTCCCTCCTGGAACTTGCGGGTCTTGCGACCCGTCTCGGTATCGGGCTTAAGCAGCGCCTGAACCGTGAAGACAAAGAGTTTTACCTCCGAGTCGTCGTCCATCGTCGCTCGCATCACCGGCGTAGCGAAGTTTTCGGAGGTAATTACGATGGGCTGGACTTCCATGCCGCCCAGAAGACTCTTGGGATGCCCCGGCGTGAAGTTATCGACGGTCTTGCGGAGAATCGTCTTGCCGGGTGTGATCACAGCGAAGTTGCGCACGCCCTCGGCCGCGAAGTAGTCAATCGCAGCGGCCATTACGTATGTCTTACCGACTGCGGTGGCGAGGTCGACCACACACTCGAACGGCGGCTCGCCTCCGTCAACGTCGTAGTGCTGAGCAACCGCCTTGGCTATCGAGTCGAGGGCGCCACGATTGGGGGAGCGTAGATCCAGCCGAGCTGCGATCGCCTCGATCGCGTCGGAATCGACCAGCGGGTTCGCAACGCTCATCACCGTGCTGCTTCGACCGGCGGTTTGTTCGTCCGTGAACCGTTCGGCTCAAGATTCGGCTGCACAGCTCGGACCTCACGGCTGTGAAAGAACCGCCGCGTCGCCAGCCGGTAGTCGGCAAGAATTGAAGCCGGAATTCGCCGGACCCTCGATCCAGGACTGACGGACTTAAGTTGAAGCCACAGAACGGAGGGTCGAAGCGGAACTCATACCCGAGCTGGGCCGCTGTCGCCTCTGCGAGGTGGCCGTTCACCGCCCAGTCCGCGAGGACGACGGCGCCGCGCGACTCCGTGAACATCGACGGAGCAACGTCGAGCATGTGGAATCCACCACCACCACTCCAGGCAACCTCCTTGGATATCCCCCCGGAATCGAGGCCGGCGACCACTCGTTCCAAGCGTGGGATTGCGTAGCGGGTGAGAGTCTCGACGCTGCGTTCGACCCCAATCCAGCGGCGCCCCATCTTGTGCGCAACTGCAGCCGTGGTACCGGAGCCGAGGAAGCAATCGAGAACGATATCGCCGGGACGCGACGCAATGGTCAGAACGCGCCGAATAAGAGCCTCTGGTTTTGGCGTTGCGAAAGTCGGGACGTTAGGAAACAGAGCCCTCATCTCGTTCTTCGAGGTTCGGTTGCTTCCAACATCGTCTGCAAACCACAGGGTTCGAGGGACCAGATCCGCGACCTCGGAAACGTAGCGTTTGATGCTCGGACGTGCACTACGTTTGGGGCCCCACCAGACCCGACCATCTCGATCCAGCTCCTCCAGCTTCTCTTGCGACACACGCCAAAAGCGACCGGGTGGCGGCTTGAAGGTGCGGCCGGTCGGTCCCGTGATCTCGTAGAGACCGCGCGAATACGGTTTGTTCGCATACGGATCGCCGGGCAGCCACGGCCCGCGAGGATCGGAGTCCGGGTTTGAGTAAATCGAATTGGCTGCCGCCGTTCGCGGGAGACGGTACGGCACCCACTCAGGGTCCTTCGAGTACACAAAGATGTAGTCCTGATCCGCGCTGAATTGGCGGGCGGAGTTCCGAGGGGAATCAGCCTTCTCCCACACAACTGTCCCAACGAAGTTCTCTCGACCGAAAATCTCGTCCATGACAACTCGCGCGTACGGGGCCTCCCAGTCGTCGAGGTGTACCCACACCGAGCCATCGGGACCAAGAAGCCGTTTGATCTGTACCAAGCGGTCACGGATCATCGTCAGCCAAACCGAGTGCTCGAGGGCGTCGTCGTACTGCTCGAAGGCCTGCTGAGTGTTGAATGGTGGGTCGAGGTAGGCGACTTTGACCTTGCCGAGATACTCGCGCTGGAACTCGGGGATGCGGGCAAGGCTCGTCAGCGCGTTCAGAGCATCACCCCGAATCAACAGGTTATCGGCCGCTCGACGTGAAGCCGGCCCGACCTGGCCGACCTCGCCTGCCTCGTGGAGTAGCCGGACCTCGGCGACGCGGTAATCAGCCGGCGGCACCCAACGGTAGGAACCGTCCTCTGACCAAAGCAGCGCCTGGTCCTTGTTGGTCCATGTGAGCTCGAGTCGACCGTGGTACTGCGAACCGGAGGCTTCCCCTCCGTGGTCACCCATTCTGGCCTAGGGTAGCCCGCCGAACCCTGTGCGCCTCGGATCCGTTCCAGACCGGTATTGTCGGGACTCTGGCGGCGTCCGGGCGTTGTGCAGACTTCCTGATGCGGGCCGCCTCGTCTCAGCGGGTCTACTGCTGAGCATCGAATGGGACTTGACAACTCCGCAGCACCTCGTAAAATAGGTGCAAATAGGACCTATTGGGACTAATGAAAGAATTAGCAAAGGCTCTAGACGCAACGACGAACGGCAACCGCCTGGACGACCATGAGCGATGTCCATGGTGCGGCCAACGTATAACCCACGAGAAGTTCGACGAGATTCGCGAGCGGATCGAAGCCGAAGAGCGGAAGCGCAGCGCCGAATTCGAGCTGCGTCTGCAAGAACAGGTTGCGCATGAAAAGGCTGACGCTCAGGCGATCGCGAAGGCACAAATCGAAAAGGCTCGGAAGGTAGCGGAAGCCGCTGTCAAGCCAAAACTGGTGGAGGCAGAGAAGGCTCGGAAGGCCGCTGAGAGGAAGGTCGAGTCGATCAAAAGCAGCCAACAGACAGTGCTAAATCAGCGCTTGCAAGAGCAACGCCAGGCGCTGGAAAAGGACAAGGCCAAGGCGGTCAACGCCGAGAAGTCCAGGATTTTCAAGGAGAAGCTGAAACTCGAAGAGAAGGTTGATATCCTCCAGCGCCAACTTCAAAGCAAGACTGCGAGTGAGCTCGGCGAAGGTGCCGAAATCGATCTATTCGAGGCGCTGCGTGGCAAGTTCCCGCACGACGACATAACCCGCGTTGGCAAGGGTAAGGAAGGTGCCGACATTATTCACAAGGTTGTCGATGGGCAACGGGGGTGCGGTTGCATCGTCTACGACTCCAAGAATCGCAATGCGTGGCGGAATGAGTACGTCACAAAGCTGCGCAGTGACCAGCTCGCCGCCAAAGCGGATCACGCCATCCTGGCTACCCGGGTTTTTCCAGCCGGCGTCCGTCAAATCCACATTCAGGATGGCGTGATCGTGTCGAACCCAGCCCGCACCTTGGTGATTGTGGAGATGCTTCGGAAGCACATCGTGCAAATTGCAGCTATGCGCCTGAGCAACGAGTCTCGACACGAGAAGATGGTGACCCTCTATGACTTCATCAACTCCGACCGATTCGGTCAAATTCTGGATCAGATCGAGACCCAGACCGACGACCTTCTCGAGATCGACGTCAAGGAGAAGAAGGCTCACGACCTCACTTGGAATCGGCGTGGGGAACTCATCCGGGCCGTGCAGCGAGTCCAGGCCGACCTTTCGTCCGAGATCGACCGGATCATTGGCGAATCCCCGGTAGAACGTTCGGCGCGGGCGACATGAGCCAACCGGATCCGCTCTCTTCGTCGGGCAACGTCATCAATCTTCAGGAGCGCCGCCTGGGCCGGACGGTGCTGCGCACCTACCGCACCACGGTCGATATTGAGGATTTGATTCCAAATGACCGACAACCACGGCTGGGTCCCAAAGAGGACGAAGAACTGCAAAGGCAAATCGAAGCCAACGAAGGGATCTTTGAACCGTTGCTGGTAGAACCCCATCCCGACCTACCGAACAAGCTTCGGATTATCGACGGGGATCGGCGCTGGACCAATTCCCTCGTTCTGGTCAACCAGGACAAGGAGCGATACCGTCAAATCCCGGTCGAGGTAACAGATCGCGTCCTTTCCGACGATGAGCGATTGCGAGCATGGATCTACATCCATCGCCAACGCAAAGAGTGGGATGCGAAAGAAAAGGAGATGGTGGCGTATCGACTGGTCGACCTAGTTGGCCGTGCCAGTGCCGCAAACATTTTGGGGATTACTGTCCGCGAATTGGACAAGCTCGTCGAAGTATTCGAGTTGTCCGAACGGTTCAGGAGTCTGCGCGAACCTGGAGCGGCCATCACATGGGCGCGAGAGCTTATGGGCGTTAGCAAGAAGCTACTGACGCCATCTGTTATCGACGCGGTGGTCGAGAGAGTCAATGAAAGGCGAATCACGAACTCCAAGGACCTACGGAAGCTTCGAGCCATCCTTCGTGACCCGGTTGCCAAGGATCACTTTCTTAGTGACGACGGAAGTGTCGAGTCGGCCATGCTTCGGATAGCACCTGCAGAGAGAAGCCTAAGTACTGGGCTCATCAACGAGCTTGACGTTGCAATGAACGCCATAAAGCAAACACCTTGGACAGTGCTGTCGGAGTTGAAGGGAAACCCTGACGTCATGAAGCGGATTGACGAAGTGGAGGAACTACTGAGGGACCTTCGCAAGACTTTGTTGACGTAGTCGGGTGCAAGGGAAGTCTGGTGCTCGAAAGGGCCAGCCGATCGGATGCCAGGCGCTAGCTTTGCGTGCAAGGAGGTCCTGGACGAGGGCACAAGACTGAATATGGTGGGGGACCGGGACTGACAGTGGATAGCCGCCCCGGTCTCCACGAGCAACGGCAGAGCCGTTTCCGACGCCAGCATACCTCAGCTCTTTGTCGAAAACAGCTCCGGGCCCCGGTGCCGCCATTGGCGGCGAAGGATCATGGCTTTTTCAGAAACCGTAAAGGATCAGGCTTACCGCCGATCAGGTGGTCGGTGCGAGTGTGGCCGTCAGCACGCCGGCGCAACGGCGCCTCATCATGGCGGTCGGTGCTCAAACACCTTCGGACGGAACGGTGTGTGGCATGCACATCACAAGACGGCGATCGCGGCTGGGGGGTCTGATGACCTGTCCAACTGCGAGGTCGTCTGCATCCCGTGCCATCAACTCACACAGACGTACGGAAACCGGTAAACGATCTCTACCACGCTGAACTGGGCCCAGGGCTAACCTGAGCCCAGTTCTCCATTTGCGCTCGAGCGACATAAGCCCAAACGCTTCATCCAACCGTCGAGAACCCTATAGAGATACCTGAAATCGACACCGCCCCCGCTGGAGCTGCTGTCTTCGTACCGCAGAGCAGGTCGAGCTAGGTGTATTCCGACAGTAGGGGTGGGTGGTTGAAGTACATGTTTTCTGGCAGATCTCTCGTCTGTCGCGCCGCCCACGCGCTTCTTGATGGAGGTCTCCGGTCCAGCACCCGGACAGAAGTAGAGGGGTAATGCCTTGAGCGGCAATCTAGGCGCACCAAGTGCGAGGAGGCCGGCCTCGTACCCTTCGATGTAGGCCGCATCCCAGTAGTTCCTGGCCTTTGTTGCTAGCTGTCGGGCCTTGCCGTACCCGGCTGCCCGCTGAAGAAGATCATGGTGTCGGCGGTCATTACCGGTTCGGCGAGCTGCTCTGGCGTGATCTATCGCGTCTGCAAGGCCATCCTGGTACGCATGATTGAAGATCGCTAAAGGATGGCGCCACGGGAACAGATTGTCGTCTAGTCGCGATCGGGCCTCTCGCAACCTTCGATCGATGATCGCGGCTCGATCGTAGATGGCGAGCGGCAGCAGGTATCCGGCTTCGACAAGCGCCCGATCAAGAAGCTCCACAAAGTACGCGGCCGACGTATGAATAACCTCGGCTCCCGCAAGTGGCGCTGCAAAGGTGGGACTGGGATGGACGAAGTACGTAGGCCTCGCTGCGGTGTTGAGGTCCTGCCTCAGCTCATCAATCACCTGTCGGATGTCGTCGTCTCGAAGCGAGTAACCGACAAAAACGACCGAGCGAGTAGCAAGCAAATGCCGCTCTGCGGTCCCGAGCTCACCTGAGCGGAGTGCCTCGAGCGACCGATCGTATTCCACGCGGGTAGCCACAATCGATCCGGGATTTAGGACCGAGCCGTGCACCTTCAGAACTTTCCGCTGATCAAGATCCCAATAGTCGAAATCGGGGCCCTGAACCAGCGGGATCGCACCGGTCTCGGTTTCGAAATAGTCGTCCCAGTTCGACGTGACGATCTCAGTGAAGAAGGGTATCTGACCGACCGCGACATGAAATCGGGTCGCTCGTCGACGAAAGAATGGGTGGCTGTTTATGTAACGAAGGCGTGCGACAAAAGCCGTCACTAGGGCGGCTCGGGAGAAGCGTGAGACGTAAGCAGACATCAGGTCGGGGAACGGGGGGTCGTCAAGCGGCTCGCCTAGCTGCGATCGGATCTCGTCACAGAAAGTGTGCCCGATAACGTTGTGCGCCTCAGTGCTAGCCCCTGACCCAACAAACAGCAGCACCTTGCCCGCGTGGGAATCCTCAATAAGCCGCTGGGGCAGCGGTACATCAACGTCTGCACCACATTCGTCACATTGATGCTCACTACCGATCAAGCGGTCTGGCATGGGCGTCCTAATGTACGTCCGGCGACACACTCGAACGCATTTCGTTTAGCCACGCCCGTGGGATAAAAAGGGCGACTGATTGGTTAGGCTCGTAGCGACCCACGGCGAGTCGGCGTCAGTTCGTGAAGCTGCTTCAAAACAGCCTCCGTTTTGTGCATGCGTCCCAAACGTCTCGCCGTGATTCCAAGTGTCACCGAGCGGTCCGTCAGCGACCTGCGATGTTGTTCAAACGAATCCGTGCGGCCTCGCGTAGGTCTTCCACGGACTTATCAAACGCCTTATGTAGTTCGGTGGTCACCGCCTCGTTGTTTTCTGCAAGAGACTTCCGAAGTTCGTCATAACTCGCTTCAACTCTTCCAAATGCGCTGAGGACACCACTTTTGGAACCTTCTTCCAGGTAGATGGCGCTTTCGGCTTCGATGGCCAAATCCTTACCCTGTTCCAGAAGCGATTCCTCGACGCTGTAGGGGTTGTACTGAGCGCGTTCCTTGACTAGTGGATCCATCGTTGGCATGTACGCACCGCCAACGGAAAATCCGTACGGTTCGGGAAACGGGCGGCCATTCGGATAGAGCATCGCTTCACCGGCTGCCTGAACGTGCAGATGCGCTGATCGTAGAAGTTTTGCGTAGGCGTCACGAATTCGATCCAGGCGATCCCTCTCGATTTGGTGGGTTAGGTTCATCCACATGCCCCAGAGTCCAAGACCACCCGTTAGAAAGGCGGCGACCATGCCGCTTATCAGCGGTGTGACTAGCGAATTCGGGACACCACCGGCTGCTATCGCGACTGCAAGCAGCAGTAAGACAGCGATGAGCGCGAGGAGCGGAAGGATAAGCAGGCGACGATTCATGGGCAATCGGGAGTCACCGTCACAAGCAGGGCGGCGTGAATACCGGGCGTGTGGACTTGGTCGGAGTCACCTCTGAATACTTTGCTTCACTCGTGTCGGGCACAACCGTCCAGCTTGTCCAATCGCTCCTCACTGGTCTCAGTAAGCTCCTGGGCGCCAGAGTCATCGAGTGCCGAGCAACAGTAGTTGGTTGAGCTCGTCAGATCCGATTCCGACGACTGTGATTGCCCAAATCTGCTGATTTGACAAACCTGCGTACTTCAGCCCTGTTACCTCATCGCGGTTGAGCGTTGTAACAATGAATGCCGGTCGCGGACGATCGGGGTGCACGGGCGGCCCGACCGACCCTGACCTTCGATGGAATCGAAAGCCCTGTGCAGCAAGCTGATGACGGAGCTCTGCCACCAACCGTCTCGCCTCGCGCGACGCCCAGCGCCGCGCCGCACGGAAGACTGCATCACCGAGTTCTCGCTTCTGGGTGAGCCTTCGTGCCTGACCTTGAGAGACGCCCAGCACAGGAGCGATTTGCTTCGCGCGAAAGCCCAACGCGCCCAGCCCCTGGCCAAGCAGCAGCCGATAGGCCACAGGATGGATATTCGGGTCCTTCTTCAGAGCGTCGAGGAAAACCACAAGTATTTGAAGCTCGGGCGGTTGGTGCAACTGGCGGCGAGCCGGACGATAGGCTCTCCTCGAGCGCGCCGAGTAGCGCCGCCCGGACCGCGAATAGGGTCGAATGTCACCGGCCTCTGAAACACCGAGTTCCTGTCCGGCGCGAAGACGCGCTTTTCGCCACGCCTCTTTGAGATCTGTATCCGTGGGTGCCGGCCGTACCGCGGGACTATTAGCGACCAGCTTTAGTAGCGACACAATTCCGATGAAATAAGCGCCGTGCTGTCCGCGGTAGGCCTTTAGCTGCCTGCGGCGGATACGGAGCCGAAGCGTTTCGATGTGACAGCCCAGACGCCGCGCGGCTTTATCGAGCTTGACCAGCCTGATGTCACCGGCCGGGCGGGTCCCGCTCTTCTTATTTCGACTCGACACAGTCAACGGTGTTCGATTGGCCGGCAGATTCAAGGATGCGGTCAGAAAATCGCACAGTTTAAGTGGCAGACGGCCATCGACCTGCTGGCTGAACTCCTTGCACCCGCCTTCCAAGGGCGCACGAATGACACCAAAGCTGCGTGACCAAAGCAGGTTGAGTTGGTTATTTCGTTGCAGCACGACATAGCAACCTATGTAGGTTGAGCTGTACGATTGAGTAGCCTAATCATGAGCAACCTAGCAAGAACTGCCTCCGCTACTGCGCGTGGCCGACCCACCCGGGAAGCGGTGCACGCACGACTCGCCTTCATGGTCGAGGAACTGAAGACCCGCTTGGGCGGACTGCCCTCACCTGACGAGGCCGAGGGCATCTGGACCGACATCTGGTACCACGAGGCCCACAGCTCAACCGCCCTGGAGGGCAACACCTTGGTCCTGCGGGAGGTTGAGGCACTTCTCCGCGACGGTAAGGCGGTGGGCAGCAAGGAACTCAAGGACTATCTGGAAGTCAGCGGCTACGCCGGCGCCGCTCGCTGGGTCTACAGCCAGGCTCTGAGCTCAGGCCCGTGGGCCAGTCGCAAGCTGCTCACGACCACCGAAGTCCGCCATGTTCACCGGCTGGCAATGACTCCCGTCTGGGAAGTTGCTCCTCATCCAGACGCCAGCGACGATGAGAGTCCTGGGAACTGGCGGCGGCATGACATCCGCGCCTTCAAACACGGGATGAAACCACCCGGCCACCCGCAGGTACCTGCACTGCTTCGCGATTGGATCGATAGCATCGCCGGCTTGCCTCGCGATTCGTCACCAATCGCGGAGGCAGTCGCTACGCGTCATGCCACTTTCGAACGCATCCACCCCTTCATTGACGATCATCGCGCGTGCGGTCCTCGACAACCTCAGTCGCTTCGTCTTGCCTGCGGTGGCTGGGCCTGCGAAGCTGGTACCGCTGGAAGCCTTGGCAACAAAGGATCTGTCGGTTCTAGCTCTACGTAATGCCGCGCAACGTTCACGTCTGAAGGCAATCCGAGCGGCCGATGGCACCTGGCGCAGCAGTCGGCAATGGGTTGAGGAGTATCGGAGCGATCGCTATTCGACGCTGCGCCTGCCGAGGAAGCGCAAGGCCTTGAAGGAGAAGAGGTCCAAGTGAGAGTCGCCACCTACACCCGCATATCGACCGACGAGGAGCACCAGCCGTACTCGCTGGAGGCGCAGGAGACACGTCTTGCTGCCTACATCGCTAGCCAAGACCGCTGGGAGCTCACTCGCCGCTACACCGATCGGATGACCGGTAGCACCCTGGAGAGGCCCGAGCTGCAGCGCGCTCTCGCCGACGCCCGCGTCGAACGCTTCGACCTTCTGCTCGTCTATCGAGTCGATCGTCTGTCGCGCTCGGTGCGTGGATTGGCGCAAATCCTCGAAGAGCTCGACCACTCACATGTTGTTTTCCGCTCG
>WNFI01065250.1_pt1 | contig 20324 bp, 17 predicted proteins | sample 5400471 | NCBI WGS metagenome assembly WNFI01 (sample SAMN13153348, study PRJNA577476) | soil metagenome | isolation source: 100 cm saprolite on Douglas fir-dominated hillslope | place: USA:California | collected 2013-09-17
ACACTGATTCGCATCAGTGCTACCTCGACTGTATTGACGCGAAGGGCACAACGAACAAGGACACCTGCTTCCACATGTGCTACGGAAAATAGAGCCAGGAGATCGATACGGGCTCGGGCTCGGGGTGCGACGTAGCGCACGGTAGAGGAGGGCGCGCCGATCTAAGGAGCGCCCTCCTCTTCTGATCAGGCCCGCAGGCCGACCAACACACCGAACGCCGCGAGCACCAGACCCACTGGCATGGCAAGCGGCTCGAATGTCGAGAACACGATCAGCCCGATGCCGACGCAAAACTTGCTGCGCCCCGGGCAGGATCTATTCACAAGTTCGCAAGAGAGGATGAAGATTGATGAAGCGTGTCGCTGCGGCATTCGTGCTTCTGCTGACGATCCTTCCCATCGGTAGCGCACAGGCTGCTGGAACCATCCATGTGTGCGGTGTCGTCACTGAGTATTTCGTCTCAGACATCGCTTCCGGTGGCCGGATCACGATCGCTGGTACGAGTTATCGCATCGCGTCGAGCGCCTCCTTCCAGCGAACTCGCCCACTGCCGGACATCACCGTGGGTTCCAACGTCTGCATCGACGGAACGACAAACGACGCCGGCGACCTCCTGGACTTCACGGCAAGCTTCAACAGTCCGTCGAGCACTCCCTCGAACCGACCGCTGCCTTCGACTGCGTCATCCCCGCAGAACGACGCACCGCCGATCGCACTCTACGGGCTCGTTGGTCTTGCGGCCTTAGCTGTGGCTCTCATCCTGGCGCGACGTATTGCGAGGCGGGGTCTCTGAAGCGCCGCCAGGTCTTCCGAAGAGTGTCTCACTGCGGACACGACGCGGCCGAGCCGCGCTAGCGAACGGGAGGCGTCGGCTCGATCGTGACGACGCCGCGGGCCGTATGGGTCCCGGGCGTCACCCTCGATCTAATCGACCCAGCGACCGGCGCGACCATCTGGAGCTACGACACCGCGACGTTACGCCGTCGCGGTCGATGGAAACGTGCTCTGGGCCCAGGCGAGGCTCATGTACAAAGCTCACCGCGGTAGGGGCTCGAGGTTCTACGCCGGCCGTCGCCCCTAAACACTACGCGGGATTAGTACTACTATGCCGTCGGTACATCCAATAGACACGCTTGGGAGGAGTCCTCGAGTGAATCGCCGGTTGTGCCTTTCGCTGTCTGTCGTAATCGTCGCGCTTGCCATCGGTCTAGCGCTCGAACTGCAAGCGAAAGCATGCGTATACCCCTTCCCCTGCTAGGTCCCTGAGCCGCCCTCGCCTGCACGCTGCACGGGACGTTCCTATCCTTGTGCAGGATGGCACGCACACGAGCGATGACGCACCGCCGGGTCGGCCAGCGATCGAAGGGCCCGATCGATCCACGCCTCGGTGCGCGGATCCGGGAGTTGCGCGTGGCGCGAGGGATGACTCAGGCGACTCTCGCGGGCCACGACTTTACCAAGGGATTCATCAGCCTCCTTGAGACCGGTCGCACGCGCGCGTCGATGCGTGCCACCGAGATACTCGCGCACCGGCTCGGCACCAGCGCGCCGGAGCTGATCAGCTCGGGCGGGCGGGGCGGAGCCGAGGTCGATTTGATGGTCATTCGCGCGGACCAACACGTCGCGGCTGGCCGCCCCCAGGACGCGATAGAGCTGATGGATCGCGCGATCTCTGATTCGAGCGGCGTTCTGCGGGCGCGCGCGCTACGGATCCGTGGACGCGCGCTGGTCGAGGCCGGTCGGCCCCGCGAAGCGATCGCGGCGTTGGAGGAGGCGGCACGCGCGTTCGAGAGCTTGGGCGAGCGCGAGATGGTGATCCGTACGACCTACGATCGGGCCGTCGCGCATGCGCATCTCGACGAACCTGGCAACGCGCTCGCGCTGGCGCTCGAAAGCGAAGCCAGTCTCCGCGCCGGTGGGTTCGTCGACCGGACGTTGGAGCTGCAGGTGCGTAGCCTGCTCGCGGCAACGTTCGCGCGGGCTGGCGACCTCGAGAGCGCCGACCAGCAGGCACGCCTGGCCCTCGATCTGGCCACTGACGTCGTGGATACCGATGCACTGGCCACGCTGTACTCCACTCTGTCGGTCACTCGGCAGCGGATGGGCGACATCGACAGTGCCCTTGGTTATGCACGGCAGAGCCTTGCGCTCTACGAGGGCCTCGGGCGACAGCGGGCCGTCGGCCAGATGTGGCACAACGTCGCGGGCATCCATATCGCAAAAGGCGATCTGCGCCGCGCGACCGAAGCCATCGGTCGAGCTGACCGGATTGCCGCTGACGCGCAGCTGCCGGGCCTCCAGGCGCGGCTGCTTGCGCTACGGGCGGAGCTAGCACTCGCCGAGCGGAAGTCTGCGGAGGCGGAGCGGCTGGCGGCCGCTGCCACAACGCACGCCTCGGCGTCCGCGTTAACCCGCGCCGGCGGTCTCATCGTGCGCCTCAAGGTTCGGGCGGCGGCGAAGGCTCCCGCGAGCGCGCTACAGGCGATCTTCGATCAGGCAAGGCGGCTATCGCCCTCATGAGTCCGAAGTTCTAGGACCGCTTCCTTCACCGACCGTGGCCCGTTCCTCGCGTTTATCTCCCGATCGATAGCTGCAGCGGATTCGCGAGACCCACGCGTGCGAGACTTCCTCAATGTCCTTGAGTCGAGGCTTATCGGCTCTTCTAACGCGATCGCCGACGCCGCCTGCCGCGAACTTGCGATGACGTCGGTACCTCTCAGATAGTGCACTTGCGGTCTTTACGCCAGCGCAGTCGACTAGCGGTAGGTCAGGCGTTCCTTGGCGAGCGGACATCTGCGTTTGCCAATCGCTGAACTCTGCTGCAGTGATTTGTTCGATTTGGCTCACGAATCTCGCGAGGGCGACTTCATCGTCCGGCGGCCTCAGGCGTCGTGCCGAACACATCGCTGAGCCCCGTGCGCGAGTGCTCCTGCCCAACGAGTCGAAGGCCTTCATCCAAGCACGCCACGGCGACAGTCATAACCATGCCCTGAGCGCGCATAGCCGCCGCTACGGGCGCTTCTTCGCTGTTGGACCCGTGGGAGCGGGCAGCGCCGTCGGGGTCGCGCGCCCAGTACGGGTCGCGGACGGTTGGCCTGAGGTCCGCCGCTGCACGGCAGCGATCGCTCGCACAATCGAAGCGCGCTCCTGCGCTCGACGCCGGAGCTCCGGGGCCTCCTGCGCTCGATCGAGCCACTCGCGTGCCTCGTCGACGCGGGCTCGCGTCGTCGTTGCGTCGCGGCAATCCTTCAGGAACACCATCTGGATCTTCTGGACCTCGTCGGCGACATAGACGCCAAAGGGCGGGGTCACGACCGTGACGTCCGGATAACCCAATTGCCGAATCGCCTGCGCCTCGGTCACTCCCTTGTGGCAGGCGATGAAATGCACCGGTCCGCCGACCCCGTGGAGACGCCCGGCATGCAGGTGGTCACGGAGGAATGGTTGGCCGACGAGCTCGCGCGCCGGCGCAACAGTCAGGGCGGCTGGTATCGCGTCGCAGACCGCGAGCACATCCTGGCCGTCGATCTCCGTGAACACCGTTGAGTCGCCTTGCTGGTAGCTGTGCTTGGCGAGCGCGCTGGCCATCACATCTCTCATTGCCGCACGTCGGCTAGCGAAGTCGAGTCGACTCCACGCCAGCGCCGGCCCAACCCACGCCTGGCCCCGGCGGGTCTCGCGCATCCCCAGCAACGCCAAGTTGCGCAATCCATCCAGCACCGACTGGAGCACGGCCGCCTCGAGCTCGGGGCCGCTTTTGGCGGAGACCGAGAACACCCTGTAGCGGTCGATGTCGTCTCGGAACGCCTGATCGGCTGCGCCGGTTGGCAGAACGATGGGCTCGAGCCGGACAACTCTCACCTTGTCCGGTCCGGCCGTCATCGCCATGGCAAACTCCGCGTGGCATATGCCCAGTCCGCCCGTCTGCATCAGCGTCCCGCCGCTGCAGCCGTTGTAAACGACGACCATCAGGTCGCAATCGCGGGCCTGGCTCAAGCACCATTCCCACCAGTTCTGCGTCGCGGGTGCTGGGCCTGCGCGCTCATTGATCCAGACCTCGAACACCTGTTGGCCGAAGATCCGCGCTGCTTCGATCGCCGTTTGGAGATCCTTGCGGTACGTGCTCAGCGGCTTGCCGGCAAAGGTGTCCTTGCAGCGGCTGGAGATCATCACGCGGATTGCTTGGACTGGACGAGCAGCGACCTTCGGCGGCGTGCTCGTTCGTGTCGCCACGGTCACCGCCGCGCGTCACACGAGCGAGTTCCAGTCATCACCGTTGTCGCACTGGCCACGGAGCGCCATCCGCCCACTGCTTCGCAGGCCACCAATCTGGCAGCACGGACGGTCACTTTCCGTCGTTTGTTGCGCGGGTGCAGTCCTGGCACAGCGGGTATCCGCCGGTTCCCGACCTGCGTTCCGACTGCGGGATGTCACGACCGGGCGCGCAGGCGCTGTTGTTGTGATGCACGGGCTTCGGTTTGTTTGCTTCATTGACCGAATAAAACGCGGGCACGACGGGCATGAGGAGGACCCTCCCTGAATAGTGATCCTGACGGACTATAGCAACGTATAGGGTGACTTGCCCTTAACTAGGCAGACTACGGACTGCCTGTTGAGCTGGGTCCCTACAAGCGATGTTGCATATTGGCCAGGAGGAGCTCACCCAGGGCAAGACGCGCCACAGCGCGATGAGTCGGCGCTGTCACTACGTTTGTGGACCCGGAGCAACGCGGACTGCGCCCGATAAAACCAGCGACGCCAAAGTTCCAATGCTCTCGACTTTGGACTCCGGCAATTCGAGCGGCACATCGCCCGAAAGTGCTCCGGACTTTCGATATGCGATCGCCCCGGGAGCCCGAGGGCTTTGCCACATTATAGTACTCCTCAACTTCAGTTGGATAATGCACGTCAGATTCTTCGCTGGGCGCTCCCTGGCTGGCTGTTCTTCGTCGCGCTGCTTTTGTTCGAATCCGTATTCGTCGCCGTGTCGCCGCTGCCGAAGACGCGTAACGCGGTAGACGCGCTCAAGGACGTTCCGTTGCTGCCCGTGCTCGGATTCTTAGTTGCCGTTGGCATCCCGATCGGCATCCCGCTCGGCTTCATCTTTTCTCAGGTCGACGCGGTCCAGTACACCGCGGCGCTGTCACCACTCTCCTCAAGCGTCGCTGATGCTGGATGGCAGTTGATCAGCTATGCCCCCCAGAGCGTCGTTGAGCACTACGCGCAGCCAGCATGGGCCGTCAGCCGCGATCCAAAAGCGTGGCCCTGGCGGAGAGAGGCATTGTCATTTGAGGTGGAGCGCTTCCGACTGCCATTCATTGAAGGCGGCCTGTGGACGTTGCTAGGCCTCTTCTGGGTGCCAGGGCGTCGGTCCTATCGCCCCGACATCGGCCTCCATGCCGAGCTCGCAGAGATTCTGTGGTGGCGCCTGATACGACCCGCCGAGGTGCTAGCGCGCAGGTGCTCGGATCTAGATGATCGCGAGAAGACCCTCGGAGCGTGCCGAATCGCGGCGATCAGTGCATATGCGTTCGGATACCTGGCCGACCTTGTCCTCCTTGCACCATCTTCCGATTTCACTCGGGTCGTAGTCGCGCTGGTTTTACTCAGCGTCCTCGCACTGCCAGCATTCCTTCCACTCATCCGCGGCAGCCGGCCTTCGGTGACGTGGGGAGTGCTCGTGCTGCTCTTGGCGATCATTGGCGCGGGCACGCAGGTGAACGCAGGGGATGTTGGCGCGCAGGCGCGGGCGTTCCCGATAGCAGCCACCATCCTCGCAGTTGTGTTGGCCGGAGGACTCACCTTTCGATGGGCCGGACGATGGATCCGCGAAGACGCACGGCGGGTCCTCTTCCACTTCGGTGCCTTCGCCTCCGTCGTGACGCTTGCGATGTGGTGGTTCCTGCTGGACCTCGCGATCCGTCGCGGGTTCGTCCTATCCGATGCCGACGTCCTCATTGGGCTTGGCCTCGCCTTCGCGCCCAATGTCTTCGCGCTGCTAGCCCTTTGGCGCGTCCTCAACGCGGCCCGAGCGCTGGTGCAAGGACGCAGGCTTGCGATCCAAGTTGTCGAGTTCGCGGAGTTCGATTGGTCCGCCGAGAGTGCCCGGCTCGGTCTTTCGCCAACGCCGCGTCTGCGTGACGGTGCGACCCGGAGTGGGCTGTGGCACCTGCGCGGCGAAGACCGTTGGCGGAGCTTCAGCGACGTGATTCTGCGACGACGCTACGTCTTTGGCTGCGACCAGCAGCATAGGTGGCCGGCCGGAGAAGGACGCGGCCCGTTCTGCCCTGAGTGCGGACACGAGCAGGTGAAGCGCGAGCGTCGACTCCAGCCAGGTGTGGCATTCGCGTGACTAGGCAAAGGCCTCCAGCCACCCGGTCGCTCGACGCGAGCACCAGTCATCCCGGTTACGCCCTGCACATTGCGGCCGACGGCGACCTCGTCGCAGTCGACCCGGGAAGTCGTGGCCAACGATCGTCTCCGAGCTCGCCGCGCGTGGTAGATACGACCAACGATCGATGAGCAATGAACATCAGCTTCCCAAGCAGCCACAAGAACGTGAGGTGAACGTCGTGGCGCAGCCGGCGCGGCCCAACACGACTTTGCTATTGACGCTCTACAGCGCGGCAATAGCGGGCGTGTGCGCCGCTGTCTACATGGTCGCCATGACCGCTCGTGTTGCAACGGTGGAACCACAACTGCCCGGCGATCTCGGCGCCATCGCGATCGTTACGGGACTCCCAATCGGGCTGACGAGCTTCGTTCTCGCAACACTCGGGCTCACGGCCGTGTTCGTCGGAATAATCCGACTCGGATACCTTGACCCAGACCTACTCACGGCGTTTGAGGGGCAACCACACGCCGGCCCCTTGGGCAATATTTGGGGCGCAGTCCTGGATACGCTCCGATTATTCACTGGCGGAGCGAGCGCTCGGTCGGCGTCGGCCCGAGGTGTGGCTGCACTCAGCCTCACAGCGTTGCTGGTCGTCGTCGATCTCGTCATCGAGGGCACGCTTGGAATCGCATTGTGGTTTTGGAGCTTGGCCCCCGCAGACCCGATCGCACGCCAGGCTGAGCTCGCCGGATTGGACAGCGTTCGCGCGATAGGCGCCTCGACCTTTCTTGCGGCCGCACTCTTTGCCAGCGCCACGATCATCGGCCTGGCTCGCGCCGGCGGCGAGCGCTCGCCCCACCAGCGCGCGACCATCACCTTTTGCTACGTGCTGGTGGAGGTCGCAGCCTTCACAGTCCTATACCACGCGGGGAGCCTCGCTGAATGGACGACATTCGCGATCGCGCCCGCAAGCCACATGGCGCCCCTCAGCCTGTGGCAAAGCCTGCTGCTATCAATCGGCACGCTGACAACGGCAGGGGCACCAGGCATCACGCCCCTCAACGAACCCGCTCGAGTGGCAATCACTCTTGAACTGTTGACGCTCGGCGTATTGGGATCGTGGTTTATCGGCGTGACCGAAGCAATCCGCAGACGAAGTCGCGTCTGGTGGCAGGACTGACCTCGAGGTTGGCGCTCCAGTTCCGACGCCGCCCGTGGCGAACGACCATGCCGAGGTGAGTCCCCATTGCGCGATCCTTCCTCACATCTGCGCGAGGAAGGAGTCGAGAAGTCCTTGGTTACTCAGGAAGTCAGTGAAGCCGCCCTCAAACTCGTCAAGTCGACTTGCCCGAATGTCGTGGTCACGAAGCGTCCCAACAACCGCGCGCGCCGTGTCGCGCGTCCGACAGATTGCCAGCACTCGAGGCTGAGTGAATCTTGGCGTTGAACCCCAGAGTTGCATGAAGTTCTTCTCGCTCGCGCGCCAACCGACGATCAGGACCCAAAGAGCATCGGGAACCCACTCCTTCAGGGCATCTTGGTGCTCTTGAGGAAACTCGAAATCTCGCTTCTCGAGGACCGGTATCGTCAGGGCGGGTACGACGATGCGGCCAGCAATCGTTCCCACAGCAGGTTCCTCGATAACCGTGTACGTATCCGACAGTTCGAGACCTGACGTCGAGCCAGCGAGGTTCGTGATTTCGCGCTCGGTGTCCGCCCACGTGAGGCCCACCGGAAGAGTTCCCTTGTCGTTCAACGCGCGCACCCAGTTCACTGAGCCGTGCGGCTTGAACAGACGGAATCGCTTGTCGGAAACGTAGCGCTCGATCGTCTGCAGGGAAATGCCCAGCACATCCTCGACCGCCCTGTCGAGGAGCGTGTCGTAGTTGAAGCTGACGAAAGCGATTCGGGTGTTCATGCGCTCTCGCCACCTCGCCAACCGCTTCAACAAGATGTGGTAGTTCGTTTGGCCTGGAGCCTGCTCGCCCCAGTTGCGTCCCGTGGTCGCCAAGAGATCGCGCAAGTAGTAACGGAGGGAAGCTAGCTCTCTCCTCCGCGTCGAGTCTCCCGGAGCCTCCTGCCCCTGAATACGGTCCAGCTCCCCTTCGAGCGAGACGGTTCCTGGAAGTTGGCGCAGTTCGGCAACCAGCGTCCCCGCTGTCCTGTGAGCTTGAACGAATCGATCGAAGAACAAGTCAAAGAGCTCGCGAGCGAGAGGCGGCCGGCCGGTGCCGAGAGCTGCGATGGTGGATGGGGAGGTCACGGCGCGGCCTATCGAATCGGCAGATGCACCCGCTCCAAATACCACTACCAAGGTCCGGGCCTGCTGTTCGGTGCGCGGACGCATTGCGGGCGCGTCCCTCATCCCCGCTCAACTGCCAGCATCGTCATGGGAATGATGGCACCGCCTGAGTCAGACGTTGGCCGTAGCTGAGCAGGTTGACGATGAATTTCAGGAAACAGGGAGCAATCCGACGCCCCGATTCCACGAGGAGACGTTGGCTGGCAACCACTCGTACCTCAATACGTCCGTCGCGGGCTATCAGTTCGACTGGCTGAGTCCCGCGAGGTTCGTAGACGCGTTCGGCAGCTCGTCGAGTTCAAGCCCACCCCAAAAGGAGAATCGCGAGACGATCGGGACCCACCGGCGGAACGCCGTCATGTCGTTCAGTCGGTTCTCGCCGGCGGTCGCCCGCAGCGCCGCGAGCAGACCGGGCCAACTGCGCTCGGCCGCGTCGCCCTGCTCGACTGCCTTCGCTCTGTGCGCATCAGTGAGGTAGTTGATGAACTGCGACCAATCCGTGCTCCCGTTGGCCTTGGCGAGTTCGACGAGTAGCTCCGCGCCTTCGCGGGGGTAGCCAGCGAGCGCAGCAACGAGCAGCAGGACGATCGGGTGGTCGCCGCCGCCCTTAGCGAAGAGCTGACGGCTGTCGGCTGGCGCGAGCGAGACCTTGAGCAGGCGATAGAGATTGACCAGCCGCTTCGCCTCGCGCGGCGTACGCACGAATGCGCCCAAGCGACGGAGCCAGTCCGCCTCTTGGTCTTCGATGCGCAGCCCGCCCGGTCGTAGGTCGAACTGCGGCGCTGCCCGCAGTGGACCACCACCCGCGGTGATGGGTCGGCTTAAGGCAAGTTCGACCGGATTGACGAGGTCGGCGGGACCACCTCGGTGCTCCACCACCTTCGGCGGTCGCTGTGCTTGCACAAGATCCGTCACCAATCGTTCGTAGCCGTCTCGATTCATCCGGGGCACCCAGTACGGGATCTGGAAGATCTTCTCGAGGTAGTCCTGCGGCGTCGCACTGAGCCCGATCTGCGCGGATCCATCTGGTGCCGGAGCCAACTGGCTGTACTGATGCTCAAGCGACCGGAGCAGCCATCGCGAGTCGACCCCGACGACGACGACGAAGAGGTCGAATGCCAGCAACAAGTGCACCGCCTGGAGGACCTCGACGACGACTTTCGGCGGGCAGCGATCCAGATCGTCGATGTACAAGACGATCCGCTCGACACTGTTGGCATCGTTGCGGCTCGATGCCTCGCGCATGGTTCGACTGAGGCCCTCGAAGTCCTTCTGGATCTGAGCGATGATTCCGAGCTCCTTTTGGTAGTGCGAGTTGAGGTAGCGCTGCTCCACGAAGCCGAGGACCGTCTTGCCGCGGATCTCCTCCGCACGGTCGTATGCCGCCTGCGCCTCGTCGACCTTGTCTTGCGCAGCCTTTCGGATCTGCTCCTTCTCCTTGGCCTGCGCTTCGTCAACGACCTTGTTTACCGCCCCGAGCAGGCTGTTGACGACACGCATCAGATAGCCGCCGACCGCGGTGAGCGAGAGCAAGGTGGCGACGGTGATGCCGAGCCCGCCGAGCACCGCGTAGCCAAGCGCAGCTGCGAGCGCCGCGACCAGTACGGCCAACAGCACACGATCGAGGTGGGCACGGGCTTGACGGCTCGTTGTCGAGAGGCCACGGCGCAGCTGGCCCGCGCGCGTGCTGAGCTCTTTGGACAGTTCGAGCAGCTCGCTGACCTTGACCTCGCTTGCCGGCTTCGTCAACTCGCGCGAGACCTGGGCCGTAGCGTCCTTGACCTCGGTCGTCGCCGTTTCGGCGACCTTGGCGAGGCTCACCTCGACCTTGCTCGTCGCCGACGCGAGTGCCTGTTTCGCCTGCGTCAACTCAAGCAAGCGGTGCACAACCGAACCCGCGGCGGTATCAGTGGGCTGGGCCGACAACTGGACGAAGAGTCCCTCGATGACTCGGTTGACCAGGCTGGCGTACAAGTTGTGCTCGATGTAGTGCCACGCGTTGAACTCGATGTGCGCGATCCGTCCGCAGTACGCACTGCTGACGTCGGCCGAGCTTGCGGCGGCGCCTGCCGCATTCGCCACTGGCGGCGCCGGGATCCGACGCTTGAGCGTTTCGTCCGCGAGCTGGCGGATGCGCGCCTGCAGTTGGCGCATGAAGAAGCTCTTCCCGCTTCCCCATTCGCCGAACAGACCTACCGCGAGCGGTGGCGTGGTGTCCTTCGCGGCGAGAACCGCAGCGAGTGCGCGGATGTCGCGATCAAACGCGAGGAGGTCGCGGCCGACCGGGTCGTCTGATCGATAGCCGGCGCGGATCGAGATGTCCTCCGGCACGGGCAGCTGGTCGGGCGGCGCAACCAGGGTGAGTCGGTGCGTTACGACATTGAGATAGGCGGCAGGATTCGGCTCGCGGCCTTGGTTGTCACCTGAGACCCGCAGGGCCACGATCGGGGCACCGGCGAGGAGGTACTCCACGGCCGGCTGATCCTCGTAGGTCGCCAGGCGATCGGCGCCGACCTGCTGCACGGTTCGGCCGTCGGCGTCGAGGGCCTCGGCCGACCAGCGAGGATGAATGGTCCCGCTCCCGGTCCATGCGAGCAGGTGTGGCCGCGTGAAGCGCACGGCGTCGATCGGACGTTGAAAGGTGAGTGTGTAGGAGACAGGTACCTGCCCCGCTGGTGGGTTGCTCTGCGTCAGCATGTTTCCGCTCGCCGGGTGGATGCCCTTGCCGTCGTAGAGCTCGCTCGCAGGAACGATCCGCAGCGGCGCGTCCGGCGGATCGGTTGCGACGGTGATGCCATATCGGGACAGGAGCCCGGAGGCATCTACTCCACGTGTCGCGTCAATCGCGTCAAGATCGACGATGCAATCCGCCAACGACTGATTCCCACTGGGCGGGGGCTGTTGCGCAGCGGCCGGTGCTGGGCGTTGCCGCTCAGGGCGCGACGATTCGGGCCTTCGCTGTTCGGCCGTCCTAGCCGCAGGGCCTTCAGGGGCTGCCACTACGTGGGCCGAGCGACAGCGGCCGTCCTCGGCGCTCGGCTACGCATCCAGTTTTGCCCCGACGGCCTTGACCGCCTCGGCGACGGTGTCGTGCTTCAGTTGCCGTAATTCGGCCTCGAGCGCCGGGCCGTACACATTCGCGAGATAGTCCTTCAGGATCTGCTTCACCTGATCTTCGGTCACGTCTTCCTCCGCTGGGCCCCATCCGGCCACATACGCTTCGTCGCGATCAACAGACACTCCGCCGATCTGCAGGTCGTTCTGGTACTGGTACAGATCCAGCCCGTCGGCCTTTTGTCCGCCGCTCCAGGCGTAGGTCTGCCAGAGACGGGGCACAGCAGGCCAGTGCGCCTTGGCGAACTGGCACACCCGGAATGAGCCATAGACGCCGATCGGGTACGCGCCGGCGAGCCGCTCGTTCACCCCGTTGAAGTACTCGGTGATCGGACCGACGAGGTCGGCATCCGATGCGTCGTAGTCAACTGCGAAGAAGATCGGAAACCGAGCGGGCTGGCCGGCAGCCTGTGCGGCGGTCCTCGCCGCATCGCCATCCGACCGGCCGCGGGCGCGGCTGAAATACGCAACGTCCGTCGGCGCTGTCTCGAAGACGGTGAAGATCTGCAGTCCCGCGGCGATGAGCGCCTGCGCCTCGGCCGCATCAAGGCACTTCGCGCTCGTACCGCCCGACCCGTCGTAGTACCGACAGACAAAGCCGAGGCCACTGGCCTTGAGTGCCGCGACACGCGCGGCGTCCTGCGTGCTCATGTAGTCAACGCCCTGGGTGGTCACTGCTCGTGCCTCGGCGCGGCGCTCAACGGTCGCGCCCGCGCCAGAACGCCAGGGCGCCGATACGGCTCGTGAGGACCAGTCCGATGAAGACGACCACGCTGAGACCGAGCCACCAGCCGATGCGGCCTCCAGCGGCGACGACGCTGCCGCGGATCCCGTCGCCGATCGACTCGATGATAATCGCGAGCGCGCCGGCGAATCCCAACGCGAACAGACCCAATAGGACGTACGCCAGCCGCCACTCGATCCGCAACTCTCCCCAACGGATCGTCCAGACGTCGGCGGTCGGGAGCACCCGACGCAGGGGTGTCGGCGGCTGCGGGGGATCGATCGCGCGTGCAGCTGGTGACAGGAAGATCGCCTCCGGCGTGCTCGGAAAAGCAAGACCGATCGGCATCGGTTGGGGGGCCGACGGGTACGCAACGTCGCCGTTCCGATCCATCCAGAACGCGCGAGCAATGTCGCGGCCCTCGTCGATCAGCTCGCCGATCGCCTTGGTGTCGGTGATCTGTGCTGACTTTCCAGTCATGGCATCGAGGACGGTGACCTTGTGGTCGGCGAGGCGACTGGTCATGCCCCCCAGGTCTTGCACCGTGTCCCCCATGTACTCGGTCGTCTTGAGGAGGATCGTCAGCATGCTCTGGCCTGCGTGCTTGTCGGTGAGTCGCGCGCCGAGGTTGCCCAACGCAACGCCGAAGACCCGATCTGCGTGGCCCAGGTGCGGGTCCAGCGCGACTGACAGGCTGAAGTTGTCGTCGATCCCCCCGTCGATGAACAGGTCTTCTGACGCCTCAGCTGCGTCAGGACCCTTCCAGCGCGCGATGCGCAGCGGCTCGAAGATGATCGGTACGCTCACGCTCGCGCGGACCGCCAGCGCGAGCGGCATCTGTCGGCCATAGAGCTCGGGGTCGTAGGCCCGGTAGACACGGTTCTCAAAGCGTCGGAACTCGAGCGTCGTGTTGATCGGCGGCTGCTCCTGCCGCAGCGCATCCTCAGCCCTCGCGATCTCGTAGTCCGTCGGCGGGTTCAGCCAGGGCGGCGACGCATACATCGCCGCGTCCTCGGCCTGCTCGGCCGGCCAGTTGCCCTGATTCGGCCGGTACGCGAAGACGGTCTTCTGTCCGTTGTACGCGTTCGTCCCGATCAGGAACAGCTCTCGGCCACGATCGTGACAGGTCTCGAAGGTGACTTGATCCTTGAAGTACTCCGCGTCGCGGGGTCGCCGGCGTCGCACCTGCCAAGCGGCCTGCAACCGATCGCACAACGCGTCGACGTCCGACTGGGGTGACCGCGGATCAAAAGCTCGCAGTTCCGCGTGCATCTCCGTCGAGAACACGGTCTCCAACAGCGTCTGGATCGAGAAACCACGAACCGCGCCGAGGAGGTACGACGTGTTGTGCTCGAGGAAGGCGGCTGCGGCCCCCGCGATGTTCCGGTCGAACAGCCGCGGCCCGATCTTCTCGTTCGCGAAGAACCGTGCATAGATCGCAATCTGGGCAGGCGACAGTCCAGAGGCATACAGCGCCCCATACAACGCACCCGCGGACGTGCCGACGACGACGGGGAAGCGATCGAGCCACTTCACCCCATCGTCGCTCGTCCAGGTGTCCATCTCGGCCATGACCCCGACGTGCGTCGCGAAGCGGATTCCGCCGCCACTGAGCACGAGGGCATCTCGGCGTGGGTTGATGATCCCGGCACCGGTCATGGATGGAGCTCCTTGTACGACGCAGCCCAGTCGGTTCGGATCATGTCCTGCGGATCCGCGAGGGTCATCCGTCCCGCGCAGACCTCAGCCTTGAGGTGGTTCTCGAGCCAATCCTTCTCCTTCGCGCCGGGAAGGGGCTTGTAGGGCTGCGGCCAGAGGTTCCGGACATCGATCGGATTCCCGCCAAGCTCCACGGTGCCGGCGACGTTCTGGAGCGAGTACCCGAACTGCTCGACGACCTCAAGCGCGCCGACCAGGCCGATCCCTCGGACACCACCGCCCTCGAAGACCGCGTCCACTCTGTCCGGGGCGCTTGGCCCCGGGGCCACTCTCGCAGCGCTATCCACCGAGGATGACCTTGGCGAATTCCTTCAGATCGCCTTTGAAGATGTCGATCGCCACCGCGAGGATTGGCTGGCCGAGCACCGCGACGAAGAAGAAGCGCAGGATCCGCGTATCGAACGGCCAGACGGGGAACCGTTCGATCTCGGCATATACCGAACGAATGAGCTGCAACTTGGGCGCAGCTCCGGTGAGCGTGTCGAGGTTCGCCGGGTCGATCTGACGCTCGATCGCCCGGAATTGCCGCGACAGGTCGCTGAGCCGCTCGCGCTTCGCGGTGGCCATGATCCGGTGGGGGGCGACCAACGGCGCGAAGAAGACGAATGCGCTTGTCACGAGGGCGAACACCGCGATGGCATGGACCGGAATCGCTTGGACGGTGAGCTGGAGCTTGTTCTGGAAGAAGTAGTTCCGCTCGACGAGCACGAAGGTCGCGCTGATCAGTCCGATGAACGCCGTCAGACGCAGCGAGAAGCTCGAGAGCGGCGCCAGACCACCAGCCCCATCTGGATGCAGCGGCTCGATCGCGACGTCCCGGTCGGACCCGAAGAGCCTGGCAAGCAAGGTAATGAGGATGCTCATCCGCACGATGAGCCAGATGGCCATGTACGAGTTCAGGAACCAGAAGATCACCTTCACGCGAGCCACTTCGGGGTCGGCGAACCACAGCTTTCCCTGGAGTGACGAGGTGTAGGTCCAGAACAGCAGCGCCGCGCAGACACCCGCCACCAGCACCACATAGGCGAGAAGCCACCCGGCCGGCAGGAAGCGGGCGATCCAACGGGGGCGTCGCCCGGCAGACGCCTCCGCCAGCCACGCCTCGTCCTCGGGCCGCACCGTCACGATGTCCTGCTCGCGCAGCGAGCGGATCGCCCGCAGGAGCGCCCGTGGCGCCCAGACGTAGAAGAACGCGAGCAGCGGGAAGACGAAGACCTCCTGGAGGACGGTCGCGAAATCGACCCACCACCCGATGAAGGCCGGCGGCGCCGAGAGGAACGTTCCCCGCGGGATAGTCAGCAGCAGATCGAAGCCGACGGTCAGGACGAACCATGCCGTTCCGATGAGCAGTGCCGGATGCGGCAGCCGCGTCACATTCGAGGCAAGCGGGTCCCCCAGATGGGCGTACGCCAGCGACTCGAATCGATTGATCGCCCCGCTGGCGACCGGCGACGCTCGAACGGCCCCGACGTCAGCCGTCATGACCGCGCCGACTGCGCCGATAGGCTGCACGCATGCGAGCCGCGATTCACCTTCGTGCGCTGGGCCCGGTTCCCGCGGTCGTGTTGTCCGGCATTCGCCATGCGCTGCGACGGTCCTACGACGTGGCCGTGACCGTCGGTCCCCCACTCGCGCTGCCCCGCGCTGGCTATCGTCCCCGCCGAGCGCAGTACCGCGCCGACATTGTCCTCGACCGAGTCGATCGAGTCGTCGGTTCTGGCGATCCCGGCGTCGTCGGGGTCACGATGGCCGACATCTTCGTTCCCGACTTCAACTTCCTGTTCGGGCTCTCCTACCTCGGTCGGCGCTCGGCCCTCGTCTCGGTCGCGCGGCTGGGGCCCAAGCGCGTCACGTCCACGCCGATCACGCCGCAGTCGCGTCTCGTTCGACGCGCGAGCAAGATCGCGATACACGAACTCGGTCACGGGCTTGGACTCGACCACTGCCGTGAGCCTGGCTGCGTCATGCGTTACTCCGACAGCGTCGCGGAGCTTGATCGTGAGTCGTCCAAATTCGGGCCTCGCTGTCGGGAACGGCTCGCTCGGCTCCAGGTCCTCCCCCACCGCGCGCGCGCGTCGGCGCGCCGCCCAGCCGCCCGCGGCTGACCGGCGCACGGCGACCTCGCGACCGATCTCGGCGCTCAGGTGCCCAGCAGATTGCGCAGGAACCCCGCGGCCTGCGCGTCGCCGTAGTACTTGTCGACCCAGGAGTCATCTTCGACGAGGTAGAGGGCCTTCGGCGCCTTCTTGCCTTTGCGCGAGAGCAGCCAGCGCGCCCGGTAGTGCTCGTAGAGGCGGAAGAGCTCGGCAACGTACATCTGGGCGACCCGCTGGTCGTCGTGGATGATCAGGGTGTTCTCGTCGTTCTTGAGACTCGAGTTATTCGAGTAGTTCGCCGATCCGGTGATCACCTTCGCGTTCGGCGTGTCGTGATCGATGACGATGAACTTGTGGTGGATGATCGGGCTGATCATCGAGAGCCGGCCTTGCTCCTCCGAGAGTGGATCGGTGAACCCAGTCATCTTTCCGGCCGGGGCGACCGCCGGATCCTTCTCGTTCGCCTCGTGATAGAGGATGACGTCGCCGTCGGTCTGCTGGTAGGTCCTGTCGACGATCCCGCGCACTACGACGCCCTTGTGCTTCGGATGGGTGATCGCGTCGAGGAGGTTGGCCGCCGTTGCTCGCAGGGTCGCGAAGAAGATGCTCGACTCTGCGCCTTCGACCAGCTCCTGGTAGCGCTCGAGGTCGACCGCAGTCTTCTTCGCGTGCGGCGAGAAGTTCAGCTCGATGTTCCCGCGCCGTTCCCAGGTCGCGTTCGCATCCTTCAAGGCGTTGTTGTCCTCGGCGATGACAAGCTCGAAATTGTCCCGGTAGAGCGACGCGAGTTCGGGGTTCTCGAGGATGTGGCTCACGTTGCTCTGCAGCGAGACCCCTGAGACTGTGAAGTTCGTCGAGCCCATGAGGACGGCCTGGGGCCGATCCTGGGCGTCCTTCAGGATGACGTACTTGTTGTGGCTGATCGCCGGAACGAGCTCGCGCTCATAGACGTCGACGCCGTGCTTGGTGAGCTCCTTGGCCGCGGGCCGGCCCCGCTTCTTGTCATCTGGGGTGCGCCAGCAGATCGAGACGCGAGCTCGGTCTCCGACCGCCGACAGGGCGGCGACGATCGCCGGGTTCTCGAGGTGGTATGCCGCGACGTCGAGCTTCATGGTCCTGTCCGTGTTGGCGCGGTTGATGAAATCGACGATCGCGTGGTCCAGGCCGCGTGCGAGCCAGGCGAGGATCTTCGGGTCGGACTTAGGGTCCGCGTCGCCAAAGTTGCGGACGTAGGCCTGGCTCGCGATGACCGCACGGTTGAAATAGACCTGATTCGCCCGGCTCGCCGGGTCGCGGTTGTCCTCTGTCCGGATGCTGACCTGCAATGCGTCGGCCTCGCGGACCTCGAGCCCGCACGGATCGCCGTAGCACGGGATCACCTCGTAGCCGTAGGTCTGGCCGGCCCGGACCTGATAGTCGGCCCAGTACATCTTCTGGAACGGGCCCTCGTTCGACGGGATCGGATGGCCGGTGATCTGGCCCGGCTGGCAGGCGAAGCTCAGCAGCCCCTCGAGCCAGATCTTCGTGCTATCGGGATTGCTCTTGCGGATCGCGAAGCCGAGCAGCCCCTTCGTCTCACCCTTCGGCCAGCCGATCGCCAGGATCACGGTGTGCTGGCTGGTGAAGGCGACGAGCTTCGCGTTGCCGCGGGTGATGACCTTACGCATCGTGGTTCCTCCTTTGCTACCGTGCTCGCGCGGCCGTGCGTGCCAGACGTTCGGGCTCGCCGAAGACGCCGATGTACGCCTGGAACGAGGCGGGCCGGCTCTGCCGGAGCAGGATCCCGTCGTAGCCGAGCGGCTCGTCCTTCTCAGGCACCCCGATCTGGAGGAGGGCGCGGACGAGGGCGAGCATCTGATGGTTCGCGTCGAGGAACGCCGTCTCGTTCACCGCGGCGATGACGTCGAAATTGCGCGGCGTCTTGCGCGGGTGCAGCTCGTTGTAGAACAGGTCGGCGAAGTAACCGGCAGCGTGGCAGGCCCCGATGGCGAAGATCTGATACGCGCTCGAGAAGAGGGGCTTATAGCTGCCGACATCGACGGCCCACAGGATGTCGACGCCGCGCTCGCCGATGTAGAACCCGCCGCCATAGTTGGCATGGCCGTCGTAGAGCACAACATCGTTGTCGCGGAACGCCGAAACGAACTGCTCGGTCAGCGCCGCGGCGGACAGCCGCGAGCTCTTGTCGAAGTTGTAGAGCCGGACTTCCGCGCCGATCGTGCGGGCGACCTTCGTTCCATTCAGCTGCGCGAAGTGACCGTTCGTGGGATCGCTGAATCCGAGACCCCGCCCGTGATACCCGTACGGGCCGGTCTTCTCTCGGGTGAAGCGCTGGCTTGGCGGGGTGGTGAGCGCCCGCCACACGGCCTTCGCGTCCTTCGTCGTGTTGTGGCCCTCGTCGTCGTAGCCGAAGAGGAATGCGATGCGGACCGAGCCGCGGCGATACAGCTCGTCGTAGCGGGGTGAGGCGAGGTCGAGCTCGCGCCTCGGCCGCAACCGCACCGGGATCGGCGTACGCAGCGGGATCTTTGGATGGGCATGGAGCCAGTGGTCCGGATTGAACTCGTACCACTCCACGCCGCCGACCTCTCGCGCATCCGGCCGAGTTGGCATCGAGATGAAGATCTGCGCATCGCCGGCTCGCTCGGGCGCCGGCACGCGCGGGGCCTGCACCTTCTTGGTGCGCCAGGGGCCAGCGATCCGTCGCAGCAGGTCCTTGCGCCCGACCACGATGCCCCGGACCCGGAACTCGAAGATGCCCGGACCCACTTCTCGCAACCCGACCGGCTCAAGCGTGTCGCCACGACTGAACCCGCATTCGTTCTCTGGCCCGTAGCGCGGGTGGGTGAGATACGTCGAGAGGTACTGGTGATAGTGGAACAGCTCGTCCTGGATCGCCGCGACGAGCTCGGGTCCGGAGCGGCCGGTGTAGGTGACGCGGGTCGGCGTCTGCACGAGGAAGTCGAAGTCCGTAGCGAGCGGACTCGCGAACGCCGCACGGACACGCTTCTTGAAATAGGCGTTCGCGAACTTTAGCGGCGAACGCTCGTGGATCCCTGCGGCGAGGTTCGGGTAGATCAGCGGCCCGGGATGGGCCTTCGACGCCGATCGAGCGATCCGCTTGAGTTTGGCCAGTTCGCCGCGCGAGGTTGGGCGACGGCCTGCCTTCGACGCGGTGCGAGACCTAGCCACCGGTAACCTCCTCATCGCGCACTCGCAGAACGTCGAGAACGTGTTGACCTCACGGCAGCGCGTGCCACTCGTACACCGGATGGATTTCCATCCAGCCGTGCTGTCCGTCGTTGACATAGGGGCCCGTGATCGAGACGTGCTGGCCGATCGCCGGGGCGGTCAACTTGAGCCGCACGTCGATCGACGTGCAGGCCGCCACGGCATCGGCCTGCGTCACCGTGTTCACGCACGGAATCTCGACCACGAGATCGCCGTGCTGCGTGGCGTCGTTGGCCGAGTTGGTCAGGTGTTTGTAGAGCGTGTCGAGCGTGACGCGGATGTGGTAGTCGCCGTCGGCTTCCTTCTTGACGTCGGCAATCGTGCCGGTCACCGTCTGGCACGGATTGATCACCGTCAGCCGATCGGGGTGGTAGATCCCGTTCTTTGGGTCCCGACGAGCGCAGACGCTGGGGTTCGGGTCGGGGGATTCTCCGGCCCCGCCCTTCGCGTTGACGACCCGTGCGCCGGCGTCGTTGGGTAGTCCCGGCGTGACCGGAGCGTTGCTGACCTGGGCGCCAGCCGCGACCACTGACAGCGCGAGCGCGCCGGCGGCGGCCAGGTGGCCGCCGAAGCGCCGCCAGCGGCCTCGTCCGGACCCTCGCCGTTGTGGCGGAACCGGTTGGTTGCCGGAGGTGGTGCGCCGCGCGCTCACTTGCCGGCCTTCGTCTTGGTGTCGTCGTCGGGCTTCGGTGCCGGGCCGGTGGCGCGCAGGTTACTGACCTGCTTGAGCAGGTCGAACCAGAAGGGCGCGCCGAGCGAGACGGCGAGGATCGAGATGCCCAGACCGATGACCTTGAGCGACCA
>WNFI01077599.1_pt1 | contig 20321 bp, 21 predicted proteins | sample 5400471 | NCBI WGS metagenome assembly WNFI01 (sample SAMN13153348, study PRJNA577476) | soil metagenome | isolation source: 100 cm saprolite on Douglas fir-dominated hillslope | place: USA:California | collected 2013-09-17
CTGAGCTTGAGGAAGCGACATGCCAGGACTTGCTTCATATTATCCTGGCACATCATGGCACCCAGGAGTTCGGTTCACCAGTATGTCCTGCAACAATCGAAGCGCTGATTGTTCATCAAGCGGATGCAACAGAGGCAAAACTGACAGGCTTTCTTGATCACTGTGACCGAACTTCCAATTCGGAAGGCTGGTCGTCCTACAGTTCGGCATTTGGAGGGCACCTACGTGTTCCGTAAGCTCGATCTGAGCTAAAGAAACGCTAAAAGTTTCAGTTATGTCTACTTGCCGCTTTTATGAAACTCTATCGCGTTCCGGTAGACTTCGACGTAGCGTATGGCTGAGGCCTGCCAGGAATGGTCAGCGGCCATGCCTCGTAGTTGCAGGGTACGCCAGACGTCTTTGAAGCGATAGAGTTCCAGAGCGCGTACGATAGCTGCAAATAATTCCCAGGGATCATAGTTGGTAAAGGAGAAACCATTGCCTCCACCAGTACGCGGATCATACTCCTGCACGGTATCGGCCAGGCCACCAACACTGCGCACGATCGGTACACTGCCATATCTCATGGCAATCAACTGACCAAGACCACAGGGCTCAAAACGCGATGGCATCAAAAACATGTCACTGCCGGCATAGATGGCCTGGGCCAATTCGGTATTGAAGGTAAGAAAAATGGCAACTTGATCCGGGTAACGGGCAGCCAGGTTCTGGAACATCTCGTGATAGTGCTGGTCGCCAATGCCCAGGACGACTAACTGGATGCCCTGAGCCAGCAACGGCTGGATGATCTGGGCAAGGAGATCAAAGCCTTTCTGATCTGCCAATCGCGAGATCATGGCGATGAGCGGGACGCCTGACTTTACAGGGAGATGTGCCCGCTCCTGTAATACTCGTTTATTTTCGGCGCGTTTATCGAGAGTCTCCCGATCAAAGCGTGTGTGAATATAGCGATCGGTGGCGGGGTTCATTTCCTGGTAATCGATGCCATTGAGAATGCCAAACAAACGCTCGCGGCGTGAACGTAAGAGTTGATCTAATTTCTCACCGAACGTAGGTGTGAGTATCTCCTGGGCATAGCGCTCACTGACGGTCGTTATAGCATCGGCAAAAAGGATACCGCGCCCCATAATATCTACGACGTTGGCGAGTTCGACGATCTGAGGATAGAGGAATCCACCTGCAGCAACTCCTGCCACTTCCAGGATGCGGTAACCGAAAATACCCTGGTAGGCAAGATTATGAATTGTATAGGCCGTGGCTGTGTTGGCAAAGAACGGATCATCGCGATAAACAGTATGCATCCAGTTCGGAACGATACCGGTTTGCCAATCATTACAATGTATGATATCAGGAGTCCAGTCAAGTGTGCGCATCGCTTCAAGTGCAGCGCGGCAGAACAAGATGAAACGCTCACCATCATCAGTGTAGCCGTAGATATTCTCACGATCAAAATAGCGAGGGGCATCGATCATATAGACCGGTATCCCCTCACCAATTGTGCCCTGGCAAATGCATACCTGCTCCTGGAAACTCGCCATATCGACTTTGACAGAGTTCAATATGGTCGTCAATTCGAACCGTTCAGGCTTAATCTGTCCATAGCGTGGCATAACTAAGCGGACATCATGCCCAAGTTCCTGTAGTGCCTTTGGTAAGGCGCCTACAACATCAGCCAATCCCCCGACTTTTGCAAATGGCACTGCTTCAGCGGCGAGGATTAATATTTTAAGTGACGAGGGCATATCCGATTGGGCCCCTACATTCTGCATATTCATTTCCCCATGCGCTATTAGCGCTCTCATACAACGTAGTTTTCTTCCGCAAAATGTGAAAGGAAGGTTACCTTAAGTATAGCATTGGACAACAAAATGGCGAAAGGGGGTTTGAACCTTTCGCCACTATCTTTTGGTGTCTATCTCCACATGGATGATAAACACAACAATTTCTCCTAGACGCGATATCGATTGCGTACAAGGAAGTAGAACTGAATGCCTGCTAGCACTCCTATGAGCACGGATACTACGACGGCGCTAACACCTCCTCTAATCCCAGCGTTGAGTCCGCCACCAGGAACGAATGGGATATTTGGTTCTGTCTCTCTAAATCCCGGTATCGAGAAGAAGCCGAACGCTGCGATGTAGATCAATAGACAGGTGCCCACAACTAGCCACTGACCAACACAGCCCAGGTTTCTTTCACCAACAACCGCGAACTCGCGACGCGCGACGCTCGTCCAGATTGCCGCAAGTACCAGGCCGCCGCCACACAATAATTCAGCAATAAAGATCTCATCTGGGTGCATATGCACCACCAGTGTCGCCAATGCGAGTACGGCTACTACAGTCAGGCTACTAACAACAACAAGATTGCGCCTCTTCCTCCAGACTACAATAGCAGCCATAAACAGGACAAAGAAAGTCGTAGTGACAACGGCATCGATGATATATCCCGCTTGCTGTGAGAACGCGCAGCTAGCCGGAATAGCAGATAATCTCCCGCAGATGGTCAGATAGCTACCCAGGCCGATTAATGACCAGGAGTGGATCCAGGCAATCGCTGGATAGACAACAAACCAGACTAGCAGGAAAACCACGCCTACCTGCGCTAAATTGATACCAATCAGGTAGAGGCCGGACATGGTACGCTTGCGCACCGGGCGCAACAAGTAGTGAAAGCGAAGCGTAAAAGCCCCCAACGTACAGAAGATAGCAATCCCAAGGAAGACGTTGAAAATCGTGTTAGCAATTATCAGACCTGTAAAAGGGCCAGGGCAGCCGTTGGCGGGATTAATCGCCGACGGGCATTGCGGATAGATAGTGGAAGCCAGGCTTTGCGGAGTTACAAATGTATAGAAGAACATGAAAACAATCAGCATTGTGATTCCAATGCTGATCAAAGCACGGATGGTAGGAGTTGTGCCCGGATCACCGCGATCAGGGTTACGTTGTTCACGTAAAGCGAGGGCACTGAAGAAGACCATAGCAACGCCGACGCCCATGATTACGGCGCCAAGCATGATGAGATCAACTGCTTGAGGCGGAAACCAGAGTATATTTCCACCCAATACAGGATTCCATGTTACATTTGCGGCCGGAAAGTACTGGTTATTTGTAAAAGCGGCAGCGAGTATGATTACAAGGCCAACAAGGGCAATAGGCAAGCCCAGCACGCTGAAGACGATGGGCGGCACGACCGGCTTGGGATCAAAGAGCAGTACGACGACTTGAATAACAATGAAGCCAGCAATACAGATGGCAGCCAATGCAAGAGTGCCCTGCTCCAGGCCAACTAGCGAGGATGCGGTCATCTCATCAAAAATATAACCAGGGACCTGTCCAATAAGAAGGGCTCCTAGAAAAAAAAAGCCGACAGCGAATATCATCGCACGCGCCCATGAGATGCGCTCTGCTTGCATGGGTGCCCCGGATCCATTTGTGCGGTGTTGTGCTTGTTGCATGGATCGCAATCCCTTTCGACATATCGCGAATGCTGTTGTGCGACATGCATGAGAACAAGTATCAAAATAGATAGGGGATCGCGTCCCGAGCAAGCCAGGACGGGATCCCGAAACCATTATGGAACGATAGTCAGTTCGGCAGTCATAACAGGGTGAATCTGGCAGAAGTAGACGACTGCATGATCTTTGTTAAAGTTGTAGGCAGCCATCGTTACTGTATAGGTGAATGACTGACCGGGCATAATCAACTTGCTTACACCAGAGTCGAATATCTTCGACGCAGGAGTGGGGGCACCTGGATTCTCTCCCACAATCGCCGTCACCGTGTGAGGTGTTGTACTCTTATTGACCCAGGTAATGGTCGTTCCTACTTTGACCTTAACATTTGGAGGTTCAAAGCAGGCAGGGGTACACGCAGCACCCGGGGGCGGTTGCGCTATGTTCAAGGTGATCGAGTTCTGCTTCGTCATATCGACAGGCTGACCGAATGCTCCAGTACCAGAACTCGCGGTTGCCTGAGCTACAGCGGTTTGATAGGCAGTAGGGTTAGTGTTTTGTAGTATACCTGGGATCTGGCTAAAGCCATTAGTGCCATTACCATTCGGATATCCATTCTTGCCCAGGTAAGCGGGATCAGCCGTGCGAATGAGTTCAAACAAGTACTGAATTTGTATCTGAGTGAGCGGGCCACCAAATTGGTCACTCCAGGCGGGCATGAGCAGTTGAGAGGGATCCGATGTATTGGGGATACCACCACTGATGATACGCATGATATCAGCATCGGTCAGACTATTGACGGCAGGATTGCCGTTGAGTTTGGGACCAGACTGACCTTGCCCATTGATGCCATGGCACTGGAAACAATATTGGGCATAGAGCGCTGCACCGCGTTGGACATCAGTGGTATGCTGCTGGATTGTTGCTATAGCCTGCCCGTTTGACTCCGTTATCCAGAAGACCGGTATCATGAGAGAGACGATTGAAAGCATTATAAGAGCGCCATACCCTGTTTTCTCAACCGCATTCGTACGAGAATAAAATAGGTAGAGCAAGCCTCCTACAGCAATCAGCACGACTATGATACCTATTGCAGCTTGTACAGGATCTACCATAAATACACTTCCTTAAAAATAACCTTTTTACAAACGGTCGAGCGCCACCGCAGCGGGTCCTACGTGCATGTAATGGTCGGTACCGAGATAACACGAGTAGAGGCATCGGGATGGGGCACCGTATTATTGAGTATTCCTGTGTGCACAATCACATCTGATCCACTGAAGGACATTGAGAAACGATCCAGGCTCCTTGGAGCCGGTCCATCGAGGTACTCTCCATCAACGTTATAATGCGAACCGTGACAGGGACACTTGAAGCTGACACAGTCGTCAGGTAGGTCTTGGCTGCCTGAACATAAGTGACGCCGGCCTGACCTATTTTGAAGTCTTTAGGCAGTGCTGCTGGGAATTGATTTTTCGTCCCAACCGTCAAGTCAGAACCGAACTGGCCTGCCAGGTTCGGGTACATAAAATACAACGCGCCGGCAACACTGGCGGTTGTAGCTAGCCCCCACACAGCCAGCATAGACCTGCGAAGGAAACGACGCCGCGACAGGCGTTGCTTCGCTATCTCCGCTGCCTCAGCGCCGCCGCCGTGTAAGACTTCATACTGCTGCGGTGTGATGGGAGGAGTATCAATACTCATGGTTATCCTCTCTGTCTATCCTGGAACTACAGGTCAAAGTACATGCCTTGCCAGGGCCAAGTCCATACCCAGCCTGGGCCACGGAAAAAACTTCCTGCCAGGGTGATAACGGCCCAGAAGATTGCGAACATGGTAAACGTGACAATTGCAACCTTACGATCGGCGTAGGCACGGCTGGGATTGGGATCAACATAGGGTAAAATAGCAAGCGCAACGAGTACTAAACCGGGAACCAGCACGCCAGCGGTGGTAGGCGGGAAGTAGTGTAACAACTCCTGCAATCCAAGGAAGTACCAGGGCGCTTTAGCCGGATTCGGCGTAACGTTGGGATTGGCAGGTTCTCGCAATGGCGCATCAATGGTAATAGAGAGTATTGTCACCATCACCGTGACGATAGCCGCTGCGAAAAACTCGCGAACCATCAAATGGGGCCAGACAAACACCGAATCCTCAAGCGGTTTTTCAACACGTGTGATTGCCTCTTGCTTCACCACTGCAAGCGTGCGGTAACGTCGCTGGGTCGCTGATGATTGTGTCTGTACTCTTGGCTCTTTCTGTTCAATAGACATGATGTTGTATATCCTCTCACTCAAGAGAACCAGCAGGGCAAACAGTTGAAACGCGCTTAGTAAGCCACGCTCCAGCGTGCCGCTGCACAGAACAGTTGCTCACCTATTGTCGAGTAGAAGCGACTGCTTTACGCTCTAATTGCGCTTCCAACTCCCTACGAGATGGTGGTGGAGGTCCTGCTGCTCCGCCATCCTTACGTATACGCCAGAAATGAACGGCCATGAGCAATGCTACAACTAGTGGAAACAGGATTACATGGCCCACATAGAAGCGGACAAGTGTAGTTTGAGTAACTGCCGAGCCGCCAACGATCACACTATACGCGGCATTACCGAGGATCGGGGTATACGGCGCCAGGTTAGTACCGACGGTGATAGCCCAGATAGCGATCTGGTCCCACGGCAGAAGATAGCCGGTAAAGCTTAAGAACAAAGTGAAAAAGAAGAGCAAAACGCCGATGACCCAGTTAAACTCCCTGGGAGGCTTGTACGCGCCGTGATAGAAGACACGAATCATATGCAGCGTGACCGAAACGACCATCAAGTGTGCGGCCCAACGATGCATATTACGTGTCAGGTGACCGAATGAGACGGCAGTAGCCAACTGGGTGATGTTTTGATACGCCAGATTGGTGTCAGGGACATAGTAGAACATCAGAAACACGCCAGTGATCGTCAGCAGGAGGAACAAGAAAAACGTAATACCACCCATACACCAGGTGTAGGTAATTTTCATTGCCTGACGACTGACTTTAACCGGGTGTAGGTGCAGAAACACATTGCCCATCATCACCAGAGACTGGTTCAGCGGGGTATCGGGATAGCCGTGGCGAAAAATAGAGCGCCAAAGTTGACTCTCGACCATCTTCTGCGTCATTGTGTCGAGCAAGCTTTTTTTAGGAAGAGAACTCACTGTGCCTCCTCAAAATATTATGCCAAGCCATCTTGTCAATATCGATTAGAAATAGTCCATCTTTCGTGTGGCGAATTATATCATAAAAATCCGCAGGGGATAGATTATCTCTTCTTGATTGTAACGCATCTTGAGGCAAATGAGAAGAGTCAAGCCCAAGATCGTTGCTAAAACCAAGCTTACTCCAACATCTTGAGAGCGACATCAGGTGAGTACCTGATATTTACATACAGTATACCTGATTTCATCTCACATATCTGAGGGCATTTGACATGGAGGCTGCCCAATCACTACAATGAATATAGAACAGAGATACGTATCTACACAAAGGAAACCGACTATGGTTTACTCGAACAAACAGTACGAGAATCACAAACAACGCAACAGCATAATCAAAATGCTGCTCGGCATTCCTGTTTTATATAAAGTGTTAATCGCCAACAGCTTGATTATCTTTATAGGTGCCACCGGCGGAACATGGCTTGCAACACATTTGAATACAAGCCCTTATGCAACGACCATGTCTCTGGTCAGTTTCATTACCCTTGGCTGGCTGGTCAGTGTCGCGCTCAATTTCGTCGTACTTCGGATTGCCTTTCGTCCTTTAACGGACCTGGGAAAGGTTATGAAGTGTGTACAGGCTGGCGAGAGTACATTACGGGCTCCGCTCACCGGCGTGGACCCGCAAGCAGACCAGCTTGCGAGCACATTCAATATGGTACTTGAAGCTCTTGACGAGGCTTCACGCCAACGGGCCAGTCAAATCATTCACGCCCAGGAACAGGAACGCCAGCGTATAGCCCGTGAGCTACATGATGAGACGAGCCAGGTGCTGACCTCACTTCTAATCAGTCTTGCGGTGCTCGAAGAGTCCGTTGAAACCCAGGAGGCTCGCGAACGTATTGCTGATACACGGGCACTGGCACATTCAACGTTACGAGCCATACGCAACTTGAGTATCGACCTGAGGCCAAGCGCACTTGATGATTTAGGATTACTTCCTGCATTACGCTGGTACGTGAAGGAATATCAGAAGAAATGCGCGATTGAGGTTGAGTTTCAAGCAACAGGCTTGAAACAACGTCTACCCGCCGAGATGGAGACAGCTCTTTACAGAATTGTGCAGGAGTGTTTAACCAATACAGCAAAGCATGCTAACGCTCACAGGGTCACTATTCTGTTGAGAGAGGACGCGGAGAGGGTATTTGGCAGGATCGTTGATGATGGTCGAGGTTTTGATTACGAGGCATTACTGAAGACACCTGGCCAAGAGCTTGGCCTGGGGTTGGCAGGAATGCATGAGCGAGCTGTTTTGCTTGACGGGACACTCGACATTCATTCTGTTCCAGGACAGGGCACAACTATTGAGGTGAATATTCCATTACCTTCAACAGGATTATGGCAACCACAGAAAAAAAGCGAGTTGGTGGTGTGAAAAGTTTGATGGCGACCACAACGAATTATACGACACTACATAGGATTTTTTATGAAGATACACATTTTATTAGTGGATGACCATACGATTTTACGCGCTGGCCTTAAGATGATGCTCAATGCGCAGCCTGATATGGATGTGGTTGGCGAAGCACATGAAGGCCGCCAGGCAATACAAGAAGTACAGCGTCTGCGACCCGACATCGTTCTTATGGACATCACCATGCCGGACATGAATGGTATCGAAGCAACAAGACAAATTAAAAAGATATTACCGGATGTGAAGGTGCTAGTGCTGACGATGCATGAAAATGACGAGTATGTCTTCCAAGCGCTTCGAGCAGGCGCATCGGGTTATATACTCAAAGAGGCTGCGGATACGGATTTGATTTCAGCGCTGCGCGTGGTGCAGAATGGAAACTTCTACCTTTCTCCAACTGCACAATCGGTGATGGTAGGAGATTATTTGCAAAGAGTGCATTCTGGTGAGGAGAAGGATAGCTACAGCAGTTTGACAGAGCGTGAGCGCGAAATATTGAAACTTGTGGCAGAGGGTTACACCAATAACCAGATGGCGGAGCGGCTCGTGATCAGCCCCAAGACGGTAGATACACACCGTACACACATTATGGATAAGCTGAACCTACATAGCCGCGCCGAATTGGTAAAATACGCTATGCGGCGCGGCATATTAGAGGATTGACCATAGATCACATTGGAAATCTTTGCAAAAAGATAGGCTATGCTGCGTCAAGAGGATAATTACCCCTCGTCTTCGTCACCATAACCTACATCGGAATCATTTTCATCAGCAAAATATTCATCGCTGTAGAAACCAATATCCCTGCCAACGTAAACGCTCACGAGAAAGTCATCACGAGGCATATCAGCGGAGAGAACCAGGTCCTCATCGATTTGCTCAATAAGTTTCGTCAAGTCAGCCTCTTCAAGTTCGCGTTCTAAGATAAGTGTTCCATGAACAGCTGTTGTCGTAAAATGAATATCGACAGTTCCGAGGCGGTTATTACTTTGCAAACTCGACCCTTGCATAATATAGTAGCTTTCTGAGTAAGGGGTGCGAAAATGCCGTTCAAATCGAATATCTTCCATAGAATTGATATGTATGCGCAGCCTGCAAATGAATTGTTGCTGCGCCCTCCTTTCTCAACAGCGCGTAAGTTGCGTGAATAATTCCAGTAAGCCGTCGCTATTATACCATTTACTGGCAAGTTTTCTATAATCAAATAAGTAACTATTCAGGTCTTCTCTCTTCTTGACTCCTCACTGCCTACGGCAGTTCGCTAGGGCTAGGGAGTGAGTGCGGGCTGTGCCGCCTGCGGCGGCACATGTGTATAGGTTGCTAAAGGTGCGACTTGTAGGATTGAAAAGTAGCGGCCACCGTGCGTAGTTACCAGCAACACCGCAGTGTAGCTTGCTCCACTTTGGAGCATATTTCCTCGAACTTGTTGCCAGGAAGTACCTGCAAATGATAGCGAAGCCTCTACATTTTGCCCAGTCATACCGGCCGAACTTACTTGCCTGCTGATATACTGCTCAATCGTTTGACTACTGGCAGCTACAGCACTAATACTCACCTGGTCAGTATGGTTATCATCATAAAAATAGATGATCCCATTTATTTTATCAACCTCGGCTTTCCAATTTTGCGGATAATATAGCGACACACCCAGATTGGTATTTTGGAAAATCTGTGTTGTTTTCGTTACTTCAGGAACGGTAAAGGGCTGGAAGACGATGAGCCAGACACTCACACCTCCCACTAAAATGATGAGCAAAATGAGCACAAACAAAAGGTGCTTACGGCTCTTTCTCTTGTTGCGAGCTACTGGAGGAACAGTTACTGATACAGGAGGAGTTTGGCCTAATGCTTTTGCAGGTGCTTTCTGTGTTTGAGGGAACAAAGCAGGTGTTACAGGATCCTGCACTACAGGACTATGTGCAGGTTCAACTGGTGCACGTGTTGCCTGCAAATGCCGCTCCACAAGATTCTCTACCGCTGGTGAATTAGTTTGCGCTTGCCGCTGTACCATGAGAGGTCGTGTATCGAGCTCTTCTACTTCATTGAGATGCAATACACCAACATTGTTAGCCGCAGGGGGAGTCGAACTACCCAGAAGCGGTGGCGTCTTAGGTAGACTGGCAATCACTGGCCTGGTCGGTAAATCTTCTACAATTCCCTCGTCATCAACACTTTCTACTGTATAATCAGATGTTGAGAAAGGATGTTTGATATTTCCAGGAGTATCTGGCACATGTAGAGGCCTGGTCGGTAGGTCCTCAACAAGGCCAATACCCTCTTGCATAGGAAAGTCATCGGCCTCCTCCTGATTCCAGACTTTTACACGCAGTTCACGTGGGGGAATGTTGATAGGTTTTACTTGCACCTCTGGAGGTGAAATATCCGTCTCTGCATTGCCCACACTTATGTCACCATGTAAGGATGTTTCTTGTGGATGTGGAGGTTTAGGATCTTCAGGAGCCGCCTTCATCTCTACAGCTTCCGATATCATTGAAGATTGTGTATGACTCCTCGCGGAACTAGTTGAGGTGTCTGAAACGTGAATTTTGAGCTTCCCAGACGGAGTCGCATGGCTTAAACTGTCTTCAAGCTGTTTCATCCATGCAGGAGGTTCACCAGATAACGAATGTTTTAGTGGGCGAGAATAGGGAATGACTTGCCCACAGTTATTACAAAACCGAGCATCATCCCTCGGCAGGACTTTCCCGCAATTTGTACACGTTTTTTCCACGGACCCTCTCCTGCGCCTGGAGCTATAGGGGTCGCACATGTGCGTCCCTTCAGATACTGAACTCGCAGCTACCAGCTCTTGTCGAGGAGGATAGCAAACCTATTCTAGGAATCTATACAAACGGGTATCTCTTGTTCTACGGTACTCTACTCCTCCCATCGCGTCAAGTTCTATAGCCAATGAGTACAGCAAAGCTTTTCATAAGCCCTCAAATCCAGGTTCAACGTGTATCACAAGATTTTGTGCTATTTCAACTCGAGTAAAGTTTCACGTTCAGAGGCTGTTTCGATTACCTGCTGGCCCTTGACAATTTCAACGAGTTTTTTACGACCTTTGGGGCTGCCAATCATGAGGACACCAACAAGTTTGTTCTCGCGGAAAAATAGTTTACGAAAGTTCTCATTGCCCTTATCGCCTGGTTCTCGTCGAGCAATGCAGTCTAGCTCAGGATTATTCGATTCCGCTGTGCCAACCACGGCGATATTTACATTGAAGAGTGGACTTGTGTAGGTGGGAACATCGAGATACGGTTCATGCCCACCGGCCATATTGATGCCGGCTATGCGTCCATGAGCCATGCCATTATCCCAGGTTCCCATTGTATGGTGATGACCAATGGTTTGATCATAGAATTCGGCCACGTCGCCAGCCGCGTACACACCAGGTACATTTGTCTCCAGGTATTCATTGACAATTACACCATTGCGTACCTCAACCGGCGTATTCGCCAGGATTTGTGTGTTCAGTGTGATGCCAAGGCCAACACCAATCACATCGGCCTGGATCTCTCGCCCCATTTTCGTCTTTACATAGCCGGGGACACCGTTTTGGGGAACTACGCTTTCGATTTCATCGCCATGAATGACATCGACACCGAACTTTTTCGCAATGTTGTCAACGACTTCACCACCATCAGAATCAAGACAGCTACGTAGCCAGCATGGACCGCGCATTAACCAGGTGGTGTTAAGCTTACGTACGGCGAACCCATCACACAATTCGTATGATATAAAGCTGCCGCCGAAAGCTAGCGCTGTGCGCGATTCGAGCATGCGGGCGATGATGGTCTTGGTGTCATCCAGCGTGACAAAGTTATAAATATGCCTGGTGCCCTCCACACCAGGGACTTTCAATGGGTTGGCCCAACCTCCAGTTGCGACCAACAGGGCATCATAGGGCAAGACCTGGCCTTTGTCGGTAATGACGACACGCTCTTCGGTGTCTACACCTGCTACCATTGTTTCAGTTATCAGCCGGATATTGCGCTGCTCGTGCCACGCAAAATCGCGTATCATCACCTTCTGCTCTACTATCACTCCCTGGAGGAACCGTGGTAGAGAGACACGATTATAAAGCGGGTAGGGTTCGTTGGTCAGTAGATGTATGCTGCAATTCGGGTCATTCTTCCGTAAAATATCGGCGGCTGTTGTTCCTGCTATTCCATTGCCAATTATCACATAGCGTTTATCGTGCGATGTCACAAATCAAGGTCTCCTTGCCTGGCGTATACTTCTTGTTCTGATTGGATACTAGGCGATTCTAGCACAGTTTCGGGGAGAATGCCATATCTCTAATATCATCATAGCCATTGACATTTTTGTTGTATCTATGCTATATTCTATATAAGTTGTCACACAATAATGAGCAAACGTATGAGAGGTATCTGCTCATGTCCGAGATTACTATCTATAACCGCCTGCGTGTTTTGCGTGCGGAACGAGGCCTGTCACGACAGGACCTTGCCAGGGCGCTAGGTATCAACTACCAGACAGTGGGGTACCTGGAACGTGGGGAATATAATCCTAGCCTTGAACTGGCTTTTCGTATTAGCGAGTTTTTTGAGCTTCCCATCGAGGCTATCTTCTCACCCAGGCCATTCAAACCACTCAGCGAAGAAGTATATGCCCGTCGATAGGATGAACAGAGGAGGTTGCATGTTTAGCCACAAGCCATCAGTCAAGGATGAGCATGATATGCCGAATTATCCATACCGACCTACAAGTCTAACCCAGATCAAGCAACGAGAAAGACAGTTAAGGGAGAGTGTTATGGGCTGTTCCTGGTCACCATGTTCCTGATTGTCAAAACGCTGCCGACGGCAGTTATCGGCTGGAAAGAGCGCGGATAGCCATTATGTTAGCGTACATCAATGCGCGGGTCGTAAAGCGGCCACAATCGTAGCTACCACGCTTAGCGCAAAGGATACTAAGAAAGCGAGATGTAGGCCGTGCAGGAAGGTAGCAAGCGCAGCCGGAAACTGACTCATACCTCCGCCATAAATGAACACCTGCATCATGGCTGCGATTGGCACAGAACTTAGAGCAAGAGGGAAGACGATTGCAATACTGAGCATCTGTCCCGTATTATTGAGCATGTTGAGGATACCTGCGGCCGCACCGCGCCTCTGGGGCTCAACCGAACTCATGATGGCATTGGTATTGGGCGAGACGAAGAAACCGGAACCTCCGCCCATCAAGGCCATATAGACGGCCAGTAACCAGTAGGGTGTACTTGGCGAGACTGTAGCCAGTCCGAGTAGCCCCAATGCGGAGATGCCTAGCCCGACCGGAGCCAGTATTCTTGAGCCTATGCGATCCGACAATATTCCGCTCAAAGGGCCAATCGCCATAAAAGCTGCGCCAAAGGGTATCAAGAGTAATCCTGCTCGCAATGGATCTTGTCCATAAGGCCCCTGCAAGAAGAAAATGAGCAGAAATAGCACCGCCCCACGAGCAATACCATTGAGCAGTCCACTCAAGTTGGCAAATAAAAAGAGACGGTGCCGGAAGAGCCGTAGATCTACGAGCGGCTCTTTGATACGTGGTTCTATGACCCCGAAGAGCACAAGTCCAAGAATGCCTATTGCAAGAATGGTATAGGTAGCTGCCGGGCTGAGCAAGGGAAAAGCAAGAAGGCTTAATGCTAGCAAGGTTCCGGCCAGACCCAGTGTGAGAGTGATTGCACCAATCCAATCAATATGCTGGTGCCCGGCAAATACCACCGGTTCACGCAGACGCCAGGCACCCCAAAGTGCGCCGAGGATAGCAAAAGGGACATTAAACAAGAAGACCCAGCGCCATGAGAACTCAGTCAGTAGTCCGCCGACGATGGGTCCGATTAAGAAGCCAGCAGCACCTGCAATCTGGTTGACGCCGAGACCAAGTCCGACCTGCCCTTTGCGGAAAGCATCTGTCACAATAGCAGTACTGTTTGTTACAAGCAGTGCAGCACCTGTACCTTGAATTACGCGGCCGATGATCAGGTCGCCGCCATGGAATTGTGGTTGCGCCAGTCCTGCAAGGAGCGACCCAAGGGCAAACATGATGAAGCCACTAATATAGAGACGTTTGCGCCCCCAAATGTCAGCCAGGCGCCCAATCAGGGGAGTCAACACCGTTGTAATCAGTAGGTAACCTATCAGGACCCACATGATGGTTAGGAAGGTCGCATGTAACTCAGTCAAGATGTTAGGCAGCGCTATCAGCAACGCTGATCCTTGAATAGAGGCAAGCAGCGCACCAACCGTCGTTACAGAAAGAGCTATCCATTGATAGCCATCATGGTGACCTTGTACAGCCTCTGTAGTATTCGGTTCCGTAGTTGTACTATCAGAAGTATTCGAAGAAGAACGAAAAGCACGCATAATTATCCTTCTAGTTCGTGATCAGGCTTCACGTCGCATTAAGTTTAGAGAGCACTAACATGACAACTGTAAACCCACCCAGTACTGCCAGATCAAGAGGAAACATCGATGCCTTTAACAGCCATTACCTCTCCAAAGGGACATGAAAGCCGTTTAACAGAAAGGGTCATGGTTATTCCTCAACGAGATGATGGAGCGCAGGCAAAGCCGCTAGAAGACTTTCACGTTCAGCCTCGCTCAGAAAGACAAGACGATGTTCCAATGAGTTCAAACGGGCTTTTTGAAAGACATATACAGCTAAGCGTCCTTGCTCAGTTGGTTTGACCCACACGGTCCGCCAGTTCAGATCGTCGTGACTACGCTCGACATAGCCCTGGGCCAACAAGCGTTTGACCATCGCTGTTGCGGTAGAAGGAGCTACGGCAAGATGTTCTGAGAGCTCTTGCATAGTGCAGCGTTCATGCTCGACCAGAACTTGCAAGAGTGACAACTGACCCGGAGTTGCACGCAGCTCAACTACCTCTCGCCAGCCAGGACGAGCTTCGGATGAATCCAGAGGCACATCGGCACCCAGGCGTCTCAATAGTTTAGGGGTAATATCGAGAAGCGCCGCTGCCAGATCAGTTTTATTTTGAACTGGTTCCTGTACCATGTTTTTCTTTCGCTGATATCATTTCGATACTCTAATTATACGATATACGAAATGAGGGTTGATAGTCAAGGAATAAAAGAAGAGCTTATGATCTCCTGGTGTACGAGGCAAGGATACGAGCAGGATGAACTGCCCAGAGCCAGTTGTAGATATACGTCCACAGCTCATGGCGTGTCGAAGCGAGGTTGTGGTGATGAGCAGCTCTGGGCTGCTCGTAGAGGGTGCAATCCCTCGTACTGGTGTAGAACTGTGGTTCCTGGCGGGGCGCCGAAGAGATATCACGCTCACCAAAGACGAGCAGGATCGGTACATCTACGTTCTGAGCGTACTGTGCAAGCGTGCCAGGTTGCAGAAGTGAAAGAAGATGGATCGGCAGCGGCGCGATGGTGATATAACTCTCATACGTCTGCCGCACGGCCAGGGGAACATCCTCCATGTACAAGAGAGGAGTCGCTACAGCGTTGAGATTAATGGTAGCATACCCACGCTCAATGTGAAACAGGTTGGTCATCGTTTCTAGATCGCGGGGTCTGCTTGGAGTACCACAAGGCGCACCAAGATTGCCCAGAAGGTCGAAGCTCTTATAGATGGCTTGCTGGACAATAGAGACACCGCCTCCGTTAGAATGCCCGAAGCCCGCAACGACGACCTGCTCTATCGCGGGGATCTGCCCTACCAGGGTGCCCTGACGCAGCCGCTCGCGCATCTGGCAGACCGCCTGGTGGTTGGCTTGCGCCACGAGGTCAAGGGTGAGCAGTGAACCATCGCATCCCCACCTGCTCTCGCCAGTGCCAGGAAGGTCAATAACCACAACGCCAATGCCACGACTGGCGTAGAACGATGCAAAGCTATAGGCGTCGGCTGCATATCCCTCTACTTCCAGGTGAAAGTAGTGACGCTCCTCTCCACCGCCCGGGCAGAGAAACATCCAGACCGGCGTTGGGAAGGAAGAGGAGGCCGAGGTGGGCGGAAAGCACCATCCCGCGATCTGATGCGAGCCCGGAAGAGCTTCAATCCCTGTAATCGTGAAAGCAATAGGTGTAGGAACCATCAGACCAATCCTTTCTAGGCCTGTCCATCTTGTGACAGACCTTCATCCTGGATGTTGCGTATATTGGTACGCAAACGTGCAAGAGCGCGCAACATGACATCCTGCTCCTCTTTGGTGATCCCATCGAGCAATCGTTCCTGAAACACGCTATGGGTTGCGCTGATGCCAGCGGCGATCTGTTGACCTGAAGGGGTCAAAGAGACGAGCGTGTAGCGATTATCCTGGGGATCGAGACGGCGGCTGACCACTCCTTCTGCCTCAAACTGCTTGACCAGACGGGTAATCGTAGCCCCATCAAGCAATAAATGCTGCTGCAAAGCCGCATGGCTAATCTCATCTCGACGAGCCAAAAACATCAGGAGGAGCCATCGTGCCCGACTCATGCCTATGTGCTGAGCAAAGGTCTGCTTGGCTTCTGAACAGGCGTATGACAACTGGTGAAGGAGTGACTCTTCAAAGGTTTCCATGATGTTCTCTCCTGAGTACACAATTTCGGCCTCCTCCTTAATGAGAAGGCTGTGAAAACGTTCACCAGTATTTATATCATCAATCCTTGATTTTGTCAATAGTTTGCAATATCAAGAATATACGTAATGTCGAGCTACCACTAGCCAAACAAGTTTTTGAGCAGAGAGCACATGCAAAACTCTTGAGTTTGACTCAGAAGCGTGTCGGAGAATCCTCAGCGTGCAGAATTCACGTGTAGAGACGCTGCCTCTTGTGAGAGTTTCACTGAGTTGAAGCAGTGACACCCAAGGCAGGGTAAGCTCGGCATTAGCGGTAACACAGATACGTTAAAAACCGGAAAAAGCAAACCTCGCCACACATCCTTTACGCGCGACCAGGTTTGCTTTTTCCGGTTTTTCAGTAAGAAGATACTTTTTTAGTTTAGAAAGGGTTAAACTACTTCTATCTTCCCTTCGACCACGGAATCATCATCGTTAATAGAGAACACCCTGGCATAGGGTGGCTCGGGATAGTACTGGTGGGAGAAGATAATATAGGAGAGCTTATTGCGCTTTGCCCATTCTTTATCTCGTTGGGAGGGATAGGCTTCGCTCCTGGCATGTGAGTGATAATAGATCATCTCGCCGTCGTACTCGTCAATATCATCGTAGATGCGCAACAGATCCTGTGGATCAATGATGGAGAAATCATCGGGGTGCTCAGCAGCATTGGCGGTCGGGTAGTGCTTGACTACTCGACCGTCCTTCGTGCCTACCGCTCCGCACGCTTCATCAGGGTAACCTTCAACGACATGCGCCACCATTCCCGTGTAGATCGCTTCAGGAATACGGACAACAAGATCTTCTCTGGCTACCATAACAACTTGGCCTCCAGGTCATCTTCAAGTTGATCCAGGTCGCGTGTCCAGAGATCTTCGCTCAGGTACTTCCAACCACCGTCGGCGAGTATCACGACGATCTTACCATGCTCCAGGCCTGCAGCCACACGTAATGCGGCGTGGAGAGCAGCACCACAGGATGGCCCTGCGAAGATACCCTCTTGATCTTTCAGTTGGCGTGTTCTGCGGATGGCATCGACGCTGGATACCAGAATTTTGGCATCGAGCAGCGATGGATCTAAGACGGGCGGGACGAACCCATCTTGAAGACTGCGCAGACCTTGCACCCCTTCACCTTGCAGCGGTTCGGCTGCCACGATCCTGATCGCAGGATTGTACTCCTTCAAGCGACGCGCATTGCCTGTAAGGGTACCGCCGGTCCCAAGACCAGCGACGAACACATCCAGATCAGGAAGGTCTTTGATGATCTCTACGGCCGTGCCTTCATAGTGTGCTCGTGGATTGGCATCGTTGCCATACTGGTACAGCATAACGTACCTATCGTCTTTGCTTGCGAGTTCCTGCGCCAGTTTCACGGCGCCATTGCTTCCTAAGGCCCCATCGGAGAAGATGATTTGTGCGCCGTACAGTTCGAGCATCTTCCGACGCTCTTGCGTCACGTTGTCGGGCATTACCGCGATGAACGGATAGCCCTTCCCCTCAAGCTTGGCAAAAATCTGCACGCCTGAACGAGGACTGAAGCTTTTGAGCTCTACTAGTGGTGTATTTCCAATAGTATCCAATATGCTGCTATAGCGCATAGTTTTTCCCTGTTGATTAGTGCCCGCCTGCCATGGCAGGCAACAGAATGACGGAATCGGCAGGGCCAACAGTTGTTTCCAGGCCCTGCAAATAGCGCACATCCTGGTCATTGACATAGATGTTGATGAAGCGACTGAGGCTTCCTTCTGGCTGAATCTGCTCTTTTAGTGCCGGAAAATGCCCGTACAGGTCATTCAACACGTCCGCAAGATTATTTCCCTGGGCGCTTACCTGTTTCGAACCACCTGCAAAGGTTCTTAAGACAGGCGCGAGACGTACCGTTGCCATGTTATGACTCCTTACTTTCGAAGGTGTTATTCGTGATTACCTGGCAGGAACTGCACAGAACTCAGCATAGGTCGGCAGGTTCTCTGGATGGGCATGCTCGCCACAAGCCGGGCACTCTGGATCACGGTAGAGACGCAGTTCACTAAACTCACCAGCCAGACCATCATACGTCTGCAGGCGACCAACTAATGGATCACCGAGACCCAGCAACAGCTTAATCGTCTCGATGGCCTGTAACAGGCCAATTATGCCCGGAAGCACTCCCAATACTCCAGCCTCGGCACAGCTTGGTGCAAGCTCTGGAGGAGGGGGCTCTGGATAGAGACAGCGATAACATGGTCCCTCGTGAGGCTTGAAAACTGTCAGTTGACCCTCAAAGCGGAAGACGCTGCCATGAACGACGGGTTTATTAGCAATGATCGCGGCATCGTTCAGTAGATAGCGCGTGGGGAAATTGTCCGTGCCATCAATAATAACATCATAGTCAGCTATGATCCGTGCCACATTGGTTTCGTCTAGAAGCTCGATGTAGGGAATGACTTTCACATCGGGGTTCAGTGCCTCTATGGTTTCACGGGCCGACTCTGCTTTGTACTGACCAACACGCTTTGTATTATGTAAAATCTGTCGTTGCAGGTTGCTCTCTTCCACCACGTCAGAGTCGATGATACCGATCGTCCCAACGCCGGCAGCAGCCAGGTAATAGGCTGCGGGGGAACCAAGGCCACCAGCACCTATCAACAGAACACGTGAATCGAGGAGCTTGAATTGTCCCTCTTCACCCACTTCTGGAATGAGCAAATGGCGGCTATACCGCCTGGATTGAGCCTCACTCATGGTCCGTGGCTGAACAAACGGGTAACCGTTAGCTTTCCACTGTCCAAAACCGCCCGACATCGAAATCGGGGTCTTGTAGCCCATCTGCTGTAAGGTGGTTCCGGCGATCAGTGATCTCACCCCGCCTGCGCAGTAGAGCACGACGGTCTTCGATTTGTCGGGAACCGCCTCTTCTATTTGCAATTCAAGAAAGCCGCGAGGGACGTGGAGAGCGCCAGGAACGTGTCCCTCGTTCCATTCGTGCTTCTCTCGTACATCTACAAGGACGATTTCCTGCTGGTCAGGTCCAGCCTCATGCTGATTGGCCAGGGCTTCATGAACCTGCGATGGTGTCCACTCCGGCACCTGCCGCCGGGCCTGCCGCATGATTTCGCGGGATGCATCACCCATATAATTACCTCTGATATTGTTGACTAAGTGTATCAACTTACTATTAATTATCTCTAACAAAAGATTACACGCACTTTCTATGCTTGTCAAGAAAAGTGGTGTTGGCGTTGACGCTTACCTTTTGTTAGGGCATTCAAGAATCATAACATGGATATCCTGAAAATTATTCCAGGGTTCACCACTCCTTGCAATTTTTTATGTTGACTGGTAAGCTGAAAAGGGAAATATTATTTCAGGAGAGCAAAGTTATGACCACTACGGCTGACATCATCATCATTGGAGGCGGGGGTAATGGGTGCCAGTATCGCCCACCATCTTGCAAAACAGGGAGGTGGCCAGGTTGTGTTGTTGGAGCGGCAAGCCCTGTGTAATGGCACTACGGGACGTTCGGGAGCTATCGTCTGGCAGCATTACTCCAACGGCAATACCATTCGCATGGCTAAGGAATGCCTTACCGTTTTCCAGCATTTCGATGAGCTTATCGGTGGAGATTGTGGCTTCGTCACCA
>WNFI01113065.1_pt1 | contig 20300 bp, 22 predicted proteins | sample 5400471 | NCBI WGS metagenome assembly WNFI01 (sample SAMN13153348, study PRJNA577476) | soil metagenome | isolation source: 100 cm saprolite on Douglas fir-dominated hillslope | place: USA:California | collected 2013-09-17
AAAGCGGCGTCGTTTTAGCGACATCTTTGGAAAGAACAGCTGGGAGTTTCGCGCGCGCACGTGCATCACGACATACGAGGATATGCGGTCCGTCGGGCGCTATCGCGTGCTCTGGGCGGACGATGAATCGGCTATTGTGCTATTTGAGAATGACGGCATCGAAGCGTGCCATCAGCTCCATTTCAGAGGCGAGTACCTCTTTGTCGTCGCCGGTCATGGCGGGAATGTCAAATTCTTTAAGCACCATGCCGCGTGAAATCACCTTTGAACTGCAACACGGATCGGTTTGGCGATGTCCGCTTTGGGTCGGAAGCCGACGCTCTTGCTGAGGCACTACTAAACCTCACGCCGCCGCTTTCCCGTGCTGCTCGACAAGCTCCGCGGCGAGCTTCGCCAGCATCGCCGCGAGCGCTGCGGGAGCGCGGACCTCGAATCGAAACGGCAGCCGCATGAGCTCGCGCGCATACCAGTCGAGCTCGTCGGCGGAGCCGCGCAGGAGAACTCCCCCTTCACACGCCTCCGGCAGCCCGAGCGTGAGCGAGAGCTCGCGGCGCGCGGTGGCGAGGTCGGTGCGCAACAGCACTTCAGTGGCGATGGCGCGCGGCAGGCTCGCGAGCGCGCGCGTGAGGTACTCGACCGCGTCGAATCCCTCGGGCCTCGTGAACTCGCGCGGGGAAGCTTCGCCGTGCGCCACCCGATCGAGCCGCAGCGTGCGCAACCCCCCGCGCAGATGGCAGTGGCCGACGACATACCAGCGCCCGGCGCGAAACACCAGGCCGTAGACGTCGAATTCGCGCGAGGTGAGCGCGCCGTCGGCGGCGCGATAACGCAACGCCGCCGTGCGGCGCGCCTGCGCGGTCTCGCTCAGCACGCGCAAGAGCTTCGCATCGGCGTTGGTGCGCGCGTCCCCGGTCTGCAGCGCCACGCTCTCACGCAGCGCCGAGATGGTCCTCTTCGGCGCGCTCGGCAGCACGCGGTCGAGCTTCGCCTGCACGCTCTCGATCGCGGGCGCGGCGTCGGCAAGCCCGAGCCCCCGGGCAGCGATGAGGCCCAACGAGAGCGCTTGCGCTTCCTCCTCGGTGAACATCATCGGCGGCAGCTTGAATCCGGGCACGAGCCGATAGCCGCCGTGGCGCCCCTGCTCGGTGGTGATGGGGATCCCCATCTCCTCGAGCATGGAGATGTAGCGGCGCAGCGTACGCCGGTCGACCTCGAGGCGGCGCGCCAATTCCGCGCCGCTTACCTGGACGCGGGACTGCAACAGCTCGAGCACGGCGAGGACGCGGGTGGTCGGATGAGGCATAGCGCCACTTTATTCAATAAATAGGGCAGATATCGCCCTATATTAGCGATATCGTGCGTTGCATGAAAAGCGAGATTCGTCTGATGAGCGCCGGGGCCCTGCTGCTGCTGTTGGTCGCGGCCAGCTGCCAGCACCAATCGATCGCAAGCGATCAGGCACCTGGATCAGCGCTGCAGCTGCCCCACCAGGAAGGCCTTGATCTGCTTGGCGAGCTCCGGCGAGATCTCGCCCAGCACGCCGCGCTTGTGCTCGGGGATGTGCGCGGCCAGGTCATCATCGGCGCCGAAGAGGTAGTAATCGAAGATCGCGCCCCATGCCTTGCGCTGCTCGGGCGAGAGGTACTTGAGGTTCAGCAGGCTGTGGATGAGGGGATCGAAGGCCGAGTCGCTTCGCGTCGTCGCGTCGATCGGGCCCTTCCACCAGTAGTTCACGAGCGCGTTGTATTTCTCGAGCGACTCGACGTGGTGCCACCAGAGCGCAGGAATGTAGATGGCGTCGCCCGGCCCGAGATCGGCGACTTGCGCGGCGGCGAGCGCCTCCCGGAAGCGCGGATAGCGCTTGAAATCCGGCTCGCGGAATGACACGAGGCTGATCGGCGTTCCCGTCGGGGCATAGCCGAGCGGCCCGATGTAGAGGTTGGCGATCTGCTCGGGGGGAAACAGCGTGAAGCGCCGCCTCCCCGCGATCACGCACGCCACGTTGTTCGATTCGTCGAAATGCGCCGGAGTGATCACCGCGTTGCCGAGCCAGATGCGCGGCAGGATCGATTCGGGAAGCGCGGTGAGCCGGTTTTCCTTCGCAAATCCGGGAAGGCAATCGGCGATGAGCGCGCTCTGCACGGCGACCGCGGGCGGGTTCTGCTGCGCCGCGTACTTCGCCAGCCGGGCCAGCACCGAGGAGATCGGCGCCCGGTCGCGCGTGAAATTGAAGCCGTTGAGGTTCTCGTTGTAGAAGATGCGTCCCTTGGCGCTGGGAGGCGTGCGCAGGACATCCACCGCGGCTCCGTTGTCGAAGGCGCGCAGGTAATCGCACATGGCGTTCGGGGCCGCCGAAGCTTGCCGCACCGCGGGCCAATCGGCGACGAAGCCCCGCAGCACCGCGGGCCGGTATGCGGCCGCGATCTCGCGCCGGAAGGTCGCGTCGTCCACGCCGCGCCACTCGGGAATGCGCTGCGATGCCTCGGCCATCGCTAGCGCAGCGGCGACGAGAGCTGCGCGCCCAGGCGCCGCAGCTCGGCCTCCTGGCGGTGGATCTCATCGAGGAGCGAGAGGACCAGGGCGAGCGCCGGCGTTTCGAGCTCGAGGTCGTTGCGCAGCCGCGCGGCCGTTCTCACGCGCACCACGCAGTCGCCGCCGAAGACCCATTCGGGCGCCTGCGGGTCGGCCGGCGCCAGGGCGCCGTACTCGACGAGCTCGCGCAGCACCAGCTCGGGCAGGCCCGAGCATTCGGCAAGCTCCACGATCGTGACCTGCGCGTGGGAGTGCAACCACATCACATCGTTCTCATCCGGCATGCTTGTACCCTCGTGGGTTGAATCGCGAGGCCTCGGCGAGCTGCTTGTAGAGCTCGCGCTCGCGATCGCTGAGGTCGGGCGGATTCACGATCTGCACCAATGCGTAGAGATCGCCCTCCCCGCCGTTGGGCTTGGGCAAGCCCTTCTTGCCGAGCCTCAGTTTTTTTCCCGCCGCGGTTCCGGGCGGGATCTTCAGATGGACCGCGCCGCTCAACGTCGGAACTTCCACCGTGGCGCCGAGTGCGGCCTCCCAAGGGGTGAGCGGAAGGTCGATGAAGAGGTCGTGGCCGCTGGGACGGAAGAGCGGGTGCGGCTTCAGGGCGATGTTCAGGTACAGGTCGCCATCGCGCCCGCCGTTGACTCCCTTGCCGCCCTGCCCGCGCAGGCGCAGCCGCTGGCCGTCGACGGCACCCTTGGGAATGCGCGCCTTGATGGTCTTCGGCACGTGCCGCACGCGCCCTTGGGCGTCGTACTCGGGAACGCTCAGGTTCAGGTCGACCTGCGTGCCGTCATAGGCGTCCCCGAGCGCAATCGGAACGGTGACTTCATAGTCTTCACCCGGGAACTGGACATCGGCTCGCGAGCGGCCGCCCCTGCCGCGTGGCGACAGGCTCTCGAACAAGTCCGCCAGGTCGAGATCGTCGAAGGAAAATGCGCCCCCACCGCCTTGGCGTTCCTGGAACTGCTGCTGCCAATCGGGCGGCGGGCGGATCTCGTCGCCCGGCTTGTAGCCGCTGCCGAGCTGGTCGTAGGCCGCGCGCTTCTCGGGATCCTTGAGCGTCTGGTACGCCTCGGCGATGTCCTTGAACTTCTCTTCCGCCTTGGCTTCCTTCGAGACGTCGGGATGGTGCTTCTGCGCGAGCTTGCGGTAGGCCTTCTTGATGTCGTCGGCGCTCGCGTCGCGCTTCACGCCCAGGGTCGCGTAGTAGTCCTTGTATTTCACCCGCTCCTCACAGATCGTCGGGCACGGTGGGCGGCGGACGGAAAGCCTTCTCGAGCTTTTCGAGGCGCTCCGGCGGAATGTCCTTCGCGCTCTTCGGGATTCGCGTCGAGTCGGAAGGCGACGGCGCCGCGGACGCACTCGCTGGCGAAGCAGGCGCCGGCGAAGCGGCGACCGGCCGCGGCCCTGCGATCTCGGCGAGCCACGCGCTCGGCATCGCCATGTGCCGCCCCTGGCCGTCGGCGTGCGAGAACGACGCCACGGCGACGACGCGCCCGAACACATCGAGGAGCGGGCCGCCGGCGCGTTCCGGCACCACCGGAATCGTCGAGTCGATGACATCGCCGTCGGGCTCGTTCACCACCCGCTTGACGCGCCCTTCGATGAGCGCGACTTCACCCACCGCGTTGACTTTCGTCGCGTAGACCGTCTCGCCGGCCCTCGGCATCGCGCCGCTCATCGTGAGCGGGTGGCTGCCCACGCCCTCGGCCGCGAGCTTGCAGAGCCCCAGCCTCTCGTCCACGCTCGCCACGCGCGCCGGGCTCAATCGCGGCGCGAGGTTCACGACGAGCTGCGCGGTGGGCGCCACGCCGTGGCACGAGGTCACCATCACGCCCTCGTCGATCGCGAAGGCGAGGCCGATGGGCGTGGCGGCGCCGGAAATGTCGAGGCGCTGCACGCGGCCCACGGCGAGAGTGGCCGCCTGCGCGATGTCCGCCGTCGAGCGGGCTCCGGCGGGCCTCTCGGGCGGCGGGCGAAGGACGAAGTACGCCGCCACGGTCGCCGCCGTTCCCGCCGCGATCGCTCCACCCCACACCGCCGCGCCGCGAGTGCCCTTGCGGCGCACCGCGGCCACGAGCGAGGCGTCGTAGGCGGCGCGGCGATCGGGATCCGAAAGCGTGTCGTAGGCTTCCTTGAGGAGGGCCGCGCGCTTCGGGTCCGGCGCCGCATCCTCCTTTTGCATGTCGGACTTATGCCGGTTGTAGGCGCGCCCGACGTCGTTCAGCTTCGCGCTTCGCGCGATCCCGAGGACGTCGTAATAGTTCTGTCTGGGTGCGGGCATGTCGCGAATGATAGCTGGAACCTTTCGGCGCCCTCGCCGCAATAGCACTGGAGGACAATCCGGCCCCCGCCGGGTTCCTTGCCGCCTTCACCGAGGGAGACCTGCAAATGAAGAATACGCGCTGCATTGCGATACTGCCGATCCTTTTCCTGTGGGGATGCGCCTCCATCGGCGCCGCCGGCCGCGACGCGCCGCCGAGCGGCAACACGACCTACTATTGCTGGAAGGAGACGCTCGGCACGCGAAGCGACGCCCTGGTGTGCAATTGGGAAACGAGCCGGACGGATGCCTGCCGGTTGCGAAACACCAGCATGCTCGCCAGGGACACGATCGCCTCGGGACCGGTGGACGCAGGCCGTTGCGATAACGGCCAATGGCTGCTCAAGGTGACGACGCGGTAGGACTGCGCTAACCTTCGTGAATGTCCGTTCATGCGCTCCCCACCTTCTCCGCCCTCGATCCGGTCGCGGAGGCGAAGATCCACCTCGCCGCGGCGCATCGCCTTGCGGTGCTGCATGAGCTCGAGGAGGGCATCGACAACCACTTCACCGTGACGGTCCCCGGCCGCGACGACCGCTATGTGATCCTTCCCTTCGGGCTGCACTGGTCGGAGGCGCGCGCGCGCGACATGATCGTCTTCGACGAGTCCGGCGCGACACTCGAGGGCGAAGGCGTGGTCGAGCTCTCCGCGCAATGCATCCACGCGCCGATCCACCGCATCACCGGCGCGCGCGTGGTCCTGCATACGCACCAGACCTGGGCGCTCGCGCTCAACATGCTGGAGGACAATCGCCTGCTGCCCGCCAGCCAGACCGCGGCGTTCTTCCACGGGCACGTGGCCTACGACGACACCTATGCCGGGACCGCCGACACGCTCGAGGAGGGCGAGCGCCTTGCCGCGGTGATCGGCGACAAGCACATCCTCTTCATGAAGAACCACGGCGTCCTCGTGGTCGCCATTCGCGCGGCGAGCGCGAGCGGCTTTACTTCGCGGCGATGCTGCGCGTGCTCGACCGGGAATTGCCCGGCTACGCGGACTAGCGACGCAAGATGACCGTGACCGCGACGTGGCAGAAGGAAACCCTGCTTTCGACGCTCGGCATCGAGGTCGTCGAGTCGACGAAGGAGCGTGCCGTCGTGCGCATGCCGGTCGGGCCGAAAGTGCACCAGCCCTACGGCCTCCTGCATGGGGGGGCCTCGGTGGTGCTCGCCGAGACGGCTGCGACGCTCGGAGGCCTGATGCAGATCGACCGGGAGAAGGAGATGGTCGTCGGCCTCGAGATCAACGCCAATCATTTGCGGGGCAAGCGCGACGGCACGCTCACGGCGATCGCGACACCCGTGCACGTCGGCCGCAAGACGCACGTCTTCGATGTGCGCATCACCGACGAGGTGGGGAAGCTGGTGTGCATCTCGCGATGCACGCTGGCGGTGGTTCCCGCCGGGGGCGGCTAGCTACTGCTTCTGCGCCACCACGCGTCCCTCGGCGTTGAGGAACACGCGGTAGCGGTTGCCGTCCTTGCACGTGGCGACGTAGTCGTGGTCGCCCTGCCGCTTCACGCTCACCACTTCGCCGCACGGCAATCCCTGCAGCGCGATCACCGCGGTCAGGTCCTTGCGCAACGCCGCCTCGTCATCGGCCGCCCATGCGGTCGCGAAGATGCCCGCGGCCGCGAGAATCGCGAAGGTGCGTGCAGTCACGTGTCTCATGGCAGTGTGGCTCCGTTCAAAGGGTCGAGAACTTCTTCGGGTCCGAGAGGATGCCCCAGATCGCCTCGCGTGATTGCACGAGGTCCGAGGCCAGCGCGGGGTCGCGGTCCTGCAGCAGCGAGAGCACCTTGAGGATGAGCGTCTCGTAGGGCTGGCGCAGCTCGGCAAGCGATGCCTTGAACTGGCCCTGATAGTACGCGCGGAACTTGGCGAGCAGGTCGTCGACCTGGTTCTTGAGCGTGATCTTGGTGAGCACGCCGATGGCCGGCGTGTCCTTCAACCGCTGCTCGAGCGACGCCAGGTCCAGCGGCGGAGGCTTCGGCTTCGCCGCCGCCGGAGCGGCAGTTGCGGCAGTCTTCGGCGGCGGAGTGACGCGCGCGACGGGCGCGGGCGTCTTCGGGGCCGGTTTCGCAGCCGCCGTTTCGGGCGGTGGGACGGCCGGCGTCGTCTTCGCGGGCTCCCGCGGCGCGGTTGCGCAGCCCGCCAACAAGACGAACAGAACGGACGCGCTGCGAGCTTGCGAGGTCATTCGCGATTCTAGCGTGGCCCAATGGGCCATGCGCCTCTCTCTCATCAGGCCGTGACCAGGGCTATGCGGCCTTCTTCTCCTTCACCTTCGATTTCTCGAAGACGATGGCGCCCGCCTTCGCGTCGACCAGGATCGTGTCCTTGGGCGCGAACTTGCCCTCGAGGATCGCTTTCGAGAGCGGGTTCTCGATCTGCTGCTGGATCGCGCGCTTGAGCGGCCGCGCCCCGTAAACCGGGTCGAAGCCCGCCTTCGCCAGCTCGTTCACGGCGGCATCGGAAAACTCGATCGCCAGGTCCATCGACTCGATGCGCTTCTCGAGCGTCTTCAGCTGCACGCGGGCGATCGATGCGATGTTGGCCTCGTCGAGCGCGTGGAAGACCACGATCTCGTCGATGCGGTTGATGAACTCGGGGCGGAAACTCGTCTTCACCTCGCCCATCACCGCGAGCTTGATGACCTGGTAGTCCTGGCCCGACATTTGCTGGATCATCTGCGAGCCGAGGTTCGAAGTCATGATGAGGACGGTGTTCTTGAAGTTGACGGTGCGGCCCTGCCCGTCGGTGAGCCGGCCGTCGTCGAGCACCTGCAGGAGCACGTTGAACACGTCCGGGTGCGCCTTCTCGATCTCGTCGAAGAGCAGCACCGCATACGGCTTGCGGCGCACGATTTCCGTGAGGTGGCCGCCCTCCTCGTAACCCACGTATCCGGGAGGCGCTCCGATGAGGCGCGCGACCGAGTGCTTCTCCATGTACTCGGACATGTCGATGCGCACGAGGTGATCCTCGGAATCGAACAGGAACTCCGCGAGCGCCCTGGAGAGCTCGGTCTTGCCCACGCCGGTGGGCCCGAGGAACAGGAACGAGCCATAGGGCCGGTTGGGATCCGAGAGCCCGGCGCGCGAGCGTCGGATCGCATCGGAGACGAGGCGCACGGCCTCGTCCTGGCCGATCACCCGCTGGTGCAGGCGCTCTTCCATGTGCAGCAGCTTCTCGCGCTCGCCCTGCAGCATCTTTGAGACGGGGATGCCTGTGGCGCGCGACACCACCTCGGCGATCTCCTCCACGCCCACCTGGGTGCGCAGGAGCTTGTTGGGAGACGGCGCCGACGCGGCGGACTCGGCCGCCTTCAGCTGCTTCTCCAGCTCGGGGATCTTGCCGTACTGCAGCTCGCTCATCTTCTGCCAGTCGCCCTTGCGCCGGGCCTCTTCCATCGCGAGCTTCGCCTTCTCGAGCTCCTCCTTCACGTGCGTTGAGCCCTGCACGCGCGCCTTCTCCGCCTTGAGGATCTCCTCCAGGTCGGCATATTCCTTTTCCAGCCGCCTGATCTCCGCGTCGATCAGCGACAGCCGCTTCCTCGAGGCCTCGTCCTTCTCCTTCTTCACCGCTTCGCGCTCGATCTTCAGCTGGATGATGCGGCGGTCGAGCCGGTCCATCACCTCGGGCTTGGAGTCGATTTCCATCTTGATGCGCGAGGCGGCCTCGTCGATCAGGTCGATCGCCTTGTCGGGCAGGAACCGGTCCGAGATGTAGCGATGCGAGAGCTCGGCGGCGGCGACGATCGCGGGGTCGGTGATGTCGACGCCGTGATGGACTTCGTACTTTTCCTTGAGTCCCCTCAAAATAGCAATCGTGTCCTCGACCGAGGGCTCATCCACCATTACTTTCTGGAATCGCCGCTCGAGGGCCGCATCCTTCTCGATGTATTTCCGGTATTCATCCAGCGTGGTCGCACCGACGCAATGCAGCTCGCCGCGCGAGAGCGCCGGCTTGAGCATGTTGCCGGCGTCCATGGAGCCCTCGGCCTTGCCGGCACCGACCATGGTGTGGATCTCGTCGATGAAGACGATCGTCTGCCCGGCGTCCTGCGCGAGCTCCTTCAGCACGTTCTTCAGGCGCTCCTCGAACTCGCCGCGATACTTGGCGCCGGCGATGAGCATTCCCATGTCGAGCGAGAGCACGCGCTTGTCGCGCAGCCCCTCCGGAACTTCGCCATTCACGATGCGCTGCGCCAGGCCCTCGACGATGGCGGTCTTGCCCACGCCCGGCTCGCCGATGAGCACCGGGTTGTTCTTGGTGCGGCGCTGCAGCACCTGGATCACGCGCCGGATTTCCTCGTCGCGGCCGATCACCGGATCGAGCTTTCCCTGGCGGGCCCTCTCGGTGAGGTCGACGGTGTATTTCTTCAGCGCCTCGCGCTGGCCTTCCTGCTCGGCATCGTGGACCGTTTCGCTGCCGCGAACGGCCTTGATGGCGTTCTCGAGCGCCGCGGTATCGACTCCATGCTGCTTGAGAAGCCGGCCGGTATCGCCCTTGTCCCTGGCGGCGGCGAGGAGGAAGAGCTCGGAAGCGATGAACTGGTCGCCGCGCTTCGTCGCCTCCTTGTCGGTGAGGTTGAGGAGGTTGTTCAAATCGCGCGAGATCGTGATCTCCCCGCCCGTGCCCTCGACTTTGGGGAGCCGCTTGATCGAGTCTTCGAGCGCTTTCTTCAGCGGCTGGACGTTCACGCCGGCGCGCTGCAGCAAGGAGGCGGTGCCGCCGTCGTCCTGGTTCAAGAGCGCCAGGAGCAGGTGCTGCGGCTCGATGAAGCCATTGTCGTCGGCCAGCGCCAGGCTCTGGGCGTCGGCGAGGGCCTGCTGGAACTTTGTGGTGAGTTTGTCGATTCTCATGGCGTTGCCTTTGTCTTCGAATTCTCCCCCTTAGATGGAGTCGGCGCCAGCGCGTTCAAGGGTTCTTCGCCGACGCTGGGGTAAGCTCCCATCTCCTCCGATACCACAGTCTTGAAGGAGCGCCGCATGAAATCCGCTCCCCTCTTCCGGGCGACCGCGCTAGCGTCGCTGCTGGCGCTTGCGGGCCTTGTCGATGCCCGCGTGACGCGCATCGTGATCGACGAGACCGTTCCGCTCCCGGTGCCGAGCGGCAGTCCCGCGCCGGCCATCGCCTACGAGCAGGTTGCCGGTCGTGCATTTGGCGAGCTTGACCCGGGGCTGCCCGGCAACGCGATCATTCAGGATATCGAGCTGGCCAAGGATGCCGATGGCAAGGTGCGCTATGTCGCGTCGTTCGTCATCTACAAACCGGTCGACATGAACAAGGCCAGCGGGATGATGTGGCATGACGTGCCCAATCGCGGGCGCGTATTTGCCTTCGCGCCGCAGGAGCGAGCGTTCGGCGACATCATGTTGGCCAGCGCGTGGCAGGGCGACAACAGCGGCGCAACCGCGGTGCGGCCCACGGCTTCCGCCGCCGGCATGCAGTTCCTGCAGGTTCCGGTGGCGCGCGGGCCTGGTGGAGTGCAAGTCACGGGCGCGGTTTTCGCCCGCATCGTCAATCGCGCCGGCAAGGCATCCCAACCCTTGATCGTGCAAACCCACCCCGTGCCTTACAAGCCCGTGAGCCTCGACACCTCGAAATCGAGACTGGTCTCGCGCGGCGGCGAAAACATGCGCGGCGAGGTGTTCGATGAAGTCACGATTGCGGCATCCGACTGGGCGTGGGCGCGTTGCGATGACGGCAACCCGTTTCCCGGCACTCCCGATCCGACCCAGATTTGCCTGAAGAATGGATTCGATACGGCGCGGCTTTACCAAGTAGTGTTTACGGCGGCCGATCCGTACGTACTCGGCATTGGCTTCGCCGCATGGCGCGATGCCGGCGCGTTTTTCAAGAAGGCGATTGCCGACGACACCGGCACCCCGAACCCGATCGCAAAGGGCGTGACACACAGCATCGCGCGCGGCATTTCGCAATCGGGCAATTTCCTGCGCGGCTGGCTGCACCTCGGGTTCAACCGGGACGAGGCCGGGGGCACGGTGCATGACGGCATGTGGCCCATCATCGCTGGGCGACGCATCGCATTGAATTTCCGCTGGGCCCAGCCCGACGGAGTGCTCGAGCTGTACCAGGCCGGCAGTGAGGGTCCGCAGTGGTGGTTACCCCATCCGGACCCGGTGCGCGGCCTTCCAGCGGCCGGTATCCTGGATCGCTGCACCGCGACGCGTACCTGCCCGAAAGTCGTCGAGCATTTTGGCTCAGCCGAAGTGTGGGCGCTGAAGCTTACCCCGGAATGGGTGGGAACCGACGGCAAGGACGACCTGCCGCTGCCCGCCAACGTGCGCCGCTACTATATCGCCAGTACCAATCACGGCGGCGGCGCGGGTGGCTTCGACACCAGCTTGCCTGGCGTGGGCCTGCCAAGAACCGGCGCCGTGTGTCCGGGCAACAATTTTGGCGTTGGCGTCCTGCCGGCCAACCCGGTTCCCCATACGCAGACCGTCAATGCGTTGCGTGCACACTTTCGGGACTGGGTCATGAAAGGCACACCGCCGCCGCCAAGCCGCTATCCGACGCTCGCGCAGAAAACCCTCGCCGAGGCGCACAAGACGGCAATCGGCTTCCCCACGTTGCCGGGCCTGCGTCCGACCGTGCCGGAGCCGGACTTCATCATGCCGGTGCATGACTATGACTGGGGCCCGCAGTTCAACGCGCAGGATGGCTCCGGCATTGCATCCAACGCCCCGCCGCGCATCAAGCGGGTGCTCAAGATGTTTGCCCCGAAGGTGGATGCCGATGGCAACGAGCTCGGTGGCGTGCCGGTGGTCCTGCTCGAGGCGCCGCTCGGCACCTACCTGGGGTGGAACGTCACCGCCGGCGGCGAAAAGCCATTTCACAAGGACCAGATCTGCAACTACGTGGGCGGCATGATTGCGCTCGCGCGAACGGCCGAGGAGCGCAAGGCGAGTGGCGATCCGCGCCCGTCATTGCAGGAGCGCTATGGCTCGCACGATGGCTATGTGGCCGCCGTCACCAAGGCTGCCGCGCGTGCCATGGCGGAAGGGTTCCTCTTGCAGCCGGATGCTACGGCGCTGATCAATGCGGCGCAGGCCAGTGCGGTGCTGCGCTAGCCGCGGCCCGGTCAAAGGCGTTTTGCCGGATGGTATCCTTTCCGCTTCCCGCCAATGCCCGACCTCCACCACGCCATCGAGGAAACCGTCACCCGAGATGTGACTCGGGCGCTCGCCGAGGATGTAGGCACCGGCGACCTCACGGCGCGCCTCATTCCCGAAGACCGCCAAGCGCATGCGCGCCTCATGACGCGCGAGAACGGCGTGCTTTGCGGTGTCGAGTGGTTCGTACGCACCTTCGAGGAGCTCGACCCGGACGTCGAGGTCTTCTGGCACCACGCCGACGGGGATGACATCGTCGCCGGCGTTTCGCTCTGCGAGATCGAGGGGCAGGCGCGCGCACTGCTTACCGCCGAGCGCACCGCGCTCAATTTCGTGCAGCTGCTCTCGGGCGTGGCCACGCGCACGCGCCAGTTCGTGCGCGCCGTCGAGGGCACGCGCGCGAAGATCCTCGATACCCGCAAAACACTGCCGGGGTTGCGCATGGCGCAGAAGTACGCGGTGCGGGTGGGCGGAGGCCAGAACCACCGCATCGGCCTCTTCGACGGCATCCTCATCAAGGAGAATCATTTGATGGCGGCCGGCGGCGTCAAGGCCGCGGTGCGCGCGGCGCTGCACGAGGTCTCCGGCGACACGATGCTCCAGGTCGAAGTGGAAACGATCGAGCAGCTGCGCGAGGCGCTCGACGCCGGCGCCCGGCTGATCCTCCTCGACAACTTCGACCTCGCGCACGTGCGCGAGGCGGTGCGTCTTGCCGGCGACAGGGCGCAGCTCGAAGCCTCGGGCGGCGTCACCCTCGAGACCGTGCGCGAGATCGCGCAAACCGGAGTCCACCGCATTTCGGTGGGCTCCCTCACCAAGGACGTGAAGGCGCTCGACCTCTCGATGCGCTTTATGCACCATTGATTCCACCGCGAAGGATCTCCCTCATGCGCCTGCTCCTGCCTTTGCTCCTCGCCTTCTCCCTCGCCGGATGCGCCACGACCAACGGCGACCCGCACGATCCGTGGGAGGGCCTGAACCGCAAGACTTTCGCCTTCAACGACGCGCTCGACCAGGCCGTGATGAAGCCCATCGCGCAGGGCTACCAGAAGGTGACGCCGGGTTTCGCGCAGGAGGGCGTGAACAACTTCTTCGAAAACATCGGCGACGTCGGCACCAGCATCAACAACCTGCTGCAGGGCAAGATCAGATCGGGAGCCTCGGACGCGGGGCGCTTCGTCGTGAATACCGTCTTCGGCGTGTTCGGTCTGTGGGATATCGCCACGCCGCTGGGCCTCGAGAAGCATGACGAGGACTTCGGGCAGACGCTCGGCTGGTACGGCGTGCCCCCCGGTCCCTACTTCGTGATCCCGCTGCTGGGCCCTAGCAGCGCGCGCGACGCTCCGGCCCGCGCCGTCGACCTGAGCTGGTTCTACAACGACTGGCTTCCCGACCGCGTCTACTGGAGCCTTTGGGGCCTGGACAAGGTGCGCACGCGCGCCAACCTGCTCAAGGCCGAGGGCATTCTCGACGAAGCCGCCCTCGACCGCTACACGTTCATTCGCGATGCGTGGCTGCAGCGCCGCCGCAACCAGGTCTATGACGGCAATCCGCCGAAGCTGAAAGAGGACGAGTGACGCTCGGGTTCAAGCTCGGTGTCGTCTTCGCCGCGTTCCTCACGATCCTGGCGGTGGTCATCGTCGTCGCCTTCCGCGAGCGCACGCGCGACCAGGCGCTCGCCGATGACGACATCCCCGGGCAGCAGGCGCAGGACGCGCGCGTGATGGCGATCATCTTCTCCGCGATCTTCGGCGGCATGGCGCTCACGCTGCTGGTGTCGTGGCTGGTGTTCTTCTAGATGCCCTTCGAGAAGACCTTCCACGTTTCCTGGGCACATCTCGACTCCAACGGCCACATGGCCAACACCGCGTACCTCGACATCGCGGTCGATGCGCGCTTCATGTACTTCGCGCAATGCGGCTTCCCGCCGTCCGAGTTCGCGCGGCTCAAGATCGGACCGGTGGTGCGCCGCGACGAGGTGGATTACTACCGCGAGCTGCACATGCTGCAGGCGATGCGGGTCAACTTCAGGCTCGCCGGCATCAGCGACGACGCGTCGCGGTTCCGCATCGTGAACGAGATCCGGCGCGAGGACGGGGAGCTCGCCGCGCGCGTGACGAGCCAGGGCGGCTGGTTCGATCTTGGCGCGCGCAAGCTCGTGGTCCCTCCGGAAAAGCTCGCCGACGCGCTGCGCGGCCTGGACCGCACCGCGGAATTCGAAACGCTCGCTTCGAGCGTGAAGTAGCTCGCGCTACTTGCGGTGCTTGAGAAGCAGTATTCCCGCGAGCACCAGCAGCACTACCGAGATCACGGCGATCACCACGCGTGCGCCCGGGCTCATCGTCGAGAGCGTGGGCGCGATAGTGCGCCCGGTGCGGTTGAACGTGAGCGCGTCGGTGTCGTCGGGAAGCGCGCCGATGGCCGACACCGCGCCGGTCGCCGTGTTGATCGCCACGAGCCGGGTTTCGGCAGGCGCCCCCGCATTCGAATTGACCGCGAGCAGCAGCCCCGAGGGCGAAAAGGACATCGAGTTGATCACGCTCGGGAATGGCGCTCCCGACAACGTCGGGCCCGCCTTCACCTCGCCCGTGCGCAGGTCGATGGTGTCGAGCGTGCCGGTAGCGCCGGTGCGCGTGAGCAATGCGACGCTGTTGGCGTCGATCGCGATGCCCGCGGGCGTGGAAGTCGGCCCCGGTTTTCCGAGGGCGGTCACCGCGCCGTTGGCGATGTTGATGACCCCAACCTGGCTCGTCGAGGGAATCCAGCCGTAGAGGCCGCCCGCGGGGTCGAACGAGATGTCCGAGATCCCCGCCGAGAGCTCCCCCACCAGTGACGCGTTGCCGGTCGCCGGATCGACGATGACGAGCGAGCGCGGGCTGTTCGGGGACTGCGGCGAGGTGACGCCGTAGAACACCCCCGAGACCGGATGCACCGAAAGCCCCGTGATCGCGATGGGTTTGGCGTCCGGAAGGCGGATCGCGCCCACCAGCGTGGCGGTGCTGTTGCCGAGGTTGATCGTGTAGAGGTTTCCGACGATGGCGCCCGGATTGGACGCGGCGTGGACGCGGGAGCTCGCGGCATAGAGCGTGTGCGGCCCCTGCGCCCATGCGACGCAGGAGCTCGCGCAGGCGAGCGAAAGGGCGAGGAAGGTGCGCCAGGACATGCGGCGAATCTTACTACCTCGCATGGCCCGCGATGTACTCCTTCACGAGGCGGGAGTCGGGCGGCATCACCTCGAAGCGCTGCGGGAGGCGCTCGATGTCGGCGAAACCCGCGGGCTGCGGCGCGGGCGCGCCGAGCGCCTCGAGGATCGTCGCCTCGAACTTCACCGGCAGCGCGGTCTCGAGGCAGATCATGGGGTAGCGCGCCTCGCGATGGCGAAGCGCGATCTTCACGCCGTCCGCCGTGTGGGGATCGATCACCTCGCCGTACTTCTCCTTCACCAGCCGGATCGTCTTGATGCGATCGGCGTGCGTGCTGCGGCCCGAGACGAGGCCCGAGTCCTCCTCGATCCTCTCCCAGGCGCGATCGGTCGAAAGATCGAAGCCGCCCTCCTCGTCCAGCTGCTGCCAGAGCCGGGCGACTTTGTCGCCGTCCCCCTCGACCGCGTCCCAGATGAAGCGCTCGAAGTTCGACGCCTTGGAGATATCCATGGACGGGCTCGACGTCGCCTGCGTCTCCGCGCTCTTGCGGGGACGGTAGCGGCCGGTGCGGAAGAACTCGTCCAGCACGTCGTTCTCATTGGTGGCGAGAACCAGCCGGCGGATGGGCAGGCCCATGCGCTTGGCGACGTAGCCGGCGAAGATGTTGCCGAAATTGCCCGAGGGCACCGCGAAGGAGACCTGCTCGTCGTTGGAGCGGGTGGCGGCGAAGTAGCCCTTGAAGTAGTACACCACCTGCGCGACGATCCGCGCCCAGTTGATCGAGTTCACCGCGCCCACGTTGTAACGCCTCTTGAAGTCAAGATCAGCCGCGATTTCCTTCACCACGTCCTGGCAGTCGTCGAACACGCCCTCGATCGCGAGGTTGAAGATGTTCGCGTCCTGGAGGGCGTACATCTGCGCGCGCTGGAACGGGGTCATCTTCCCGTGCGGCGAGAGCATGAACACATTGATGCGCGCCTTGCCCTTGAGCGCGTGCTCGGCGGCAGAGCCGGTGTCGCCGCTCGTCGCGCCCAGCACGTTCAGGCTCCGGTCCTGCTTCTCCAGCACCTGCTCGAAGAGCTGGCCGAGGAGCTGCAGCGCGATGTCCTTGAACGCGAGCGTCGGCCCGTTGGAGAGCCCGAGGATGTGGAGATTGGGCTCGAGCGTGCGCAGCGGCGTGATCTCCGGAGCGCCGAAGACCTCGGGCGTGTAGGTGCGCTCGACCGCCCGCTTCAACTCCGCGCCCGGGTAGTCGGGGGCGAAGAAGCGCAGGATCTCGAAGGCGAGGAGCGGGTACGGCAGGTCGCGCATCGCATCGAGCTTCACGCGCATGATCCGCGGCCATTGCTCGGGAACCATGAGGCCGCCGTCGGGCGCCAGCCCCTCGAGGAGGATGTCGGTGAACGACGCTCCGGCATCGTGGCCCCGGGTACTTACATACTTCATCCGCGTTTATCCGCGTTTGCCATTCGACTCACACGGCGCTTCGCGGCCACGGGATTCAAAGCAGTTCCTCCAACCTTATGCGCACCAAGGGAGCGGGAATGGTCGGCAGCGCTTCGATGCGCCGGATCGCCGCGTTCACGTTCTTCTCGGGTGCCAGGTGCGTGAGGATCACGACGTCGACTTGCTCCTCGCCCTCGCCCGCCTCTTTCTGGAAGATCGCGTCGATGGAGATCGAGAGGTCCGCGCAGATGCGCGTCACGTCCGCGAGCACGCCGGGCCGGTCGATCGCGCGCAGCCGCAGGTAGGACGCGGTCTGCACCTCTTCCATGGAAAGGATCGGCACGTCCGAAAGCTGGTCGGGCTGGAACGCGAGGTGCGGGACGCGCTGCTCGGGATCGGAGGTCGCCATGCGCGTCACATCCACCAGGTCGGCCACGACCGCGCTCGCGGTGGGCTCCGCTCCGGCGCCGCGCCCGTAATAGAGCGTCGGACCCACGGCGTCGCCCTGCACCAGCACCGCGTTCATCACGCCCTCGACGTTGGCGATCAGCCGGCGCGCGGGAATGAGGGTCGGATGCACGCGCAGCTCGATGCCGTTCTTGGCGCGCCGCGTGATGCCGAGCAGCTTGATGCGGTACCCCAGCCCCTCGGCATACTTGAGGTCGATGGCGGTGAGCTTGGTGATGCCCTCGGTGTAGACCTTGTCGAACTGCATCGGGATGCCGAAGGCGATCGCCGAGAGGATGGTGAGCTTGTGCGCGGCATCGATGCCCTCGACGTCGAACGCCGGATCGGCCTCGGCGTACCCGAGCCGCTGCGCCTCCGCGAGCACCATGTCGAAGGGCAATCCCTTGTCGCGCATCTCCGAGAGGATGTAGTTGCAGGTGCCATTGATGATCCCGGCGATCCATTCGATGCGGTTGGCGGCGAGCCCTTCGCGGATCGCCTTGATGATGGGCACGCCCCCCGCGACGGAAGCCTCGAAGGCGACCATGACGCCCTTGGCGTGGGCCCGGGCGAAGATCTCGGTGCCATGCTTGGCGAGCAGCGCCTTGTTCGCGGTGACCACGTGCTTGCCGTTGTCGATCGCCTTCAGGACCAGGTCGCGCGCGGCGGTGTCGCCGCCGATGAGCTCGACCACGATGTCGATGTCGGGACGCGCCACGATGAGCCCCGCGGTGGGCACGAGCTCGATGCCCTCGAGCGAGACCGCTCTCTCCTTCGTCAGGTCGCGCGCGCTCGCCACCTTGATGACGATGTCGCGGCCGGCGCGGCGCGTGATCTCCTCGCGATTGCGGCGCAGCACCTCGATCGTGCCGCTGCCGACCGTGCCGAGGCCGAGCAGCCCTACCTGGATGGGTTTCACTAGAATTTGATACGGGGGGTGCCCCCCACGGGGACAGGATTAGACATTTGCGTTTTCGAAATCTTCTTGTCGAAGTGGAACGACGTGATCGTCATCCCCTCGCGGAAGTAGAACTTGTGCGCCTGTTGCCGCCAGGTCCCCGAATCGAGCGAGAACGTGTCGCAGCGGCGCTCGCGGCAGACCTTCTCCATGTACTCGATGAGCGCATGGCCCACGCCCGTCGAGCGGCTCTTCTCGCTCGTGACCAGGTCGTCGCAGTACAGGTCGCGTCCCGAGTGCGTCTTCTCGAGGATGCGAAACACCGTCACGCCCGCGACCTTGCCGTCGACCACCGCGACCGCCATCTCCGCGCCTCCGTCGAAGACTTCCTTCATGCGCGCGATGTAGTCCGACGGCAGGTGCTGCCGCAACTCGCGGTGCACGCTCTCGGAGGCGGCGAGCAGGTCGGCCGCGACGATGGCGCCCTGCGCGTCGGTGACCGCGACGACTTTCATTTGATTCCGTCCTTGCGAAACATCTCCTTGATGCCGCGCACCGCCTGGCGGCAGCGGCTTTCGTTTTCGATCAACGCGATGCGCACGTGGTCGTCGCCGTAGTCGCCGAAGCCGATGCCCGGGCTCACGGCAATCTTCGCGTCCTTCAGCAGCTTCTTGGTGAACTCGATCGAGCCCATCGCGCGGTAGGCTTCGGGAATCCGCGCCCAGACGTACATCGACGCCTTCGGGTTCTCGACCATCCAGCCCGCCTCGTGCAGGCCCCTCACCATGACGTCGCGGCGCCTCTGGTACTTCGCGCGGATTTCCTCGACGCAGTCCTGCGGTCCTTCAAGCGCCGCGATCGCGGCGACTTGAAGCGGCGTAAACGTCCCGTAGTCGTGGTAGCTCTTGATGCGCGCGAGCGCGTTCACGAGCTCCGCGTTGCCGACCATGAAGCCGATGCGCCAGCCGGCCATGTTGTAGCTCTTCGACATGGTGAAGAACTCCACCGCCACGTCGCGCGCGCCGGGCACCTGCATGATCGAGGGCGCCTTCCAGCCGTCGAAGGTGATGTCCGCATAGGCGAGGTCGTGCACCACGAGGATGCCGTGCTGCTTGCACAGCGCGATCACCTTCTCGAAGAATTCGAGCTCGACGCACGCCGCCGTGGGATTGGACGGAAACCCGATGATCATCATCTTCGGCTTCGGGATGAGCTCCCGGATGGCGCGCTCGGCCTCGACGAAGAAATCCACCCCCGGCGTCATGCGCACCGAGCGGATGTCGGCCCCGGCGATGATGGCCCCGTAGATGTGGATCGGATAGCTGGGATTGGGCACCAGCACCGTGTCGCCGCGATCGAGCGTGGCGAGCATCAGGTGCGCCAGGCCTTCCTTCGATCCGATGGTGACGATCGCCTCGCGATCCATGTCGAAATCGACGTCCCAGCGGCGCTTGTACCATTGGCAGATGGCGCGGCGCAGGCGCGGGATTCCCTTCGAGACCGAGTAGCCGTGCGTGTCGTCGCGCTGCGCGACCTCGACCAGCTTGTCCACGATGTGCCGCGGTGTGGCGCCATCGGGATTGCCCATCGACAGGTCGATGATGTCCTCGCCGGCGCGCCGCGCGGCCATCTTCAGCTCGTTGGTGATGTTGAAGACGTAGGGAGGCAGCCGCTTGATGCGGGAGAATTCGGGGACCATGGGCTTGGCGGTATCGTTCAGATTCATGCGCATGCTGCGCTGCAAAAGATGATGATTCTAGCAGGGAGCAACGGAGGTAAGTGCTTGAAAATCGAGCGTGAGCAGGCCGAAGGACGCAACACCTTCACGGGCTACGGCGAGGGCTACGTCGAGGTGAGCCGCGCGCGCTACGGCGAAAGCCTCGTGGTGAGCGGCGATCGCCTCGTCACCGCCTGGCCCGCGCACAGCGTCGAGGCGCTTTCCGCCGACCACATGGCGGCGATCCTCGAGCTGAAACCGGAGATCGTGCTGCTCGGCACCGGGCCGACGTTTCGCTTTCCGGAGCCGGCGCTGCTGGCGCCGCTCTACAAGGCCGGGATCGGCGTCGAAGTGATGGACACGCCCGCGGCGTGCAGGACCTACAACATCCTGCTCGGCGAGGGCCGCAATGTGGTCGCGGCGCTGATCGTCGGCCAGTAGGCCTCAGCCGCCGCGCAGGGCGTTCACGACGTGGACCACGGCGCCCGCCGTGATGCCACATTCGGCCAGCGTCTTCCTTTCGTCCAATTGTTTGCCGCCGAATATCAGCCGCTGCTGCACGGCGGGAATTCCGAGTTTTTCCTCGACCGCGGCCTTCAGGCGCGCGACGGTGTCGGTCGGCTCGACCACGACCGTCGCCTGCGCTCCC
>WNFI01028000.1_pt1 | contig 20298 bp, 13 predicted proteins | sample 5400471 | NCBI WGS metagenome assembly WNFI01 (sample SAMN13153348, study PRJNA577476) | soil metagenome | isolation source: 100 cm saprolite on Douglas fir-dominated hillslope | place: USA:California | collected 2013-09-17
TGTAATTGTTCTCAATGTTCCTGTTACCTATCCACCAGAGACTGTGAATGGGATTATGGTCAGCGGCTTGATGACGCCTGGCGCCTCATCATCCTTCACGTTTCCAAATGCCTTTAAAGATGAACTCTACAAGGTGATTCCTAACTATCATATTGACCTTTCGCTAGAAAAAACATCCCCGCATTATTATGTCGACACTGTGCTCGACATGACTGAGAAGCGCTTTCAGTTGCAAGAGCATCTCCTATCTGAGCATGAATGGGATTTTGCCTTTCTCTGCTACGTCGGACCTGATCGCATCCAGCATCGTATCTGGGAAGACATTGCCACGTTAAGTGTAGAGTCAACAAAATATTATCGCTTACTGGATGATGCTCTTGGGCGCATATTAAATCGTCTTACACCAGAAGATGTGCTTTTTGTGGCTTCCGATCATGGCTTCGTCGGTGCTAAGAAGTGGTTTTACATTAATGAGTATTTGCACCAGCGCAAACTCTTACATTACGATGAGTCACCCACGCTGAGTCGTGGCGAACTCAAATGGTATGGACGTATCGTGGCAGAGAAATTGCATCTTCTCGGTCAGGCTCGTAAGTTACGCAAGACGTATCAGCATTTCTATGGCAAAGCCCCCATGGAGCAAAAAAAGGGCATCTATCAACCTTACTTCAGGGAACTGGATTGGGGTGTGACACGCGCGTGCGTTTTATCCTCTATGGCCTTTAGTGGTGGCAATGCAGATATTTTCTTTGCTCCTGACGCTACGACTGAGGAGGTCGAGGAACTACGACAAGTTCTAGCTGCGGAGCGCCATCCCGTCACTGGCGAGCTACTAGCGGAAGCTGTATATGCAACAGATGCCTATGGCGTTGGTCCGTTCCGTCCGACTGAAGAGCATCTCATTCTTATTCCGAGAGGTCAGGTTACCTTCCATCTCGGTCTTGGACGAAAAAACCTGTGGGAACCTCTCGAGGAGTCAAAGGGAGTTCACGAGAAGGAAGGTGTCTTTTACGCCTGGGGAGCTGGTATTCAACGGGGTTTGCAGACCGATCCGCTCCAAATCTATGACCTGGTTCCAACGGTCCTGCATGCACTTGGTATCTCGGCTGACGAACCATTTGATGGGCGCGTTGCCCAGGAAATTTTCACACATGGCCGATCGTTACAGCAAGAGCATTCTGGTGAGAGCCTGGTGGATAGCAAGCTGAAGCGACTGCATGCAACCAGGGCTGCACTATAGGGGCCGATGTAGAGTTTGTTTGCAGTGCGTCTAGTATATCTGTTCTGATTTCAGGAGGGGATGCCGAATGAGCCGGCAAAAGTTTCTTCTGTTCACCATAGTCGGATTGTGCCTTATCCTCGCAGGAGGAGGTGCGTACCTGTATCTAGCCGTGTTTGCAGGTTCAAATAATCATGGCTCACCTGTCCTCCCGACGCAAGGAGGACCGGTAAGTAGCACATGTGGAATTACTAAAAACAGCGATGGGAGCTATAGTTACAGCTGGCTTCACGTCTCATCCGGTGGGAAGATCGTGAATGACAGTGGCTGTGTTGTTCCGCTAGCAGGCTTCAATATGGGCGCATTGTTCCTTGGCGATGCTGGCGGTGGTGACGGTCATGCAATTCAGAAGAAGATCGCGTGGTATAAGCAAACCTTCGGTATGAATATAGTACGTATCAATTTCAACACTCAATGGTGGATTGATGACGCCTTCGTGCCGAAGGCAAATATGCATTTTAGGCAATGGCTGCAGTTGTATGTAAAATGGGTGGAGCAGAATGGAAGCTATGTGGAATTAGACAGCGGTCCTCATTATCCTGAGCCACCCTGTGGAGGCCCAGTTACACACTGCCCTTCGCAAAATCAGGGGTCGAAGGATTACCGTAACAATCCAAATCCAACTACCGCACTGGAGCTTGAGCCGAACATTGCTCCCAACGTACAGGCATGGAAGGATATTGCAAAACTCTACGCCAACGATCCAGCCGTCATTTATGATGCTTTGAATGAACCTCTTGGTATTAAAGACACGCGCACTTACTTTGAAGATATGAATACATTGATCAACACGATCCGAGCGCAGAATCCAAAAGCACTCGTAATCGTATATGAAAACCACTATGATCAAATCATGAGTGGCAACCTCCCCGATTTTCAACAGCCTAACCTGGTCATAGATGCTCACATCTACAGTCGCTTTAGTGGCATTTCGCCTGCAACAGGCCAGCAATGTGTTGAACCTGGTGCAAGCCAATGGACTCCTGCCCAGGGATTCGATAAGCTGGTTGCCTTCGCCCACAGCCATGGTCATGCAGTCATCATCAATGAGTGGGGGGGATGCTACGATGAGCCTCAGTACCATCAACAGATTGTCTCATTTGCGAAAGCACAATTCATTCCACTGGTGTACTTCTTTTCAAGCAATGTCGTCAATTCAACTGGCAAGGGAGAGAATACCTCTTTTGCACTTAATGGTAATGGACGGCTGGTTCAGGCAGCTTATACAAGCATCGTAGGAGCTGCGTCTGGGTAATATGCCTCCACCTTTCAAAAACGACAGTGAAGCCGATGGTATGATATGAAAGAGCAACCGGAAGAATCGATAGTGCGTCCTTCATCTTCTCATGTCCGCCAATTCAAAGGCTTTCTGGTGACGGAAGAGGTTAACAAGCGGGAGACGGGTATCTCACCTGCGGTAAGGAAGCGGGAAGATTGGGTGATACCTCCCCTCTTTAACGGGAAGCAGCGGCAGGTAAATGGCTTGTCGAGGCCACAAGCTTCACTGCAACAAGAACAAGAGACGCCACCGCTACCATCTTATTCTGTACCCATCACTAGAAGAAATGCGCCGTTCAGTCGATTGCAGTTAGAGTCGCAAAAGCTCGCATCTCCACGACTGGTTCAGGAGAAACTTGTCTCTGATGATGCCGACAAATTCGATATTCTTGACACGATTCCAATGATGGTGCTCAGGGATATTGCGAAGCGCCAGGGGCAGTCGTCACCTGAGATGCAATCAGAAGTAACGGGTGCTGCAGGCAATGCTGCAGTCATAGGACTGGGAAACATTGCAGGCTATGTAATCAATTACGGCTACAACTTTCTACTGCAGCGAGGCCTGGGAGCAAAAAACTTCGGATTATTCTCGATCAGCCTCTCTCTGGTGACCCTCATAGCTTCCATCTTCGACCTGGGCCTGGACAACGCAATGATCCGCTACATAGGTATCTACCGCGGAAAGAAGCAAACTAGTCTAGTAAGAACGTTGACTATCTTCTGCACAGCGATTGCTGGAATAACGGGGATGTTAGGTGCTCTCCTGGTGCTATTTGCGGCGCCATGGCTGGCCAATCTGCAGCATAAACCCGCTATTGCCTCCGTGCTGCAGCTCATGGCTCCATTGATCCCTCTCATGTGCCTGCAAACAATATGGACAGGAGGTCTACAGGGGCTCAAAGAATTCAAACGGCGCGTCCTTGTACAGCGCTTCATAATTCCTGTTCCTCTTTTTCTTTTGCTGGCAGTTGTGTTCTTCTTCTTTCATGATGTGACCAGCGCAACTCTTGTGATGTTCATTAGTACTCTTGTTGGAGCTATCGCTAACCTCTACTTCCTATTTCGCGCTATCTCTCGCACCATTAAACCGGGTCCTGAGTCGTACGAGGTACGCTCATGGCTCGGCTTTGCCGCCCCTAACTTTTTGACTACTATTACTAATACCGTTTTGGATTCGGTAGATACGTTGTTGCTGGCGTTCTTTGTTCCTGCCCTGGCAATCGGACAATATACCGCTGCTATTAAAATAACTGGCTTCATTTTAATGCCTCTGAACTCTCTCAATGTGATGTTCACTCCGACGATCGCAGAGCTTCACGGAAGAGGAGAAAAGCAAAAGCTGGAGATGATGTTTAAAGTCGTGACCAACTGGTCGATCACCTTGTGTCTCCCAACTTTTTTAATTGCTATACTCTTTTCTGTGCCTCTATTGGGATTACCGGGAAAAGAATACATCGGAGGCTGGCCTTTGCTGGTTGCCCTGGCTGCAGGTAACTTGATTAGCGCCCTGGTGGGTCCAGTGGGCTACCTACTGCTTATGACGGGGCATCAGAAATACTCTTTCTTCAATTCGCTAAGTGTTGTTATTCTGACTGTTGTGATAGGTCTCGTTCTGGCTCCCCACTATGGAGCGATGGGGGTTGCTATCAGTACAGGGCTGGCTGTAGGTGTGATTAATTGTATTAAGGTGATTGAAGTTTTCTTCTTGCTCAAGATACATCCGTATCGCAGGGATACATTGAAACCCATAGGTGCAGGGGTAATCAGTGCGATGGTTACTGGTGGTCTACTGTACCTGTTCAATCTTAATCATTTCTCTCTTCAGATTTTTCATCTCTATTCAACTGTTGAGTTACAACTGGTACTCATTCCTGTTTTTCTTGCGTGTTATATAGCACTGATTGCTCTATTTAAATTAAGTCCCGAAGACAAAATTGTTGTGGACAAGCTAACGAAAAAGTTCAAATTCGGAGGCAAGAGAAAGAAGCAAGGCAGGGATAGCCTTTTCTACTAGTACTTTCTGCCACATACTCAATGGTACCTCTAACCCAGCATCTATCAAAGGTCAGGTAGGAGATGAGAAATCTTAACCCAATAGACCTATTTATAATCATTTCTTAACCTGTTCACCACAGTTAACGTGGTCGTTTCTGCTATACTACGATGAACAAGAGACTCGTTAGAAAAGAGGCAATCCGGTGGCAAATCTACTTAACAAGGTCAAAAATCTGTCACGGCCAGTGCTGCACCTGCTGGTTCGTCTCTTTGGCGTCAGCGGTGCATATGTTGCTACAAAGCAGGCTCGCCAGCCGCTTTCAAAAAAACCGCGCATCTTGCTCGTACATCCCGGCCATCTTGGTTCTCTAGTGATGACGACGCCGCTGTTTCATACACTGAAAGTATATGCACCTGATGCACATGTCACCGTGATGGTTGGCCCGTGGTCACGCGAAGTGCTGGCGGTCCACCCAGATGTTGACCAACTTATAACCTATTCATTTCCAAGCTTCCGAGATGGTACCTCGCTAGGTTTGAAGTCCTACTTCTTATTGATAAATGCCGCAAAGGAGTTACGTCGCGGCAACTACGATCTTGCGATCAATCTCCGTCCGAATTTCTGGTGGGGAGCGGCATTACTCTATTTAGCACGCATTCCTCGTCGCGTTGGGTTTGCTGTTAACGAATGCGGGCCTCTTCTGACAGAGGCATTACCGCTGCTCTCGCGTGAACATCGCACCATTGGGTATCTCCGTCTTCTCGGTGCTGCATTGAGTGTAATGGGATATTCATCACTCAAGGAGCCGTATACGGCAGAACGTTACCCATTGCATTTCGTACCGACTGCCCAGGAATGCCAATGGATTGCCGAATGCCTGAGCAGGGATGGATTTGATTCCTCAACACCGTTTGTGGTCATTCACCCAGGAACAGGTGGAGCGGTGAAATTGTGGCGATCAGAGGGATGGGCGACATGTGCTACTGCTCTCGCACAGTCGGTCATAGACGGCATCTCATTGCGCATTGTCCTGACTGGAAGCAAAAGCGAACGGCCACTGCTAGAAGAGGTCGCCAGCAGCGTGCCTTTTCCCACGACAATCATGACGAATTTGACGTTAGGTCAGTTGGCAGCGTTGCTTCAGCGCGCTCAACTCGTGCTTGGAGTTGATAGTGGGCCTCTTCATCTAGCGGTAGCCCAGGGAACACCAACTATCCAGATATTTGGTCCAACAGATCCAGCTATTTTTGGCCCGTGGGGAAAGAAAGAGCAACATGCGGTAGTTGCTTCAATACATCGCTGTCCAACATGTCCAATGATCCCTTGTATAGATCTGGACCTTCTACCAAAGAATCCTGCATCACATCCCTGTACGCGCCTGGTGCCGGAACATGATGTACTCACAGCCATTTCCAGGCAATTTCCTCGCTTACTGTTGAACCAGGAAAATAAAGAGTTCGGGATGATGGAAAATTTATCAATTTAATGAGACGGTAAGGAACTAAGATGCTCGATGTTTATACTCCTGAGACAATTGTCTCGCGTTTGCGCTTGCTTATCAATCGCTTTGCAAGTAGACGCCTGTTGGTGATAGGGGATATAGTTGCTGATGAATATCTCATTGGTAAACCCACACGAATTGCTCGCGAAGCCCCGGTACTTATTCTGGAACTGCAGGAGGAACGAACTATCCCCGGCGGGGCAACCAATGTCGCTGTCAATGCCCGTACTTTAGGAGCGGATGTCTTTCTTGCCGGCGTTGTCGGGGATGATCTTCCCGGTAAGCGCCTGCATTCTGCTATCAGCGAACTCAATATCCATCAAGAAGGTCTGATTACCGATTCTCGTCGACATACTCCTACCAAAACGCGTATTCTTGCAGGAAGCCCACAGATAGTTCAGCAGCACATCGTGCGTATTGATCGCGTCGACACTTCAGATGTTGGTGAACCGAGCAAAAGACGTATTATTGACTATATTTATCAGGTATTGCCCACAATAGATGCAGTCATACTTTCAGATTATGAGAATGGTCTGATTAGTCCAGAAATCATCGAGACTTGTCTCCCTGTCGCCAGGCAACTGGGCAAAATGGTAGTGGTTGATTCACATGGTTCCCTCTTCCGCTTCAAGGGGGTGACCGCGCTTACTCCGAACCAACCGGAGGCAGAACTCGCACTAGGGATGTCGATTACTTCTGAGGAGAAACTGAATGAAGCAGGTCAACGCCTGCTTGACAGTAGCCAGGCCAGTGGTGTACTCATTACTCGTGGCAGCGAAGGAATGAGCCTATTTGAGGTCGGAAGGCCACCTCTGCATCTGCCTATACATCGCCTGGATTCTGCCAGTGAAATTGTTGACACTAACGGGGCTGGTGATACGGTGGTAGCAACCTTCACGCTGGCACTCACTGCAGGCGCAAGCATGGTTGAATCCGCCTACCTAGCAAATGCCGCGGCTGCGCTTGTTGTGCGACGTTTAGGGTGCGCCAGCAATAGTATAGAGGAGCTGTTGAGCGTGCTGTAGTAGCAGGTTGTCATTGAACATATTTCTCGCTAACCTGAAATTTGCTCAAAAAACGCTTGACTTGCCACGGGCTACGTAGAATGATGACCTTTCGACCCTCTGCATATTGGTCAATTTTTTTGAGCACTTCTGCACGTGTATAAACTGAATATTTCAATACACGCCGTATAAAGTTCAAGGTGATTATCTCTGGGTACTCTTCTCCCAGTTCAGGCCTGGGCTTGCCAGCATACTGAAAATGTCTCTTTAAGATCCGGTAAAGACAAAGGGGAAGCGGAAAGTCCATAAAGATGATAGTATCAGCAGCCGGAAGACACACATCGCGGGTTTGTTTGAAGTTTCCCTCGATAATCCACGCTTCTTGCGCGACAATGTGTTCCTGAACCGTTTTTATCTCAGATTCTGGAAGTGGCAGCCACTTAGGTTTCCAGCAGACAGAGTCCAGGTGAGTAACACCGACATGCAGTGCTGCTCCTAATTGGCGAGCTAATGTTGATTTTCCAGCTCCGCCATTTCCGATAATTATGATTCTCTTCATCCTACCGATCATTTCCCTACAGCTAACACTAACCCAACGCTCGAGCTTCAACTCCTGCTCGCCTCCCACAGAGGCTAAAGTAAACCCTTACGTGTTGCCTTTACTGTAGAAACGTATAGAACCTGATTCATTAACATGAAATTAACTCTCTCTTAACATGAATTTAACTCTCTCTTTATTGAGTAGGTAGTAATACTGATTTCAATTGCTGAAGTCATGGTAGAGGTATCATGGGCTGAAGCCGATAAGGAATGCGTACTGCCGAAATATGCCTTCATGAAGGCATATTTCGGCAGTACGCATTCCTTATCGTATTTATGGGGTGACGTATTCTGTTCTGACACTTCCGCCCAGGCAACACACCCTTATTGTTCCAGCACCTTGAGCATTCCGGTATAACTCATGCCTTGACACTAGCTAAAAGATGGAGGAGCATCGGAGGCACCGCTTCCCCACGAAGTATTCGGGCTGGTGCCCAGAGCGAACTGGAAGGTAGCGCCATTAGCCAGAGTCGAGAAAGGTTGCCACAGCTGCGTGGAGGGCTGCCCGTTCACGGACAGACTCTGCACATATTGCCCAGCCCCTGATGCATTGATTTGCACTTGCTGACCATTGCCCATGTTGATCGTGCTTTGCGAGAAGAGGGGGCTGCCCAGGACAAGGTTGCCCGTGCCAGGATACTCGGGAAACAATCCGAGAGCTGACCAGATGTACCACGAACTCATTGTTCCGAGGTCATCGTTGCCCGGTATTCCACCGGGTGTTGCACTATAGAGCTGGGTAATGGCTTTGCGGACCGTCGCCTGTGTCTTCCAGGGCTGACCTGCAAAGTCGTACTCGAACGGGTCAGCGAGACAGGGTTCATTACCCAGGTAGGCATAGTTAGAAAACTGCCCTGCATTCAACTGGGTAAAGAACTGGTCTAGCCGATTCACCGCCGTCTGATTTCCTCCCATCTTTGTGAACAGGCCGGCAAGGTTATAGGGAACCATCCAGGTGTACTGCGTAGCGGTTCCACCATGAAAGCCGACGCTGCCACTCGTATTGGAGACAAAGCTACCGCTTGAATTTTTCGGCTCAATGAGCCCCGTTGCAGAATCGTAGAGATTCTGCCAGTTCTGAGCTCGCTTTAAGAATGCAGCGGCGTTGCTGGTATCTCCTAAGGCCTTGGCGAACTGCGAGATGGCAAAGTCATCACTGGTGTATTCCAGGGTGGCCGAGGAGGTGCCTCTGAGCCCGCTGGTCCCGTAGGGAATGTAACCGAGACTGAGATATTGGCTCAAGCCTTGTCGCTCCACGTAGCTGCCAGCGGTGCAGGTTTTCGTGGCTCCATTGAGCATTGCTGTCAAAGCGGTACTGGTGTCAAAGCTGCTGGCACCAAAGGAATAGGCTTCGTCGAGTATGGCATCGGCCTGATCACCATCTTCGGCATCCGTGTGTACGTTGGCAAAGGACCATTTAGGCAGGCAGCCGCTCTGTTTGTAGTCATTCACGAGCGACTGCATCATGTCGCTGGTCTGGTTAGACAAGAGCATTGCCAGCAGAGCAACCTGGCTGTGATAAATATCCCAACCGGAGAAATTGGCATACTGGACATGGCCTGCTGGAACGGTATGCACCTGGTGATCAAAGCCCATGTACTGGCCATTGACGTCACTAAAGGTGCTGGGGAAGAGCAGCGTATGATATAGAGCTGTATAAAACGTCTGCAGGTCACTGCTTGATCCACTGACTATGATCGTGTTGAGCTTACTGTTCCAGGCACTATCAGCATTGCTCTGGGCAGTACTAAAGGAGCCGGGGTTCTCTGCAGCCATGTTGGCTCGCGCGTTCGCTACGCTAACGAAGGAGACCCCAATAGTAACCTCTACTGGCTGACCCGTCGTAGTAGCGAAGGTCACATAGGCTCCCGAATTGCTACCAGAACTCGATGTTGCCCCTTTGCTGAGAGTCGTACCCTTCCATGTACCAGAGCTCGTGAAGGGCACACTAAACTGGGCGACAAAGTAGATCGTGTATGAGCCATTGCTAGAGCAAGCAGCCGTTGCAGACCCCGTCACCTCATGCGTGCTCGCATTGATGGCAACTGTACCGCTGGCTCCTTTACTGGTGCCCCCTGTGCTGATGAGCATAGTAGAGGTGGTTGACGTTGGGTAGCTAAACTGGCCAAATGCAGTGTGGGTTGCCGCTGTTAACTCCGCTTTCACCCCAGGCGTGCTTAGTTGCACGCTATAGTAGCCCGGTCGTGCTGTTTCACTACTATGTGAGAAACTAGACCTGAAGGCAGAAGGATTTGCTGCTGGCGACTGGGTTACCGGCCCTTTATAGGGCATGAAAGGAACATCGCCATAGATACCACAAGTTGTACTGGTGCCATGAGTCAGAAACCAGCCAGAGCCGCTCAGATGAGTCAGGCTAAAGCCGGTGATAGTGCTACTTTTGTAGTTATAGCTGGCTCCATGCGCCGACCCGGTCGTATCGGGACTCCACTGCACCTCTCCGAACGGTACACTGACACCAGGAAAGGTGTTGCCAGAACCACCGGTCCCTACAAAAGGATTCACATACTGCGTGGGGCTGGCTGAGGCAGCTTGTGCCTGGTGAAATAGCCTCGTCGTTGCAGTGAAGCTGTATCCCACAATCGCGCTGAGCACGAGCAGTATGACCAGGAACACTGCGCCACGCCTGTACAGTTTCACCATAGTCATCCCTTTCTATTCTCTAGATCAATATGCATTGAGATCAAGGTCAAGTTTGCCTCAGATGTTGTTTCTCTTTCGCACTCTCGTGTAACACTCCCCTCATCTGAGAAGCGCAGGAGGCATTTCTAATAAGTGAGTGAAATGTAGGGGCTGGCCGCCCTGTAATTCGTCTTCAGATTGTAGCAACGGTTAGAATGCCAACGCAGGATCCAACGCATGTCTTTGTTGATCCCGTTTCTCTACGAGAGCCTGGTAAAGGTTGCTCAACATATTCGCGGTAGCCTCCCAACTATGGTTCAGTTCTACGTAGCGTCGGCCCGCACTACCCAGATCACAAGCCAATTGCTGATTATCAAGCACTTTCAGAACTGCATCCGCGTAGGCTTGCCCTCCTTCGGCAATGAGTAACTCTATTCCATTCTTCACCCGAAGTGAGCGGCATGAACCGGGAGTTGCTACTACAGGTAACCCCATTGCCAATGCTTCCAACACTTTATTCTGCATGCCGGCAGCTATCTGCAAGGGTGCTAGCGCGATTGTGGCTTTACTGAGATATGGACGAATATCTGGCACATAGCCAGTCACGGTAATACGCCTATCGAGGCCCAGATTTCGCACTGCTTGTGGAGGGTTATTGCCGACAATCGTCAGGCGCACCTCCGGCCTTCGTTCCCATATGAGCGGAAGTATCTCACGGCAGAATGTTACTATTGCCTGCGAGTTTGGATAGTAGTCCAATTTGGCACAGAAGACAAGTGAGTCCTTCTCTCTGGGAAAGGCTGGCGGAGTAAAATATGATGTGTCTACACCATTGGGCACAACTTTGATTTGCTGCAAACCTTCCCCTAGCGCTATCAGGCGATCATAGTCATGCTCAGAAGTAATCACCACCTGGTCGAATGCCAGCAGTGATTGAAGTTCGTAGCGACACATCTTCTTTAATTCTGTGTAGACAAAAGTTTTCTTTAACGGATTGCGTGCTGTACGCCATTGTTGTTGCAAATACCATGAAATACAGTCCACGGAATCATAAAGAAAAGGAATATTTTCTTGCGCTTGCACGGCCTTCATTGCAGGTACAACTTTGATCAATTCTCCATGTACTAACTCGATGTCCCGCTCTCTTATCACCTGCTTAATACGCTGTGCAAAGGCCGATGACTTGTAGTAGGCAACACGCAGCGGCATAAGCGTTGGCAAAGCTACCAGGCAATTCTTGTATGCTTTTCGCTTGGGTAGTGGTACAAGATCGACTGAAGCACAAAACTTTGCTACATCTTCTACCATCTCACGCTCATACTCATCACACAGCAACGAAACGAGAGAGATTTCGTGCAGGGCAGAAAGAGACTTAATCAGATTGAAAGCAAAATGTTCAGTTATTACTCTCATACTATCAAAGTAGGACCAGGATACTGGTTGTATAAGAGTTAAAAAGTCATGGAGATTTAGCTAAACAGGTTAATAATTCTTAACTTGACAAGACTTTGTTCATATTTGACTATTCCTGATTACTGTAGGTAGGGCTACCTATCCCAATGTAAGAAAAGAAACCTTAACCAAATTTAATTAATTTCAATCATTTCTTAACTCATTCACTACCGACAAAGAGGGGTCTTTCTGATAATCTTTCAAGGGAACACATTTCTGAAAGTAGTTAGAGAGACAGTTGCATGAAACAGAGAATGGTAACACTACCAACACGTTCTGAGGGCGGGCCAGCTTCCCAGGCTACGCTAAGTATTGATGCGCAAGCCGTTAGCACGAGCATCGTCCATGAACCTACGCTTTTTTACCATGTCACAAAGCGCCTGATCGATGTTGTATTGGCAGCATTTGGTTTACTAGTGCTTATCCCGGTTTTCTTGATCATTGCCATTTGCATCAAACTTGATGATGGTGGTCCGGTACTCCATTTTCGGGAAATCATTGGTCATCGCGGTCGGCGATTTTATGCACTGAAATTTCGGACCATGATACCCAATGCAGATGAGTATCTGGCAAAACGTCCTGAACTTATGCGTAAATTCCTGCAAAACATGAAGCTGACACGAGAAGATCCACGCATCACTCATATAGGCCGATTTCTCCGCAAAACGAGCCTGGATGAACTGCCACAATTGCTCAATGTCTTGTTTGGACAAATGTCGCTCGTCGGTCCACGCATTATTCATCCAAGTGAACTACCTCGTTACGGCAAATATGCGCATAAGCGTCTCTCGGTGAGACCTGGTATTACTGGTTTGTGGCAAATTAGCGGGCGTCAGCACATCAGCTACGATGAGCGCGTTCAGCTTGATATGCGATATATCGATACCCGTTCATTTATTGTTGATTTCTCTATTCTCGTAAAAACGTTGAAGGTCTTCATCATCCACACTGGAGCCTAGCTGGAACCAGTGTGAATGAACTTCTCCATTGCAGAAAGTCAACATGCACTTATCGGCAGATGGTACTGGAACAATTTGATATGATACAGAACGTCACGCATCTCATAGACCTGTTGTATCCCCGGTGGCAGCAGATCATCAGAGATTAGGGGCGGAGATAGGATGACCTTCACATCTCAACATGCCCACCAGTTGTAGAGAGAATAGAGCCTGGCCCAATCAGAAGGTTGAGAGAATTGGCCACATTTACGCCAGGTAGCCCAAAAAAGTACTAGAGAACTGTGCTAGAGGCAATTCTCTGTTATCATCTAGATAGTAATACTCAGAAAAGAGCGTGGGCATCAATAGGCTGATCTCCCTGACTTTGTCCCACTTCCTGTCGCGCCCAAACAGAAGCTCCGATGGAACGGAAGCTAAGCCTGTACAACAGTCGCGCCTTTCTTTCCTCCCATAGCTTGAAGGCCTATGGGTCTCCAGAAAGGAGTTTTGATGACACCAGAAAAACATCTATCGCAATTACCTGTACACCATCGAACAATAGAATATACTTCCTCTCGCGATATGCATATCACTAATCCATCACTTCCAATAATGCATGAATCATCACTTCTCGTAACACATCAAAAGGTAGCGACAATCGAGCCATCAAAAGCTCAACAGCCCACTTCGATCCCAGAGCAGGCATCGACACTGAGTGATTCACTGGTCAGAGTACCGTCACTGCTGGAACTTCCTCTGGATCATCCGCGCCCAAAAGTCTCAAGCTGGCGTGAGGGAATATATCCCTTCACTATAGATGCAGATACATATGAGAAACTTTCTCTCCTTCGCCATTTTTTACCTGTTTCCTTATGTACGACACTACTTGCGACATTTGTGACGCTGCTCTTCCGCTATACAGGTCAGGAAGATCTGTTGATCGGCACTCCTCGCGCCCGCTCCGACGAAGATCAGGTACAGCCTGATACAGATACAGACCTGATGATGGTGCCCATCCATTGTACGGCGCATACACCTTTCCTTACGCTGATGGAACAAGTTGATCATGCACAACACGAAGCTCGTACGAACACGATGATCTCGCTCGCCTCGTTTATTCGGGAAATGCGTGCCAGCGGAGCAGATCGCTCGCGCCCGCTCTGCCAGCTCTTCTTCCAGTTCGACGATCTGACGCTGCCCAGAACTTCATACTCAGAAGTGGCTGCCACCAGCGCAAGCATTGCATCGAACGAAGCCGATATAGCGTTGATTCTTACCCAGGAATCAGAAAAGCTATCAGGGCGCTTCATCTACAACTCGCTTCTATTTGAGGAGGCAACCATTGCACGGATGGCCGGCCATCTGCGGACGCTTCTTTACGGCGTCAGCATTCATCCCCAACAGATAGTGACAGAGTTACCACTTCTGACAGAGGAAGAGCAGCGGCAAATTCTGGTCGAATGGAATGCTACTTCCGCCCCTTACAATCTCGACTGCTGCATCCATGAGCACTTTGAAGCCCAGGTGGCGCGCACGCCGGACGCGGTTGCCGTCGTCTTCCTGCAGCAATCGCTTACTTACCGGGAGCTGAACCGGCGTGCCAATCAATTGGCCCACTATTTGCAGCGACTCGGTGTGGGGCCGGAGATACTGGTCGGGCTCTTTGTTGATCGCTCCATTGAAATGATCATAGGCATGCTCGGTGTCCTTAAAGCGGGGGGCGCGTATGTCCCTATCGATCCGAACTATTCACGGGAGCGCCTGGTCTTCCTTATGCAAGACGCAGAACCCCGCGTGCTGCTTACTCAGGCCCACCTCGTCGCGGATCTACCTGCAACGGAGGCGCATGTTGTGTCCCTGGACAGCGACTGGGAGACGATTTCCCGGGAAGACGATGGGCCGGTTACCAGCGATGTGACTTCTCGTAACCTGGCCTACGTGATCTATACCTCAGGTTCTACCGGTACGCCGAAAGGAGTTGAGATCTGGCACCGCTCCCTGGTTAACTACATTACGTATGCACGAGAACTCTTTGATATTCGGCCCAATGATCATTTCCTGCAATTTGCATCTATCAGTTTCGATGCCAGTGCCGAAGATATTTACCCTTGTCTCACTGGAGGGGCTACGCTCTACATACGTAATGATGCCATGCTGGGTTCAATAGCAGGCTTCTTGCAGTACTGTGAGGAATGGGGCATTACGAAAATGCAGCTACCAACGGCCTTCTGGCACGAGCTCGTACTGCGCATGGAAGAAGAGGCTCTGAAGCTGCCCGCTAGTTTCCGCTTGATGATCATCGGTGGAGAGCGAGCCGTTCCTGAACGCGTTCGTTCCTGGCGGCGGCTGATAGGCCAGCGCATTCGCCTCCTCAACACTTATGGCCCCACCGAAGCAACCATTACCTCTACCGCCCAGGATCTTACGACGGCAGACCTGTCACAGCCCTCACGCGAGGTATCCATCGGGCGTCCCGTCTCCAATACCTGTATCTATCTGCTGGACGCACACCTGAAGCCTGTCCCTATAGGTATAGCAGGCGAAATGTACATTGGAGGTGCGAACGTAGGACGCGGCTATCTGCGCCGACCAGAGCTGACCACCGAGCGCTTCGTGCCTGATCCCTTTAGCAAAGATCTGGAGACGCGCCTCTACAAGACAGGCGACCTGGCACGCTACAGCCCCAATGGAGAGATTGAATACCTGGGCCGCACTGACCACCAGGTCAAGGTGCGCGGCTTCCGCATCGAATTGGGTGAGATCGAGGCCGCCTTAATCAACCATCCCGCAGTGCGCGAAACGGTGGTGATGGCTCGTGAAGACGAGCCGGGCAACCAGCAGTTAGTCGCGTATATCGTCTTCTCACAGGGACAGAATACGGCAACAAATATACTGGAGGACTATCTGAAGGCCCACCTACCACCATACATGGTGCCTACAGTCTTCGTCACACTCAGCTCATTCCCTCTGACAGTCAATGGCAAGGTAGACCGCAAAGCCTTGCCCCCACCCAAACCTGTACGTGCAGGAGGATCGCGCGAGATCATTGGCGCGACCACTGAGATGCAGCACCGTCTGATGCGTATCTGGGAAGATCTCTTGCAAGTGCACCCCATCAGCATCCGGGATAACTTCTTTACGATGGGCGGGCACTCCCTGCTTGCGGTACGCATGCTGAGTATGGTAGAGCAACTCTGCGGCCAGCGGCTTCCCATGTCCACGCTCTTTGAAGAGGCGACTATCGAGCACCTGGCTGAAGTCCTGGAACGCGGCGTCCAGGAACTGACCACACGCACACGCATCATTTCCGTACAGCACGGCGGCTCGCGGCCCCCCTTCTTCTTCCTGCATGGAGATTGGAAAGGCGGAGCATTTTATTGCTTGAAGCTGGCCCGCGCACTCGGCCCTGAGCAGCCTTTCTACGCGCTCGATCCCTACCGCTTCGACGGTTTGCGCGTGCCACTAACCTTCGAGGAGATAGCCGCCACCTATATCGAGGACATTCGCCAGGTTCAGCCGAAGGGTCCGTATATCATCGGTGGATTCTGTAATGGCGCCATATTTGCCTATGAGGTGGCGAACCAGTTACAGGCCGCCGGTGAAAATGTGCCTCTACTGATTCTGATCAACGCCGATACGCTCAGACCCTATCAAAAAGCCCATGAACTGACAACGGCATTGGGAAGACTGTTCCATCTGAGTCTGGAACAGCAACTCGAAGCGTTTTTGCTGTACGAGTTTGGCAGCCGCACCTTTCGCCGTATCAAACGAAAAGGGGGATCACTCCGGCGCAAACTCGTTGTGAAACAACGAGGAGTAGAGATGCCGAAACCGATGGGCCTGGGCATTCCCAATGATGGTCGTCTCCCTCTTCTTCCTACACGGCGCGCACTCCATCTGAACTGGGGAGATACATATGACTGGGTCGTAAATAACTATACGCCTCGTCCCTATCCTGGCAAGGCGGTATTACTCTGGACATACGACGACCTTGTCAACAAGAATCAGTGGATCGCCCTGACTGATCCTGAAGAGACAGAACATGCGTTCATTCCAGGCTCACATATTACCTGCCGGACCAGGTACGCCGGGAACAGGTGTCAGTGTTTGAAGAGTCCAACCAGAGACTTCTTTCGGGTCTCCGGTCACGCTGAGCGGGCTCGCAGGTTCCCATGAGTCTAACAAGACACTAAACTGATTCGAAGGCCGTGTCAATCCGTCTCCGATTGCTTTGAGATAGGCTTCCTTACGCGTCCAACAGTAAAAAAATGCCTGATTCTTGTCGCCGACAGGTAACGTACGAAGCACCGCATTCTCTTGCGCAGAAAAGAAGCGTTCGGCGATCTGCTCGGCTTCGCCAATTGGGCGAACATACTCGAGATCTATGCCAAGGGGCCTGCCCACAATTATAGCGTATAGAGCGAGTCCATTTGAATGAGACATATTGAAATGTAGGGAATTACTGACGAATGGTTTCGCCAGTGTTGGCTTTCCGTATCTTCCATAGGAGAACTGCAGCTGACCAGGCTCCGTGCCCAGATAGGAACCCAGAATCGTTCTAAGCAACCCTCGTCGAGCAATAAAGCGACTCTTATCCCGCTCAAAGTGAAGTTGCTCCGCCCGCACTCGTTCGTCCTCTGAGAGCGTTTGGGCCAGCTGACGTAGCTGAGATGCTCGCTGGTTTAGATAAGCGTAATAGACATGCACCTGATTATCAGGCAATGCAAGGTTTGTCATTAAGGCACCTCTCGATTAGTAGCCACCTTCCAGTTTGCGATGATCCCACGAGACGATCTCTACGGGTTTGACAACTACTACTACGCGTTTTGCCGCCTGGGCGATAACCATCGAGCGCGTGTTTTCATTCAGAGGACCAGTGTAACGCTCCCAGATCATTTCGCCAATGCGCTGGACCATTTCATAGTCGTCACTGATGACAGCCTGTCCCTTGATCTGAACTCCTCTTAGCTCGTCATATCGCTCGCCAGCTTCGACGAGACATGTAAGGCGCGGGTCACGCCGCAGATTGATGGCCTTCTGCGACTTGGTATACGTCCAGAAAGCTACCTCCTTGTTGAAAAGTACAAACCACATGGCTACCAGGTGGGGATAGCCGTCGTGGTCAATAGTAGCAACCTGTAGGGTCCGCTCTATTTGGAGGAAGGCCTGGATTTCTTCATCCGTCATGTGAATAAGATCGCGGCGTTTCATCGATGCTCTCCTTACATAAATAGGGTTTCTACATATTTATCTTTATCATATTGTCTTTGCAACTGCAAATGGGATGAAGGACTCGGTCATCCTGGACTTGCTAAGAGCCTTGATACGACTTTGTGTATGTCAATATGCTAGTCGGACAGGCTGATAATCGAGCGAAGCAACTAGAAACGCATTTTGCTTTTCGGAATAAGATATAGTCTTATTAACGCTTCAAGCCTTGAAACATGAATAAGGGCCGGACTAGTAACGTTTCCGTTACTATAGCCCAGCCTTGACGAGTGAATCGAACAGGTGTTACACCTACAACAAGTCGGCCGCATTACCTCATCTGATACAAGCTGCGTGATGAGCGACGATTGAGATACGACTTTTCAGCGCCCAACACGCTTTACTCCTTTTCTTGTGTAAAAGTAGTGAAGTTGTAACTGAACCCTTCCATTCTTAATCAAATCTTCACCGCTTCGCCATCCGTTCGCAACCGTCGGATGGTTTGATTGTGGTGGTTGAGTCAGTATTTCTACCTAATTATTCCTACGTAACAACTCATATCATTTTCGCTCAGGAGAATATCATGAAAAGTCCCCTCAGATCAAAACTTCTATTTGCCTTCGCTGCATTGGTCATGATTGCGACTGCTCTTCTCATCCCATTGTCAAGCTCTCTCATGCATTCGTATGCCGAGAGGTCACATGCATTGCTTACTGCCCTTCCAACCGGGATCTTACCTACCCCATCTGGTACTCCGCCTAGTCCAACGCCAACCATTGAGCCAGCACACTGGACGGTACTAAAACACATTCCCTACGTGACCATTGCTGGTGTCACGTATATTTTCAACCTCTATACGCCATCCCCTGCGCCAGGCGCAGATACGCCGCTGGTACTCGTCTTTCATGGGTGTTGCACCACAGGCGTCAGCGTGAACAATCCTGATGTGGTGCTGCAACTAAAGAATACGCCTATTAGTCCTGTGGCTTACCTGTTTCATGCGCTCATGAACAATGGCTACCAGGTTGCTACACTAGGCTATCCGATCAATAATATCGCAGCCACCACAGCAACAGGTATCGCAGCGAAAGCAGCCGTGCGCTATTTCAGGGCGAATGCGGCGCAGTATCATGTTGACTCTAAACGTATCATTGCGTGGGGATATAGCATGGGAGGTGATCCGGCGAACTTGTTAGGGATAGCCAGCGCCAATGAGGCACCGAAGTTTGAAGTCGGGAAGAACCTCCAGTATTCTGATAGAGTGGAAGCGGTGCTTGATTGGTGTGGCATGACCGATATCATCAAACCAGCCTGGATCGATGGGGGTGATGCGCCAACGCTCATCCAGCACGGAACGCTTGATACATCAGTAAAGCCGAGCATGTCGCTCACTCTATTTCATGAACTGACCGCCGCACATGTGTTTGTAGAGCTCCAATGGGTGCAGAATGGCAAACATATGTTTGCCGGGACAAACATCAATCCCGATTTCACCGGTATAACAGAGACAGCCATCACGTTTCTGAACGCAGAGGTGCGGGATAACCCAAATCCATTGCCTCAATAGTCATTAGACATTTCGCTGCTCTCTTGGTCTATGGGACCGCACAGATACGCTCGTCTTTACACCAGGCGCGGCTAGGCTCTTCGTGGCCTCGGTAATAGGGTTTGGCGTGCTCGTAGCATTCCAGAAACCAGTCATTTGGAATACGGGTATAATAATCTTGGTGAGGGTAATAGAAGCCCTCATACTCTTCAGGGCGTGAACTATCCGCCATAACACAAATATCCTGTTATGCTATAATGAAGATGACTAGTTTGCGCGTGATGTGCCTCTGCCTGCAAGCAAAGAACGTCATCAGGGAACCCACTCCTGATACATTAGTGCTCTGCCCCAGTATTTCAGAGTAGGACAAGGAGAATATTTTAATATGAGCATTCAATCGATTAACCCGGCCACCGAAGAAGTCATTGAGACGTTTGAACCACACACCACCGCCCAGGTAAACCAGGCGCTTGACGAGGCTCACAACGCTTTCTTTAGCTGGCGCGAAACCACGTTTGCCGAACGAGGTGCTGTTCTGCATCGCGTTGCCACGTACTTGCGCGAGCACAAAGCTGAACTTGCACGGCTTGCGACGTTGGAGATGGGCAAACCCATCGTTGAGTCAGAAGCAGAAGTTGAGAAGTGTGCCTGGAACTGCGATTTCTATGCCGACAACGCCGAGAAGTTTCTAGATGACGAGCGTATAGCGACCAATGCAAGAGAAAGCTACATCTCATTCCTGCCGTTGGGTGTTGTGCTGGCTCTTATGCCATGGAACTTCCCCTACTGGCAGGTATTCCGGTTTGCCGCGCCTGCCTTGATGGCTGGTAATACTATTGTACTCAAGCACGCATCC